>Ga0070730_10005017_pt1 | contig 11487 bp, 9 predicted proteins | sample Coa_R1_3_FD_66447 | JGI IMG/M metagenome (GOLD analysis project Ga0070730, IMG submission 66447) | Surface soil microbial communities from Centralia Pennsylvania, which are recovering from an underground coalmine fire - Coalmine... | ecosystem: Environmental > Terrestrial > Soil > Unclassified ... | reverse complement strand
GCGTGAGGCGGCGTAGCTCAGTCGGTAGAGCAAGGGACTCATAAATTGCGCCGTTGTGTTCATACAATCTGTGTTCGGGTATACCGAACGGCATTGGAACAAGATATGCCTAAAGCACTCAGCTTACTGATCCTCGAAAGAGTTGAAAGGGACCAAAGCATGCTGAGAAAAGTCTGGTGAGCGAGACACATCGCAAGATGCCCAGGCAGCTAGGCCATATAAGGTCAGGATTAAACTATCCAAACCCCAGTTCAGGTGGCGTTTTCGTCGCCCACATTGGACGTATGAAATCCAGTGTGTACAGGTTTACTGAAAGAGCTTATGAGGTTCAGTAAAGTTCCACCTGTAACCACCCATAAAAAATGGGAAAAGGACGAAAAGGGGACCTAAGTATGGAGCCAGGTTGTATGAGAACTGCGGGATGGCCTAAAAGGGGCGACCCTCATGGTCACGGAGCACCCATAGTACCCAAAAGCTCAGAGTAATATCTGAGACAGGAGGAAGGGGTGCAGCGTTAGTCGGACATGTAGTGCATGAGGCTGGAAGACCTATAGACATACACTACAAAAGCCGAAAACGTGGAGAGCCGGATGCGTTGAAAGGCGCACGTCCGGTTCGGAGGGGGGATTCTGGAAAAGTGATTGAAGGATTAACTCGCTGGTTTTCTACCCTACGCCCTGTGTCACAGGTTCGATTCCTGTCGCCGCTATTCGATTAGTAGAGTGCTCTTATTCTTACAAGAGCGCTCTATTTTTTGGTCCCACCAATATTTCCTGCCACATATACGTATTTTCTATAGTTCGTACTCCTTTGCCCACCTTACCCCTTTTTCCTGATTATTCTTCGATGGTACAAGACGCAGGCGCATTGTATTCCCGCTTGCCTGGTTGGCTGAAATAAGGTAGGTTTTACGCTCTTCGTGGCTGTACACTGCGAAATAATCTATTTGCCCCGTGTATCTGGCTCTGCTGTATTTCACTTTTCCATTAGTGGAACGTGACCGGAGTGATGTGGTTGCAAACTTGATATACCCATTATCTCCCCCTTCTACCCACGCAGTCTTACACTGGACACGCCAGAACTGACCCTCAGCATCCTCAATCACCAGGTCATAGCGGGAACTATCACCGTAGGGAGTGAGAACGTTATATCCCACTTCCAGCAATCGCGCAATGATATGTGCCTGACTCCGTTCTCCCAACTGTTTCTTTGTTGGCTCAAGAAGACTCATTATTTTCACCTCGCTCACTTGACCTACTTATTCACTCAGAGCCAATATAGAAATATAGAAGCGCACCTTCTTCAAAGGAAAAAGATCCCCTGGAGAGATGTCTTTTCTCCAGAGGGCCGTCAACTACCTATCTTTTTGCACATTCTTTGCTCCCGAACTTTGAGCGCGGGAAGCGAAACCACTTTTGGCCGTGTGACTGTTTGGGTGGCGGTCCCCTGCACTTTGGATACGAGAAGCAACCTGGGGCGTCATGCTAGATTTTGAAGCATTCCCTGATTTCCCATAACCACCTTTGCCTGAGCTAGAATTTCCTTTTGCCATACGACTTTCCTTTCGGTTACAGGAAAAACAACAACAAACCAATCATACTCAAAAAATATATAAATGTCAATGTTATCAGGAAAATTCATAATAGACACTTTTTATGTTATACAAGACGAAATAGAAATATATGAGCGAACTACCCAATTTCACTTTTGCCGATCAACTCAATTGGCATCTTGGGCAGGGGCATTATTGCCTCTTACTTAATGCACTCCAATATAGATGTTGGCCCAATCGTCAGGCGGAACCAGATCCTGTGCATTGAACACTCTCCCAACGACATATGGCTTCAGCAGGTAGGAGTTGGCTGATTGATAGATTGGCAACCATGCAACATCATTGACCAGTTGTTGCTCGGCCTGCTTATATGTTTGCATACGAGCAGTCATATCTTGCATGGTGTCCGCCTGAGTCAGGAGTTGCTGCACCTGTACCTGTTGCGCGGCATTGGCGCTATTGTTCTGGCCGTAGTTGATTTCATTGTTGAGCGAGCCCTTTACAAACTGCAACGTCAGGAAGTCCTGGGGATCAGGATAGTCGGCGACCCAGCCAGATGCGAAGATTTGCAGATTCGCGTTCCCTACCGTTTGCGACATCTCGGTAAGTAGTTTGTCAAAAGTTTCGGATGCAGCTTTGACACTGATACCCAGCACGCTTTGCCACTGCTGTACGGCGGCGGCTACCTCATTATCCATGTCGGCTGAACCATTGGGATATTTAAAAGTGATGGAGGGCAGTGCGGCTACACTGGCATAACCTTCCTCTTGCATGCCTTCCTGGAGCAATTGTTTTGCCATGGTTGGGTTGCCACTGGTGTTCGTGGTACCGTCGGGGCCCTTTAGATTAGGATCATATCCTGGCACACCCTGTGGCACGATATGATTGGTCGGCGTGTTGTGATCATGATACACCGCCTTAACGATGACATCTTTATTCAGAGCCAGAGCAAAGGCCTGGCGAATCTTGATATTATTGAATGGCTTAGCCAGGAAGTTCAGGCCGTAATAGAAAGTGCTAAGCGTAGCGACCTTATGATACTCGCTGCTGGTTCTAGCTTCATCCAGATAAGCCGTCGGTACTGTTGTCTGATCGAATGATCCAGCCTGGTAGCCTCGGTAGGCGGTTGTGCTGTCCTGCATAAATGTGAAGACAACACTTTGTAACTGCGGTTTGGGCCCGTAGTAGTTAGGATTGGGCACAAAGACAATCTGCTGACCATGGGTGTACTGCTGAACCTTGAAAGGTCCCGTGCTCCCTCCTTCAGTCAGGTGATCTGTCCATCTATCGCCGTACTGATCAATCAGCTTCTTCTCTACCACATAGGATGTTGGATAACTGAGGGCAGCCAGGAAATAGCTGGCCACCGTACTGGTCACAATTGTCAGTGTGGCTGGATCGGGTATTAGCAGGCCGTCACCGATGAGGGTCTTGATTTTCCCGGCCTGCAGCTGATCGGAGTCCTTGATAAGAGTGAGATAAAACGGTGAAGCTGGTGACTTGAGGGCTGGCTGCAGCGCTCTATCTATACTATAGGCCACATCCATTGAGGTAATTGGCGTGCCATCACTGAATTTGAGATCTGGTTTGAGCGTAAAGGTCCAGCTCAGGCCATCAACTGAGCGTTGCCATGAAGCTGCCATCTGTGTCCGTATTTGCTGGTTGTCGTCCAACGATACCAGACCTGTAGAAACCATGGAAATAGCTGACAGGTCGCTCTGTGTTGTTACCATCGCCGGATCTAAGGTTTTGAGATCCGTCACTCCTTCCACAGGGTAATGAAAGACCTGTTTGTCAGCTGCTGCCTGTCGCCCTCCACTGGTCGTAGCCTGCCCACCCGTGCCGTGAGTCGGGATATTGGCATAAGCAAACACAGTCCCACCAATGACGAGCAGGGCCAGCACTGCCAGCGCCACTATTATCACCCCCCGGGAGCGGCTCTGCTGGCGAACTGTGGCAGGAGGGGCACCCGGGGCTATGGTTGAGATAGGTAGAGCGGTCATCTGTTGAGGGAGTTGCCATGCAGGCGCTGGGTTTGGCGTATTGGGCTGGTTGCTGCTGTATGGGTTCGCTGGTACCCTGGTTTCCGCTCGTGGTGTCATAGGAGATGTCTGCATGCTCACAGGCGCGGCAGCCGGGCGTACTCCTGGGGAAAGAGGATTTCCCGGTTGTGTCGCAGGGAGCGTAGAGACCGCGGATGTTGGCTCAGACCATTCCTGGCCTGCCTGCTCCAGGGCTGAAGCAAAAGCGCGTACGCTCTCAAATCGCTGTTCCGGTTCCTTGGCCAGTGCTCGCAGCAAGACGCTATCGACTGCTGTCGGTAGGAGTGAGTTGAATTGCGAGGGTGGCGCGGGCGTGACCTGCAGATGCTGGTGCATGACCTGCTCCAAACGCCCCTGAAAGGGGAGACGACCGGTGAGCATCTGATAGGCCATGATCGCCAGGGCATACTGATCGGAAGCTGGCACCGCCTGGCCTCGCCATTGTTCTGGAGCCATGTAGGCCGGAGTGCCACGCACATTCTGACTCATGCTGGACGATGCCGCATAGAATTTGGCAATGCCGAAGTCGGCCAGCAGCAAATCTGGGCAATTGGACTTCTCTTTGCGGGTGCGGATCAGAAAGTTGGAGGGCTTGACATCCTGATGGACGATGCCTGACTCGTGGGCGTGTTGTAGGGCATCGGCAGCCTGCCCGATTAACTGTGCGGCCTCGTCTGAGGTGAGGTGCACTCGAGCTGGACGTTGCCGCAGCCAGCGCTCCAACGTGCCCTCCTGACGATAAGGCATCACCAGGTAGGCATATACCTGCCCATCCACCGTGGTCTGGCCATAATCAAAAAGCGGCAGGATATTGGGATGATCCAGCCGGGCTATGGTAGTAATCTCGCGCTGGAAGAGCCGCCTCTCTTCCTGAGTGGTTTGTTCTTCTGGTAGATCAACCTTGATAAGTTTGATGGCAACTTTTTGCCCAATGCGCTGATCTTCTGCCAGATAGACTTCGCCCATGCCGCCATGTCCGATGCGCTGCCGAAGGCGATAGCGGTCAATCTGCTGTCCTTCCAGCATCTTTTCCCCCTGCTGCTTTATATAGAGCAGCTTCAGTATAGCACAAGCTTAACCGGGAAAAAAGAGGTTTATTAGATAAACTGGCAGCATGAGAGGAAACGATCGAAGCTGCACCCAGAAAAAAGAAGGAGCCAGCCGGTGAAAGCTGACCCCTCAAAACTATGACGTGTGTGCTGACCACCTTATGGAACTGGAGAACATTACACAGACACAGATGGAGTACAGCCCTGCTCAGTAATGAGGGGAGGAAACTTCCCCTTATTCATATACATCAATAACCCACAGGCCTTAATCTGCCCGTTCGCTGTCGCAAAACTTGTCTCTGTTTCTGTGCTTCCAGTGTCATCGGCTTTCTCAGCCAGTGCTTTGTCATTACCAACATCGAACAGCTGAGTACGTATCGAGCTAATACTCCCATCTATAGTCTTAATAGCATAGCTCGCGAAGAAAATCTGGCTGATAGCATCCTGGCAAAGGAAAACCTTACCGTCGACCGCTTTTGATCCTAAATTTAGTATGTCCCCTTTAGCCAGCGTATTCTGTCCAGATGGGCAACCATTGACATCAGCATGAGCCACCGGAGCTTTCAGAAAACTAAACCCACCTACCAGTAACAAAGCACAGAGACAGGCAGTCAAGAACGACCTGGTGAAACGCATCGCGATCTCCTTTCATGTTTGAGGCGCGAAAAATCAAGCAAAGACGCACTAAAAACGGAAAATATCAACTAAACGAAGATTTGTGCTATGAGAAACACAGCACTATCTTTCGTATTATAAAAATAACATTACATTTCTGATTTGTCAATCATTTGATAGTTTAATTTTGTAATATTCATGCTAAAAGATATTTAAAAATAACAAGTATAAATATATCAATCGAGTTAACATTTCTTATTGTATAATCATAAAGATAGATATAAAGGAAATGAAGGTTATTTTGTAGTATAAGAAGTGTTACAATATGAAAAAAAGAAGAGCCACCTTTTTGAGCTTATATGTTCTGTTTAGCCCTACAATAAAAATCTGAGGAAGTAGAAATCTAGTAAGCCCAATAATCTCTCTCAGGCCCTTTCTCGATTACAGAGACGATGCCTGACTGAATGAGAAATGATGAGTCAAGATTTTATACAACTAAAGAGCCAATGGAAAAAGCAGACTAAAGCATTTTGTTCTTGTGGAGTCATGAAAACCGAGTCGCCTTTCTTGCTGTATAATGACGCTGGAAGGAGGGAACCCATGGCGAACCAGAAGCATGTTAGACGACTCAAGCAAGGGGTCAAGCAATGGAATGAGTGGGAGATGCAGCATCCAGGAAAATATCCCGATCTGTATGGGGCGGATCTCAGTGGACTGGACCTGAACAGGGTTGATCTGAGAAAGGCGGATCTGAATGAGGCTAATCTAAGAGAGGCGGACCTGAGCGAGGCAAGGTTGGTTGAGATTGATCTGAGCGAGGCAAAGCTGTGGAGGGCGAAGCTGGAGAGGGCGAGGCTGTGGGAGGTGAAGCTGGATGGAGCTAATCTAAGAGAAGCGGACCTGAACAGGGTTTTGCTGAGAGGGGTCGATCTGAAAGGGGCTAAACTGGAGAAGACTAAGCTGAGAAGGGCTATGTTCTTTTTTGCGGAACTGGACGGAGCTGATCTGAGAGGGGCGGATCTGAGAGAGGCTAAGATGTGGGGCTCTGTGATTCTGTGTGGGCGAATCTGTACGGGGCGGATCTAAGCGACGCTAATCTATGCAGCGCTAATTTGCGGGGGGCGAATCTGGAAATGGCGCGGGTGGAAGGGGCGGACTTTCAAGATGCTGACTTGCGAGGTATTCCCTGGCTCACCATCATGGAACTCACCTTACAGCCAGGAGTCAACTTTGCCGGGGTAAAATGGGACTGACCAACTGACTGGAAAACTCAACAATACTATGCTGCTGGCTGGAGAAGAAAAAGAAAACCCCTATATTTTCCTCCAAATGCTGTGCTGTTTCTAGTTCTGTGCTCCTGGAGGTTTGCGATGACAGGAAAATGATCCGAGTACTTTTCTCCTCCCCTCCAAAAAAAGGTCTTGACGAGCGAGAATCAACATGTTATAGTAATCACACCACACGCCCAGGTAGCTCAGTTGGTAGAGCACAGCACTGAAAATGCTGGTGTCGCCGGTTCGATCCCGGCCTTGGGCACTTTTTATACCCATTTCTATATAACAATAGACCCGAAACCAATCTAATAGAGGTTCCGGGTCTGTTCTATTTCCACATGTTAGCGTTTAAGCTATCGTATGCCCCTTGCTTCTTTTACTGCTGGTATCACCCGTTCAGCAAAGAGCTGCAGGGTTTCCACATCATCGTGAAAGAGCGAGCACATAAAGTATTGGACTCCCGCAGAGGCCAGAGCCTGATAAGCAGCGATGACCTCTTGCGGCACTCCCGCGATCAGGCTTGATCCGAACATCTTGAGCCACCCCTGTGGAAGGTTGTCGAGTTTGGCGCGCAATGCCTCCTGGGTCTCGGCCATGACCAGTGGCATGGTCAGATGGCTCCGCAGGACCGAGTCGTAGGGGCGCCCCTGTGCTTCACAGTGTCTCCTTAGAGCATCATACTTGCGCACCACGTCGGAAACTTCGTAGGCTCCTCCCATGACGGCGTGTGCGCCAAAGTTGGCGATATCGGCATACTGTGCTACCTGGCGCAGGGTCACGCGCTCTCCCCCACCTGCGATCAGCAGTGGGATTCGTGGCTGTTGCACTGGCCCGCCGGGCAAACGCGGCGGCTGCGTCTGAAGCGCAGTTCCCTCAAAGGTGAAATCCTCGCTTTGCCACAATCCCACTATGGTCTGGACCGCTTCTTCCAGCGTCTGTTGCCGTACTTTTACGCTGGGAAGCGGGATACCAAGCAGTTCAAACTCCTGGGGTAGATCCCCAATGCCCACTCCAAGAATCACTCGCCCGTTGCTCAGGCGATCCACGTCGGCTGCCAGGCGTGCGAGCAGGGCGGGACTGCGATAGAAGACACAATTGACCAGTGTGCCCAGGCGAATGTTCTTTGTGGCTTGAGCCAGCATGCTCAGGGTGATCCAACAGTCCTGATACAGGAAGGGATGGTCGCTGGCCCAGTAGGAGTCGAAGCCAAGCACTTCCACCATTTGCACCCAATCGCGCAAATGGAGCCAATCGGTGCCCTGATCCATCAGCATGGTACCGAAGCGAATGGTTCGCTGTCCCTCGGCTACCCAGGGATGGCTGATCCATCTGGACCCTCCCTCGTTATGCTCTTTCTGACTGGTATACTGCTCATGATTGCTTTCCATGTTTTTCCTCCTCGGTTGTACATGTAGTCCGGTTAGTCGCTAAAGCGAGAGCAGAAATCTCGCAACCCCATTCCCTCCCGTCACTCCCCCAACCCCATAGAGGTCCCCGATTTCATCGTGGGACCCCGCTGATTCATCAGCCTCGGGTGGCTCAAGACTTCTTCACTCCGCTATAGGAGCCAAACAAACACTTTGTCATAAGGGGAGTCTAATGGAGGAATGGTGACAACCTTATGTCACTATTGGCTGTAACGGTCTGCAATCTCCTGAGCCATCTGCTGTACCAGATTGCGTAAGGACTCAGGGGCGAGCACTTCGGCATCAGGCCCAAAACTGAGCAACAGGCGTGCGAGCCAGTCGTTCTCGGCAGGAGGCCACCGAAAACAGAGCAACCCTTCCTCTTCGCCCAAAGGTTGGATCGCCTCGCTGAAATAAGAATTGCGCTCCATGATGAGGACACCACGCGCGGTCAGTCGGATGCGGACTTCCGGGTGCGAGGGATGCTTGTAAGGCAGCCGGGAGGGCAGTGGCGTGCTGTGTTCTGGTGGCTGGGTCGCGCTCACAGCAGTAAAGCGGTCAACACGGTAGATCCGTTCCTCTTGATGGTCCTGCGAATACGCTTCGCAATACCAGAATCCTCCTGTGGAATAGAGACGACGGGGAAGGATGATTTGCTCAGAGGTCCTTCGTTCTGAACGATAGGTGACACAGAACCATTGTCCGAGACGTGTCCCTTCGAGGAGTTGTTCAATAAACGGAGTAGCATAGGTACGGGTCGGGATGTCGAGCCGAATCGTCTGCAGCAATTGCTCCGTATCCTGCTGATGCCGGGCGGGGATCAGCGCCTGGATCTTGGCGAGCAGCGACTCACGTTCCTGTTTAAAGGGCGTTTGGGCGAGTTGCGAGATACTGCTGAGTGCCAGCCGCAACAGTAAGGTCTCATGGGAGGTCAGTTGGAGCGGTGTCAGAGAGTAGTCCGGCATCAGGGTATAGCCACCGTGCGCACCCGCTTCGGTCACAATAGGTATACCAATTTCGCAGAGCGCCTCGATATCGCGAAACACCGTACGCTTCGATACTTCAAAGCGGCGCGCAATCTCGCCAGCTGTGCGCCTGCCCCCCTGGAGGAGCAAAACGATAGCGGTTAAGCGGTCAATACGATTCAACCCTTGTTTCCCTTATCTTCTGAGACGCAACGCCGCCCCAACTATAGCCCGATTGCTACGCGCCTGAGGGCCCGTTAGATACGCCTCAAAGAGAGCCTGTTGCAGGCCAGTATGCAGTGTAGGGTACGGATGAATGGCGTCAAGTATATCAGAGACGCTGAGATGATGTTGCATGGCCAATGCTATCTCTCCAAGCATCTCTCCTGCCTGCGCCCCGACCATGTGCGCCCCCACGATTTCCTCTTTCTTGCCTGCCAATATGAGTTTGATAAACCCGGCTGTTGCATGCTCTGTCTGTGCCCGGTCAATATCTGCCCAGGGAAAGCTGATGACGCGAACCTGCCGATGGCGTTGTTGTGCTTCGGCATACGTTAATCCCACCCGGGCCGCCTCCGGGTCCGTAAAGGTACACCAGGGGAGCACTCGATAATCGACTTTCTTCCTTCCAACAGGCAACAGGGCGTTTCGCACCGCTATTTTCGCTTGATAGGCCGCTACATGGGTAAAGAGGTAGCCTCCGATGACATCGCCGAGCGCAAAGATATTCGCCCTGGAGGTCCGCAGATAGTCATCTACCTTGATGCCCTGTGTATCATAGGCAATGCCAACTGCGTCCAGATTCAACTCATCGATATTTGGCTGACGACCTGTGGCAAGCAGTATCTCGTCGGTTTCAAACGTCACGATTTGTTCACCCTGTTTCACGCTCACCCTCTTCTTGCTCCCACTCTTTTCAGCCTTCAGCACGCGTGCCTTAGTGACCAGTTTCACTCCTTCGGATTGGAGCACCCCGGCAATAGCTTCTGAAACATCAGAATCTTCTCGCGGTAAGATGCGCTCCGGCCCCTGGACGAGGGTGACCTGGACGCCCAATCGTGCCAGTGCTTGCCCAAGCTCGACTCCTACAGGCCCGCCCCCTACAATGAGCAGCGATTCTGGTAGTTGTGTTAGTTGAAATACATCTTCGTTCGTCAGGTAGCCAGTTTCAGCTATTCCTTCTATTGGGGGGTGCGCTGGATGCGAGCCGGTCGCGATGATGGTCGCACGGCTGGTGATTTTCTCAGCATCGACTATCAAGGTTGTTGGAGATTGAAATGAGACTGCCCCAAACTTGACTGTTACGTCATCGGTATAGATTCGCTCCGCCTCCTCTACCCGTTTGATGACCCCCTGGATGGAGTCGGCGACTTGCTTCATGTCAATCTCCACCCTACTCATAGTCAATCCCACGCGAGTCGCTGCGGCGGTGGCTTGATGCACCATCCGCGCTACATGAATCAGGCTCTTGCTTGGAACACATCCTGTATACAGGCACTCTCCACCGAGGCGCTCTTTATCTATCAATAGGACTCGTGCCCCCAGCGAGGCTGCGATCCGGGCTGCCGTCAGTCCGCCAGACCCACCTCCAAGAATGGTTAGATCATAGTCCATCCGCGTCATACAACTATTCCTCTTTTCCCGCTTCTCAATGCTGCTTCAGTGGCTCTATTTTATGGTGGCAATGGTCTGCAATAACCCACCAATCAGGGCACACAGAGCGATAAACCATATCCACCTGCCACCATGCCGTTTGCTCGCCTCTGCTACAGTGACCTCCTTAAACCAGCGTATAGTCGAGGGACGGCTCAAGCGCCAGACAATCAAGGGCGAGATAATGACCAGGATGACCTCCGTTACCAATGGCCAGAAGTTTCCCCCTGTGACGCTCCGATACACGTTGACGAGTGAGAAGATGCCGGCCAGTGAGAGGAGCGCGCTGGCAACAATCTGTATCCTGAGAGCCCAATTGCGACCGCGCCGAATCATCTCGCCAAAAAACGCGGGAACACAGGCAACCAGGCACGCAATAACGAAGAACAGCACCGTGCCCAGGGTCGGGTTGAGGCCAGAGATTTTTATCGGGTTAGATCGGCCAAAAATCGGGTAGATGATTGGCGTGAGCAGAATTTGCGCAGCTATTCCCCAGTCAACCGCGACAGCCATGCCAATGCCCTGTGGGGCAGGCAGCTCTTTTCCCTCAGTTTCTCTCACTTCAGACTCTTGAGTTTCTTTCAAAGTAGCATCTCCATCTAACTTGTGCGAAAATATCACTAGAAGGTAATTTCCCAGAAAACAAATTCCTGGATGGCAATTTCCCAGAGGTCCCCGATTTCATCGTGGGACCCCGCCGATTCATCGGCCCTGTTGGGGGATGATTCTCTCAATCCTTCTGCATCCCACTGTACTAACGTAGAAAAATGGTCTTCATGCGCGACGAACAGACATTTGTGGTTGACCTGCTGACAACCTTGCGCCGTGGTCGCTTCGGACCACGCGCCTGGGGCAGCTTCTTCCAACGCTCCTGGCTTATGTCTTGCCAGACCGCAAATACCAATCCTGAGCTGACACAGTCCTGGAAACG
>Ga0070730_10005014_pt1 | contig 11489 bp, 11 predicted proteins | sample Coa_R1_3_FD_66447 | JGI IMG/M metagenome (GOLD analysis project Ga0070730, IMG submission 66447) | Surface soil microbial communities from Centralia Pennsylvania, which are recovering from an underground coalmine fire - Coalmine... | ecosystem: Environmental > Terrestrial > Soil > Unclassified ... | reverse complement strand
CGAGGACCAGGGGCGCATCTTCGAGGCGTTCCGCCAGCTCGACGGCTCGGCCGAGCGGCAGTACGGCGGCGTGGGCCTGGGCCTGGCCGTCGTGAACCGGCTCACCGAGGCGCTCGGCGGCCGCGTGGAGCTCGACAGCGAGGCGGGGCGCGGCGCGCGCTTCGGCGTCGTGCTCCCCACGCGGCCTCCCCCCCCGCCGGCCCCGGACGCCGCGGTGGATCGCTCCACGCGGCGCCCGGAGCCCCGCATCACCCGCGGACCGCTATGACTTCGGCGGCGTCGCGGGCGCCGCGACCGGCTGCACGACCGGCGCCGGGCTCTCCACGACGGGCGCCTTGAGCGCCGCCGCGTGGGCCTTGCGGGTCTGCGTCGCCTTGGTCGCGGCCGCGGCCTTCACGCGCACGGGCTTCACGGGCTTCTTGGGCGGCGTGAATCCGAACGTCGTGAACGCCGCGCTCCCCACCCCGTAGCTGCCCGAGACGTACTTCTCGAGCGACGGCAGCACGGCCTGGATGGCCGCGAGGGCGGCGTCGCGCGCTTGCTGCTTCGCGGCGACGTCGCGGTGGGCCTGCTCCAGGGCCGCCTGCGACTGCAGGTAGTCCTGGAACAAGGCGGACAGCGCTTGCGGGGTCAGCTGCTCGCCCGCAAGCACGATCGCCGCCGTGATGTACTGCTTTATCCCGGCGAGGATCGCGGTGAAGAGAACGTGACGCGCTGCTTCTGTGATTTTGTGGATGGTTTTGATGGCCGGCCTCCTTGGAACGCGAGCCGCGTGATTGCGGCCCATACCCAAGGGCCCCTCCGACCCGGCACCTTGTGACAGGAAATCGTGCGAGGAAGCGCGGGAGCCGCGTAAGCGGGCGTGGCTGCTGGGGAATCGGGGACGACTATTTTGGGGGGAAGGCGGGGGACGGCCGGAGGGGCTGCGCGGGGAGGCTGGCGCTCGCGGGGCGCGAGGACGAGCACGGCGGGCCGTGTACGTGTACGGGCGCGAGTACGAGGACGAGCACGGCTTGTCGAGCACGAGCACGCGTACGAGGACGTGGACGAGCGCGCCCATGGGCCGTGCACGTGCTCGTCCTCGTGCTCGTGCTCGACAGGACGTGCTCGTCCTCGTACTCGCGCCCGGACACGTACACGGCCCAACGTGCTCGTCCTCGGTCGCCACCGAGGAGTCGCGGCCCCACGGCGAGGAGTCGCGGCCCCACGGCGAAGAACCGCGGCTCCTTGTCCTGGACTCGCGCCGCCTCGGCGTGGAGTCACGGCTACCCGAACGGCAACCGCGATTCCCCGGCGTGGAGCCGCGACCTCCGGGCGGGCAACCGCGACTCCACAGCGTGGAGCCGCGACTCCCGGGCCGGCACCCGCGGCCCCACGGCGTGCACCCGTCGCTCCCGGGCGCGGAGCCGCGGTTCCCCGGCCAGCACGCCCTCCTCCCCGCGATGGAAGCGCCCCTACGCCTCGTCCTTCCGCGCGAGCAGCCGCAGCGCCTTGAGGTCCTCGAGGTCCTTCGGACGCCCCGCGGCGACCTTCATCGCGATGAGGTCCTCGAGCGACGCGTACGCGACGGGCACCCGCCCGAACATCCCGGAGACCCGCCGCTGCCACACCTCGTCGAAGGTCGCCCCCTTCACGAAGGGGTGCACGTCGAGCTCGACCACGTACTGCCGGATGAGCACCTTCTTGGTCACGAGGTCGTCGACGGTCAGCTCGGTCACGTCGTACCCGAACGCGCGCAGCGCCGTCAGGGTCCGCTCGGCGTTCTCGCGGGTCGGTCGGATGAAGACGTCGATGTCGAGCGTCGCCCGTGCGTAGCCGTGCACCGGGAACGCCGTAGCGCCGATGATGACGTAGTCGACGCTATGCGCGTTTAGCGAGGAGAGTAGGCTCTCTCTGTCCACGTTCGATGAGCTCGCGGGCGATGCGGTCCGACGCCTCGATCATCATGCGCCAGCGCTGCTCGAACGTCAGCGAGCGCTGGTAGGCGATCTCGAACGCGAGCTCGCGGTCGGGATCGTCGGCGTCGAGCTTGAGGATCGCCACGGGCTCAGTATGTCACGAAGGGCCCGCCTCCGCCTGCCGCCGCAGGCGCGCGCGCTACGCCCTCTGCGCCGCGGCGCCCGCGAGCTGCTGCTGCTGTTGCTGCAGCATCTGCGAGATGGCGCGCGATCGCTCGATGGCGAACTGCTTGACCTCGCGCACCTGGCTCGTGGCCAGCTTGTTGAGCAGCGCGGTGATCTTCTGCAGGTCGCGCAGCGCGAAGAGCGCCTCGAAGTAGTTGTGCGCGATGCGCACGTCGCGCTGCATGAGCGCCTCGTGCGGGGCGAGGAGCTTGACCACCTCGTCGATCTTGCCCGCTTGCCCGTGCAGCGCCGACAGGCAGAGCAGCGCGAGCGGGTCGCCCGGGGCGCGCTCGACCGCCTTCTTCGCGAAGGCGATGGCCTTGTCGCGGTTCGGGTCGTCCTTCTGCTCGCTCGCGAAGAAGCCCTGCAGCGCGATGTACGGCGCCGCGCACTTGCCGTTCACCGGCGCGTTCGCGATCTCCTCGATCTCCTTGACCATCGCGTCGTCGCCGCGCTGCTCCTTGATGGAGCTCGCGAGGTACGCCCACGAGTCGACCGAGTTGTTGTCGACCTGGATGCCGCGCTCGACCATCTCGCGCTCGCTCTTGCGGTCGCCCTTCTCCTTGTAGACCTTCGCGAGCTGCAGGCTGGGGAACGGCGAGTCCTTGAGCAGGTTCTGCGCGCCCTTGAGCGTCGCCTCGGCCTTGTCGAGCTTCTTCTGCGAGAGCTGCGCGACGCCGAGGCCCAGCCAGTCCTCCCCGTCGCCGCCGAGCGCGACGATCTTGCCGAGCACCTTCTCGGCCTTCTCGAAGCGGCCGTACTTCATGAGCTCCGTGGCGAAGATGCGGCCGCGCTGCATGTCCTCCGGCGCCTCGTTCATGTGCTTCTCGAGGCCGCCGAGCAGATCCTCCAGGCCGATGGCGATGGGGCGCCCCTGGTCGTCCTGCACCTGGACCGCGGGGCCGTTGAAGCCGAGCAGCTTCCACACCTCTTCCATCTGCAGCGCCACGGGCCCGTCGACGATCTTCTTCTCGAGCGGCGTGCCGTTGGCCTGGATGGGCAGCAAGACGAGCGCGTTGCCGGGCACGCCGTTGGGGAAGCTGGTGATGGGCGCGAGGATGGCGGCGCCACCGCGGAGCTGGATGCCGGGGCCGGCGGCCGCGGGCGGCGCGGGAGGCTTGCTGGGCGTGTTCGACATGGGGAACCGCGGAATAGCACGGGGCGGGGCCCGGAGGGAGCCGCGCCGAGGCAGAGACGCCGCCCCCCCGCGCGCCACCCGCGCTCGCGCCGAGGCCGGGAGCGCGCCTCCCCGCCGTCTCCATGGCGATTCCCCCTTCAACTGTTTGCCGAGCAGGCGCAGAAAGGTCGCCGCCATGAAGTGGGGAGGGCTGTTCGCGCTCGTCGTGCTCGCCGCCTGCGGCGACGCCGTCACCGGCTCGGTCACGCGCTCGCCCCCCCTGCCCGGCAACGGTGACGGCGCGTCGTCGAGCGGCGGGGCCGCGTCCTCCGGCGGGGGCGCCTCGTCCGGCGGCGCGGGCTCCAGCTCGTCGGGCGGCGCGGGCTCCACCGGTAGCGGCGGCGCCTCCTCGGGCAGCGGCGGCGTCTCCTCCGGTGGCGACGGCGGCCTCGTCTCCGGCGCGCCCATCCCGCCGTCGTCCGTCACCTGCACCGGCAAGACCGGCGCGACCGGCGACACGACGCTCAACCTCACCTCCGGCGGCTACGCGCGCGACAGCTTGCTCCACGTCCCCGCGGGCACCGACCCGACGCGCGGCGCGATGCTCGTGCTCAACTTCCACGGCTTCTCGTCGAACGCGGCCGAGCAGGTCGCCCTCACCTCGATGAACGGCGAGGCCGACGCGCGCGGCTTCCTCGTCGCGACGCCCGACGGCCTGGGCGCGGGGTGGAACGCCGGCGACTGCTGCACCGAGCTGCAACCCTCGAACGTCGACGACGTGCAGTTCACGCGCGACCTCCTCTCTCTCATCGAGAGCCAGTACTGCATCGACCCGGGCCGCGTGTACGCGACCGGGATGAGCAACGGCGGCTTCCTCTCGCACCGCCTCGCGTGCGCGCTCTCCGACACCATCGCGGCGGTCGCCCCCGTCGCGGGCGTGCTCGGCATCGACCCGACGAGCTGCGTCCCCTCCCGCCCCGTGCCCATCCTCGACTTCCACGGCACCGCCGATCCCGTGGTCCCGTACGACGGCGGCCCGGCGGCGAAGCTCGTCCCCGGCGTCGTCTTCCGCTCCGTCCCGACGACGATGGACTTCTGGCGCGGCGCGAACGCCTGCCTCGGCGCCGCGACCGTCGACTACCAGAACGGCACCGCCACCTGCACGCGCTGGAGCGACTGCGCCGGCGGCGCCGACGTGGAGCTCTGCACGCTGGTCGGCGAGGGCCACGAGTGGCCGGGCGGCCTCCCCGTGCCCACCCTCGGCGCCTCGACCAGCGACGTCATCGCCACGCGGCGGATGGTCGACTTCTTCGTCGCCCACCCCATGCCGCCGCTCTAGCGCCCGCCGACCCACGCGTGGGGCCGCGGCGGCCACGCGCGATCACTTCGTGGGAGAGGGTGCGGCTCCGCTGTTCGGGGGAGCGCCGCCGTCGTCGCCGGGGTGCTCGAGGGTCACCGTCGTCCCATCGTGCGTCGTCTGCTGCGAAGCGCCGCACGCACTCGCGGCGAGCGCCACCGCCGCCGAAACGAGCGCGAAAACCAGCCGAAATCCCGCGGCTCCCGTCGCCGGGCGAAGCTCGGCCCGGCCGTCGTGCGTCCCCCGTGCACCTGCTGTCGCGCCCCGTGCGTGGACCATCATTTCGGCCGAGCATACAGGCACGGGGATCACGGTTGGAGCGTCAATGATCGAACGGTGGTCGCGCGTCACCCGCCCGTCACCGGGGATTTCATGGGTTTCGGTTTCGGCCTCAAGGTTGCGTACGGACCCGGCCCATGGCCAACCCTCCGGGTCTCGCGCGCCGGCCCAGCCCGACGCCTCCGAACTCGCGGTTCGTCTCCGGCGCTTACCCCACCCCTCAGCTGGACCGCTCGCCCGAGCGCAGCCGAGCTCTCCCTTGCCCCGAGGCACCGCCTCAGCATAGTTACAATCCTGCAATGACAGCGCAGCTCGACCTCGACATGCACGACGAGCTCCGGCTCGTCCCTGCGCTGGCCGAGCTGCCGCGCGACGTGCTGGTCGAGCTGGCGGCGAGCTCGTCGCAGCGACGGGTGCACGGCAATGCGCCGCTGGTGGAGCAGGGGCACACGGCGACGCACCTCGACATCCTGGTCCGCGGCGCGGTGAAGGTCGTCCGCGCGACCAAGCACGCCCTCGGCGAGACCACGGTGGTGCTCGAGGTGGCGCGGGCCCCCGCGATCCTCCTCGGCGCGTCGTTCTTCGACGGGCAGCCCGAGCCCGCGAGCGTGGTCACGCTGCGCTCGTCGCACGTCATCTCGCTCGAGCGGCGCATGGTGCTGCGCCTGGTGAGCATGCACCCCGCGTTCGGGCGGGCGCTGCTCGCGCACATGGCGCACGCGGTGCGCCTGCACGTGCGCCGCATCGACGAGGTGGCGAGCGGCCCGGTCGACGACCGGGTGCGCCACCTGCTCGAGGGCCTCGCGCACGACCACGGGACGCCCTTCGGCCAGGGGAGGTTCATCGCCATCCCGCTGCGCCGCAAGGACATCGCGTGCATGGTCAACGCGACGACCGAGACGGTGAGCCGCGTGCTCGCGCGCTTCGAGCGCGAGGGGCAGACGCGGTCGACGCGCGACGGCATCTGGCTGCGCGTGCACGGCGCGGGGACGCCGAGCGTCCGCCCGCAGGCCCACGACGAAGAGTCGGGCGTCATCCCCGTCCAGCCCAGTCGCTCCGCGCGCTAGGCCGTGTGATCACACGGCGCGGGCTCCGGCAGGTCGCCGAGGCGGCTGGCCTTCCGGGCGGGCAGCCGCCTCATGCTGGGCCAATGGCGCCGGGGTCTCCGTCGTCTTAGGCTTAGGCTAGAGATGATGGCGGCGCTGATCTTCGTGGCGATCCTCGGGCTCGCCCTGCTCATGATCGTCCACGAGACGGGCCACTACGTGGCCGCCCGTCGCTTCGGGATGCGCGTCATCCGCTTCAGCATCGGCTTCGGGCCGACGCTCTGGAAGCACCAGCCCAAGGGCAGCTCGACGGTGTATCAGGTCGCCGTCATCCCGTTCCTCGCGTACGTGCAGATCGCGGGGATGAACCCGTACGAGGAGAGCGACCCGAAGGACAAGGGCAGCTACGCCAACGCGTCGCTCTGGGCGCGCATGGTGACGATCGCGGCGGGCCCGCTCACGAACTACTTCTTCGCGTCCGTGCTCATCTTCTTCGGCCTCATCATCGGGGGGCAAGAGGTCGGGGACGCGACGAGCATGCGCGTGACGGTCGAGGCGGGCCCCGCGCAGTCGGCGGGCGTCGAGTCGAACGACAAGATCCTCGAGGTGAACGGCGCGCCCGTTCGCACGTGGGAGGAGCTGCGCAAGGCGGTGAGCTCGCACCCGGGCGAGCCCGTCGACCTGACCATCGAGCGCGGCGGCGAGACGCTCAAGAAGACCGTCACGCCGGGCGCGAAGGGCGACAAGGACGAGGGACTCATCCACGTCAAGATGCCGAGCCACCACGAGTCGGTCGGAGTGGGCGAGGCCGCGAAGATATCGGTCATCATGCCGCCTCTCTTCATCTACGAGAACGTCCTGGCGATCGGGCGCGTCATCGCGGGCAAGGAGAAGCTCAAGGTGAGCGGGCCGCCCGGCATCGTGAAAGAGGCGGCCGCGCAGGCGAAGCTGGGGGCCGGCGAGTTCCTCCAGTTCCTCGGCGGCCTGAGCGCGTACCTCGGCGCGTTCAACCTGCTCCCCTTCCCCGCGCTCGACGGGGGACGCCTCCTGTTCCTGGGGGCCGAGGCCGTGAGCCGCCGCAAGCTCGACGCGAAGCTCGAGGCGCACGTCCACGCGGTGGGGCTGCTCATGCTCCTGGCGATCATCCTCGTCGCGAGCGGCGCGGACGTTCTCTTCAAGTGAGCTAAGCTGCGCCGCCACATGGCGGAATCGAGCGGGAAAACGAGGCCGACGCTCAGCCTCGTGCTCCCCATCTACAACGAGGAAGAGGTCATCCCCGAGCTGCACGCGCGGCTGCAGGAGTTCCTCGCTCAGCTCGCGCTCCCGGCCGAGGTGGTCTTCGTGAACGACGGGTCGCGCGACAGGTCGATGGAGCTATTGCGCGGGGTGGCGGCGAGCGAGCCGCGGTACCGCATCCTGTCGTTCGCGCGCAACTTCGGCCACCAGACGGCCATCACGGCGGGCGTCGACTACGCGCGCGGGCAGGCCGTGGTGGTCATGGACGCCGACCTGCAGGACCCGCCCGAGGTCGTGCTCGAGATGGTCGCCAAGTGGCGCGAGGGGTTCGACGTCGTGTACGGGCGGCGGCGCAAGCGGGCCGGCGAGACCGTGTTCAAGCTCGTGACGGCGCGCCTCTTCTACCGCGTCTTCCGCGCGATGATCCCCATCGAGGTGCCGCTCGACACGGGCGACTTCCGCCTGATGAGCCGCCGCGTGGTCCTCGCGCTGCGGGCGCTGCGCGAGAGCCACCGCTTCGTGCGCGGGATGGTCGCGTGGATCGGCTTCAGGCAGACCGAGGTGCTCTACGACCGCCCCGGGCGCTTCGCGGGGGAGACGAAGTATCCCCTGCGCAAGATGGTCCGCTTCGCGATCGACGGCATCACGAGCTTCAGCGTGCTGCCGCTGCGCTTCGCGACGTACGTCGGCATGCTGACCATCGTGCTCTCGCTCGGCGTCGTCGCCTGGGCGCTCGTGAGCAAGTACGTGCTGCACCACGTCGTCGAGGGCTGGACCGGGAGCATCATCGTCATCGCCGTCTTCGCGAGCGTCCAGCTCCTGATGATCGGGATCCTGGGCGAGTACGTGGGCCGCATCTACGAGGAAGTGAAGCGCCGGCCGCTGTACATCGTGGGCGACACGGTGAACGCGGAGAGGGACGACGACGAAGAGGACGAGCCCGCCGAGGGGTGAAACGGCCCGAGGAACAGAAGATCAGAAGATCAGAAGGGGTTGGGGGGCTCGGGCTACTTCTTCTTCAGCTTCTGGCTCATCTGCTCGCCCAGCTCGCCGGCGCGCTTGGTCGCGGCCTCGACGGCGTCGATGAGCGTCTTGCGCAGGGCGCCGCTCTCGAGGGTGTGCAGGCCCGCGATGGCGGTGCCGCCGGGGCTCGTGACCATGTCCTTGAGCCGGCCGGGGTGCTCGCCCGTCTCGAGCAGGAGCTTGGCCGAGCCGAACACGGTCTGCGCCGCCAGCGTGAGCGCCGTGTCGCGGTGGAGGCCGACCTTCACGCCCCCGTCGGCGAGGGCCTCGATGATGAGCATCACGTAGGCCGGCCCGCTGCCCGAGAGGCCCGTCACGGCGTCGAGGAGCGATTCGTCGAGCACGACCACGCGGCCCACGGCCTCGAAGAGCTCGCGCGCGACGCGCAGGTCGTCGGCGCTCGCGTGCTCGCCGCCCGCCACGGCGGTCGCGCCGGCCTGCACGGTGGCCGGCGTGTTCGGCATCGCGCGCACGACGCGCGACCCGCGCGGCAGCCGGCCCTCCAGCGCCTCGATGGGCACGCCCGCGGCGATCGAGACGACGAGCTGGTCGGCCCGGACGTCGCCCCCGACCTCGGTGAGCACCTTGTCGATGGCCTGCGGCTTGACCGCGAGGACCACGACGTCGCTCTCGCGCAGCAGCGCATGGTTGTCCATCGTGGTGCGGATCTGGTGCGCGTGGGCGAGCTGCTCCAGCCGCTCGGCCTTCACGTCGCTCGCGACGATGCGGTCCGCCGGGAGCACCTTGCCGTGGAGCAGACCCTCGATGAGCGCCCCCGCCATGTTCCCCGCGCCGAGGAACCCCAGCCGCTTGGTCTTCATGCTCGACTCGTACCGTCACTGGAGCGTGCGCGCCACGCCCGCGAGCGCGTCGGACACCCACGTCTCGACGAGCTCGCGCGACCCGGGATCGTCCTCGCCCAGGTCCTCGGCGAAGCGCTCCCACCGCGCGCGCAGCAGCGCCTTGCGCCCGAAGCCGGGGTCGTCGACGAGCGCCGCCGCCCAGGCCACGCCGAGCACCATCGCGCGCGCCTCGCCGTCGAGCCCGTGGTGGCGCTTGGCCAGCGCCACCGGGACCCCGAGCGACAGGGGCGCGAGCCCCTCGCCCCGCCACCGCCGCGGCAGCATGATGGTCCCCGCGAGCTGCGCCAGCACGACGCCGAGGCCCGGGCTGCGGTCGCTCAGCACGTAGCGGATGCCGTCGACCGCCGCGAGCCCCGTCTTGCGGCGCAGGTCGATGCGGGCGAGCGCCTCCTTGCGCCCGGCCTCGAGCTCCTCGTTCGCGACGCCCATCTTCTGCGCCACGACCTTGATGACCTGCTCCTCGCGGGGGTCCACCTGGTCCCACGCCGCCGCCAGCCACGCCCCGCGCACGACCGCGGCCGCGATGGCGGGATCGAGCTCGCCGTACACGTCGAGCGACTGTGGCGCGACCGGCTCCTCGGCGTAGAGCGCGTTCGCGTCGGCCTCCGGCAGGCCCAGCGAGGCCACCACGGACGCGATCGTCGTGCGCTCCTCGCCGTCGAGCGGCCCGTCGGCCGCCATGACGACGCGCAGGACGCGCACCGCGAGCGTCCCGTAGCGCTTCACGCGCGCCACGTCCTTCTCGCTCGGCTTGCTGGAGAAGAGGCTGCGCAGCCCGCGCGCGCCGAGCTCGAGTGTCACCTTCTCGCGCACGACGTCCATCATGGGGATCCACGGCGGCGGCGCGACCGGCGCCAGCGCGCGCGCCATCTCGACCATCCACGCCTCGAACTCCGTCCCCATGCGCGCGAGCGGCTGCCCCTGGACGGCGGCGGCGTAGGCGTGCCCGCGCCGCGTCACCAGGCTCTCGAGCGCCTCCTTCGCCTCGCGCGCGCCGCCCGCGAGCACGTAGATCGCGTCCTCGCCCAGCACGACGACCAGCCGGTCCAGCGCGCTCGTGGCCAGGTTCGCGTCGTTCGGCATGCCTGCGACGGTAGCCGAAAACTTGGCCCCGGGGCGCGCGAGGGGGCATCTGCCGAGCATGGGCGCGATCCGCCGCGTGCGCGGCCTGGTCTTCGTGGGGGCGGCGCTCGCCACGTCGGGCTGCCTCGATCTCCAGCAGATCCTCGGCGGCGACGCGGGCACGGGGAGCGGCGGCGGGTCGAGCTCCGGCTCGAGCTCGGGCTCCGGGAGCTCCGCCGACGGCGGAACTCCCGCGACCACGACGCACGGCGCCCAGAGCGGGACCGGCTGCACCACGGACGCGACCAGCGGCATCACCCTCTGCGAGGCGATCGACGCCTGCCCGGGCATCACCGTCGACCAGGGCGCCTTCCCCGGCTGCGGCTGGCGCATGAGCGCCGCGAGCCTCTACGACCTCGAGTGCGCCTGCGGCGACGCCCTCTGCCCCGTCGGCACGCCCACGAGCTGCGCCGACGCGCAGCAGCTCCTCGACCAGGCGCAGAGCTCGGTGCTGGTGTGCCAGCAGTCGAGCGAGGGCACGTGCATGCCCCTCACCCCGGCCGGCGGCGGCACCCCGAGCAGCTGCGACAAGTCCTGCGAAAGCCAGTGCGCGGGCGACCCGAATTGCATCCAGCTCTGCGGGTGCTGATCGGGGGGAAGTCGATTATTCTCGCGGCCCATGCTCGCGACGCAGGTAAGGCAGAAGGACAGCGTCTTTTACTTCGCCGCGTACCCCGCGGAAGACCTGCTGGACCGGGTGCGCTTCATCTCGCGCTTCTACGCCGAGGGCGAGAAGAGCCTCGCCCCCGACGAGGCGGAGGAGGGCGACGAGGTGGCGGCGTTCATCGGCAAGATCGAGCGCACCGACGGCGCCTTTCAGCGCGAGATGTCGCGCTCGAAGGTGGGCCAGATCAAGAACTTCTACGAGACCGCCGTCAGCCAGCCGCCCATCCCCGGCACGGTGCTGCTCTTCACGGCCGACCACCTGCGCTTCGAGCCCGTGAAGCCGTTCACGAACGTCGGCAACCTCGAGGAGCCCAAGAGCAAGTACCTCATCATCGACGGGCAGCACCGCCTCGCCGCGCTGCACTTCTTCATGAAGCAGCGGCCGGAGGAGGCGAAGGCCATGCACGTGCCGTGCGTCATCTTCGACGGCAAGAGCGAGGACTTCGCGACGGAGATGTTCGTCATCATCAACAGCACGCCGACGCGCATCAACAAGAGCCACCTCGTGGACCTCTACGAGCGCGTCTCGTGGGCGGCGCCCGACAAGAAGTTCGCCGCGCAGGTGACCGAGCGCCTCTACTCCGAGGGCGACAGCCCGCTCCGCTACAAGATCAACCGCCTCGGCGGCCGCTCGAAGCAGGAGAAGTGGATCCTGCA
>Ga0070730_10005013_pt1 | contig 11491 bp, 8 predicted proteins | sample Coa_R1_3_FD_66447 | JGI IMG/M metagenome (GOLD analysis project Ga0070730, IMG submission 66447) | Surface soil microbial communities from Centralia Pennsylvania, which are recovering from an underground coalmine fire - Coalmine... | ecosystem: Environmental > Terrestrial > Soil > Unclassified ... | reverse complement strand
TGCTCGACGAGCTCGTTGACCTTGAGCCGCGCGCCGCTGAGCACATCGTCGATCTCCTTGCGGGCGTTCTTCGGTACGTCCTCGTCATCGATGCCCGTCGAGAGTCCGCGCAGGTCGATCGTGGCGATGGCGAGCCGGCTCGCCTCGTCCAGGAACTGGCGCGCCCGACCGACCCCGTAGTTCCGGGCGATCGCGTCCAGAAGGGCACCCTTCTCGTAGGCCACGGATTTCTTGTCGATCGCGCCGGCCTTGAGGACCCCGTTCTCGACGACGACCCACGCGTCGTGCGGGCAGTGGAGCGGGGCGTCGGTGCATTTGTTCCAGATGTTGGCCCGATACTCGATGGTCAGGTCCTTGGGGAGCAACGTCGAGAACAGTTGCTTACCGGTCCAGAACTCGTTGCCCTCCTTGTCCTTCCCCGCCGACGGCGGGATCGGCATCTGGATCCGGGAGAGCATGTACGTGACCTCGTGTTTGGTAAAGTGTGGGTCCTGGTAGGTCAGCAGGAACATGCCGGTGATGTGGTCGTGGAGCATCCCGATGATCGGGCCCCCGTACCGGGGCGACAGAATGTGCTCCTCGACCTTCATGAGGACCTTCGCCTCGGCGCGGGCCTCCTGGCTCTGAAGGACGTGAAGGTTCATCTCGTCGCCATCGAAATCCGCGTTGTAGGGCGGACAGTCGCACAGGTTGAACCGGAACGTCTTGTGCGGAAGGATCCGCACGAAGTGCGCCATCATGCTCATCCGGTGCAACGACGGTTGCCGATTGAACAGGACGATATCCCCGTTGATCAACTGCCGCTCGACGACGCAGCCCGGCGTGACGAGCTCGGCGCACGCTTCCGCGTTCTTGTCCATGACCTTGATCCGCTGTCCGTCCTCGCGGATCAGGTAGTTCACGCCGCACTGGTAGATCCCGTCCGCGTCGGCCGGGGTCGGCCCACGCCGGACGAGCTCCTTGGCGATCTCGGCGTTGTACGGGGTGACCTCGAGGGGGACCGTCAGCGCCCGACCGACCTCGACCGGTATGCCCACCTCGTTGATCGAGAGCATCGGGTCCGGCGAGATCACCGTACGGGCGGAGAAGTTGACCCGCTTACCAGAGAGGTTCGAACGGAACCGGCCATCCTTCCCCTTGAGCCGCTGCGCGAGCGTCTTGAGCGGGCGGCCCGACCGATGACGGGCCGGCGGGATGCCGCTCGTCTGGTTATCGAAGTACGTGGTGACATGGTATTGGAGAAGTTCCCAGAGGTCCTCGACCACGAGCTGCGGAGCACCCATATCGCGGTTCTCGCGAAGCCGCTGGTTGATCCGGAGGACGTCGACCAGCTTGTGCGTGAGGTCGTCCTCGCTCCGTTCGCCACTCTCGAGGGTGATCGACGGGCGGACCTGGACCGGCGGGACAGGTAGGACCGTGAGGACCATCCACTCGGGCCGACCGGCCTTCGGGTTCAGGCCGAGCGCGCGGACGTCGTCGTCGGGGATCCGCTCGAGCCGAGCCCGGACCTCCTTCGGGGTGATCTTGTGACCGGTCTCGCGGAAGGTCGTCGGTTTGTCGAGCACGATGCGCTGCTGGACCTCGTGGCAATGGGGGCAACTGCGCTCCTCCTTTCCCTCGCGGGCCACCGGCGCCGAGGCGGGACCGTCGTCGCCCTCGAGAGCGACCTCCGCTCGGCCGGCACTGGGCGCGTCGGGCAGCATCCGCCCGCAGGCACGGCAGGTGAGCTGCAGGAGGCGCTTGATCTCCTTCGCGTAACCGACGTGGATGACCGGCATGGCGAGCTCGATGATCCCGAAGTGCCCCGGGCACTCGTTGACCCGGCCGCCGCAGGTCCGGCACCGGAGGTTGGGCTCGATCACGCCGAGATGGAGGTCCATGAGACCCATCTCGATCGGATACCCGTCGTCGTCGTACGTATCGGCGGTGATCACCTTCACGGCGTTCATGCGCCGGATCTCGTCCGGCGAGAGGAAGGCGAACTGGAGGCTCTTGATCCGTTTGGAAAGTCCTTGCGCCATCGAGGTACCCCCTACCGCATGTCCTCCAACTGGAGCCGCATGATCACGCCGAGGCTGATCAGCTCCTCCAGGAGCAACTTGAACGAGTAGCTCATCTCGACCGGATAGATCGACGACGTGTTGCCGCAGCTGGGGCAGCGGAGCGAGCCGGTCCGTGCGTCCGGGATCGCGATGTGGCCGCACTCCGTGTTCCCGCAGACGTACTGGATCGTCCCGTCGGACTCGTCGAGCAGACGGTCCTTGATCACCATCGCCACGCCGTGACCGATCAGACAGTCGCGTTCCATCTCTCCGAATCGGAGACCGCCCTGGCGGGACCGGCCCTCCGTCGGTTGCCGGGTCAGGATCTGGACCGGGCCGCGGGACCGCATATGCATCTTGCCAGCGACCATGTGGTGGAGCTTCTGGTAGTAGATCACGCCGACGAACACCTCGCCGTCGAGACGGCGGCCGGTGACCCCGTCGTAGAACGTCTCTCGGCCGGACGGGTGGAAGCCGAGCGCCTTCAGCGATTCCCGGAGCGCCTCCTCGCGCTCACCCGAGAATGGCGTCCCGTCAATGACCCGGCCCTCGAGCGACCCGACCTTGCCGCCGAGCATCTCGAGCACGTGCGCGACGGTCATGCGCGACGGGATCGCGTGCGGGTTGACGATGAGGTCGGGCGTGATGCCGTCCCGCGTGTACGGCATGTTCTCCTGCGGAACGATGAGTCCGACGACGCCTTTCTGACCGTGCCGGGAAGCGAACTTGTCGCCCAGCTCGGGGACCCGCTGGTTGCGGACCTTGACCTTGACCAGCTTCGAGATGTTCTCGCCTTCGGTAAGGATCACGCTGTCGACCCAGCCGGACTCTCCGGCGCGGACGGTGACCGAGGTTTCCCTCCGCTTCTGCGGCGTCAGGAGGTCGGTCTTCTCTTCGAGGAACCGCGGTGGGGAGGTCTTGCCGACCAGCACGTCGCTCTCCGTCACCTCGAGCTCGGGGAAGATCAGGCCGTCCTCCCCCAGGTTCCGATAGGCCGTGTCAACTCGGGCGCCCGCGACGTCGGGCCGGGGGATCTCGAACCGGTCTTCCTGCCCACCAGGATACTTACGCTCCTCTCCCCGATAGGTACGGAAGAACGAGGAACGACCGAGGCCGCGGTCGATCGCGGCCTGGGAGAATACCAGCGCGTCCTGCATGTTGTACCCTTCGTGGGTCAGGACCGCGACGACGAAGTTCTGACCCGCGGGCCGCTCGGTGAACTGCACGTACCGCATCGTCTGGGTTCGCAGGAGCGGCGCTTCCGGATAGTGGAGCAGGTGCCCGCGCGTATCGGGCCGCCGGCGATAGTTGACCGACTCGACGCCGAGCGCCTGCTTGGCCATCCCGGAGCCCATCGTGTTCCGCGGGGTGGAGTTGTGCTCGGCGTAGGGAATGAGCCCCGTGCAGACACCGAGGATCAGGTTCGGGTCGATCTCCAGGTGGGTATGGTCCTTGCGCAACAGCGAGGGGGTCGGGAAGACGTGGTGGCAACGACCACACTCGACATCGGCGACGTCCTTCTTCTCACCGGCGGAGACCCACCGGATATCGCTCCGGGAGAGTGCTCGCTGGCAGTTCGGACAGCGCTCGGGGGGTTGGAAGGCGTCCACCCCAATCAGGGTATCTTCCTCTTCTTCGGCGTCCATCCATTCGACCTTGCCCTGGCGGATCAGGTCGGTGTACGACAGCGTGCCGCGCGCGAGCTCGTCCAGGTCCGACCGGGTGACGCGCGTCGTCGCATCCTTGACGCTGATGAGCGGGCGGCGGAGCCGTCCCGAGTCGCAGTGAACGATCACCTCGTTCATTCGCTGGTCGCTCCGGACGTTGATCTCATAGATCCGGTCGCCGAGCGTGGGGGACAGCGTGCCGGACCGCCGGCGTTCGCGGATCTCCTGGACTAGCTCGGCCGGGTTCGAATGCAGGCCGATCAGGTTCCCGTTCACGTAGACCCGGGCCGCTCGCTTGCCCTTCGGCGCGGAGGCCTCTTGGAAGACCTCGGGACCGATCTCGCGCGTGTTGAGGTCGCGGAGGATGAGCGCGACCTCGTCCTCGTCGGCGCCTTCCGATACGTCGACGCAGAGGGCGTAGTTCTTGACGAGACCACAGTTCTGTCCTTCGGGCGTCTCGTTCGGGCAGAGCCGGCCCCACTGGGTCGGGTGCAGGTCGCGCGCCTCGAAGTGAGGTTGGCTGCGGGTGAGCGGGCTCGTGACCCGCCGAAGGTGGGAGATCGTGGACATATGGCTGGTCCGGTCCAGCAACTGGCTCACGCCGGCCCGGCCACCGACCCAGTTGCCGGTCGCGAGGGCGTGCACGAGGCGTTGGGTGAGCAGGTCTGGCCGGATCGCCGACGCGATCCGGAGGTCCTTCTTCCGGGCGAAAGAACGCTCGAGCTGGTATTTGAGATCCTTCAGGAGCATCGTGAAGGCGACGCGGAAGAGATCCTCCATGAGGTCGCCGGCGAGCTTGAGGCGCTTGTTCGCGTAGTGGTCCTTGTCGTCCTCACCGCGCTGCCCGAGGTTCAGTTCGAGTACCGTACGCGCCATCCGTCCAAGGTAGAGGGCCTTCTTGAGACGGTCCGCTTTCGCGTCGCCGAGGTGGGGAAGGAGCGAGCGGTCGAGGATGCCGTCGACCTTCCGTTGACGGTACTCCTTGGCCTGCCCCGTGGCGAACTTCTTCTCGAGGTAGAGGAGAGCGTCCTCGGTGGTGAGGATCCCTTCGGGCGGGTAGAGCTTCTTCGACACGCACTCCTCGAGGTTGACGTTGAGGAGGTGTTTCATCGTCTGGACGAACGACTCGTCCAGTGGGAGGAGCTCGCCCAGGACCGCCTGGTAGATCTCCTCGTCATTCTTCATGCCGAGGGCTTTCATCAAGATCGCGAGGGGGATCTGTCCGGAAGCGCTGGGGACCGAGACGTGGAGGACCCCGTCCTTCTTCTTCTCGACGACGGTAAGCGATCGGTATCCGCCGCGCTGGCTGAACACCTTGGCGCTCTCGATCGGTGTGCCGTACCGCTCGTTGAACTCCGCGAAGATCCGGTTCGGTGCCAGGTCCTCGAGGCTCATGATCACGCGTTCGGTTCCGCCGATGATGAAGTAGCCGCCCGGGTCGGCGGGATCTTCCCCATACTCGACGAGCTTGGCCCGGTACTCCTCGGCGGACAGGGGGAAACCGGAGTCGCGCTCGATATTTCCCTGGTGAAGATTGCAGGGACGGCTCTTGACCATGATCGGAAGGTCGCCGATGTGGACGTCCTCGGGGGCGCGTTCGACGCCGTTCTCGACCACGGTGACCCGGAGGTAGATCGGAGCCTGGTAGGTGAGGTTCCGCAGGCGGGCCTCCATCGGTGTGAGCGTGGGCTTGGAGCCGACCGGCTCCTTCACGAACGGTTGGCCCACGAACACGGTCGCCTCGGAGGTCGCATCCAACTGGGATCGCGCGTCCCGCCGACGACCGACCCGCACGTAGATCGAGCTCTTCGTCTTCTGGACGTCCAGTCGGATCACGCCGTGATCGGTCGAGTCCTCGCTGACGCGAGCCTCGTCCACGATCCGTTGCATCCGCGAATTCGGGTTGTCGGGGGTCGGAAGGAAGTCGTTGAAGCTCGCGAGGTGGTGGTTGACGGTCGACCGCTCCCGGAAAAAGGAGTCTACGATTTCTCGCATGACAGTGAACCTCTAGTCCCCCAGATTGGCAATGACGATGCGGTAGGTGATGGCCTCACCCGCCGTGGGGGACGGGCGACGAATCCGGATCATACGCCCGGCGAGCGGCTCCGCCGCGTCGCGGGCAGCGCGGACCTCGGCATTCGTGAGCAGGCCGGGGTCGGAGGCGAGGATCTTCGGAAGCCGCTCGACCGGAGTGGCGAGCTCCTCGAGCACCTTGCGCGCGTCCTCCTCGTTGAGGAGCTCGTGCGACGGGATCAAGTGGTGCGTTTGGAACTCGCGTCGGGAAGGAGCTTTCACAGCCTTGGCTGATTTCCGGGGGCGGGCTCGTGTGGGACTCATGCGGACTCCAGCGGAGCGGAACGGGCCCGGGGGGATTTCCGGAGAGCGACTGCCGAAGCGGCGCTACTCGTTCGAACCCCCGACCGCCTGGTTAAAAGCCAGATGCTCTGTGTCGGGCCGGCGAGCGTACCCGCCGACCTACCGAACTGAGCTACGGGCCCGCGATCGCTCCGAATCTTCACGACCCCGGTCTCGTATTTCAGGTTTCGCCGCCGGCAACTCACTGGAGGCTCTCCAAGTTCGAGATGATCGACCAAATGGCCGTGCGGCCGTGGGTCGGAAGGTTTGAGTCGTTCGCGAGATCGTCGAGAACGTAGACGGCGCTCGCAACGCGGACATCGAGGGCAACCGTGGCCTTGAGCAGTTCCTCGCGTGCCGATTGGGCGCCCCGCCGAATGTTGCGCGGAACGGACCCATCCTCGCCGAGGGCAGACAGCGATTGAGCGATGCGTTCCAGCTGGAGGGACTTGCTGGTCTCCGCCGGGGGATCGGTCAGCGTCGGAGGTACCGCCCGGCTGTCGCTGGCGGTCAAGATTCGGTCAAGACCCGTGGCGCTTACGCGCGACGGGCCTCGCCTCCTTCTTTGTACGCGGTCACGACGAGGAGGGTCTTGGTCTCTCGTATCCCCTTCACGACCGGCAACCGGTGGAGCACGAACTCCTTGAGCTCCTCGTAGTGCGGGAAGGTAACCTTGACCATGATGTCGGTATCGCCGGTCACCAGGAACACGTCCTCGGCCTCGGTAAACCGGGCGACCTCCGCGGCCACGCTATCGGCCTCGGAGGTTTCGACCTTTAGGGCCACGAGCGCGGTGACGTGCTCGTCCCCCCAGACCTTGGTGAAGGCGCTCTCGACGGCTCCGCTGACCGGCCCCTTCCCCTTGGCTCCCTGTTTCTCCATCGATCCTTTCGCCTCCAGCTCCGTCTCTCGATCGCTAGTCACGTGCCCGTCGTTCGTGGTGGGGGGGTGGCCCCGAGTCCGGCAAGACCCTCGTTAGGTCACCGGAGCCGATTCGAACTCCTCTTGGAGGTCGTCGACCACCTGTTCGATTACCTGACCCGCGGCGGGCGCACGATATTCTCGCACTCCCCCCGCTTCACTCGAAACGCGCGCGACGAGCTCCCTCCGACTCCGAAGAAACTCGACACTGCAAATGAGCTCCTCCACCACCGACCTCCAGACCCTCGGTCCGAAAAATGTCCTCTATATAGGTTTTGGGAGGAGGAAATTCGCCCCGGCCTCGCGCGTGCCTCCGGCGGACCTCCGGACCGCCGTCCGAGCATCAGACCTAATATGCCCTGGCCGGCTCGAAGCGCCCGAGCGATACTGATGGGAAGCGGCGACCGGATGCTCCGGGTCGAGATTCGGGTGGAACTCAAACCGGGGGTCATGGACCCCGAAGCCAAGACCGTCGAGAAATCGCTCGCGCTGCTCGGGATTGCCCCGGTTTCGCGCGTGACCACGGCCCGCGTGTTCGTCCTGGAGTTTACGAACTTGGAACGCACCCGGGCCGACGCCTTGGCGCGGGAAGCCGTCGATCGGCTGCTCGCCAACCCGGTCATCCACCGTGTGACGGTAACCCCGCTCCTGGACTGAGGAACGGGATGCCGCTCCCTGCGCCCGATCGAGAACGCGAGTGGGCGGCCGGCGTGACCACCGTTCCCTTCCGGAAGGAGAGCCGGGCCGCTTTGGCCCGAACCTCGGCCCGTCTCCGCCTCGGCTTCGACGCGATCGAGCTGGGCCGACTCCAACAGTATTTCCGGAGGGCGGGGCGGGAGCCGACGGACCTAGAACTCGCGGGACTGGCCCAGAGCTGGAGCGAGCACTGCAGCTACAAGAGCTCCCGACCGTTCCTTCGGGCGGCCTTCGGAAAGCTCCACCCAGCGCGCCGGGTCCTCGGCACCGGTGACGCAGGGGTCATGGCATTTGAGGACGGGTTCGCCTATGCGCTCCGGATCGAATCGCACAATCATCCCTCGGCGGTAGAGCCCTACGGCGGCGCGGCGACGGGCATCGGGGGGATCCTCCGGGATGTGCTCGCCGTGGGTGGAAAGCCGATCGCGTTGGCTGATCCGCTGTTCTTCGGCCCGTTGGGCATGGCCCGCACGGCGCTCCCGGCCGGCGTAAAGAGCCCGCGGTATCTTTTCGACGGCGTTATCGCCGGCATCCGAGACTACGGGAACCGCGTAGGGGTCCCGACCGTAACGGGGGGGATCTACTTCGACCCCGGATACGTGGTGAACCCGCTCGTCAACGTTGGCTGTGTCGGCTTCCTCCCCAGGGCGCGCCTGTTGCCGAACCGGGCGCGTGCGGTGGGAGACCGTCTCGTGCTGGTCGGGGGCCTCACGGGACGTGACGGCATCGGCGGAGTTTCGTTCGCCTCGCGCGAGCTCACCGAGCGGAGCGAGACCGAGTCTCGGGGGGCCGTCCAACTCGGCAACCCGATCATCAAGGAACCGCTCATCCACGCCTGCCTCGAGGCATTCGACCGGAAGCTGGTCCGAGGTCTCAAGGACCTGGGCGGAGGAGGTTTGGCCAGCGCGTCGGGGGAGCTCGTCTACGCGGGAGGATTCGGCTCCGCGATCGATCTCGACCACGTGCCGCTCCGCGAGCCCGGACTCCAGCCCTGGGAGATCTGGGTCTCAGAGTCCCAGGAACGGATGCTGCTCGACGTTCGACCCGACGATCTTCCCGCCCTTCTCGCCATATTCCGCCGGTGGGACGTGCCGGCCTCCGACATCGGCCGGGTAACGAAGGGGCCTACGGAGCAGATACGGTTCCACGGCAACCCCGCCGGAGAGCTCCACGTCGGCTTCCGAGTGGCGCCCTTGCCCCGACACCGGCCCACCCGGATCCCCCGGCCGGTGAACCGAAAGCCGACCGCTCGGGTGCCAGACACTCGGCTGGCGGCACTGATTCGGGGTCAGGTCCTCGCTCCCGATTCCGTATCCCGTGAACCGGTGATCCGCATGTACGACCACGAGGTCTTCGGTCACACGATCGTGAAGCCCCTCCAGGGCCAGGTGACCTCCCCCTCCCATGGGGATGCCGCCGTCCTTCGGCCCCGGACCGAGAGTTGGCAGGGACTCGCGCTCACCGTGGCCGCCCAGCCGTGGGCTTGTGGGGAAGACCCCCGCGGCGGCAGCCGGTGGGTCGTGGAGGAAGCGGCCCGAAACTTGTACGCGGTCGGTGCCCGACCGGACGCGTTCACGAACTGCCTCAACTTCGGCAACCCCGAGGACCCTCGCGTCCTTGGGCAGTTCGCTGCGGTCGTCCGTGGACTCGCGGAAGGCGCCCGGGGTCTCGACCTCGCCGTCCCGTCCGGCAACGTGAGCTTCTACAACGGCGGGCTCGGGGCGGCCATTCCCCCGACGCCGGTGCTGTTAGCCACCGGCATTGTCCCCGACGTGCGGCACTGCACGACGGTCGACCTGAAAGAGGTCGGGAATCCCCTCTATCTTGTCGGCACGAGCCGACCGGAACTCGGCGGGTCGCTTTGGGCCCGTTGTCATGGGATCCGCGGGCAGCCCGTCCCGCCGACCCATCCGGCGCGACTTCGCCGGACCGGGGAGGCCCTCCTCTCGGCCGGCCGCTCGGATGCCCTTCGCGCGGTTCACGACATCTCGGACGGCGGGCTCAGCCTCACGCTCGTCGAAATGGCCTTCGGGGGAGGACTCGGGTTCTCCGTGGATCTTGCGGCCACCGAGCTTCCCGGTCCGGGGATCTCGGCCGTGGCGGAGGGAGCCTCCCGCTGGGTCGTCGAGGTCGCTCGATCCAGGATCGACGTGTTCGAACGGGCGTTGCGCGGTGAGCCGGTGGCACGTCTCGGCACCGTCACCGCGCTGGGTGGCCTCTTCCGCTGGGGGGAACACGTGGAGGCCGAGCTCGACCTGAACGAGCTGTACTCCGCGTGGCGGACGGGCTTGCTTCCGAGCTAACACGGGAGCGGATGTGACCGTCACGGCGCTCGTCTCGGGCGGGAAGGATTCGATCTACTCGGCCTACCTGGCCGATACGCAGGGAATGACCGTCGACGAGCTCGTGGTCCTCCGACCGGCCGACCCCGACTCGATGATGTTCCATACGCCGAACCTCTCCATGGTGGCGTTGCAGGCCCGCGCCTGGGGGAAGGCCGCGCGCACGATCGACGTCCCGGGGTCGTCCGAAACGGACGAGCTTCACGCGGCGCGTCAGGCGCTCGCCGGGGTCCGGGGTCCGGTGGTCACCGGGGCGATCGCGTCGACCTACCAGTGGAGCCGACTCCAGGCGATCACCTTTGACCTGGGGCGGCCGCTGTACGCCCCCCTGTGGGGCAAAGAGCCCGGTCGAGTCGTCCGGGAAGAGATCGGGGCGGGCCTCGACATCCGGCTCGTCCATCTGGCGGCCGAACCCCTCACGCCCGACCTGCTGGGCCGTCGTCTCGACCTCGCCCTGGTTGAGGAGATCGAGCGACGGAGCCGGGAGGTACGGGCGGTCCACATCGCCGGAGAAGGAGGCGAGTATGAGACTCTCGTGACGGACCTCCCGGCGTGGACCCACCGGCTCGTCCTCGACCGCGTGGAGCCGGTCGTCGAGGGGAGCACCTCCCGGTGGGTGGTACGTGGAGCCCATCTCGAGCCGAAAGGGCACCCCGGATACCCCCCTCAACCCTAAGCGGCCCACGGACCTGCGCGGGGTCATGTCGACCCGGCCCGCCGCCCTGGACCACGCGATCGCCGCAACGGTCCGGGAACTTGGCGATACGAGGGCGCGCCCCAACCCTACCTGGCTCGCCGGCCTCCTCGGGCTGCCGTCCCGGGACCTCGCCCCCTGGCTGGCGGAGATTCCCGCCCTGGCCCCGCTCGAACGCGCCCTGCGTCGAGCGCAGGAGGAAGGGGGCCGCCGGTTCTATGCCCAGTTCCGGGCGCCCTTCGAGCTGTATGTGATGACCCGGGCCCAACGACCCCGCCACGTGATCGAGACCGGGGTCTCCTCCGGCGTGTCGTCCGTTCACTTCCTTGCGGGGCTCCGCCGGAACCGTCGCGGAACGCTCCACTCCATCGACCGGCCCGAAGTGCAGGCGACGGCCACGTTGTCGCGGGGAGAATCGCCGGTGAGTGTGCCGCCGGGCCGCTCCAGCGGCTGGGCGATCCCCCCGCGCTACCGGTCCGGATGGGACCTGTGCCTCGGGCTGAGCCAGGATCTGCTCCCTCCGCTCGTACGGGAGGTGCCCTCCGTCGACCTCTTCCTGCACGATAGTCTCCACACCCCCGCGCACCTCACCTTCGAGCTCGAGACGATCCGTCCGAAGCTTCGCCCGGGGTCGATCGTGATGGCGGACAACACGAAGTGGACCGGTAAGGCATTCCCCCGGTTCGCCCGCTCCCTGGGGGCCAAAGTGTGGCGGCGGGGAGCCTCCGACCTCGTGGGCCTACGGGTGCCCGAACCCCTTTAATCGCGGGGAGG
>Ga0070730_10005012_pt1 | contig 11493 bp, 8 predicted proteins | sample Coa_R1_3_FD_66447 | JGI IMG/M metagenome (GOLD analysis project Ga0070730, IMG submission 66447) | Surface soil microbial communities from Centralia Pennsylvania, which are recovering from an underground coalmine fire - Coalmine... | ecosystem: Environmental > Terrestrial > Soil > Unclassified ... | reverse complement strand
CTCGCCGGGATCGGCACTGAACAATGTGAGCCGCGACAGGGCCTGATCGATCAGGCCGCGCAGCCGGTTGTTGACCCGCACCCGGTCCGGCTCGGCCTCGGGCTTGACGGCGGCCCCGCTGGCGGCATCGGTGAATTGTCCGCCCTCGCCTTCGACCAGCACTTGCTTGCCGTCGGTGACGGCGAGCCTGCTATCGGCGAGCGCCTTCAGGATGGCGACCGCGCGGGCATCGCCGCTCGCCCCCAGCGCCTCGATGGCAGCGGCCTTGTCGTCGAAGCCGTCGCCGGCCAGCCCGGCCAGCCTCGTGGCAAGATCGGCATCGTCCGCGGCCCGCGCCGTGAGCGGAACCAGCAGCAATCCGATCATGATAAGCGCACGTATGAACGACACGCCCGGGAACTCCGCCAGCGAAGGGATGGGATCGCTCCGGACCGGACGGCTTGGGCCGCCCGGTCCGGCGCTTCGGTTCCTCGTTCCGGTCAGCCGCTTACTCGTAGGCGGCGTATTTCGGCGCCGTGCAGTTGCCGCAGGCCCAGGGGAAGGTCCAGTCCGCGACCTTGCCCTTGTCCTCGGGCAGATACGGGCTCCAGGCGTCGGCCTTGATCGGCGCCTTGGTCTGCCAGACGATGTCGAACTGCCCATTCGCTTGGATCTCGCCGATCATGACCGGCTTCGACAGGTGATGGTTCGTGTTCATGACCGCGGTGAAGCCGCTCGGCGCCTGCACCTTCTGGCCGTACATCGCCGCGCGCACCGCGTCGACATCGGTCGTGCCGGCCTGCAGCACGGCCTGGGTCCACATCTTGAAGCCGATGTAGGTCGCTTCCATCGGGTCGTTGGTCACGCGCTTGTCGTTCTTGATGAACGTGTGCCACTTCTTGATGAAGGCCTCGTTGGTCGAGTTCTTGACCGATTCGAAGTAGTTCCAGGCGGCCAGGTGCCCGACCAGGTTCTTGGTGTCGATGCCGGCCAGCTCTTCCTCGCCGACCGAGAAGGCCACGACCGGGATGTCGGTCGCCTTGATGCCCTCGTTGGCCAACTCCTTGTAGAACGGCACGTTGGCGTCGCCATTGACGGTCGAGACCACGGCGGTCTTCTTGCCGGCCGACGCGAACTTCTTGATGTCGGCGACTTCGGTCTGCCAGTCGCTGAAGCCGAACGGCGTGTAGTTGATCTTGATGTCCTCGGCCGGCACACCCTTCGACTTCAGGAACGCCTCGAGGATCTTGTTGGTGGTGCGCGGATAGACATAGTCGGTGCCTTCCAGCACCCAGCGCTTCACCTCGCCGCCTTCCTTGCTCATCAGGTATTCGACCGCAGGGATCGCCTGCTGATTGGGCGCGGCACCGGTATAGAACACGTTGTTCGAGCTTTCCTCGCCCTCGTACTGGACGGGATAGAACAAGAGGCCGTTCAATTCCTCGAACACCGGCAGCACCGACTTGCGGCTGACCGAGGTCCAGCAGCCGAACACGACCGCCACATGATCCTTCGAGATCAGCTCACGCGCCTTTTCGGCGAACAGCGGCCAGTTCGAGGCCGGATCGACCACCACCGCCTCGACCTTCTTGCCGAGCAGGCCGCCCTTCTTGTTCAGGTCGTCGACCATCATCAAGACGGTGTCCTTGAGCGTGGTCTCGCTGATCGCCATCGTGCCCGACAGCGAATGCAGCACGCCGATCTTGATGGTGTCGTCGGCGGCGCGCGCGTGGCCGGCAACGCCGAGCGCAGTCAGGAGCGCGGTGGCCCCCGCGAGTGCCGCCCGCCTCGTTATGAGATACATGACCCGTCCCCTTCGATCGTCTGGCATCCGCCGGGGAGGCCCCGTCCGATGCCCGATGTGAAACCCCGGCCGAAAGGGATGGGACTTGGGCGCCCTCGCCTTTTCGGCCAGTCGAGAGGGTAGGACCGGGTTGCCAAGCGGCGGTATGGGGCGTTTGACGTATATTGCGGTGCGGCAACGGCCGCCTCAGCCGCGCCGCCCGAGCGCCCGCACGGCCAGCGCCGTGGCGGATGCGCGGTTCTCGACGCCGAGCTTCGAGAAGATCTGCTCCAGGTGCTTGTTCACCGTCCGGGGGCTGATGCCCAGGATCTCGCTGATGTCGCGGTTGGGCTTGCCGCGGGCCAGCCAGACCAGCACCTCCGCCTCGCGCGCGGTGAGCGCCAGCTGCTGCTTCAGGAACCGTTCGTCACCGCCCTCCTCCGCCTCGGTCAGGCGCAGCAGGATCTCGTCGGGCCCCGTCCGGCTGAGATAGGTCAGCTCCAGCCGCCGACGCCCGGCCGGCAGGGCGATGCGGCCGCCCTGCGGATCGCCGAGCCGTTCGGCCAGATCAGGAGCAAGCTCGAAATCCGCGGCATCGAAGCCGTCGAACGCCGCGGCCAGTAGCGAGGCCGCCTGGGGCGTCGTCCAGAGCAGGCGGCCCCGGCGATCCATCGCCAGCAGAAAGCGGCCGGTCGCGTCAAGTGCCGCCCGCGCGCTGAGCGTCAGCCGCGCATTGGCCAGATGGACGCGCATCCGTGCCATCAGTTCCTCGGCGACGATCGGCTTGGTGACGTAATCGACACCGCCGGCGTCGAGCCCGTTCACGACATGCTCGGTCTCGCTGAGGCCCGTCATGAAGATGACGGGCACATGGGCCAGATGCTTCAGCCGCTTTAGGCGCCGGCAGCATTCGAACCCGTCCATGCCCGGCATGATCGCGTCCATCAGCACGAGGTCGGGCGTGATCTGATCCAAGAGCTCGAGCGCGCCGGCGCCGTCGACCGCGACCAGCACGGTCAGGCCCGCCCGGTCCAGCGCATCGGTCAGGAAGCTCAGCGTCTCGGGCGAATCATCCACGACCAGGACGATGTCCCGCCGGATATCGAGCTCACTCATCGGCGCGCAGCTCCTCGAGGATGATCATGTACTGCTTGAGATCGAAGCGCCGGACGATACCGCCCAGGCGGCCGGTGAAGGCGGCGAGGTCCTGGTCCTCGGCGGCGATCTCGTCCAGCTTCGCCTCGATGCCGCGGATATAGCCGATCCGGCCGAGCTGGTGCAGCTCGTCGAGGTGGCGGCGCGTCGGCACCGTTTCCGCCGCGGGCGGCGGCGGGGCCGGCGGCGGCGCCTCCTGTCCCTGCTCGATCCATTCGAGCCCGAGCAGCCCCTGAATGCGGTCGATCAGCCGCTGCACGTCGACCGGCTTGATCAGATGGTCGTCATGGGCGGGTTCCGCTTCCTGCCGGGTGCGGAACTCGTCGACATTGGCCGAGATCATGATGATGCGCGCGTCGCGGTGGCCGGCCGCGCGCAGGCGCCGCGCCACGCTCCAGCCGTCGAGCCCCGGCATCGAGATGTCGAGCAGCACCAGATCCGGCCGGCATTCCTCGGCGAGCGACAGGCAGGTGAGCCCGTCGGACGTGGTGAACATCAGGAAGCCTAAGGGCGTCAGCAGCTCCTGCACCAGTTCCAGATGCGCCGCGTCGTCGTCGGCGATCAGCACCCGGATCCGCCGGCCGCGATAGCCCGAGATCCGTGCCTGGGGCGCCGGCAGGGCATCTGGCGCCGTCGCCTCGGACAGGAACAGCTTGACCCGGAACAGGCTGCCCTTGCCGGGCGTGCTTTCGACGGAGATGGCGCCGCCCATCATCTCGGTCAGCAGCTTGGTGATGGTAAGGCCGAGGCCCGTGCCCGGCACGGCGCGGGCGTTGGGCATCTGGCCGCGCTCGAACGGCTCGAAGATGCGCTGGATGTCCGCCTCGGGAATGCCGATGCCGCTGTCCTCGATCTCGAACTCGGCGACCTGGCTGCGGTAGGAGATATGGAGCGCCGCATGGCCGCGCTCGGTATATTTCACCGCGTTCGACAGCAGGTTGATCAGGATCTGCCGGAGCCGCTTCTCATCGGTATAGACATAGGCCGGCAAGCAATCCGGCGGCGCATAGTAGAATGCGATGCCTTGCGCCTGGGCCTGCAGGCGGAACATGTCGACGATCTGGTCCAGGAACTCATGGATCCGGACCCGGTCGCGATAGAGCATGAAGCGGCCGGCCTCGATCTTGGAGATGTCGAGCAGCCCGTCGATCAGGTTGGACAGGTGCTCGGCGCTGCGCCGGATCACACGGACCGCATTCCGCCGCAGGGGTGCCGCCGCCCCGTCCCGCTCCATCAGCTGGGCATAGCCGAAGATCGCGTTCAACGGCGCCCGGATCTCGTGGCTGATGCCGATGACATAGCGGCTCTTGGCGAAATTGGCGGCCTCGGCCACCTCCTTCGCCTTCTGCAGTTCGGCGTCCGTCCGCTCGTGCGCCTCGATCTCGCGCATCAGCATATGGGTCTGGCGGTCGGACTCCTCCTCGGCCGCGCGCCGGCTCTCATGCGCCAGAACCAGCAGCCAGGCCGCGACGCCCGACACGATCAGAAGGCTGAAGAACACCAGCCACAGCGTGTCGGCGATGGTCGCCTTGTCGGTGGGTGTCCCGGCGGCATCCAGGTAGTAGATGAAGGTCAGCGCGCCACCGATCACGAGCGCGAACAGGAACAGCACGCCGATGAAATGGCCGACCCGCGAGTGCAGCCCGAGCGCCAGGTGCCGCGGCAGCAGCCAGCGCAGCAGGCCCATGATCTGCTCGACGAAGCGGGCACCCTCCTTGCAGCTGTCGTGGCAGCGCGCGTCGAGTGTGCAGCACAGCGAGCAGATCGGGCCGCCATAGGCGGGGCAATGGGCCATGTCCTCGCGTTCGAACACGTTCTCGCAGATCGCGCAGCGGACCTCGGCGCCTGGTTCCAGCCCGGCCTGAGGCGTGCGCGCGATGTAATAGCGCCCGCCGGTCGCCCAGGCGATCACGGGGGCGGCGGCGAACGCCACCGTCAGGCTGATGAAGGGCGCGAAGGCCTGGGCGGTCGCCCCGAAGCTGCCGAAAAACGCCAGGGTCGAGGCGACGACCGCCAGCAGCATCGCGCCGACGCCGACCGGGTTGATGTCGTAGAGATGGGCCCGCTTGAACTCGATGCCTGGCGGGCTCAGCCCCAGCGGCTTGTTGATGACCAGGTCGGCGACGATGGCGCCCAGCCAGGCGACGGCGAAATTCGAATAGAGCCCCAGGATCCGCTCGATCACCCCGAAGATGCCGAGGTTCATGAGCGTCAGCGACAGCGCGATGTTGAACAGCACCCACACGACCCGGCCGGGATGGCTGTGGGTCAGGCGCGAGAAGAAATTCGACCAGGCGATCGAGCCGGCATAGGCGTTGGTGACGTTGATCTTCATCTGGCAGGTGACGACGAAGATGCCGGTCAGGATCAGCGCGGCCTTCGGTGACAGCGCCAGGTATTGCAGGGCCACCTGATAGAGTTCGGCCGGCTCGGTCGCGTGGAGGTAGGGCACGCCGTGCTGCAGGGCCAGCACCGCCAGGAACGAGCCGGCGAACAGCTTGGCCGCCCCCATGACGATCCAGCCGGGCCCGGCGGCGATGAGCGCCATCCACCAGACCAGCCGGTTGCCGGTGCGGCGGCTCGGCAGGAAGCGCAGATAGTCGACCTGCTCGCCGATCTGCGGGATGAGCGACAGCAGGATCGACGCCGCGATGCCGAACAGCAGCAGGTCGAACCGGCCGCTGCCGTCGCCGATCAGGCCGCGATAGTCGGTCCAGTCCATGACCTCGACCGGATGGCCGACGACGATCACCACCAGGGGCACGACCTGGAAGAACAGCCAGATCGGCTGGGTCCAGACCTGCAGGCGGCCGATCATCCGGATGCCGTAGGCAACGATCGGCACGACCACGACCGAGACCAGCACATAGCCCACGGCCCGGGGGATACCGAAGCAGATCTCCAGCGCCGCCGACATGATCACGGCCTCGACCGCGAACAGGATGAAGGTGAAGGACGCGTAGATCAGCGAGGTGATGGTCGAGCCGATATAGCCGAAGCCGGCGCCGCGCGTCAGCAGATCGACATCGACCCCATGGCGGATCGCGTAGTAGCAGATCGGCAGGCCGGTCGCGAAGATCAGCAGCCCCATCGCCAGGATGGCGGCGGCCGTGTTGGTGAAGCCGTAGTTGAGCGTCAGGCTGCCGCCGATCGCCTCGCACGCCAGGAACGAGATCGCGCCGATCGCGGTGTTGGCGACCCGGAACGACGACCAGCGCCGCGCCCGCTTCGCCGTGAAGCGCAGCGCGTAATCCTCGAGCGTCTGGTTGGCGACCCACTGGTTATACTGCCGCCGCTCGCGAACGATCCGCTGCCGCCCGCTCATGCCCCGATGCCCCTCGTCCCTGATCCTCGCGATCTTCCAGGCAAGAACGGTGCCGGTCAGCGGCATCTTCGGTATCCGCGATGGCTATGGCAGCGCCGTTTTTATCATCGTCAGCACTTAGCGGGCTCCAGAATGTCTGCACATCCTCTTTAGTTGTTTGAAATCCGCATGTTACGTAGATTCTCGTCATGCCCGGGCTTGACCCGGGCATCCACGCGCTGCCGTCTGTGCCCTCTTGCAGACAAAGGTACGCCGCCTGACGACGTGGATGGCCGGGTCAAGCCCGGCCATGACGATGTTGATGTATTAGCCGCTTGAGATTCCCGCCTGTGCGACCATGACGATGCTGTTTCCACTTCGCATGCGACTGCCCAAGAAACGGGCAGCATTATGCTACCGCGCCCCATGCTGGGGAGTTCGTTAACCATATTCTGCAAGTCTCGTGGCCGTTTCAGTCCCGTCATCCGAGAGGCCGCCCTTGAGCCAGAAATATGTCGCGATCCGTCCCCGCGCCTATGGGGACAGCCTGTACGAAGCCGAGATGAGCATCACGGTCCACGAGCAGGCGGTCGAGCCGATCCATACCGGGCTGTTCGATGCCCAGGGTGTGCCGCTTTACCGCATCCAGGAACGGCACCCGCTGGGCTTCCAGCCCAACCGCTGGAAGGCTTAAGCTCCTTCGACCCCTCCGCCACGGAGGACGAACGAAGGAACCCCGGGCATGACCTTTGCCGCCGCCGACGCCGCTGCCGCCTGGATGACTGACCTATGGCGGAGCGGCCGCCAGGCGACGGCCCTGCCCGCCGAGCTCAGGCCCGCGACCATCGCCGAGGGCTACGACATCCAGGACCGCTTCGTCGCCGGCCTGGGCCAGGAAGTCGCCGGCTGGAAGCTCGGGGTCGGCAACCCCCGGCAGCGAGCCGAGACCGGTGCCGGGGGATCGATCGCCGGCCGGATCTTCGCCGCCCGCTGCCATCGGCCGGGCGACGTCGTGGCGCTGCCCGACCGCGCGCCGGTCACCATCGAATTCGAGATCGCCTACGTACTGGGCCGGGACATCCGGCCGGAGGATCCCGTCACCGACCCGATGGCGGCGATCGGCGAGACGCGCGTCACGTTCGAGCTGGTCCGCTCGCGCTTCGTCGACCGGCGCGCCGTCGGCTGGCCCAGCTTCGCCGCCGACAATGCCGCCTTCGAGGCGCTGGTCATCGGCGCGCCGGTGGACGGCGCCGAGCTCGACGCTCTGGCCGCCTCGGCGGTCGTGCTCGTCGATGGCGAGGAGCGGGCACGATCGCTCACCGGCGAGGATGCGACCGATCCGGTCCAGGCCTTTGTCGATTTCGTCGCCCTCGCCCGGCAGCGCGGCATGACCCTGCCCAAGGGCGCCATCGTCTCGACCGGCACGGTCACCAAGCCGTTCAATATCGAAGGCGCCGTCACGATCGAGGCCCGGTACCTGGACCAGCGCGTCGGCTTCCGCACCTCGGTCCGCCATGACTGACGCCGCCCGCCTGTCGCCCGACCGGCTGCGCGACTTCGCCACAGCCGCCTACGAAAAGGTCGGCATGCCGCCCGAGGATGCGCGGCTTACCGCCGATACGCTGGTCCAGGCCGACCTCTGGGGCCACCAGTCCCACGGGCTGATGCGGCTGCCCTGGTATGTGGCGCGGCTCAAGGCCGGCACCGCCAAGCCGATCGCCGCACCCGAATGGGTAGTCGATGTCGGCGCGGTCGGCGTCATCGACGGCCATGACGGCATGGGCCAGGTGGTGACGGCGCTGGCGGCGCGCGACGTCATCCGGCGCGCCAAGGCCCATGGCATCGGCGCGGTCGCAGTGCGCAATTCGAACCATTTCGGCACCGCGATGTATTTCACGCTGATGGCGCCGCCCGAAGGCTGCATCATGTTCCTCTCGACCAACGCCAGCCCGGCCATGGCGCCCTGGGGCGGCCGGCAGAAGAGTGTCGGCAACAATCCCTGGTCCTGGGCGGCGCCCGCGGGCCGGCATGCGCCGCTGGTGCTGGACATCGCGAACACGGCCGTGGCGCGCGGCAAGATCTATCTGGCGCGGCAACGGGGCATCGCCATCCCCGACGGCTGGGCGGTCGATGCCCGGGGCGTGCCGACGACCGACCCGGAAGCCGCGCTCGCTGGCATCATCCAGCCGATGGCCGGCCACAAGGGCTATGCCATCTCGGTCGTCATGGACATGCTGTCGGGCGTGCTGACCGGCAGCGGCTTCGGCCCCGCGGTATTCGGCCCGTATCAGGCGGAGCGGCGCAGCAATGCCGGGCATCTGCTGATCGCGCTCGATGTCCGGGTGTTCCAGCCGCTGGCCGCTTTCGAGACGCGGATGGAGGAGATGATCGCCGGCCTCAAGGGCGCGCCCTTGGCCGACGGCACGGACGAAATCTTCTACCCGGGCGAGATCGAGGCCCGGAACGACGGGCTGAACCGCGGCCGGGGCCTGGCATTGCCGGCGGATACGCAGGCCGATCTCGCCAGGCTGGCGGCCGAGCTCGATATCCGAGATTTGTGGCCGCCTGCCTGAAACGGGGGCAGCATCCGCACGCCCAAGACGAATCCATCCCGCGGAGATTGTAAGAAATCGGCCACGAGGCCTAATATGGCAAGCGGCTGAAGCAAGCCGTCGAACCTCGGCTGCGAGGAGGCGTCCATGCGGGCCCTGATCATCGAGGACAATCCCAATACCTCCTCCAGCATGGCGCTCATGCTGAAGACGGAGAATTTTTCCTGCGAGATCGTCGCCTCGGGCCAGGACGGCCTCGGCAGCAATGTCGGCGACTGCGATATCGTCCTGCTCGATCTCGACCTGCCGGACATGGACGGCTTCGACGTCCTTCGGCGGTTTCGGGCCGCCGGCATAACGACACCGATCCTCATGGTCTCGGGCCTGGACGGCCTCGACCACAAGATCAAGGCCCTGACTTTCGGGGCCGACGACTTCCTCACCAAGCCCTTTCGCAAGAGAGAGCTGCTGGCGCGCATTCACGCGATTATCCGCCGGGCCAGTGGCGAGCCGGCCAAGGTCATCCGATCGGGCGGCTTCGTCGTGAATATCGATACGCGGACAGTCCAGGTGGATGGCAAGCCGATGCTGCTGACCGACCGGGAGTTCTCGCTGCTGGTCGAAAGACTTACCGGGGAAGATTAGGGCCCGTCCGATGACTGCGCCGGCGACCCATGCGACGACGGAAATCTCCATTTGCCGCTCAATGGCGAGCGCGTACAGTCCGGGGACTTTCGCACAAAACTTTTGACACGACACTCGACAAAACCTAGAGTGGCATTGTCTTTAAGGACAAATTTTGAGCCGGAAGCCGTGCGCCAGAGAGGATGGCGTTCGTGTGGTGCATCGTGCCTGGCAAGGCGCGGCGTCGACCGGCCTTGGTGAAGCCCACCGGCGCAGGCCCGCGGGTGGTGCCGTTCGCGCAAGAGCATTCGATCCGGCCTGTAGCGGGCGACTGGGATACCCATCTGGGCAAGGTTTTCCTGCACGGAAGAGCTTTCCGTGCCGCTTCTGTGCATCCGCCCGATCGGGGAGGAGAGAGCCATGACCGATTCTCAGACGAAGCGCGTGAACGGAGTCGAGAACGACTTCTGGGCGACCACAGCGTTCAATCCGGCGACCGCGCTGACCCTGTTCCTGCCGATCGCCCAGATCGGCGCCCGATTGTTCGATCATTGGCTGGCCATGAACACCGAGATCATCCGGTTCAGCCGGTCGCGCATCAGCCGCAATCTCGAGATCGGCAGCGCCGCGGCGAAGCTCGGTAGCTACCCGGAAGCCGTGGCGTGGCAGACCGACTACATCAATTCCCTGGCAACCGATTATTCGGCCGAACTCCGCAAGCTTGGCGAGTTCGGCATGGACACGCTCAAGGAAACGCTGTCGCATACGGCCCAAACGACAAATGGAGCGACGGCCGCGGTTCAGGCCACCCCGGAGACGACCGCCCAGTACCAGCCTGCCGCTATCGATGCGCCGCCGAAGACGGCGCGGACAAATGGCCATGCCGCCCCCTCGCCGCAATCGAAGAATGAGGCCGAGCGCCGGCGCTTTCCCCGCATCAACGTCGACCGGCCGGTTCGGCTCGAGCGGCAGGCGCAGAACGGCAACGCCGTCCCGGCGCGGCTCTTGAACCTGTCCCAGGGCGGTGCGGCCATCAAGGTCAGGATGGCGGTGGAGGAAGGCGAGGAAATCCGGATGCTGGGATTGAGCGACGAGCCCTTCCTCGGGCACGTGGTGCAGGCGCGGGACGGCGTGGTCCGCATGCGGTTCCGCCCCGACGAAACGACCCACGCCCGCGTCGCCAAGCTGGTCTCGCCCTTCGCCGCGTGAGCCGGCGATCTCGGGAGAAGCTGCCACCACCCCGCGCCGGCGCCTGGAAGCCCCATAAGGCACCGGCGCGCGCCAAAACGAGCGTGACACCCCCTTGTGTCACGCTCGTTCCGTCTCGCGCTGCGCACTGCCGCTTTGTTCTGAATTGGGGTTGACCGGACTACAGCGAAACTCTACGAAACCGGCAACCGAGCCCGTAGCTCAGCCGGTAGAGCATTCGACTTTTAATCGAAGTGTCATGGGTTCGAATCCCATCGGGCTCACCACCCCTCCTCGGAAACCCAGGGGTGGACTTAGGTTGATGATGTAGAACGACTTTTCGGACCTCGCAGTGGTACATTTGCGGGGTCCATCTATCGTGTCGGCAATGACGTATCTGTGGCGCCACCCCAAATCGGGCATGTACTATTTCCGCCGTGCGGTCCCTCCGGAGCTTCGGGGGCGAGTCGGAAAAACGATGCTCAAGCGCACCTTGGGCACCAAGGATGTGAAAATCGCCAAGCGGCTCATCCCCGCCGTGACGGTAGAGGTTGACGCTTTTCTCGGCCAATTCGAGAACGAGGCGCAGCTGACGGCGGCCCAGGTGCAGGAAATCACAAACAACTGGCTTGCCCATTGGCTCGCCGTAGACTCTGAGTTCCGCATGGACCCAGCGGTCCCCAAGCTGCCGCCGGAACGTATTGAAGAGTTAACGGCGGAGCACAAGGCCGACCTAGCAGCCGGGCGCCTGCGGCATGTCGAAGACGAGGCCCGGGATTTCGCGGACGCGTCCGGCTTCCCCATGCTGAGTCCCGCAAGCCTCGGGAAACTATCTCATGCGCTGCTGCGGGCCGAGGTGGTCCTTGGGAAACGGAGGGCCGAGCGGGCCGCCGGCTACTGGCGGGAGG
>Ga0070730_10005011_pt1 | contig 11493 bp, 10 predicted proteins | sample Coa_R1_3_FD_66447 | JGI IMG/M metagenome (GOLD analysis project Ga0070730, IMG submission 66447) | Surface soil microbial communities from Centralia Pennsylvania, which are recovering from an underground coalmine fire - Coalmine... | ecosystem: Environmental > Terrestrial > Soil > Unclassified ... | reverse complement strand
CGGTTCGTGCCGCCGTGGGCATCCATCGAGCGCTTCTCGACCCGGGAGGAGCAGTGGCCGGCGGTCGGGGCGCAGGTGGAGGAAATGGAAGCACTCTCGAGCGAGCAGATGGGGATGCACATCGAGGTCTCGATCCGCTGGCAGATCGACCCCATGCAGGCACCCCGGATCTACACGGAGATCGGCGACGAAAGCCAGATTCGCGAGGCGGTGCTCAACGCCATCCGCAAAGGCGTCCGCGACGGCATGGTTCAGTACTCGATCAACGACATTTCGAAGCGCACGCAGATCGCGCAGACCATGGAAGCGCTGGTCGACTCGGCGCTGATCACGCAGCCGCGCAGCGGCGCCGGCCCCTTCCGCATCGCCACCGTGACGGCGTTCTTCCTCCGCGACCTGCAGCCGCCGCAGGCCGTCGTGCAGGCGATCAACGCCAAGATCGCGCAGGAGCAGCAGGTGGAGACCGAGCGGCACCGCGTCGAGGTCGCGCGCCTGCAGGCGGAGCAGGTGCGGCTGCTCAACGTGACGCTCACCCCCGAAGCGCTCACCAAGCAGTACCTCGAAGTGCTGCGGGACATGAAGGGCTCCGACAACCTGATCATCATGGTCCCGACCGAAGGCGGCATTCCGGTGCTCAACCTCGGCGATCTCCGGCGCAACCTTCAGAGCACGCGGCATCCTTGACGGCACCGCCGGTCATCACCGTCACGCGCCAATACGCCGCCGGCGGCTCGGACATCGCGCGCGCGGCGGCGGAGGCGCTCCGCTGGCCGGTGATCGACAACGAGTTCGTCGACGAAGTGGCGCGGCGGGCCGGGCTGCCGTCGGCGGAGGTGGCCCAGAAGGAAGAGCGGGCGCCCGGACTGCTCGAGCGCGTGGCCCGCACGCTGGCGGCCGCGTCGCCCGAGATGTTCGTCACCGATCCGGCCATGCCGCGCGCCGAAGCGGACGAAGCGACCATCGTCCGGGTCACGGAGCGCGTGATCCAGGAAGCCGCCGCGCACGGGCGGGTGGTGCTGGTGGGACGCGGCGCGCAGGCCATCCTCGCGCAGCGCGCAAACGCCCTCCACGTCTATGTCGTGGCCTCGAAGCCCTGGCGGATGCAGCTCGCGGTGGAGCGCCTCGGCGTCGATCCCGCGCGCGCGGCCCAGGTGGTCGACGACACCGACCGCCAGCGCGACCGCTACGTCGCGAGCCACTACGGGCGGGAGCGCCAGGATGTCGCGATCTACGACCTCACTCTCAACGCGGAGAAGCTGGGGATCGACGGCGCCGCGGCGCTGATCGTGGCGGAGGCGATGCGGCGGGGCTGGAAATGAGTGCGGAATTCGGGATGCGGATTTGGGAATTGAACGACGACTAACTCCGCATTCCGAAATCCGCATTACGCATTTCGCAGCTCCGGCACCCGCCACGCCGCGATGGCCACCGCCAGCGCGACGATCGATCCGCCCCCCGCCACCGCCACCGGCGCGCCGTAGCGCTCCGCCACGAGACCCACCAGAAACGCCCCGAACGGCGCCATCCCCACGAACATGAACGAGTAGAACCCCATCACCCGGCCGCGCATGCCGTCCGGAACGGCGGTCTGCAGCAGGGTGTTCACCAGCGAATTGTTGATGATCATCGCGCACCCCGCGAAGGCGAGGAGCACCAGCGAGAGCCCGAAGCTGCGCGACGCCGAGAAGAGCACGAGCAGCATGCCGAAGGCCGCGCCCCCCGTCAGCATCAGGCGCCCGCGCGAGCGAATGCGCCGCGCGCCGATCGCCACCCCCAGCGCGCCCAGCATGGCGCCGACGCCGATGGACGAGGTCAGCGCGCCGTACCCCCCCGCCCCCCGGTGCAGCACGTCGCGCGCGAACACCGGCATCATCGTGATGTAGGGGAATCCGAATACGCTGAACGTCGCCGTGAGGACGACCAGCGCCCGCATGCGCCCGTCGCTGGTGACGAAGGCCCAGACCTCGCGGAAACCGGTCCACGCCGAGCTCTCGCTGGGGCGCGGGACGAACGCCGGCAGCCGCATCATCAGCAGGCCGACGATCACGGCGATGTAGCTCAGGCCGTTGAGGAAATAGCACCACGCGATCCCCACGACGCCGATGAGCGCGCCCGCGATGGCGGGGCCGATCACCCGCGCCGCGTTGAAGAGCGACGAGTTGAGCGCGATGGCGCCCATCAGGTCGTCCTTCCCCACCATCTCGACGAGAAACGACTGGCGCGTGGGAATGTCGAACGCGCTCGCGACACCGAGCAGCGTGGCGAGGAGCATCACCTGCCACACCTGCACCACGTGCGACCACACCAGGATCGCGACGGTGAACGCCTCGAGCATGAACAGCACCTGCGCGATGACGATGGTGCGGCGCTTGTCGGTGCGGTCGGCGATGATCCCGGCATAGATGGTGAAGAACAGCACGCCGAGCGAGCTCAACGCGGAGACCAGGCCGACGTAGAACGGCGAGTTGGTCAGCGTGAGCACCAGCCAGCCCTCGCCGATGTTCTGCATCCAGGTGCCGATCAGGGAGATGCCCTGGCCGACGAAGAAGAGCCGGAAGTTCCGGTGGGCGAGCGCCCCCAGTCCCGTGCCCCGCGCCGGTGCGGTCATTGCGGGAAAGCTGGCCCGGCCCATAGGTTTCGGGTAGGCCGATGAAGTACACGACGTATTCGAAGTTCCTGCCCGAGCTGGCCGACACCATCAATCTCCAGGGCCTGCTCGATCAGCTCGCCGACTTCCTGCTGCAGTCGGGGTTCGCCGGAGGCCCGTTCCCGCATCCCTTCTGGGGCGAGACCGGCGACGACGGCGACCGCTCCCTCGACGCGCTGCGCCAGGCCATTCTGCAGGCGCTGATCGATTCGGGACAGCTCACCCCCGAGATGCTCCAAGTGCTGCGCGGCGAGTCGACCGGCGACGCCGCCCGCGACGCCGATCTCGAGCGCCAGCTGGGCGAGCTGCTCGACAAGATCGTGCAGAAGCTGATCGACGACGGCTACCTCAACGTGACCGAGCCGCCCCAGCTCCCCGCCGGCCAGCAGCCGATGTTCGGCCCCGGCGGCATGGCGCGCGAAGCGGCGCAGCAGGTGCAGTTCTCGCTCACCGACAAGGGCATCGACTTCCTGGGCTACAAGACGCTCAAGAATCTGATGGGCTCGATCGGCAAGTCGAGCTTCGGGTCGCACGAGACCGAGCACCTCGCCACGGGAATCGAAGCGGAAGCGGCGAGCAAACCCTACGAGTTCGGCGACACGCTGAACCTCGACGTCAACGCCACCCTCTCCCGCGCGCTCGAACGGGAGGGACTGGGCGTGCCCATCAACCTCGAGTACGGCGACCTGATGGTGCATCAGGCGGAGTACCGGTCGTCGTCCGCGACGGTGCTGATGCTCGATTGCTCCCACTCGATGATTCTGTACGGCGAGGACCGGTTCACGCCCGCCAAGAAAGTCGCGCTCGCGCTCACGCATCTGATCCGCACCCAGTTCCCCGGCGACACCCTGCGCGTCGTGCTCTTCCACGACACCGCCGAGGAGATTCCGCTCGCGCAGCTGGCGCACGCCCAGGTGGGGCCCTATCACACCAACACCGCCGAGGGGCTCAAGCTGGCGCGGCGGATCCTGCAGGGGCAGCGCAAGGATTACCGGCAGATCATCATGATCACCGACGGCAAGCCGTCCGCCCTCACGCTTCCCGACGGCCGCATCTACGTGAATTCGATGGGGCTCGACCCGCAAATATTGAAGGCGACCTACCGCGAGGTGGGGTTGTGCCGCCGCGCGGGGATTCTCATCAACACCTTCATGCTGGCGCGCGACCGCAGCCTGGTGGAATTCGTCAAGCAGGTGAGCGCCATCTGCAAGGGCAAGGCCTACTTCACCAACACGATGACCCTCGGGCAATTCATCCTGATGGACTTCATGCGCCGGAAAACGCGGCGGGTGTCGTAGCAGATCCGTGCTCAGTGCGACAGAATCACCCCCTGCCCGATCGCGATTCCCGAGCCCGACACCCCCGACACGTCTCCGCCGACGTACGCTTCCTCTCCGTGCTCGCTCAGATCGAGCCCGGAGATTTCATCGTGCAGCGCGACCCGGACACCCATCGTCACGTCGACGACTTTGAGCATCAGCAGCGTGCCGGCGGCGGCCAGCGCAATGGCCGACACCACCGCCAGCAGCTGAATCCAGAGCTGGCCCGGATGGCCCGCCAGCAGTCCATCGCCCCCGGCGGGGTTCGCGGATCGGGAGGCGAACACGCCGGTCAGCAGCGCTCCGCCGATGCCCGCCAGCCCGTGACAGGAGAACACGTCGAGCGAATCGTCCAGCCGGGTGTGCGAGCGGATCTGCATCGCCGTGTAGCTCACGCCGACGCACAGCACGCCGATGGCAAGGGCCGCGGGAACGCTCACGTAGCCCGCCGCGGGCGTGATGCCCACCAGGCCCACCACCGCCCCGGTCGCCGCGCCGACGGCCGTCATCTTCCCGGTGCGGCGCAGATCGAGCATCGCCCAGGCGACCAGCGCCACGGCCGCGGCCGCGTTGGTGTTGACGAATGCGAGGGTCGCGATCCCGTTGGCGGCGAGCGCCGAGCCGGCGTTGAATCCGAACCACCCGAACCAGAGCAGCCCGGCACCCACCAGCACCCAGGGGACGCTGTGCGGCGCCAGCGGCGCGCGGCGGAAATCGCGGCGGGGACCGAGAACGCGCGCGGCGACCAGGGCCGACACCCCGGCGCTGATGTGCACCACGGTTCCCCCGGCGAAGTCGAGCGCGCCCAGGTGCTGGAGCCACCCCCCCGCGCCCCAGACCCAGTGCGCCAGGGGCGCGTAGATGAGGAGCGACCACAGAACCAGAAACGCGATGTAGGCCCGAAACCGCATCCGCTCGACGATGGCGCCCGAGATCAGCGCGGGAGTGATCACCGCGAACATCGCCTGGAACACGGCGTGCGCGAGGTGCGGGATGGTGGGCGCGTAGACGGAGTCGGGGTCGAGGCCCACGCCCCGGAAGCCGATCCACGCCAGGCCGCCGATCCAGGGAGAGCCGGGGGCGAACGCCAGCGAGTACCCGATCAGCACCCAGAGCACGCCGACGACGCCCAGCGCCACGATGCTCATCATCATCGTGTTCAGGGCGTTCTTGGAGCGCACCAATCCGCCGTAGAAGCAGGCGAGCCCCACCGTCATCAGGAGGACCAGGGCGCTCGAGGTGAGCACCCAGGCGGTGTCGCCCGCCGAGATCGCCGCGGTCATGACGCCGCCCCTTCCGTCCCGCCCGACTGGATCGCGGCCCGCTGCACCTCGGCGGCGTTGACGGCCGTGAGCGCGTCGTTGTCCCGTTCGCCGGTGCGGATGCGCACCACGCGATCGAGCGGCTGCACGAAGATCTTGCCGTCTCCCACCGCGCCCGTCCGGGCGGAGGAGAGGATGGCCTGGATGGTCGGCTCGACGAACGGCTCCGAGCAGGCCATTTCGATCCGGATTTTCTCGTGGAACTCCATCACCACCGTGGAGCCGCGATACTGGCTCAGGATCTCGTGCTCACCGCCGTGCCCGCTGACCCGGCTGAGCGTGATACCGGTGACGCCGGCGCGGAACAGCGCGGTCTTGACCTCGGGGAGACGCTCGGGTCGGACGATGGCGGTGATGAGTTTCATGGCCGCGGAGGATACTCCTGATGACGAAAGGCCCGCCTCGGGGGAGAGGCGGGCCGTGGGTACGTCGGGGAGCGATTGCGCATTGCCTTCGGGAAACAATTGGAAAGTCCGCGGGCGGCGTCAAGCCCGCGGGGATCCCGGCGACCCGGGGGCTAGGGGCCGGCGACGATCCGCGACAGGTCGGCCACCAGCCGGTACGCGTCCGCGTCGGCCGTGATTCCGCCGGTCAGCACCACCAGCACATAGCGCCGGCCGTTCGGCAGCTCGACGATCGCGGCGTCGTGATAAACCACGCCGCCGATCCATCCCGTCTTGTGCCGCACCACCGCGCCCGGCGGCAGGCCGGCCGGAATCCCTTCCGTGAAGTGCTGCCGACCCAGGATGGCGAGCATCGAGTCGCACGCGGCGGGCGAGGCCGCGCGGTGCCGCGCCACCGCGGCGAGCAGCACGCCCAGATCGCGCGCCGTGGTGGTGTTGTTGCGCCCGGCGCGGTAGGCCAGGCCGTCTTCCACGCCGCGGAGCACGAGGATCGAATCCGCGCCGAGGGCGTGCGCGGTGGCGTTGGCGCGGGCCGCGCCGATGCGATCGATGAGGATGTCGGTCGCGAGATTCGAGGAGACCGTCTCCATCAGCTCGAGGAGGTGGCGGACCGGGACGCGCCGCCCGACCAGCGCGTAGAGCGAGCTGTCCGAGTCGTCCGACTTGTCCACCGTGAACGGCGAGCCGTCGACGATGGACGGAAAGGTGTCGTGCACCAGCAGTGAGTCGTCGAGCGAGAGCGTGCCCGCGTCGCGGTCCCGGAAGAGCTGGATCATCACCGGGAGCTTCATCGTGCTGGCGGCGTGGAACCGCAGCAGCCCGTCGATCGACAGGGTGTCCCCGGTCCTGAGATCCTGGTAGTAGAGACCCACACCCGTAGAGGGGGTGGCGTGGATCCGGGCTTCGAGCCGGGATTGGATTCCGGTCGGAACCTGCGCCGAGAGACCGGCGCTCAGCAGGCAGGCAGTGAAGCAGGTGCAGAACGGCGTGCGCATGCCATAGTATAAGATCCGGCCAGGACGGCAGTAAGCTGACGTCTCACGTCTGCGGTCTGACGTCTTTAGATTCTTTCCCGTGAGCGAATTCGTCTTCGGCACCAACAACGCGGCGTTCGTACAGGTCATGTACGAGCAATTCCTGCGCGACCCGGCGTCGGTCGGCGAGGAATGGCGCGCGCTGTTCGAGAACGGGAAGACGGCGGAGCTGCCGATCATCCCCGCGACGCGGGATGAGGTCCTCGTGACGCCGGGGAGTGGGGAGCGGGGAGTGGTACCTCCCGCGGCGCCGCAAGGTACCACTCCCCACACCCCACTCCCCGCGGGCCTCACCCCGATCACCGGACCGGCGGCACGGTTGGTCCAGAACATGACCGAATCGCTCGGCGTGCCGACGGCGACGAGTTTTCGCGACGTCGCGGTCGACGTGCTCGACGCGCGGCGCAAGGCGCTCAACGCCAGGCTCGTGGCGAGCGGCAAGAAGCTCTCCTTCACGCACCTGATCGGCTGGGGCATCGTGCAGGCGGCGCGGCGCTTCCCCGTCATGACGCATGCGTTCGTGGAACAGGACGGCAAGCCGCATCGCCTCGACCCGCAGGGCGTGGGGCTCGGGCTCGCGGTGGACGTGGAGAAGAAAGATGGGACGCATGCGCTGGTCGTCCCGGTCTTGAAGCACGCGGAGCGGATGGACTTCGCGGCCTTTCAGGCGGCGTACGACACGCTGGTCGAGAAGGCGCGCGGCAACAAGCTGATGCCCGACGACTTCGCCGGCGGCACCCTCACGCTCACCAATCCCGGCACCATCGGCACCGTCGCGTCCGTGCCCCGACTGATGAAAGGCCAGGGCGCGATCATCGCGACCGGCGCCATCACGAGCGCCGGCCCGGCGAAGGTCATGACCATCACCAGCACCTACGATCACCGCATCATCCAGGGCGCGGAATCGGGGATGTTCCTGAAACAGTTGGATGCATTGCTTCAGGGCGAGGACAATTTCTACGCGGAGATCATGGCGAGCATCGAGCATCCGAAGGAGGGGGGAGTGGTACCCTCCGTCCCAGTGCCCGCCTCCGCACCGACAGGTACCACTCCCCACTCCTCACTCCCTGCTTCCGACGCCGGCGTGTCAGTGGAAGATCTCAAGCACGTCGCCGCCGCGATGGCGCTGGTCAAAGCCCATCGGAACTTCGGCCACCTCGCCGCCCATCTCGATCCGCTGGGCGCGCAGCCCGCCGGCGACCCCGCGCTCGATCCCGCGCCGCTCGGTCTGACCAACGAGATTCTCGCGCGCATCCCATCGGAAGTCCTGCGCATCTACGTGCCCGGCGCCACCCTCGCCGAGGCCCTGCCCAACCTCCACGCGACCTACTGCGGCACCATCGCCTACGAGGTGGAGCACATCGGCAGTCACGAGGAGCGGCTCTGGCTGCGGCGGGTGATCGAATCCGGCGAGCACCGCAAGCCCCTCAAGCCCGACGAGCAGCTGCGGCTGCTCGAGCGCCTCACCGCGGTGGACGGGCTCGAGCGGTTCCTCCAGCGGGCCTACCTGGGGCAAAAACGATTTTCGATCGAAGGCGTCGACATCACCGTGCCGATGCTCGACCTGACGGCCGAGCTCGCGGCGTTCGCGGGCGCGCAAAAGCTGGTGCTGGGGATGGCGCATCGCGGACGGCTCAACGTCCTCGCCCACCTCGTCAACATGCCGTACGACGCCATTCTCGAGGAATTCGAAGGGGTCCCCGCCGGCGAGGCCGACGACCCGGAAAGCGTGACCGGCGACGTGAAGTACCACCTCGGCGCCGAGGGGATCTACCGCACGCCGTCCGGCAAGGGCGTCACGGTCGTCCTCCTGCCCAATCCCAGCCACCTCGAGGCGGTGAACCCGGTCGTGGAAGGAACGGCGCGGGCGGCGCAGACCGACCGCTCCGGCCGCGAAGCGGCGCTCGACCCGGAAGCCGCGGTGCCGGTGCTGATTCACGGTGACGCGGCGTTCGCGGGCCAAGGCGTGGTGGCCGAGACGTTCAACCTCGCGCGGCTGCGGGGCTACTCCACCGGCGGCACGCTGCACCTGATCACGAACAATCAGATCGGCTTCACGACCGATCCGCGCGAAGGCCGCTCCACGGATTATTCGAGCGATCTGTCGAAGGGATTCGACGCGCCGATCATCCACGTCAACGCCGACGATCCCGAGGCCTGCCTCGCGGCGGTGCGGCTGGCGTGGCTTTACCGCGAAAAATTCCACGGCGACGTGGTGATCGACGTGGTGGGGTACCGGCGCTGGGGACACAATGAAGGCGACGAGCCGGCGTACACCCAGCCCGTGATGTACGAGCGGATCAAGCAGACGCCGACGGTGCGGGAGAAGTACGCGGCCGAACTCGTCGGCCGCGGCGTCATCACGGCCGGGCAGGCCGCGAGCGATGCCGACGCGGCGTACGCGAAGCTCGATGCGGTGAAGCAGTCGCTCACCGCGCGGCCGCCCAAACCGAAGCCGGCGGGAGAATCGGCGCGGATCGTGCGGCAACCCGCGCTCGAGCCGTCGACCGCCGTCGCCGCCGACATCCTCACCCGCCTGAATGACGAGCTGCTCGCGGTGCCCGCCGGCTTCACGGTGCACCCGAAGCTCAAGCGCCAGCTCGATCGCCGGCGGGAGACGATCACACACGGCGGCATGGAATGGGCGCATGCGGAGGCGCTCGCCTTCGCGTCGCTGCTGGGCGAGGCCACACCCATCCGGCTCACCGGTCAGGACTGCGAGCGCGGCACCTTCAGCCAGCGCCACCTGGTGCTGCACGACCCCGGGAACGACCGCCGCTGGGCGCCGATCCAGCATCTCTCAGGTGCCCGCGCGCCGTTCGAGCTGCACAATAGTCCGCTCTCGGAAGCCGCCTGCCTCGGCTTCGAGTACGGGTACGCCGTCGCGGTGCCGCAGGCCCTGGTGCTGTGGGAGGCGCAGTACGGCGACTTCGCCAACGGCGCCGAGGTGATCATCGATCAGTTCCTGGTCGCGGGTCTCGCCAAGTGGGGCCAGACCTCGCGCCTCACCATGCTCCTGCCGCACGGCTACGAGGGCGGCGGGCCGGAGCACTCGAGCGCCCGCCTCGAGCGCTACCTCTCGCTCGGCGCCGAGGGCAACATCCGCGTGGCGAATCCCACCACGCCCGCGCAGTACTTCCATCTGCTGCGCCGCCAGGCGCGGCACACCGAGCTGCGGCCCCTCGTGGTGATGACGCCGAAGAGCCTGTTGCGGCTGCCCGCCGCGACCTCCGCCCTCGCCGAGCTTACCGACGGCCGCTTCCAGCCGGTGCTCGACGATCCCGACGCGGGGGCGCGCCGCGCGCAGGTGAAGCGCCTGGTGCTCTGCAGCGGCAAGATCTACTACGATCTCCTCGCGTCGACGGCGCGGGCGCAGCATCCCGAAGTGGCCCTCGGGCGGGTGGAGATGCTCTATCCCTTCCCCGGCGCGGAAATCGCCGAGATCGCGAAGCGCTACCCCGCGCTCGCCGACGTGCGCTGGACCCAGGAGGAGCCCCGCAACATGGGGGCGCGGAAGTTCGTGCTCCCCAAGTTGCGCGAGCTGCTGCCCAACGTCACCATCACCGACATTTCCCGTCCCGAGCGCTCGAGTCCCGCCGAAGGCTACCCGGGGCCGCACAAGATGGAGCAGGACCGCATCGTCGCCGCCAGCTTCGCCTGACCGGCGCGCGCATGCCCGAGATCCTCACGCTCCTCCGCTACGCCGTCTTCGGCGCCTTCGGTGTGGCCGTCGCGGCCGCCGGCGCCAGCTGGCTGGTGCGGACGCGCCGGCTCTCGCCGTTCAGCGCGCTGGGCCGCTTCGCCCGGCGCGCGAGCGAGCCCCTCATCGCGCCGGTCGAGCGGCGCCTGGTGCGCTCGGGCGGCAATCCCGTCAACGCCGGCTGGTGGCTCGTGATGGGGGTCGCCGTCGCCGGGCTCCTGCTGCTCGCCATCGCCCGCTGGCTCCTCGCGGCGGCCTGGTCTCTGCGCCTCACCCTCGACGCCGGCCCCGCGGCGACGCTCGCCCTCGCCGTGAGTCTGGTCTACTCGGTGCTGGTGATCGCGCTGATCGTACGGGTGATCGGATCGTGGCTGGGCGTGTTCCGGTACACCTGGTGGATGCGCCCGGCGTACGTCCTCACCGACTGGCTGGTGGAGCCGCTGCGCCGCGTGCTGCCGCAGTTCGGGCCCTTCGACTGGAGCCCGCTCGCCGCGCTGATCCTGCTCTGGGCCCTGAAGGCGCTCGCGCTGGCGTTGATCTGATGGGCGCCGTCACCATCCACGTCGTGCCCCGGGGCAAAGTCACCGCCTGCGTCGGCCGGCACGGGGACGCCGTCAAGATCCGGATCGCGGCGCCGCCGGTCGACGGCGCGGCCAACGCCGAGCTGGTGCGCTACGTGGCGGAGCGGCTCGGCGTGACGCGCGGCGCGGTCGAAATCGCCGCCGGCGCGGGCGCGCGCCGGAAAGTCGTCCGCGTCGCCGGTGTCGCGTCGGCCGTCCTCACGTCCACCCTGCTGGCGTCGGAGAACGCATGAAACTGCTCAAGGGACTGGTGAATCTGATCGTGGCCACGCTGGTCGGCGCGCTCGGGGACAAGCTGATCGGCCCGTGGGGCATGCTGCTCGGCTTCATCGCCGGCGGCATCGCCGGGTGGTGGGTGGTGCAGAAGTTCGACTTCTAGAGACAGGAGTGGGGAGTGGTACCTCCCGCAGACGGTCGGCGCTTCCGTTCGCACCGACGGGTACCACTCCCCACTCCCCGCTTTTATTTCAGCTTCCCCATCCGCTG
>Ga0070730_10005010_pt1 | contig 11494 bp, 13 predicted proteins | sample Coa_R1_3_FD_66447 | JGI IMG/M metagenome (GOLD analysis project Ga0070730, IMG submission 66447) | Surface soil microbial communities from Centralia Pennsylvania, which are recovering from an underground coalmine fire - Coalmine... | ecosystem: Environmental > Terrestrial > Soil > Unclassified ... | reverse complement strand
CTTGATCTGGGCGATCGATACAAGGAAGTGGCTTACCAAATTACAGCCACCCGGACATCCACTAAAATAGATGAAACGCTTGCGACTTGCCTCAGACATGATCTTTACAAAACATTTCCTTTCATTAAGATCTTCATATTGACCGGTAAACAATCGTCATATGCCATAAAGACCGAAACCGAGCCCCATTTTCATTTTTCCCCGAAGACGGATATCGTGGATGTTGACGATCTCTATTCGGTTATTCAAAACCTGGATCCCATTGCCGTTAAAAATCTTCACCATTATATTCAAACAGAACTCCCAGGTGTTATTGATTCTCTGAAAGGTAATGAACCGGCCAGAATTACTTTCTTTCTCGATACTCAAAAAGCAAGGAAAGATTCAGAAATGCCCTTTTACTGTCTTTTTCATACAACCATTGAACTTGTTTCCGAAAAAAAAACGGTCCCGTTTTTGCTTTCAGAGCTCAATTCTTTTGTAAAAATGAGTGATCTGCGGCTCCGTTATTTCCCTGTTTTTTTCGAAACGAGCCGTCGAAATATATCTCTGGATCAGCTTATTTATTGCCAAAACCTCACAAACACAAATGTGGCAAATTTCTTTCACGGGTATGCGTTTGTATTGGAACCATCCCGTATCACCATCGAAAAAGCGGATTACGCGAACAACGAATTCCTCAACAACCTCGATACAGAACTCATATCGTTGTTGATCGCAATATTGTTTTTTGGGAAAATACTCACCAATAACTACACTATAAAAGTTAACGTTCACCTGGAATCCAACCATGTGGTGTATCTGGCCGGCCAGCAATCGAAGTTCATCAGTAATTTATGGACCAAATACGTTTTGAACAGCCCCTATACCTTCTCAGTCAAACTTGACAATATTTTTACTTCTACCCTTGTCGATTTGTGGCAAGAGGTGTTAAACGGATTTCCGACCACAGAGTACAGTCAATTTAACGGCGGTCCCTTTATTGGTATCGACAAAGAGAAGGCGACTTCCCATATTAACAATTTTAAATCGATGCTGGGGATTAGTTATTAATTAACAACACCAATTTTATTTGGTTCTATCTCTATAAGTAACCTATAGAAATCAACAATTTTATGAAGAAGCCTGGAATATGCCAATTATGTCTTCAACAAAAGGAGCTAATCTCCTCATCGCATATTATCCCGGAATTTATGTATAAACCGTTGTATGATATTAACAATCAAATGTTCATGAAGTTTCTGGAGAGGCCAGGAAATATCGTAAAACGAGTTCAGACAGGAATATTTGACAAGCACATTTTATGCGAAGATTGTGACAATCGATTGATAGGTCAGTTGGAGCACTATTTTGCTTCTATATTGTTCGATAACAAAACAAAAGGCTTAAATATTCATGGTACCCAAGATCCCAATGGCACCCATGTAGTAAATGTATCTGGACTGAATTATCCTATGTTCAAACTTTTTCTGCTTTCTATTCTTTGGCGAGCCCATATTTCTAAAAATTCTTTTTTTCAGAAAATAGATATTCAATCCAATGCGGAAACCTTTCGAAAAATGATACTTAATCGTGATCCGGGGAGAGACGTCCTTTTCAGAATTGCAGTAGCGGCAATAAAGGATAAATCGGGAGGTCTTGTAAGGTTAGTGACTACCCCCGAGGTAAAAAACCTAGGGGGAGGCCTTTTTACGACTTTTGTAATAAATGGGTTTATTTATTTCATTGATCTGCAACCCGCTTCAACATTTAGGCTATTTGACAAATACCCACTGTTGGAAAATGGTGAAATCAGAATCCCTGTCATCCATGGAAAGTTAGCCAATGATCTGTTAAAGGGATTGGGTATTGGAGGTGATATGGCCGACTATTTTACAGACTCAAATTGACTAACCTGTTTTCTGTTTATAGAAGTCGAATTTTGACATGAGCTTTCAGAATCACTGCGGGACCTTTTACCTTTCAAACGGGCTCAATGATGGGATACTATCGAATCACTTTAAGATTGAAAAATGGGCAGAAAAGTCGGGGTATAAAAACCTATGATGGTCCCGAAAAACAAGCATACTGGGATTTCTGGAAACTGGCCGCCGACGCGGTGGGAGAGGCTCGGATCGATGGGCTCAAAGTAGAGCCATTGCCGGACGACCATCCCGAAGTCCTTGAATTTTTGAAAAAGAATCGATAGCCGTTCACAGAACCAGGACAAAAAGTGCAAATAGTAAAAGACACAAAATAATATAAGCGTAGAAGAAGGTTAGAATGATGATCACCAAAACCATTCAATTCAATTCAAAAAAAATGGTCGAAAAAAACCTTTTGTCATTCGCGGATAATTTGATTTTTTTTGTATAAATTTGTGATGAAAGTTCACCAAAAATTTCCGAGGTGGCAATTTTGGTAGCCCTAAAGTTCTTGTAGCTTCAACGCATTCGTATATACGCTATTATGGAGATGGTTGCAATCCCTCCCTCTCCGCAAACAACCCAAACGCCCCGCATTCGCGGGGCATTTTTTATTCCAGGACGCGGGCGAACTTGTTCGCCAAAGCGGGAGGGGATAAAAAATGAAAGGCACGGTAGTGCCGGCGTTTGGGTTGTTTGACGCCCCCACCTAAGGGATCACCGGAGGTGCCACGGTAGTGGCCCGGAGGTAATCCCTCCCCCTCCGCTGATAAATTGCATCAAATTCATTCAAAAGGGCTCGAAAGAATACGAATCTTCCGGGCCCTTTCGTATTTTTTAAATCAAAAACGTAATAAGTTTCCGGCACTAAAGATTTTTGCTTATGAACCTGACGACCTACAAAATACTGCATAAGAAATATTCCGTTTTGCCGCTTCCCAGAGAAGTATGGGATACCCCGGAATACGAAGCATATATGGACGCCTTTCATAACAATAAAGAGTGCAAAATCTGGGAACTCAAGCAGCGAGTCAAAAAAGCCGGCATCAATTACAAAAATTACTGCTGTATAGACATGGCTTATCGTCTAATCGAAGACATTAAGGCGAAAAGGTCCGAAAATATCAATTACGACTGTGTAATAACACATTACAAGAAAGGTAAAACCTTTGGCATTCCGATACATGACGGCGGTAGCTCATTTATTGAGATCAAATATTGCCCTTGGTGCGGAAAAAAACTTGTATGATCATGAGGTGTGGGCGCGGCCAAAATAAATTCTATACTTTAGCTAAATTCTATATTTTTGTATTGTCAAGCGTATCGATACGCAGTACATTAAAAGCCTTGCCTCTGAAATGATACAAACAATTACTCATAAAGGGTTGCGCCTCTTTTTTGAAAAAGGGAATGGCTCCAAGCTTCCCGCAGAGTATTTGGCGAAGATTGCCTTGGTCCTGGATGCCCTCGATGCATGGCGTCGGAAAACGATATTAAAGCCCTCGGAGGCGGTATTCACCTGCTGACAGGCAATTATGCCGGCTTTTGGTCGATCAAAATAAGCCCAAATTACCGGATCATTTTTCGTTATAGAAATGGCGATGTATTGGATGTCGATTATGTTGACTATCATTAAATAGGAGGAAACATTATGTTGAAGAGAACCTTACCCCCCGCTCATCCGGGGACTGTTTTGCGGGAGTTGTTCATGAATGAGCGCAACCTGACCATTACTGATCTTGCAAAGGGCCTTGGGATGACAAGGGCCAATGTGTCTGCAGTTGTCAATGGCAGGGCTGGTATCAGTCCGGAGATGGCAGTCAAGCTTTCCGCCGCCTTTGGTAACAGCGCCACGTTTTGGACCAACTTACAAACGAATTATGAACTTTGGCATGCTGAAAGGAAAGTCAAGCGTTCTGCAATCCGGCATTTTAAGCTACCAGGAACCCGGCAGACTGTGCATGCTTAAGGGAATTGAGTTCCCAATTTGCAGAATATTCTAATTTGGGCTCAGCCTGATTAGCTATTTTTGACATCAATCGTCACCAAATGATTCGGTGGAAAATTTGACGCCCCCACCTAAGGGATCACCGGAGGTGCCACGGTAGTGCCCGGAGGTAGGTGCGTAGGTAATCCCTTCCCCTTTCTCAGCGATCCCTTTTTATATATTCAGCTATATCAATAAATGGCGCCACCCACACCTGCGATTCGTTTTGTTTTAGAAATTGCAACAATTCACGGTGCGCTTCCAAAGATATATTTATGTTATGGTCTCCTCCTACTCCATGAAAAACAAAGATCAGCAGTGCATTGCTTTCCATTGCCTTTTTCACAGCTGCGATCATCTGGTCGCCTGAATTTCCGTTCGGACCCATCCATTGAATGGTCACACCGCCAAAACCATTTACATCATTTGCATCTGGCGTACCATCCCTTACGGCAATAAAATTATTTTTCACCTTGTACAGGTAGGAAGAATCTCCAATCTTTGTATCGCCACAGGGACAGGCCAATGTTCTTTTGGTTTTGCCGTCAGTAGCTTCCAGCAAGGCACTGTTCATTTTTATTTCATCTGTCATCCGTCGCATGGTATAACTATTCAGGTCATAATCGGGATTCACCCATTCGCGGCCTGGTCGTTTTCCATAACAGGGGTGATACATGGTATGATTTCCTAACTCATGCCCTTTGCCTGCTGCCCGTCTCCATTCCGGAATACGTTTGGTGAATGCATCTGAGGAACCGATCAGGTAGAAAGTGCCTTTAAATCCCATCGAATCCAACGCCGGGATGACCTTATCCAGGTCAATATTCAGTGCATCATCGTAGGTAAGCGCAACAGCACATTTTTTATTTTTCCATAAAGTGCTATCTTGGGCATAAGACGCAAAGACTTTACATAAAAAGCAAGTGACTAAAATGGCTTTTGCAATCCGCATGGGTTATAGGTTGTGGTATTATTAAAGAAATTAAAGTTATCAATTTTCTGAGATCTTTGCTTTTGTTACCTGTCAAAGCACCATCATCATTGATAAACGATTTTTAGTTTCGCCTATTCTCAATAAGTATTTATTTTTTATCAACTACCCAGAACGGGCGAATCAATAGGCAGGGTAGAGCAGCTGGTAAATGATGGTGCTAAATTGTTTTCCCCGGGGATATGATTCTGTTATTTTAGGGGGAAAATGGTTAAATCCAGCTGCGTTTCGATATTGCTCCGTTCCTTCTGGAAGGGGTATTGAATTTATCAAAGGTTTCCCGGTCCATTTCCCGTCCTATGAAGAAGGATTCCTGTAATGTGTCTATCTTGTGATTGATCTCCGTTTGCTGCCTAGTAAGGCTGCTGTGTTGTTCAAAGCGGCTTAAGACTTCGTGGTCATAACCAGAACTAACAGATTCCTGTTTGGGGCTTAAAAATAGTTATTTATTGTTATGTTAAATTCTTTATATTGGTTGGGAGGTGTGTTCGATAAGGATTAAAAGTTAGCCCTAACCATTCTTCCCTAATGAAGAAAACAGTCGTTGTTATTGGTATATTGGTTATAGCACTGCAACCATACCAGCCCTGCCAGGGGCAACCTGCCAACATTCCCCGGTTACGAAGCAAGATACTTGCCAGGCAACAACAACCTGGCTATTTAAAAGATACAGCCTATGTTGATTTACTTGACAGCCTGGCCTTTGCCTATTTCAGGATTAGCGTCGACAGCCTGATTTTCTACAACGACAAAGCCCTGGCAATTGCAACCCAAATCGGGTATGCGAGGGGCCAGTCCATAAGTCTAAGGCAGAAAGGGAATGCCTATTTTGAACTGGGTGACTATTCAAAAATGTTACTGTATTATCAGGATGCTCTTCGCGTGGCAGAGAAGGAGAACGATTCGCTACAAATGGCGAAAGCCATGTTCAATATAGGGAATAATGCCTATCAGGAAATAGGAAGAAGTGAGGACGCGCGGAATATAATAAAAAAGGCAGGCGATATTTTTCAAATCAGGAAAGACAGCCTTGCCTGGTATATGGCAATAACTACAATTGGGGTGCTTTGGGCCAGCGATAAAAAGTACGAAGAGGCGTTGCTTTATTTTAATCAGGCTTTGAAGGTGGCAACTGCCATGAATAACAGGTATGCCATTGTGGTGGTCAACGATAAAATCGGATTGCTTTACAAGGCTAAAGGCAGGCTCAAAGAAGCATTAGCCTGTTTACTTCAAACCTGGGATTATTTTAGTAATACCGATGATGTGGCACGCCAATCTTATTACGCAGACGAGGTTGCCGACGTATATATTCAGTTAAAGAACTATCCAATGGCTTTAAAATATGCCAGTATAAGTTTACAAAAGGCGCAGGCGGTAAAAAGTAAACCCCATATTCTGGACGCCGTCAGTGAACTGGCTGCTACTTATGAAGCAATGGGCAATACTCGTTATGCATTGAAGTATTTCAAATTGTTAAGACAAGCTTCAGACAGTGTTACTAATGAAACATTGCGTAAGAAAACAGAACAACTGGAGACGCGCTATGAATTCGAGAAAAAAGAAACCCTTTTAAAAGCTGCCCAGGAAAAAAAGGATGCCCTGAATAAAAGTATTGTTCAAAAAAAGGAACTGCAGATTTTCATTGCTTTGCTGTTGATCCTGTTCCTTAGTCTGCTGGTTCTGTTACTAATCAGAAGTAGAGCAATCAAACAAAAGAACAACTTGGTACTGGAAGCCAAGAATGAAGAAATAGAGCGGCAAGCCTTATTATTGTTGAAAAATAACCAGGAAAAAGACAAATTATTCTCCATCATTTCCCATGACCTGAAAGTGCCAATACATTCTCTAAAAGAGATGCTGCGATTGCTGGGAGATAACTACCAGGAAAAGGAAACTATCGAAAATATACTGGAAGAAGTTCGCCGGGATATTAATCATTCTTCGGAACTGGTGAATAACCTGCTGTTTTGGGCCAGTGGCCAGTTTACGGGCAGTTCCGTTTTGCCTGTTAAATTTTCTGTACACCAACTCATAACCGATGTTTTGCAAATTTTTATTAAACAGGCTGCCGTAAAAGGCATTAGCCTTAAGCATGAATTGACTGCTGAGGCAATATCTGTATGGGCCGACATGAATATGATACAGGTTATCATTCGTAACCTGGTGAGCAATTCCATTAAATTTTGTAATATGGGAGATACCATTACCATTTCGGCAAGCACCACCAATGCTGTAGTTACCATAAGCGTGGCAGATAGCGGGATAGGCATACCACCGGAAACATTGGAAAAAATAAACCAGGGCGAAATGGTTTCTACTTTTGGTACGGCACAGGAAAAGGGCATAGGCCTTGGCTTGCGGTTATGTTATGAACTGGCCAAAATAAATAATGGCTTATTAACAGTGCAAAGCGAGCCCGGAAAAGGCAGCATCTTCTACCTGGCATTGCCCTGCAAGCCTTTGTAATGCTTGTTGTCAAAGCTTGCTTCAATGGGGCCAATACAATAGTTATCTCATAGATCTTCTTTTCCGCATAATCCCAAGCCGTCTTGTATTCTGGAATATCTGTTCGCCAGGTTGCTGCGCAATTGTATATAGAATGGAACTACTTAGTAAAAAAAGCATCATTGTTTTTTTCATTGCTATTTGTTTAGTGTTTATCGACGGATTTTGAGATGCTGGCTTCAGCTATGAAATCCTTTTTAATACCCAGGCGTCTGATCTTGCCGTTCAGAGTGGTTGAAGGCATATTCAAAAGATCGGCGGCTCCCCCCTGACCCGAGATCCTTTTGCCGGATTCAAGCGGGCCAAACAGGAAGTAGAGCGGGAAGCGTTAACCGAGCTGGAATTAGAAAAGATCGGTTCAAAGGTTTTCCTACCGACCGCCTAAACCTCGTCGGCGATATCTTTCTCTTTTCGTGCTACACCGGCCTCGCTTATGCAGATGTTAAGAAACTTCGCCGATCCGAGATTGTCCAAGGCATTGATAGTGATGGGAATTCTTGGATTTTCACTCACCGGCAGAAAACCGATACCCAATCCCGGATTCCCCTCCTTCCGCCGGCAAGGGCGATTATGGAGAAATACCAGGATTTGCCGCCTTGCTGCGATTCCGGTCAAGTCCTGCCGGTTTTGAGCAATCAGAAGATGAACGCCTATTTGAAAGAAATCGCCGATATCTGCGGTATTCCGCGAAATCTTACTTTTCACATCGCCCGCCATACTTTCGCAACGACTGTTACCCTAAGCAATGGCGTACCTATTGAATCTGTCAGTAAGATGTTGGGCCATCGGAATTTGAAGACTACTCAGCATTATGCAAAAGTGTTGGATAGGAAAATCAGCGATGACATGGCAATTTTAAATCAGAAGCTGTTTTCCAAACAAGCATGATGCTAAACCTATAGCTCGGGCAAAATCGCATTCTCATCCATTGGATATCTTCCGTTATCCAAAAAGAAGCAATATTTCCTTAAATCCAGCTCCGCGTCGTAATTGAGATAATCTATGTACAAATGCTGCCTCCCGCCGTTTACCTGTACTATTTCGGGATTGTTCAATTGATCGATCAAATAAGATTTTTGTTCCCACCATTGTTTGCAGAGATCAATGGTCCAGTGTTTATTTCCGTTGCAGGAATAGCTATCAAAAACCTCAACCGCAGCCGCATCGATTACACAGAGTAATTCGACATAGGTTTTAGGTTGTTTAAATATGTATTCGCAGCAATAAGAATCATACATGACATTCACTGGAGCCTCGGAATCGCCTGTTCCACAGGTATCGGACTCTCCGGTGTAAAAAGGTCCAGGAAAGTTGAAAGGGTGGCGCTTATCCCAACGGTCATGATCGAGGCAATCCCTGTTTTTTTCTGGTAACCCCGATAAAGCCATCACTTCAAGCCTGATTACCTTATCAACATCGGCCCTATACAGAAACGAATTGAAGTCCTTGCCAAAAACCTTTTCGATCTCTGGATATCTATTCTCTACGTCTTGCAGATGGTTGGCGATATATGCTTTTAGGTCAAATAGGTTGGGGTCCATGGCCAAACAGTTTATTGAGAAATATACTGATTTGGCCTGCTTTTGCATGCTTTTTTTTGAAAAAATCTTTCCGTACATGTTCTTGGTACTGGAACGCCGGCCTCCACCGATTGTAAATTGAGTCAAAAACTATGGGAAAGCTACTTTATCTTATGGACAACGATCAAAAACCGTCCCCGTCCCAACTGATCACGATTAAAGATTTGGAGGAATTTCGGACCAAATTGCTGATAGATATTGAGATGATGATGGACCAGCAAGATGTATTTTTAGCGCGGATTATCGGTTTTTCTGGACTCGGGTGAGGGTTGAGGCCGCTTGGAACGGCCGGCAAGATGTATAAATGTCGACCAAAATTGAATGAGCGCAAAGGGGCATAAATTCGGGGCGCAGTCTATCAGGCCAAAGTATAACAAAAGTACCGGATCCGATAAATTCTTCAGGAATTTCTCTAAATCGCAAAACTTCCACTAATCCCAGATCCTTATCTTCGCATGACGCTCGACCGTCTACTCCAAATAAAAAACCCGCAGCGAAGCTGCGGGTGCAATGATGAGTTTTGCGGGGGAAGAGGGACGGAGTTCGAAAATAATTTTGCCTTTGGGCTGACTTATTCAGGGATGATTCGTTCGATAGGAATCCGGACTGGCGGCGTTTCGGCCATTCGTACGTATTCGATGATTATTTTATCCTCCTTCGCTATAATTCGCTTGTACATGACGAGGAAGAATTCGTTGCCCAGGGCACCTCTGGCAAGTTCCTTGCGGAATAATTCCATTTTATCCCGAGTTAGTGCCAAATAGGAATACATGCCATCGTCTTTAAAAATGTACCAGATCGCTGCAGTGACCGCCTGGTCGAACAGGACTACCTCCGTCTCCAGGGTCTTATAATCCGCGCTCAACGACCGTTCCATCCCAGTGGTGTAGGCATATTCATTGGCCTTCTCCAGTTCGGCATTACCAATCTTCTTCGCGGCGGCAGCCACGATCTCGTGCACCTTGGACCAGATGTAAACTTTCTTTTGATAGTCGCCCATCGAATCGAAATGATCGAAGTCGAAGACATCCCTGTAATTAAAGTGCCCGTTATAAAAGTCCAGATGATGCCTGAGCGCCTTGGGATATAGCTCGTAAGTCTTTTCCGAATTAAAATTTATGTTTATGAATTTTAGAGGCTTCCCCTGGTATGCTTCCCTCAGTAACCTTGTATACAGGACAGACAGCGGATAGTACCTGTTGTTCAGGGAAAGACGCCCGTATTCACCGTCCTTGAACCAGACTGCTGCGCGACCGATCAAATTCTTCATCTTGTTTTAATTACTATGGTCTGATGACTTTACCTGTTAAAAGGTTCCTTGGGTAAGGTTTATTCATGCCTTCAAGATGCCAGTCCCCGGCAGGATTCCACTGGAAGCTTGAATTATATTGCAAGCTACGCATATATTTCTCCAGTTTGAATGCCTCCATTCTGGGCATAACATTGGAATACATTCCCGTGGCCCCTTCACCTGCTTCCCTGGTCAGCTGTTCGAAGTCGGTACTATCGGGGGACTACAAGTTGAGTGTAATAAAAAGCAGCGACTTTTTTTACGTCTTTTCCTCTATTCCCCGAACTTGTATAAAGCTCCATCTGCCATGGTGATCCGGTACAGAACAGCTGGCCGCATATCTATTGAAGAAGTGGTCAGGCCTTTAAGGGTAGGTTGCAGCGGGTCGGGGGCAGCAGCAGGAGGCGGTGTAGGAGCCGGCGTAGGAGCAGGCTCAACAGCAGGCGCAGCGTTCTGAGGATTGTGAGCTCCGTTTAGATTGGCATCATAGATCGCTTGCGTTTCGTCCCCCATGCCCATGCTGGAAGGGGCCTCAACGGCCTGAACCGAATATAGTACCAGCCTGTTGCCAATCCATCGGGACAAGGGCGCTGCAGCTTCCATAAACATGCCGCCTACTCCACCGGTGGCAGTAGATACTGCCAGCCGGTCGAAATGAACCTTACTTTGGTGGGCTTTTTTTACAATAAATCCTGGTTACCAGGGACAGCCATTTCAAAGAGATTGGCGGCCTCCTCCTGGTCTCGTGGTAACCGCCGTTCCCAAGATTTTCTCATAGGAGTGAATTCAATTTGACTAAATTTGAATGAACTTGTTGCCAAATCATTCGGTGGAAAATTCGGTGCCCCTGTCCGATCACCCGAGCCCAACTTCTTGAAAATAAACGCGGAAAGCGATAAGGTTCCTTCCCCTCCCTCTCCGCTTAACCTCATAGAATATTGTAGACCAGTATGCTATGAGGTTTTTTGAGTAAAGCCCATTCCTCCCGTATTCACGAGATGTTTTTATCCAAATTCGAGCAGACCATTCTATATTTACCTTGATGAACTTATCCATATTATACAGAGGAATGAAGCAATATTTCATTTTAACCATTTGCCTGCTTACCGCTATTTTTTCAAACGCCCAATCCAGTGGGCAATTAGACAGCATAAGAGAAAAATTTCTTGAAGCGCTCAAGAATACTCCCCCGCCGCCTGATTCCATTCTCAAAAAGAAAAGACAAATCCGGCT
>Ga0070730_10005009_pt1 | contig 11494 bp, 8 predicted proteins | sample Coa_R1_3_FD_66447 | JGI IMG/M metagenome (GOLD analysis project Ga0070730, IMG submission 66447) | Surface soil microbial communities from Centralia Pennsylvania, which are recovering from an underground coalmine fire - Coalmine... | ecosystem: Environmental > Terrestrial > Soil > Unclassified ... | reverse complement strand
GTTCGAGTTTTCCTTGCGTGCCCGGCGGGGCGTCTACAGCCTGGACGCCTACCAGAATGTGCTGGCCGATCCGAACTTCCGCGACACGTTTACCTATTCGACCATGCTGGCGCTGGCCACCATCCTGATCAGCTTGCTGCTGATCGTGCCGACGGCCTACTGGGTCCACCTGCGTCTGCCCCGGCTGCGCCCGGTGATCGAGTTTCTCACTCTGCTGCCGTTCGTGGTGCCGCCGATCGTCCTGGTCTTTGGCCTGATCAAACTCTATAGCCGGCCGCCCCTGCTGCTGGTCGTCAGCCCCGGGCTGCTCGTCGCGGGGTATGTGGTGCTCTCTTTCCCCTATATATACCGCGCCGTCGACACCGGGCTGCGGGCCATGGATGTGCGCAGCCTGACGGAAGCCGCGCAGAGCCTCGGCGCCGGCTGGCCCACGATCTTGTTCCGTGTGATTTTCCCCAACCTGCGTGTCTCGTTGCTGAGCGGCGCCTTCTTGACTTTCGCGATTGTGATCGGCGAGTTTACCCTGGCGACCATGCTGAACTGGCCGGCGTTTGGGCCCTACCTGGCGCTGATCGGCGCGAACCGCGCCTATGAGCCCGCGGCCCTGGCGATCATGAGCTTCGGGCTGACCTGGGCGGCGATCGGCATCATTCAGCTACTCGGCCGCGGCGCGCCCGGCGCGCAGCTGGCGGGCCCGCGGTAAGGCGCGCGGGCAGGAGCACTTATGGCGTTTCTGGATCTGGACGATGTGCAGAAGCGATTTGCGACGACGGTCGCCGTGGAGTCGTTCACGCTCCATGTCGAGCGGGGCGAGTTTGTGTCCTTTCTGGGCCCCAGCGGCTGTGGCAAGACGACCACCTTACGGATGATCGCCGGCTTTGAAATGCCGACCGCCGGCCGCATCCAGGTCGCCGGCGCCGATATCACGCATCAGCCGCCCAGCCGGCGCCACATCGGCATGGTGTTCCAATCGTACGCCTTGTTCCCCAATATGACGGTGGCCGCCAATATCGGCTTCGGCCTGAAAGTCGCCCGGCAGCCGGCCGCAGCCATCGGCCGGCGGGTGGAGGAGATGCTCAAGCTGATCCACCTGCCGGCGCTGGGCAACCGTTACCCCTACCAGCTCTCGGGCGGCCAGCAACAGCGGGTGGCTCTGGCTCGCGCCCTCGCCATCCAGCCGCAGCTCCTCTTGCTGGACGAGCCCCTGTCGGCCCTCGACGCGAAAATCCGCGTCTCGCTGCGCAATGAGATCCGCGCCATCCAGCGCCAGCTCGGCATCACCACGATCTATGTGACCCACGACCAGGAGGAGGCCCTCTCCCTGTCCGACCGGGTCGTGGTGATGAGCGAGGGCCGCATCGAGCAAGTCGGCACGCCCTTCCAGATCTATAATTTCCCGGCGACTCCGTTTGTGGCCTCGTTTGTCGGGACGCTGAACGTGCTGCCGGCCCAGGTCCTGGATGCCGCAACGGGCCGCCTCGCCGTCGAGGGGCAAGAGATCGGCACGGCGGGCGCGCTGGACGGGGCGCGCCCGGGCGACCGGCTCCAGATCGCGCTGCGCCCGGAGATCCTGGCCCTGGGCGTGGACGAGTCCGGCGCGGCGAATCATGTGCGCGGCACGATCGAAGACATCACCTTTCTCGGCGCCATCGTGCGCGTGCGCCTGGATGTGGGGGCCAGCAAGCTCTTCTTCGACACCTTCAATAATCCCCACCTCGCCCTGCCGCAGCCCGGCCAGGCCGTGACGGTCCATTTCCCCCGCGCAGCGGTCCTGGTGCTCGCGGCGGGCGCACCCGCGGCCCCGCCGGCGCCCGCCCCGGTAGCGACGCAGCCCGCCGCCGGGGACTAAAAGGGCTAGGGCGTCGACAACGGCGCCGCTTGCGCCGGGATCGGGGCCAGCAGTGGCCGCACCATACGCCGCTGCGCCTGCCCGCCGCCCAGCGCGAGTTCTACGGGCAACTGGCCGGTTCCGGGGCCGGGCGCCTCTACTTGCCGACCGGGTCCAGCGACCAAGCCTTTGTGCTGCCCGCCCGCTGGGGGATCGGGCGGCATCCCGGTGCGCGGTTCGTCGTGCTGGTCGCTGCCGATCGCGGCGCACCGCAACTACACATGCCGCTTGGGCCGCACCGGCTCTTATTTATAGATGGCGAACCGGCAGTCGGGTCCGGCGACGGCCCGGCACGCCACCTCGGCCATCGAGAACGTCCGCCCCACCATCGGCGCGCCGACCATACGGACAAACGCCACCGTCCCCACGCAGACCGGCTGGTAAGCCGTGATGCCTGGACAGGATAGGCAGATGTGGGGGGTCAGATACCAGGCGCTCGCGTCCTCCGTCACCGTATACCGGAGTCCAATCGCGGCCATCGCCGCCACAAAGACCCGGACAAACCAGGCCAGGCGCTGATCCGGCGGCACGGTCGCACTCTGGGCGATCAGCGCCGCCGCCCACGGGCGCTGGCGCGCGCCCTCGCCCATCTTCTGGCCGGTGTTGCGCTGGTAGAGCCGAAAGAGATCCTCTCCCAGCATCCCGAAGATCGTCTGGTTGAGGCGTGTAATGTCGTCCAGGGTGCCCACCAGCGCGCTGTCGTCGGGGGGCAGGTTATCGAGGAAAGGCCCCCAGCCTGCCTTGCGCAGGGCCGCCTCCAGCGGCGGCCCGCCGGTGGCGTGCAAGGCGCTGAGAGTCAAGCGCATCGTGCCACTGGAGAGGATTTTGTCCATTGATTGGCCCCTTTGTCGCCTAGCCTAAATCTTGTGCAACCAGAGCGTGAATCGCGTGAAACGCCGCAAATTTAGTATTTCTACAGAAGGTAGTAGTGACCGCCTGCGGCACCGGGGGCAAAGTACGACTGCCTGTAGGCGTTGATGGCAGGGGATTCAATGGGCTGTCAGCGGTAATAGGCCATGTCTGGCGCCGATGCAAGTAGCGACGCTGGTTGCGGCCCTTTCCTGGCCTGGCGACGGGTAGGGCCGGGGCATGCAGCCACCCCCCGACTCCTTTATTTGCGGTTGCCGGCTTGACCGATGGTGCCGGGCGCGCGCTCCCCTTAATGCGGGGCCAGGGTTTCCGCCGCAATAATCCCGGCGACCAGCGCATTACACGTCGCCTCGGCTTCCGGCAGGCTGCGCAAGCCGATCGAGTTCTTGCTGATGTGGTGGGGGAGACGGGGTTCCGTAAAGGAGACTTCGACCCGGGTACTGTAGAGCGGCATATCGCCCTGTTTGTGAATCTCGGCAATGACCAGCCCGGCGGGAATCGCCGATTCTTTGCGCCAGCAGTCATCGGCGATGCGAACCCAATTGCTCATGGTTCTACCTCCTATTTGCGCACCGGTAGACGTGCCGTCGAAGATGTGCGGCCCAGCGGGGTGAGCCCGTGTGTCCATCCCGAGTATCTCCAGCATACGCCACTCGCCCGATCCTGTCAAGGGGGCGTGGCGGCCCGGCGGCCCCTTATCCGCCGTCCGCCGGCGCCGTCAGCAGGGTTGTGGCCAGCGCGCCCAGCGCGTCGATCACGGGAAAATCATCCTCGCTCACGGCCTGGGGCAGCGGGCTTTCGAGGATCAGCACGCCGAGCGTCGCCCGCGGCCCGGCCAGGGCGCCGGCCGGACGCAGGGGTAGGACCAGGCTGCTGCGGGTCAGGGGATCGAACACCGGGTGCGCCCGCAGGCGCAGCAGCGGCAGGTCGGGCAGATAGCGCCGGCTGGTCAGCTCCAGCAACTGGTGGGCGCCGGGCGGCAGATCCGGGGTCAGCGCCGCGGCCGGGGAGCCGACGCGCGCGGCCAGGATCACCCGGGCCGGCGGGGCCGCCCGCAGCAAGAGGTAGGCGGCCCGCGCCGCGGTGACGGCCAGCGCGCTCCGTAGCAGGCGCTCCAGCTGGGCCGCCACCGGGGCGGTGGGCGGCGCGGCGATCAGCTCCGCCGCCGGTCCTCCGGCCGGCACCAGATCACTACAGGCGCGGCTCAGCACGTCGACGCGGTGCGCCATATACCGGCCTTCCAGGCCCACACCGAGATCGGCGGCCAGGGTGGTCAGAATCTGGGCCGCGCCCGGGACCAGGCGGCGCCCGTCCCGGGTATGGACCGACAGCACCCCAAAGGGCCGGTCGGCGACCCAGAGTGGGGCGGCGAGCCCGAACCGCAGCCCGGCCGGCTCCAACTGCGCCGGCGACCACAGGGGGGCCCGGACCGTCCCGCCGTCCGCTTCGGGACCGAGCGCGAACAGCGCGGCAAGGGCCGGGGTGTCGCCGGGCACATCGAGCGCGGCCAGCCCGTCGTGGCGCGCGTCCAGCCCGGCGGCGGCCTCCAGCACCAGGCAATCGCGCGCCCGGTCCCAGATATGGACGAGGCCGACCGGCGCGGCGAGGGTGCGGCAGAGGAGGCTGGGGATCGGCGCCAGCAGTTGTAACGTGCTCAGCGGCAGGCCGGCGAGGTTGCGGATGGCGCGCGTGGCATCCTGGGTCTGGCGCCCCGCGATCAGCCCGCCCGCCAGGCTGCCCAGGTAGGTGAGCAAGCTGCGATCGGCCGGCGGGAAGCCGCCGGCCGGGGGGCCGGTGAGAATAATCACGCCGAGGGGCGCGGCCGCCTCCCCCGGCGGCGCGGCCACGATCACGGGCACGCAGGCCCAGGAGCCCGCCGCGCCGGCCGGGTAGATCGCCTGCCCGGTTCGCAGCGCCTGGCCCGCCGCGTCCATCGCGGCCGCCGGCCAGGCCCCCCCGGTGCCGGGCGGATCCACCCCCCGCAATACGAGCCGATCGCCCGCCTCGCGCAGAAAGATCGCGCCGCTGATCGCGCCGGTGGTGCTGCGCGCCTGGGCCACGAGCCGGGCCAGGAAGCCGGCGCCATCGGCGGCGGTCACGGCGGCTTGCTGGAGGGCCAGCGGCAGGCTCAGCAGCCGGCGATCCGGGCCGGCGGCCGGGGCTGCGGCCAGCGCCAGGCGGGTGCGGCGCACGACGGCGGCCAGGGCCGCCCGGTCGTGCATGTCGAAAGGCCGCTCGGCCGCGTGCAGGAGCCAGAGCATCGCGTCATTTTGCCGCCCCGGCCCGAGCGGGGCCGAGACCACCCGGCCCACCCCGCGGGCGCCTAGGTCCGCCAGGATCGCCCGGATGCGCTCATACTCCAGCGGCCCGCGGCGGCCCGCGGGCGCGACCAGCTGCGCGGTGAGCGTCGCCAGGGGTTCTTGAAACTGCTCGGCCAGGGCGCCCGGCGGCACCAGGTAGCGCTCGGCCGGCCCGTCGGCGGGCGGGGCGCCGATCAGCGCGGCGTCCATGCGGGTCAGCTGGCGGGCCGCCGCCGCCGCCGCCGCCAGGATGGTCGCGCGATCGCCGCCGGTGGCCAGCGTTTTGTCGAAATCGGCGAGCAGATCGCTCTGGCGTTGCCATTGCAGATCGGTCCACCACTGGGCGACGACCCCGGCCAGCAGATCGGCGACGAAGCCGAAGAGGGCAATATCCTCCTCCGCAAAGGCCCCGGGCCGGTCGCTCAGCGCCGCGAAGGCGCCGATCACCTGGCCGCCCAGGTGCAACGGCAGGACCAGGGCCGCCGCGGGGGTCTCGGGATGGTCGGGCTCGCCGGCCGGCCAGCCGCGGCGCCCGGCCTCGGCGGGAAAGTCGCCGCTGATCAGCGGGGTGTCGTGCGTAATGACCCATTCGGCTAACCCGGGCGCGCGGCCGAGCGGCCGGGACGCCCCGGTGGCATACAGGCCGTCGTCATACACCAGCAGGCACCGCAGCTGCTCACGGCGCCGATCGTAGAACAGCAGGGTCAGGTAGTCGGCGGCGGTCTGGTTGGTGAGGATGGCGTAGAGCGCCCGTAGCCCGCGCAAGAGGTCGGGCTGCTGCAGCAGCGCGGCGCTGATCTCGGCCAGCGGCCGCATCAGCGCGGTGCGCATGCGGGCCACGGCTGCCAGGCGCTCGGCCAGCAGGTCCGTGATCAGCGCCAATACCGCCTGGGGATCGTGGGATTGGGCGTAGCCCAGCCCGGGCGGCACCGGGCCCTGGGGCGCCGCCATCGGCACCAGGATCGTCGTGGGGGCCAGCACGCGCAACCGGGCGAAGGTCTGCCGATTCCCCAGCAACGGCGGGTCTTCGACGATTAAGGCCAGATCGTAGACGCGGCCCTCGGCCCGCGCCTGGTCGGCCAATTGCAACAGGTGGTCGTCGTCATAGGCGACATGGACGGCGTAGTGCCGGCGCAAGAGGTCCAGGAGATCCCAACCGCGGTCGCGCTCGTCGGCCAACAAGATCTGTATGGTACGCTCCACGTTCCTACCTCCCCAGGCACGGGCCCTAGTGTGCTATACGATCCTGTGCGGTCGATCGTCTCAGTTAGATTGTATCACGGATCGGCCCCGCCGAGTAGCCGAAGGCGGGATCGGCCGCGCCCCCGGCCAGCAGCGCCGCGATCTCCGGCGCCGGCCGGGCCTCCACCGCCACTGTTCCGAAGTGTGCCAGGATTTCGCGCGCCGTGCGCGCCCCGGGCGGACGGTGCGCGGCCGGCCCGGCGGTCCGCGCCTGCAAGTAGCGGACGACCGACTCGCGGGCGCTGAGGACTTGCAGCCGGTAGCGCCGGGCCGGCCGCCGCGCCCGGGTGATCTGTTCCGCGAGCGCCGTCAGCGCGGCGATCAAGGTGCGGTACTCCCCCTCGTCGGGGTGGGTCAGGCCGGCCAGCGGCACCGCGCCGATCCGCTGCCGGCCGTCGCGCGTCCACAGGCTATAGCGCCCCTGGCCGCTCCCCGTATCTTCGGCTACGGTCTCCAGGATCAGCAGATAATCGGCCTCCCCGCGCGTGAGCAGCGCGGCGGCCGGGGGCGCGCCCGGGGCCGCGGGGCTGGGGTCTGGGCCTGGGGGCGCCGGCTCCGCGGGGGTGGGCCCGCGGGCGGCGGCACCCCCGGCCGCCGCGGCGGCCAGCGTCGGGGCGGTGGGCGGGGCCAGCCGGGCGGCCGGGTCGGGCGTCCATTCCAGGGGGACGCCCCCGGCGACGACCCAGCCGAGGCTGGCCTGCAGGGCGTCATAGATCTGGCGCAAGGCGGGGGCAGCCGCCCAGGCCGCGGCCGGGTCGGGGGCCGGCGGCCAGGGGGGGGTCGCCCATTGGCTGGCCTGGCCCCGCCAGCCGAGCCGGCCCAGGTGCTGCAACACCGCCAACCCGGCCAGCACCGCGGCGAGCGTCGCGTGCGCGGCCGGCGGGGGCAGGGCCCCGCTGATCTCCAGGCGCGCCCGCGGCCCGGGCGGCGCCCGGCGCAGCCGGTCCCGGCGGTCCGCGAAGCCGGCCAGGATCACCGCCCAGCCCCCGGGCTGATCCGCGGCCGCGGGGCTCCCCGCGCTATAGACCGCCACCGCCCGGCACCGGGCAAAGCTGGCCCACGTCGCCGGGTCGCCGGCATAACTGGCGGCGATCGCCTGCTCGATCCCGGCCCATTCGGGCGCCGGGCCCGACGTCTGCTGCATCGACAGTCTCCTGGCAGCGGGCCGCGCCCGGCCTGCCCCTTCTCCGCGGCCACTATAGCACGGCCTTGCGCATCGCGCAACGCCACACGGGCCGGCGCGGGCAGACTTATGGTACAATGGGGTGCTTTGTCCGGGCGCTTGGCCCGGGTGCTGTGCCGATCCGGTTGCTAGAAGAAGGGCGCGCTTTGGATACGATCCGTTGCCCGGCCTGCCAGGCCGAAAATTCCGCCGACTCCCAGTATTGTGACCAATGCTCCGCCCCGTTACGGGCCGCGCGTCCCGATCCCGATCGTCCCCTTATTGCGCTGGCGGAGGAGACAGGAGCGCCAAGCACACCGGTCGCCGGCGCCCTGCCTGCCGTAAGCGTGCCGGTGGCGGCCAGCCGGCCGCCGGGAGGGGCACCGGTGAGTGTGCCTGTCGCCTGGGAGGAAGGCCCGGCGAGTCGCCCGGCTGGGGTATCTTCCCCGGCGGGCGGCCGCCCCCCGGCCGTCCTCCCGGGCGCCCTGGCCGGGCCGCAGCCCCGGAGTCGGGGCTCGCTTTTGCTGATCGGCGGCACGCTGCTGGCCCTGGCCGTTTTCCTGATCGTCGGGCTGGGCGCGGTCCTGATCGGCACCACGGCGCCGCCGACCGCCACCCCGGCGCCGACGGCGAACTTGCCGGCGACCATTGAGCTGCTCATGGGGCAAGAAGCGACCAAGCAGGCGGCGCAGCTCCAGGCCACCCTCACCGCCCTGCCGCAGGGCGGGGGGGACGGCGCGGGGCAGGCGACCGCCCGCGCCCAAGCGACGGTGAGCGCGGATCGGGTCCCGGCGATCCTGGCGACGGCCGCGGCGTTGGCGGCCGAGCAGACGGCGGGCGTGGCCCGCTCCCCCGGCCCCAATACGCAAGCTACCCTCGCCGCCCAGGGGGCGGCCGAGGCCACCGCGATCGCCGCGGCGGCCCAGGCCGCGACGGCCACCGCGGCGGCCGGCCAGGTGTCGCCCCTGGCCGGCTGGGCGCCGCACCATGTCCGTTTCTTTGCCGCGGCCACGCCTGGGTGTGCGGCCCGTCCCCAGCAGACCTTCAAATACCCCCAGCCGGTCTACGTCCAGGCGGCCCTGGACGATATTCCGGCCGGCACGACGGTCAGCGTGGCCTGGAAGGGCGTCGACGTCGAATACCAGTACACAGAGACGCAGACGACCACGATCGCGGCCCAGCCGGCGTGTGTGGCCCAATTCAGCCTGGATACCCATCACACCGAGTTCGGGCCGGGCCGCTACCAGGCCACGCTCCAGATCCAGGGCACCCGCTTCCCGCCTGTCGTCTTCGTACTCGCTCCGTAACCCGGCCGGCCAGCCGGATCGCTTACACTTGGGAGGTACGTTTATGGACCCTCGGCTCGCGCCGGCTCCCGCCCCGGCCCGCGCGCCCCGCGCCCCCTTGCTTCGCCTCCTCACGCCGGGGATGCGCCTCATGCTCTATGTGGCCGGCGGCCTGGTGTTTACCGTCGGCATCCAGCTCTTCCTGCTCACCGAGGCGACGGACCGCTACTTCGCCTGGACCATCAATCCGCCGCTGACCGCGGCCTTTCTCGGCGGCGCATACTGGGCCAGCTGCATCCTGGAGGTGCTGGCGGCCCGGGAGCGGCTCTGGGCGCGGGCGCGGATGGCCGTGCCCGCGGTGCTGACCTTCACGACGCTGACGCTGGTCGCCACGCTGCTGCATCTGAACAAGTTCCACCTGAACAGCCCGGCACTCGAAACCCGGCTGGCCACCTGGTCCTGGATCGCGGTCTATAGCAGCGTCCCCCTCATCATGGGCAGCCTGCTGGTCCAGCAAATGCGCGCCCCGGGGGGCGATCCGGCCCGGACGGCGCCGGTGGAGCGGGTGTTCCAGGGCCTGCTGGTTGGGCTGGCGATCGGGCTGGCCCTGAGCGGGCTGGCCCTGTTTCTGATCCCCGAGGCCACGTTGGGGATCTGGCCCTGGCTGCTGACGCCGCTGACCGCGCGGGCGATCGGCGCCTGGTTGCTGGGGCTGGCGATCGCTGTGGGGCACGCGGCCTGGGAGGCCGACTGGGGGCGCATCCGCTCGACCATGATCGCCCTGATCGTCTTCGGCGTGTTCGAGCTGGTGGCCCTGGCGCGCTACCCGGCCGTCGTGCAATGGGGCCAGGCGCCGGCCTGGATCTATGTGGGCACCGTGGTGCTGATCCTGGTGCTCGGCCTCTGGGGCACGATCCGCGCGCAGGCGGTGCCCCAGGGGGCCGGGGTGGCGGCGCTCGGGCCTGGCGAGGAGCCGGGGCCTGTGGTATAATCCGGTCATGACGACTCCTGCCGCTCCCGCGCCCACCCCGGCGCACCAGCCACGTTGGACCCTCATGACGGTCCATGCCCACCCCGACGACGAAGCCGTGTTTACCGGCGGCATCTTGCCGCTGTACCACGACCGCGGCGTGCGCACCGTCCTGGTCTGCTGCACCGGCGGCGAGGAGGGCGAGATCCACGACCCGGACCTCGACGCGGAGGCGGCCCGGCCGCGCCTGGGCGCCATCCGGGCGGACGAGCTGCGCTGCGCCGTGGCGGCGCTCAACATCGACGTCTTAGAGATGCTGGGCTACCCCGACTCCGGCATGGCGGAGACCGCGGCCAACGCCAACCCGGCCTGTTTCCACCAGGTGCCCCGCGCCGAGTCGACGGCCCGCCTGGTGGCCCTCATCCGGCGCGACCAGCCGCAGGTGCTGGTGACGTATAACGACTACGGCGCCTACGGCCACCCCGACCATATTGCCGCCCACCAGATCACGATGGCGGCCTGGGACCTCGCCGGCGATCCCGATTACCGGCCCGACCTCGGCACGCCCTGGACTCCCCTGAAGCTCTACTACACGGCCTGGCCCGAAGATCTGTTCAAGCAGGCGCGCGAGATGTATCTCGCACGCGGTTTGAAGTGGCCCTGGGATCGCGACGACGACACCACCAGTGCCGACCCCGAGCACCAAAGCGACGAAGAAGGCGTGCAGGACGCGGCGACGGAACCCAAACCGCCGCCTTACGCGCCACCGCCGGTCACCACCCGGATCGACGTGCGCAGCTGTGTGCCGCGCAAGATGGCCGCGTTCGCCTGCCACCGCACCCAGTTCATGCGCGACGGCCTCTTCCGGACCATCCCGGAGGATATCGCCCTCGTCGCTTTCGGCGAGGACCATCTTACCCTGGTGCGGAGCCGGGTCACCGCGCCCACCCCCGAAACCGACCTCTTCGCCGGCCTCTGAGGTTCGCGCTAGCCTCCTCCGTAAAATTACCGAGCCCCCCCAAATAGCGTAAGACTGCTGATGTCTCCGGGACCGTCCTGTGCTATCGTAGAGGCAGGATGTACGAGCGGCCCGCGCCGCTTTAGTTCGTATTAGCTCGTATTAGCTCGTAAAGGAGAGGACCCATGCAGCAGACTTTTGCGCTCAAGTGGCACTTGCTATCCTGGCTGATGCGCCGCCCCGGCCGCGCCAGCACCGGCATTGCCCTCGGCTACGATCAGGGCTTCGATTCCGGCCCCATGCTGGACTATGTCTATGAGAATCGCGCCCAGGGCCGCTTCCCCCTCGGGGCGCTGATCGACCGGGTCTATCTCAACGCCGTGGGCTGGCGGGCGATCCGCGCGCGCAAGGCGCTGCTCAAGACGGTCTTACAACTTGAGATCGCCGCGCTGCGTGGGCAGGCCCAGCCGGTGGTCGTGCTGGATGTCGCCGCCGGGCCGGGCCGCTATTGGCTCGAACTGGCCCAGGAGCTCCAGGCGACCGGCGCCCTGGCCCCCGGCGATCTGCAGGTCATTTGCCGCGATCTCGACGCACGGGGCCTGGCTCTCGGCCGGGAGCGCGCCGCCCGGCTCGGCGTGTCCAATGTCCGCTTTGAGACTGGCGACGCCACCGACGCCCGGTCGCTGGGTGCGGTCGATCCCCGGCCGCAGATCGTGGTCGTCTCCGGCCTCTATGAGCTGTTCGCCAATGCCGGCCTGATCCGGCAGTCGATGCAGGCGATCGCCGGGATTCTGCCGCCCGGGGGCCGGCTCATCTTC
>Ga0070730_10005008_pt1 | contig 11496 bp, 7 predicted proteins | sample Coa_R1_3_FD_66447 | JGI IMG/M metagenome (GOLD analysis project Ga0070730, IMG submission 66447) | Surface soil microbial communities from Centralia Pennsylvania, which are recovering from an underground coalmine fire - Coalmine... | ecosystem: Environmental > Terrestrial > Soil > Unclassified ... | reverse complement strand
CGGCAAAAAAAAATCGCCCAACTTGAGTAACCATTGACTGGCTGCCCAGTCCTAGGCTTTAGGAGACTTCCGTGAACTCGTTGCTGAACGATGTCCGCTACGCCACCCGAACGATCCGCAACAGCCCTGGTTTCGCCATCGTGGCTGTCCTGACGCTGGCGCTCGGCATTGGCGCCAACTCGGCCATCTTCACTTTGGTCCACTCAGTGCTTCTCCGTACTCTCCCAGTGGCTGACCCCAAAACTCTCATCCGGATAGGCGATCGGGACGACTGTTGCGTCAATTCGGGCACCAACGACAGCGGCGATTATTCACTCTTCGCCACCGAGACTTATTATTTTTTCAAAAAGAACCTCCCGGAATTCGACGAGCTGGCCGCCATGGAGTCGGGCTACGCATGGCGCCCGATTACCGTGCGCCGCGAAGGCCCACAGACTATCGCCCAATCCGTTATGGGAACCTTTGTCTCCGGTAACTACTTCCGTGTGTTCGGCCTCACTCCCGCCGCTGGCCGCCTCTTCGTTGACGCGGACGACCAGAAGGGCGCGCCCATCTGCGCCGTCATGAGCTACGAGACCTGGCAGCAGGATTTCTCCGCCGACCGCTCCGTTATTGGCGGCACCTTTTGGATCAACACCAAAGCCGTCACCATCATTGGTGTCGCGCCTAAGGGCTTTTACGGCGACCGCCTTTCCAGCCAGCCGCCCAAATATTACCTACCGCTTGAATCGATGGACACGATCATCGGCGCGCCCTATTTGCACGATCCCGAAGTCGAGTGGGCCTACATCATCGGCCGCATCAAGCCGGGTGTGTCGCTGCCCGCGCTGCAGGCCAAAGCCAGCACCCTCCTCGGACAGCAGTTTTCGACGCTCAAAATGTTTCAGACAGAACGCAACAAGAAGGCACTCGCGCGCGCGCACGTCGTGCTCGCGCCGGGTGGCGGCGGCATCCAGAATATGCAGGACGAGTACAAGGAGCATCTTCACCTACTAACGTGGATCGCCGCTCTCGTCCTTCTCGTAGCCTGTGCCAACATTGCCAATCTGCTGCTCGTCCGCGGCATGAGCCGCCGCGCCGAGATTTCCATCCGCACCGCGCTGGGTGCGCAGCGCAGCCGCATCATCCGCCAGTTGCTTACAGAGAGTGTCCTTCTCGCCGGCCTCGGCGGACTGCTGGGGCTCGGCGTATCCTTCCTGGGCGCGCGCGTATTGCTCGCGCTCGCATTTCCCAGTCAGCATGGCATTCCCATTGACGCCTCGCCGTCTACCGCTGTGATCGCGTTTGCCTTCGGGCTGTCGCTCGTTACGGGCATTCTCTTCGGCGTTGCCCCGGCATGGATCGCCGCGCGCACCGAGGCCGCCGAAGCGCTGCGTTCGACCCCCCGCACCACGGCGCACGGCGCTTCATGGTTGCAACGCGCGCTCGTGGTCCTACAGGCGGCACTCTCGCTGGTTCTGCTCGTTGCCGCCGGCCTCTTCACCCAGAGCCTCAATAAGGCGCAAGGCGTCAGCATGAAGCTCGATGCTACTAACCGCTGTATCATTCACATCAACCCGCAGGCTGCGGGTTACACAACGACTCAGGTTGAGGCGCTTTATCGGACCATCGAAGATCGCTTCCACGCATTGCCCGGCGTGGTCAAAGTGGGGCTGGCCACCTACACGCCCATGGAAGAAAACAACTGGGGGACCGGCGTCAAGATTCAGGGTGAGCCGGATCCCGAAAAAGGCGCCTCCTGGGTCAAGGGCACGGCTGAGTACTTCGATTCGGTGGGAACACGCGTCGTAATGGGCCGTGGATTTTCTATGCAGGACGCGCTAAAGGCGCCTCCCGTCGCCGTGGTGAATCAGGAGTTCGTCAAGCAGTTCTTCGGCGCACGCAACCCCATCGGCCACCGCTTCGGCTTTCCCGCTCCCGGCAGAGATGGCGCCTATGAGATCGTCGGCGTAGTCGAGGACACCACCTATACCAGTGTGTATTGGAAGAACCACGCTATGTACTTCGTGCCGCTGACGCAGCGGCCAGCGAACTCCGACGACCCGGTCGAAAAAGACCTTTCGATGTATGCCGGCGCCATTGTCGTGCAGACAAAACGGCCGGTAAACAACATGGAGAAGCTGGCGCTCGGCACGCTCGCCAGCATCAATCCCAACCTCACCATCGTCAAGTTCCAGACCTTCCAGCAGCAGATCGACGCCCGCTTCACGGAGGAGCGGTTGGTCGCCCGCCTCACCTCGCTCTTCGGTGCGCTGGCGCTCCTGCTGGCAGCTCTCGGCTTGTACGGTGTGACCGCATACACGGTGGTTCGCCGGACGCCCGAGATTGGGATTCGCATGGCACTCGGGGCCGAGCGCAGTCGCGTGATCGCCATGGTTATGCGGGGCACCATGCTGCAGGCCCTTCTCGGTCTACTGATTGGCGCGCCGGTCGCCATGTTTTGCGTGCGCTACGTAAAATCGCAGCTCTATGAGATCAGCAGTGTAAATTTCACCGTTATGGCCGCGGCCGCCGCAACGCTCGCCGTCTCGGCCGCCATCGCTGGAATCATTCCGGCCAGGCGGGCTGCGTCCATCAACCCTGTGGAGGCCTTGAGGGTTGGATGAATCACTTTGGTAAGGCTCAGGGAGGACAAATTCCATTGCGCGTAGAAAGGCATCAGCGTGATGCTGATACCGCTGCTTATGGCGCGGAACATCAATCGCTTTCAGCGCGGCAGGCTGCCAACGGGCAAATTTCCGCTAACCCGTTTCCTCCGAGTTTGGCCGTGCAATGCGGCTAGCGAGTATCGGTCAAGTTGCAACCTGAACTGTTTCGAGTGATCGCGGTTCCGGACCATCTCCGTCAGCGCGTCTCGCGCAACGGCACCGTGCTCCCCAGAACGCGTCAGGTTTGTGTCGGCGATTCCGGGCGCGAACAGTTGTCCCAAGAGCCGTAAAATGGAACTGCCGGGTGGTTTCCGTGGCCCACAACACGCCGAAAGGTCTTCTGAAAGGTGCTAAGCTGACGCGCAGCCATACCACTGTCATCGAGGCTGCTATCCCCGCTGTGAGCGCGGCTAAAGAATCTCCGCACGTTTCCAAGATTGTCGTCGGCGTTATCAAGCCTACGAAGACAGGACAACCGCACATTAAATTCACGTCGATTCAAGCCGGGTTGCGGATGCAGGTCCGAGGCAACAGTGCTGTCCAAATTTTCTTCGTCTACACCGACCGGCCTGACGATGTGATGCAGGAAATTACGCAGAAATGGAAAGACCGTTGACCGAGCAACTGACCGGCGAACCCGGCAAGTGTGCCAATGGCATTCTGGCTCAATGAACGGGTTCACCCCAGAAAGTTGTGCCGGGGATGGTGCCCGTGCTAGTGCCGCTCGGGGTGCCTCATCGCGAAAGGCATTCTACCGCGGTCCCAAAATCGATGTCGCGGGTGGCGCGGCCCGGCCGCAGGCAATGGACGTTAACCAGGGAAGGTTCACTTTTAGCGGCCTTTGCTGGATATGTTTGCGTATTTCACACGCACACCCACGCAATCTTCAGCTCAGCACGTAGTGCCGGGCTATTTCCTCGAACGCCCGCACTTGTTGCTCCTTCCATGCCGCGTCGCGGTTGAGTTCCCCGGCCATCAACGCAGCGACGCAAGGCGACATCTCGAGCGCCGCCTTGGCATTCAGAAATAGCGCGCGCGTACGCCGGGCAAGGACGTCTTCAACCGTGCGCGCCATCTCGAAACGCACCGCCCAAACAACTTCAGCGCCCGTATACGGGAGCGCCGGGTGCAAAGGTTTCGCCAAAGCGGGATTCGCCTCCATCAGCGCTTCGACTGCCGGCGCATCTGACCCGTAGACATAGCGTGAGCCGAAACGCCGGGCGTTGCTGTGGAAGCCGTGAATGTTGAGAAGCTGCGTGACACACGACTGTTCGGGTAACTGCGCCAGCATGGCGGCCTGGTTGACGCAGTCTTCGGCCATGCGGCGATAGGTGGTCCATTTTCCACCTGCGATGGTGATCAGACCGGATTTCTCGATATGGATCGTGTGATCGCGCGAGAGCGCCGCCGTATTGCCGATGTTCGACGATTTCACCAGCGGCCGGATGCCCGCAAACACGCTGAGCACATCGCCGCGCGCGGGCTTCTTCGCCAGGTACAACGAAGCCGTGTTTAGGATGAATTCGATTTCTTCTTCGGTGGCGACGGGATCGAGCGTGGCTGCCGGCACCGGCGTGTCGGTGGTGCCCACCAGCGTGTGCCCGTGCCATGGAATGGCAAACATCACACGGCCATCGCTGGTGTGCGGCACCATCATGGCGCTATCGCCCGGAAGGAACGAGCGGTCGAAAACCAGGTGGATACCCTGGCTCGGAGCAATCATCGGCTTCACCGACGCGTCCGCGTGGCGCCGCAACCCGTCACTGAAAGCGCCCGTGGCGTTGATCACCGCCTTGGCCTTCGCCCGAAACTCCTCTCCCGTCTCGGCGTCGCGCGCGATCACGCCGTCGATATAGCCGTCATCGTCCCTGGTCAAACCTGTGACCGGCGCGTAGTTCAGAAGCGTTGCTCCCTGCTCGAAGGCCGTCGTCACCATGTTGATGAGCAGCCGCGTGTCGTCGAACTGGCCGTCAAAATAAATCACGCCGCCGCGAAGGCCGTTGGTCTGAATGGTCGGCAGGCGCTCCAGAGTTTCCTCCCGGGAAAGAATGCGCGAAGTGCCGAAGCCGTACTTGCCGGCGAGCACGTTGTAGAGCTTTAGCCCGATGCCGTAGAATGGCGCCTCCCACCAGTCGTAGTTCGGCACCACAAAACCGAGGTCGTGCACCAGGTGCGGCGCGTTCTGCAGCAGCAGCCCGCGCTCCTTGAGCGCCTCCATCACCAGCGAGACGTTGCCTTGTTCGAGATAGCGCACGCCGCCGTGAACCAGCTTGGTGCTGCGGCTGGATGTGCCTTTGCCGAAGTCGCTCTGCTCGAGCAGGAGTACGTCGTAGCCGCGCGAGGCCGCATCGATGGCGGTTCCGACTCCGGTTGCTCCGCCTCCCACCATGATCATGTCCCAGCGCTCGCGATGGGCGCGGACACGGCGCAGCATTTCCGATCGGTTCATCCGTCCCAGTTTGCCACCAACTGTGGGCCAGACGGACCGGCATCGGTTCCGCCTGTGCGACAACGGAACTGCGGCTATTTCACAAACACCGTCGCCTGCGGGCCGCAAACGGGCTGGTTCGGATCGGCGGCTACCGCGCAAACTTGCAACGGCGTAGCGCCCGCGGGCAGATCCGCGGGGATGATCAAATTCACCTGCTGCAGCCCGGGAATACCAGGCGCAGGCCCCGCATAGCTCGGCGTGGGTATGTTGCGTCCGGCAATGCTTGCGGAAATGGTTCCGCTGCCCGGCGACAGCAGGCCGGTAGCAAATATCTGGATGACGCTGCCCAGTTCCGCCGGTTGCGAGGCGCTGTTCAGCGTATTGTCCTGGTTGAGAACGCCCCCGTTGAAAATGGCCGGCGAAACCAGTGCCAATGCCACCGTTTGCGCGGCGCTCTGGCCGTCCACGGTGACGATCATCTGCGCCGTCGTCTTGAGCGCCAGTTCGGCCGGCACCTGCAGGTTGATTTGGGACGCGCCGGTATAAAGCAGCTTCGCGGGTATCGCATTGAACGTCACCGCGACGCTCATGCCGTTGAGGTTCGATCCCAGAATGGTGGCCAGTGATCCTGCCACCAGCGGCACCGGCTGAAAGCTCGCGGCATTCACGACGGCCCCGATGACCGGGGCGCCAGTACCCGTTCCGCTGGTCACGGTGAATGTGACCGGCAGGACTTTACTGCCGGCGAGCGGTCCTGCGTCCACGGTAATCGAGGCCGCATAGGTTCCCGGTCCGACTTTATCGGGATGCACGGTGACAAACAGCGTGGCGTTATTGGTCGCCGAAGCAGGATCGGCCGTAAGCCAGCCGGCTCCGCTTTGATAAGCCAGGGTCGACGTCCAATTCAAGTAGCCTCCGCCATTGTTCAGCACGCGCACGTACTTGATCTGGATACCCGCGTTGGCGGGTGAAGTGAAGTCGAGCGCTGGCGAATCCACGAACAATTTAGGGAAGTATGAAGCATTGCAGTCGCCCAGCGCCTCGCAATCGGATTGCGGCAGCACGTCGGCGAAACGTGGTACCGGGGCTGTGGACGCCACGTTGACCGTCGAGAGCGGCGCGAATGAAACTTTGGCATCGGCCACGACTGTGCCGCCGCCGCTGCTGGGCAGGACGCCGACGAATGTCGGAAACTGAGCGCTCTCGCGGATGCTGCTGTTCGCGTCCACCACTTCATAGACGACATTTCCCGCGCCACTCACCAGCGTGACTTCACTGGCGGAGGTGAAAGTCGTTGTCCCGGCCCCCGGGATCGGGAGAGCAATCGCTCCACCCGCACCATTTTCGTCCGCACCCGTTACCCGGATGAGCAGCAGCGAACCCGCGGCGCTCGGCGCGTACTGCCCGCCCGACGCGGCAATGCCCAGATCGCCGCCGGCTGTCGGCTGCACGGCACTCGAGCCGGCCACATAGTCCGGCACAAACAGCCTCGCGCCCGCCGGAAATCCCGAATACCGTACCATGATGCGCGTGCCGGTATCGGAGAGCGGATCCTTCGGCTGGAACGAGCTGGCAAAACCTTCGGTGAGCCGAGTGGAGAAGAAGCTCGTACCCCTGGAAAGCAGGCTGACGAACGTGATGGTCGATGGCAGCTGCGACCCCTTGCAGCGCACTTGGCTCGAGGAGGATTGCGTCAGCAGGCCGGGCGCTGGGAAGCCCACCGTAAGCTGAACGGCGGGGAAAGCGGGCGCCTGTTGATTGAAGGCAAGAGATGCGGTGATCGGATCGGGCAGGTTAGCAGTGAGGATCATGCTATTAGCGTCGCCGCGCAGATTGCTAATGCGCAGATTCGCCTGGCCCGACCCCGATAAAGTGAAGCTGAGGCCGTTGAAAACCACCGCACCTGCTCCAAATAGCTGAGCCCCGACGTTGGCCGCTACCGGCCCTGACCCGTTGTCAACCGTCATCTGGACATCGGTGAAATTGTTGGTCAGTTTGTTGGTGACCGCCACGTTGAGGAAGACCGTCAGATTTCCGCCAACCACACCGCCGGGCGCGCCACCGGCGCAGCTGATCAAAATGTCGCCTAGTCGTTCCGCGAGACCCTCGGCATGAACCAGCGCGGGGACAGCGGTGGGGGTGCAGACAAACGGGGCTGCATGAACCAGACCTACAAAGCAACCTAGCAGAACAAGCAGGCGCGCAGAAGACTCACCAATCCGGATATGAAGCGGCGTTTGGGACATAGGACTCCTATTTGATGCCAGGAGAAGCAATCAGTTGGCCAAATGTCTCGGGATGCAAACGCAACCGGGAGGAACGGCGCCAAGGACTAGCGATGGGTCATTTTGACCCACTGCCACAGATCGGAATCCCACTCACCAATCCGAATAGGCCGTGCCATCCAGACTCGTCTTATCCGACCCGCTGTGCACGTCGAAGATGCCCGGCTCGGTCTGGTCTACACTTTGCAACGCGTCCTCCATGATGATTTTCCACGTGGTGCTGGAGCCGGTCATGGGATCGACGGGCACTTGATGCAGGTAGCCTTCCTGCACCAGGTCTTGCAGAGTCTGCGGAGCTTTCTGCTTGTCGTAGGTGTATTCGTCGATGGTGGTGCGCAGCGTCATGAGGTTGTTGTGCAGCACGCTTTCTTTGGTGCGCAGGATAGATTTCTGATAGAGCGGGATGGCGACCGAGACCAGGATCACGATGATCGACATCACGATCAATAGCTCGATGAGCGTAAAGCCTAAATGAAGGACACGCCGGCGTGCCGGTGCGGTAGCGCAGCGATCACCATTCTGCATACGCTGTCCCATCCCCCGCTTTCTCAGTGCTCTTGGTATAGACGTCGAAGACGTTTTGGCCGCCCCAACCGGTCGACTGCGGGTCGTCCTGCATGCTGCGCTTTCCCCAATCCGTGGAATTGGTCATGGGATCTTTGGGGATGCGGCGCAGGAACCGGATCTTCTTGTCTACTTGCCCGGCCAGTTTGACGCCGTCGACCAAAATATCCAGGCTTTCCGGATATCCTTCGGCTCCCACTTTCTGCGGTCCGAGCAAGCCCTGGTCGGCGTAGTCTTTGTATTTGTCTATGGCGTTACGCATTTCGATCAGCGCCCGGCGCAGCTCGCGTTCCCTCTCGCTGCGCACTTTGGATCGCGCGAGGGGTACGGCCATGGTCGTCAAAATGAGCATGATTGTAACCGCCACGATCAGCTCGATTAACGAAAACCCTCGTTGATTCCGACGGCTCGGCATACGGCGCTACTTCACGTGGATGGTCAGCTGCGGCGTGGCGGTCACGATGGGCTGCGATTGCGAATTGCGCAGCGTGAGCTGCGGCGCCGTCACGACCGTATCGCCGCGACCGATCGCCTGAAACACCAGCGTCACGATCGAGCCTGAGCCGCTGACGCCGCCCGTCGAAGGGAACCGGCTGACATTCACGGTGGCTTCGCCGGTGTCGTTCAAAACATTTTTCGAAAACGCCACTTGCTGGCCATCGCTCGACCGTAGATTGCCACGCACCACGTCATTCAGCCGCAAGACTTTGGAATCGAAGCGGAACTGCAGGGGAACGGCTGCCAGGTCGGTCGCGTTCTCCACCATCAAGCTGACCGTGACGGTTCCATTCATCTGCGTGTTGGTCTCGGATGGCACAAACGTCACGCGCGCATTGCCGGCCTGCGCCTGCGCGGATGGCGAGGGCGGTGCGGTCGCGGGCGGCGCTGTGGCCGGTGGAGCGGTCGCCGGCGGTGACCCCGGCTGAAGCGGCACACCGATCGGCAGCCTCACGGGCGGAGCGTTGACGCCCGGAATCGCTGGCATGGTTTGCGGCGGAGCACTGGGAGCCGGTTGCGCGGCATCCGGGGCGGCAGGAGACGGCGCGGCGGCCGTGGGCGGCAGTCCAGGCAGCGGCACAACGTTTGCCGGCGGCGCCTCGGCGGGCTTCGCCTGCGTGTAGTTCAGCTTCACATATGTCTGGTTGCCGGAGGAAATGCTGCGCAGGTTGACATCGCTGATTTCCGGCGTTCGCACAATATGCGGAACCAGCGCAATCACCAGCTCCTGGCTGTCTCTCTTAAGCGTTTCACTGGTAAATAGGCGGCGAATCACCGGAATATTGCCCAGCCCGGGCACGCCGGTGACGCCCTTGGTTTCCTGGATCTGCATCAGTCCGCCCAAAAGGTTCACTTCCCCTTGCTTGAGACGGACATCGTTGATGATTTTGGTCTGCGCCACATCCGGTTCCTGGACGCCGCCCAGATTGAGAAACTCTCTCACGTTGGAAATATCAATCTCGACGTGCAGGTGCACTTCATCCGGCCCAAGAATTTTCGGTGTGATCAGGACGTTCACGCCGACATCCAGAAAAGTGAATTGCGTGTTGACCAGCGGGTTAATGCCGACGCCGCCGATGCCGGGCTGAAAGCTGCCGGTGGCGTAGGGAACCTTGTCGCCGATATTGAGCTGCACCTTGAAACCATCGACCGCGCGCACCTGGGGCGATTGCAGCACCTTGCTATTGGTGTCATTGAGTAACGCATTGAGCAGGCCGCCCGGAAGCGTCAGCGAAAAATCGCGTGTGCTGATTCTGGCGATCTGGGACAGCGGTATAGATGTCGCCGTGGAGGGGGTGGTCGCTGGGGCGGTCGGGGTTGTGCCACCGGTGCCAGTAGTGGGGGTGGTAGGAGTGCTGGGCACCGAAATGCTCGACCGCGGTGTGAATGCGATCGGCGAGTTGATCCCGTTGGGTGCGACCGCCGCAGCCAGGTCGCGCTCCAGCGACCGGTTCACCTGCAACACCAGAATATCGATAACCACTTCCGACTTGGGCTTATCGAGATCGGCGACCAGCTTTTCAGCCAAAGCCACTTTATCCGCTTCGCCGCGCACGATGATCGCGTTCTGCGCCTGATAGGTGAAGATTTTCTGAATTTCGACCACGGAGCGGATGGCGGTAACGATTTCCTGGAGCTCCTGCGCCGTCAGAACATTCGTCAGGTAAAAGACCTTTACCACCCAGTCCTCAAAATCGCGCCGCTTGGTGGGATTGTCCTGGGTCACGAAGATGGCGTTCGCCGAAAGTGGTTTCCAGAAGGATTTCGTCACCAGCGCCAGGTAATCCAGGGCCTCATCGAGAGTAGCGTTGTTCAACTCGATGGATTGCGGCTTCGGTGTAACGCCGGTGGTCGTGTATTCCGGATCGAACAGGACGTTGATGCCCGCAAGCTTGCCCACGGTCTCAAACAGAACCTTGGCCTGCTGGTTGTTCATCTTGAGATTGATGGGCACCGGATTGAGCGGTCTTAGCTCCGGCACCGGCATCATGGAGGCGAACTTCTTCTCTTCCCGCTTTCTCTCGACCTGCGCCGGAGTCATGCTGCGCTCCTCGGGCTTCTGCTCACCGGCGGGTTTGTTCTTCTCCCGCTCGATCATGCCCTTGGTGCGGCCGATCTCCTCCTCCGCCATGGCCGAAGCCGGATTGATGCCGTAGGCCTTCTGGAATTCGGCCAGCGCGTCATCCAGTTTCCCGTCGTTGCGCAACTTCTTCCCTTGATCGATGTGATACTGGGCCGCGTAGAACCGCAGGCGCGTGGTGGCCAGTTGGTACGCAATATCGGCCGGATCCTCGCTAAGGGCCTCTTCGGCCAAGGCCAGTGCTTTGTCCCATTCTTTACGGAGTTCGGCCGCGCGGCTTTGTGCAAGAACCTTGTCGCCCTTGCGGGTGCGTGCCTCAAGGACCGCCACCCCCAGCGTGACCGACAAGACGACTATCCCCGCAGCTTGTGTTAACCTTTTGGAACTCAGCATTTTACGAGCTTTGTCGAGACATCGCCGCAGGATGCGACACCAGAGGCTTGTGCACTATCATCAGAATAACTGACGTGTGACGGGTTTTGGGTGTTGAGTGCAATTTGAGGCGCACAGCGTTTGCCGGTAAAAGAAGCCGAACTCAAGATTTTAAGTGACAACCGCCAGGCCGGGCACAACTATTTTCTGATGGACCGCTTTGAAGCGGGCCTCGTGCTGACAGGGACCGAGGTGAAGTCCGCCAAATCGGGTCGGATCCAGCTCCGTGAAAGCTATGCCACCATCGATAAGAATGAGGCCTGGCTGGTCAACGCGCACATCAGTGAATATTCGCACGGGAACCGCGAGAATCATTCCCCGGTGCGCAGCCGCAAACTGCTGCTGCACCGGCGCGAGATTGATAAACTGCTAGGCAAGACCCGCGAGAAGGGCCTTTCGCTGATCCCGACGAAGATTTACCTGAAAGGCGGCCGGATCAAGTGCGAGCTCGCCTTGGCGCGCGGTAAGAAAATGCACGATAAGAGGGAAGCCGAGCGGGCGCGCACGGCCGAGACCGAAGCGCGCGACGCGGTGCGCCGCAGCAAAGCAAGATATCAA
>Ga0070730_10005007_pt1 | contig 11500 bp, 11 predicted proteins | sample Coa_R1_3_FD_66447 | JGI IMG/M metagenome (GOLD analysis project Ga0070730, IMG submission 66447) | Surface soil microbial communities from Centralia Pennsylvania, which are recovering from an underground coalmine fire - Coalmine... | ecosystem: Environmental > Terrestrial > Soil > Unclassified ... | reverse complement strand
CGGGGCTTTGCTATTGTCGACGCGGCAGACTGACGCGAAAGGAGGTGGTCGCGATGGCCGACGTTCCCAGGCTCACGAGCCTCAGCCACGGCGCGGGTTGAGCCTGCAAGCTCAGCAAAACTGAGCTGGCGCAGGTGCTGCGCCACCTACCTCCGGTCCTCGACGCGAATGCACTGGTCGGCGCCGCGCTGGCGGACGATGCGGCGGTCTATCAGATCAGTCCGGACGTGGCGCTGGTCGCCACGGTCGACTACATCACGCCCGTTGTCGACGACCCCTTCACCTGGGGCGGGATCGCCGCGGCCAACGCGCTAAGCGATGTCTACGCCATGGGTGCGCGGCCGCTGTTTGCCCTCAATGTCGTCAACTTTCCACGCGATACGCTGCCGCTGGAGATCCTGGAGCGCGTCATCCAGGGTGGGGCGGCCAAAGTTGCGGAGGCAGGCGTGGCCATCCTGGGCGGGCACAGCGTCGACGATCCTGAGCCCAAGTTCGGGCTGGTGGCACTCGGCACGGTGCATCCGTCGGGCGTCGTGCGCAACGTGGGGGCGCGTCCGGGTGACGCGCTCCTGCTGACCAAGCCATTGGGCATGGGCGTCCTGACCACGGCGATCAAGCGCGGCCTGGCTTCGGAGGTAACGATTGGCCGCGCGGTGGAAGTCATGTCGACCTTGAATCGGGCTGCCGGTGAGGCCATGGTCGCCAGTGGCGCGGTCCACGCCGCGACCGACGTCACGGGCTTCGGCCTGCTCGGACACGTGTCCGAAATGCTCGGCGGGGGCACCGTGGGCGTACGCGTTCGGGCCGAGTCGGTCCCCGTTCTGGACGAAGTCTGGGACTTCGTCCGCCGGGATGTCGTGCCGGGCGGCACCCGCCGCAACCTGGCATCGGTAGAGAGCCTCTCCCACCTCGAGTGGTCTGAGCGCCTGGACGAGTCCCAGCGCCTGGTGCTGGCAGATGCCCAGACCTCCGGCGGCCTGCTCATGGCCGTCGACCCCGCCGGCCTCGAAGCCCTGCTAGCCGACCTCCACGCCCGAGGCGTCCCCGTTGCAGCCCACATAGGCGAGTTCACCGAGCGGGTTGGGCTCATCGAAGTGCTCTGAGGCCAGCAGGACGCAGAATTCCTGGAACCCGCCGCTGCGCGGCTCCCTAGGGTTCCCAGAGGGAAAGATATGAAATTCCTCGCAAGGGAGCGAGCGAAGCGAAGCGGGCTGCGTTCACGTCGCGAGCGCAGGCGTACTGCTAACGACGGCGCGAAGCCGTACAATAGTGGGCGTGGTGACGAGGTCGGAGCCGATCGCGCTGGGGCTCGCGGTAGACCGCGCGGCTGGGCGCCGCTACCCACTCGGCCAACAGGTTGTCGACGAGCTGCGGCGGCGGGTGCAGGCCGGCTCGCTCGGGCCCGGCGAGCGCTTGCCGCCCGTACGGAGCCTGGCTACCCTGCTGGGCGTCACGCCCGAAACCGTCGCCGGGGCCTACAAACGCCTCGTCGACGAGGGCTACCTGCGGGGTGAAATCGGCCGCGGTACGTTCGTCGCCGCCCCGCCGCTGCACGCCGAAGAAGACCCGCTCGCACCGTTCGAGGCCGGCGGCGCGCTGCCGCCCTTCGCCAGCCCGGGCGCCGTCCCCGGACCGCCCGCGCAGCGCGACTTGCTGCGACTGGCAAGTCAACCCGGCCTGGTTTCGTTCGCGGCGAGTGTCGCCGCGCTCGAGCTCGCGCCCGTCGAAGCTTTGCAGCGGGCGCTGTCCGACGCCCTGACCCAGGAAGGCGCCGGCGCCCTCCAGGTTGGCGCGACCCAGGGCTTTCCACCGCTGCGCGCCGCGATCGCGCAGTTGCTTGAACAGCGTGGCCTGGCGGTCGACCCGTCCGCGGTGTGCGTCACGAGTGGCTGCCAGCAGGGCATCGATCTGGCCGCCAAGGTCTTCGTCGGCGCCGGCGACGCGGTCCTCGTCGAACAGCCCAGCTTTCTGGGCGCGCTGGAGGCCTTTCGTGCGCGTGGCGCGCGCGTCATCGGCGTGCCGATCGAGGGGGACGGCCTGCGCGTCGAGGCGCTGCCAGCGCTGATCCAGCGCCACCATCCCAAGCTGCTGTACTGCATGCCCACCTACCAGAACCCAACCGGGCGAAGTCTCAGCGCTGAAAAACGCCGGGCATTGCTGCGCATCGCCGCAACGTACGACCTGCCGATCGTCGAGGACGATTCGGCCGGCTTCATTCACTTGCAGGGCCAGGCGGCGCCCGCGTCCTTGAAGGCCGAAGACCACGCCGGCTACGTCATCCACCTCGGGACGTTCTCGAAGCTGATCGCGGCCGGCCTCAGGCTGGGCTGGCTGGTCGCCGACCCGCCCGTGTTCGAAAAGCTGGTAGCGGCCAAGTACGCGTCTGACCTGTCGTCAGACTCGCTCGTGCAGCGCGCGGTGTACCGGTTGCTCGCCGACGGCACGCTCCAGGCGCATTTAGTCCGCGCACGGGATGTCTATCGCGAGCGGCGCGACGTGCTCGTCGATGCGCTCCGGAAGCCGCGCGCGCTCCCGCCGGGAGCCAGCTTCGAGCCACCCGAAGGCGGCTTTAATCTCTGGCTCGACTTGCCGCGCGGCGGCTTGACCTCAACCGAGCTCTTTCTGGAGGCCGTCCGACGTGGGGTAGCGTTCGTGCCGGGGCCGTTCTTCTTCAGCGCCGGCGGTGGTGGGCCAGCTTCGGCGGCCGCGCTGTATGGCCTGCGGCTGAGCTATTCGGCACTGCCGCCGCCGGCCCTCGAGCGCGGGGTCCGGCTCTTGACCGAAGCCTGGCGCGGCATCATGGGCTCGAGCCGACCGGCCGACTCCGTCGTTTACTGAAACGCCGGTGCCCCGCCCGGGGCTTTGGTGCCGCTGAGCAAGGGCCCGCCCTGGCTGTCGACCAGTGTCAGCGAAAGCGTGGCGTTCGGGTAGTACTGGGCCACCAGCACCAGCGCCGCACTGGCCGTTGCCTGGCGTGTGGCCGAGTCCATCTGGGCCAGCGTACTGTGCGTATCGGTGCCCGTGATGGCGAGCGCGGTCACCGCGCTGTTGGCTACGCTGACTGGCGTCGGGTTGAGGTCGATCGTTGCGCCCGCCAGCACCAACTGCAGTTGGGCACTGATCGCCTGCGGGTCAGACAACACGGCCGCGACCTGAGTCGCGCCGGCCTGCGCGGTCGCCTGGATGCCAGGCAGGCTCGTCTGCAGGCCGGGTAGGGCCGTCTGGGCGACGTTCACCGCGGTCTGCGCGACCACGACCGCCGTCTGCGCACTCCCGACCGAGGCACCTGCATCGCACCCGCTGCCGAGCGCCAGCACTCCCAGGACCATGAGTCCGGCGACCATCGGGTGGGCCGCGCGTTGACGTCGTTCGTTCACGCCTCTGATAATCGCGCACGGAAGCGCACGACTACCGAAACATGCAGCTCATTGCCAATCAGCAGCTCGTCAAGAACCGGGTGCGTCTCGGGTTGGGCTTCCACATCGCCGCGTTGGCGGTCTTTGCCCTCGGGCTGGCGCTCTCGGTCCAGATCGACGCGACGCGCGAGTTGCCGCTCGCTTCATGGGCGGCGATCCTCTTCGGCCTGGTGTTGTACTCACTGGGCCAGACCCAGCTGCGGCGCTGGGGTCCGCGCAATCGCCAGGAGGAGCAGCTTGGCCAGGCCATTCGAAGCCTCGACGATCGCTACAAGCTTTACGCGTTCCTGGCCTCGGCCTTGCCCGATTACATCCTGATCAGCCCCGCGGGCGCCCACATCCTGATCGTTCGCCAGGAAGCCAACCAGATCGCGTGCGTCCGCGATCAGTGGAACAAGGGCTCAGGCGCGGGCCCCGCCGGGCGCCTCATGTCGCTCTTTGGTCCGACGCTCGGCAATCCGTCCGCCGACGCGGCCAAACAGCTGGTGAAGCTGCGCGCGCTCCTGGCTGAGCGCGGCATGCAGGATGTGCCCACGTCAGCGCTGATCGTGTTCACCAACCCCAAGGTGCAGCTTCGTGTCGAGGGCTGCAGCGCGACTGTGACACGCGTCAAGGAGCTGAAGGATGTCCTGCGCCGCATGGCTGGCAAAGGTCAAAACGTCGCTCTTTCGTCCGCACGCATTCGCGAGGTCCAGAAGATCTTCGACGAGCGCATGCAGGCAGCGCGCAGCTGGCGTTAAAGAAGCTCCACTGGCTGCCTTCTGGTGCAGGTTTGGCGGGGACTCTTCATCTGGTGCAGCACGCTTGGGCTGGCCGCCTGGGTGCTGTTCGACCCGATTGCCGCCGCCGCGGACCCTCCCGAGACAATGTTGCTCGTCACCCTTCAGACGGGCGCGAACCAGGCTTCGGCCGAACTGCTGATCCAGTCGGCCGGCGCCAGAATCGTCGACCGGCTGCAGCCAATCGCGGTGTACCGGGTCGCCGCGGCCCCGGGCGCGGCTGAGCAAGTCATTGGCGCGTTGCGCGCGCGCCCCGACGTCATCCGTGCCGCGGACTACGATGGCGAGCAGGTCACCCAGGTCATCCCCAACGACGCGCTCTATCACACGTTCCAGTGGAACCTGCGGCGCATCGGGATGGAGCAGGCGTGGGATCTGCGGCCGAGCGCCGCCGACGTCATCGTCGCCGTCCTGGATACCGGGGTCGACCTGACCCATCCTGACCTGCGGGCGAATCTGATGCTCGATCAGGGCTACGACTTCCTTGACGACGTGCCGAGCCCTCAGGACGACGAGTCACACGGGACTGCGGTCGCGGGCATCATCGGCGCCATCGGCAACAACCGCGAGGGTGTGACCGGCATCGCCTGGCACGTCAAGCTGTTGCCGATCAAGGCGCTCAACTCGCAAGGTCGCGGCCCCGACAGCGCCATGGTCAAGGCGATCCTGTACGCCGCCGACGCGGGCGCCCGAATCATCAACATCAGCTCGACGGGCACCCGCTACTCGGCGGCGCTCGAGACCGCCGTCCAGTACGCCCAGGGCAAAGGCGCGCTGGTCGTCGCCGCCGCGGGGAATACCGGCGACAACGACAACGCCGTCAACTACCCGGCGGCATTCGACGGCGTCCTGGCCGTCGGCGCGATCGACGACAAGGATCAGCTGGCGTCTTTTTCGCAGCGCCAGTCGTACGTGGCCCTCGTGGCGCCGGGTGTGGACGTGCCGAGCACCGCCTGGGCCGGAGCAGGGCGCGGCCCGTACGCGAGCCAGTCTGGCACCTCAATCGCCGCGCCCCACGTCTCAGGCGCGGCGGCGATTCTGTGGGAGTTACGGCCCGACCTGTCCGCGAGCGATATCGCGATGGCGCTGCGCGCGCATGCCGACAAGGTTGCCAGCGCTGACCCGGGCTACGGGTCGGGCATTCTCAACGTCGCCCACGCCGTCGCGAGCTTGCGACTCGGCGTGCCGCCGCGCACACCCGACACCGTCGCCGCCGACCCAGGCCGCCCGGCGACGGCCGACGTCCCCCCTGCGCCACCCCTGCCAAACGAGTCGCGGCGCTGGTATTTCGCCGAGGGCAGCACCCGGCCGCCATTTGATGTTTCTTTCGCGCTGCAAAATCCCAATCCTCAAGCCACGACCGCGCACTTTCTGTTTGTGACTCCCGAGGGCAAACAAATGCCCTTCGACATGCGCCTCGATCCCAACTCGCGGATGACGCTGAAGGCCAACGATGTGATTCCGAATGCCGAGTTTGCGACGATCGTCAACACCGACGTGCCGGTCTATGTCGAGCGATCCATGTACTTCGGCCACGATGGCCACTCTGCCCCTGGCGCGCGCGCCACTTCGAAAGTCTGGTACCTGGCCGAGGGCTCGACCGTGACCCCATTCGAGACCTGGATTCTGCTCTTGAATCCCAACCCGGTGCCCACGATTGTGCAGATGCGCTTCATGCGCGAAGACGGCTCGGTCGTCGACCACTCCGAGCTCGTGCCCGCGATGGGTCGCAAGTCGGTCTATGTGAATGCCCTGTTCACGACATCGGGGTTCGCGACACAGGTCACGGCGGATCAACCGATCGTGGTCGAACGGGCCATGTACTTCGACAATGGCCAGGGGGGACACGACACGATCGCCACCGCGGTGCCTGGCAAAACCTGGTACCTGGCCGCGGGCGGCAGTAGCGGCGGATTCGACACCTGGCTGCTGGTCGAGAACCCTGGGTCACTACCGGCAACGGTCAGCGTGTCGTTCATGACCGATGACGGGCGGGTCATTGGCCAGCCGCTGTTCGTCTTGCCGCACTCCAGGACGAGCCTCTATACGGACCCGCTCGTGCCCAACGCGGCGTACGGGATGCGGCTCGACTCCGATCAGCCGATCGTCGCCGAACGGGCGGTGTACTTCGACAGCGGGCGCTCCGGCTACGATGCGGCGGCCGTCCCCGCGGTGGCGACGGAGTGGTTTCTGCCGGAAGGCGCCACCAGCGGCTCGTTTGAAGAGCAGCTCGCCGTGCTCAACCCGCAGAATCAGGCGGTCAACGTGCAGGTCGAGTTCAAGCCGCAAGACGGCGATGCACCGGCACCGCAGCGCTTCAGCGTTGCCGCCACGTCGCGGCTGACGGTGGACGTGAACCCGAGCGTGCAGGATAGCAACGTCGCGCTCCATGTGACGTCGGATCGGCCGATCGCGGTCGAGCGGGTCTCGTACTTTGCGCGAGCGACTGGCCTGGGGGCGACCAGCTCGACCGGTCTGACGCGCTGATGGTCCTGGTCCATCCTCGGCCCCTGCTCGGCGAGTCGCCGATTGGTGGTCGGCCGTTCCTGGCCGTCAACATGGTCGCGACCGTTGATGGTCGCGCGGCCCTGAATGGCTCGGCGGTGGGCATCGGCTCCGCCCTCGACCATCGCCTGCTGTTCGAGCTGCGGGCAGAAGCCGACGTGGTGTTGCATGGCGCTGGCACGGTGCGCGCGGATCCGCTGTCGGCACGCGTCCCGCACGATCTGGTCGACCAGCGGCTGGCGCGCGGGCAGACGCCGCAACCGCTGGGCGCGATCATCACGCGCAGCGGGAATCTGCCCCGCCAGCACCCGTACTACGATTCGCTCGCGGTTATTTACGTAACGACGGACAGCACCGTACCGGTGGACGCGCCGCTGGTGGAGATACGTCGAGTCGCGAGTGTCGAAGCCGCCGTCCACGACCTCGGCCAACGTGGCGTCCGTCGCATCCTGTGCGAGGGCGGGCCGACGCTGAACGCCGCCCTGTTCGAAGCCGGCCTTGTCGACGACGTGTTCCTGACGATCGCCCCCAAGCTCGTTGGCGGCCTCGACCCCCTGACCATCGTCAAAGGCGGCGCCTTCGGCACCCTCCCGCTCACGCTCCGCTCGCTCGCTGAAATCAGTGGCGAGTTATTTCTGCACTACGCCGTCGGCCGATACGTGTCTCCGTGAGACCCCGTTCCAGGCTGCCCGCCTCGCCGGCGGCGGGAAGGGGCTGGATGCGTGCGCTGCCGTCGCTGGCCGCGTGGGAGCGAACCGCCTGGATTTGCGCGGCCACACAGTTCTTCACGCTGGTCGGCTTCGGCCTGGGACTGCCCTTCCTGCCCATGTACGTGCAGGCGCTCGGCGTCACGCAGCGCGCCGAGGTGGCGGTCTGGTCAGGCGTCCTGTCTGGCTCGGCGGCGCTGACGATGGCGGTCCTGGCGCCAATCTGGGGCGTGCTGTCCGACCGCTACGGCCGCAAGCCGATGCTGGTCCGGGCCATGCTCGGTGGCGCGGTCCTGGTCGGCGCGATGGGCTTCGTCGACAACGTCTGGCAGCTGCTGGGACTCCGGCTCCTGCAGGGCGCCGTCACCGGGTCACAGGCCGCCGCCGCCGCTCTGGTGGCCGCCGCGACGCCCGCCAACCACGCCGGCTACGCCCTGGGGCTGATCAGCACCGCCGTCCAGGTTGGCAACACTTTCGGTCCGGCGCTGGGCGCCGTCTCCGTCGATAGTCTCGGCTTTCGTGGGTCATTCGCCCTGGGCGGCCTGCTCTTGCTGATCGGCGCGTTGATGGCCATCTTCTGGGTCGACGAGCCGGTTCGGCAACCAGCCCGCGCCAGGCCCGCCGAGAGCATCTGGGCGCGCACGTTCGGACCGTTTGCCTGGCCGGGATTCAGGGTGCTCCTGCTGCTGCAGATGGGCACGTCATTCGTGTACTCGGCGGCGGTGAACCTGTTGCCGATCTATCTTCAGGACATGGACCGGCCGACCTGGCTGTCGGCCGAGCTCGCTTCAGGGCTGGCGATTACCGCCACGGCGATCACCGCCGCACTCGGCATGCCGTTTCTTGGTCCGTGGACGGATCGGCACGGCCCGCGCGGGCTCCTCATCGCGTCGCTGGTCGGCACCGGCGTGGTGCTCGCCATCCAGGCGCTGGTGCCGACCGTCGGCCTGTTCCTGGCGTTGCGCGCGGTGCTTGGCGTCTGGCTGGCCGGCACCACGGCGACCATGAGCGTGATTACCAAACTCGCCGCGCCGGCTGGTCGCGAAGGTGCGGCTTTCGGCGCGACCGGCTCGGCGGGTGGCCTCGGGTGGGGTCTCGGGCCGATCCTTGGCTCCGGGGTTGTGGCCCTCGGGGGCATCCCGGCGCTGTACCTCGTGTCGGCGGCGCTGATGCTTGGACTCGTCGTTGTCGCCGCGCGCTCCCGTTCATCGTCTATGATCCGAGTGATGTCCACGGCAGCGTTGCCGCGGCCATCTTCTCAACGATGAGGAGTGAAGAGGCCCTGTATGAAACGGGGACGATCCGCCATGTCTGATGGGATGGGTTCCGCGGCGCCGCCGGGCCGCGTCCGATCCGCCTTCAAGTCCGGCACTCCGGCGCGCGTTCACCGCAACCCCTTCGACGACGTCCTCGAACAGATCGAGCGTGCCGCCGACGTGCTGCATCCCGATGCTGACGCCCTCGCACCACTGCGCCATCCGAAGCGTCAGGTGATCGTGTCGGTGCCGGTGAAGATGGATGACGGCCACCTGAAGGTGTTCGAGGGCTACCGCGTGCTCTACGACAACTCGCGTGGCCCAGGGAAAGGTGGCATCCGCTACCACCCCGACGTCAACCTCGACGACTGCAAAGCTCTGGCCGCGTGGATGGCCTGGAAGTGCGCCATCGTCGACATCCCGTTTGGGGGCGCCAAGGGCGGCGTGGCGTGCGACCCGCTGAAGATGTCCGACGGTGAGCTCGAGCGCGTCACGCGCCGCTACATCTCGGAGATCTTCGACCTGATTGGCCCAACCGTCGACATTCCCGCGCCCGACGTCGGCACCAGCCCGCGTGTCATGGCCTGGGTCATGGACACGTTCTCGATGAAGAAGGGCTACGTCGAGCCAGGCGTGGTCACCGGCAAGCCGATCCCGCTGGGCGGCTCGTCCGGCCGTCTCGAGGCAACCGGCCGCGGCCTGCTGTTCGTGACCCGCGAGACGCTCAAGCGCGTTCACCGCGAACTGCCCGAGAGCACCGTGGCCATCCAGGGGTTCGGGAATGTCGGCTCGAACGCGGCGAGGCTGCTGCACGCGGCCGGGGCGCGCGTCGTGGCCGTCTCGGACGTGAGCGGGGCGATCTACGATACCCGCGGGTTAGACATCCCGCGGGTGCTGGCGTACTACCGCGAGACCGGGCAGGTCCGTGGCTTTCCGGGTACCAGGCTGCTCGACAACCAGGAATTGTTGCGCTTGCCGGTCGACGTGCTGCTGCCGGCAGCCATGGAAGGTCAGATCACGGCCGAGAACGCCAGTGAGATCCACGCGCGGATCATCGTCGAGGGCGCGAATGGTCCGACGACACCCCAGGCGGATGAGATCCTCATGCAGCGCGGCACGCTGGTGGTGCCAGACATCCTGGCGAACGCTGGCGGGGTCGTCGTCTCGTACTTCGAGTGGGTCCAGGATCGTTACGGGTACTTCTGGAAGGAAGCCGAGGTCATCGAACGCCTCGAGGAGAAGATGGTGGCCGCGTTCGATGCCGTCTGGAGCACCCGCGAACGGTTCGAGGTCGACGCGCGCACCGCGGCGTACATCCTGGCGGTCGATCGAATCATCGAGGCAAGAAACCTCCGCGGACTCTACGCATAGCATCGCGGCCGCAGGTGTGCGGATGCCGCTTATTCTCCTGGCCGCCTTCCTACGCTGGCCGATTGACGGAGTTCGGCCGGTACGGGGTGGCCGCGTCGTGCGCGGCCGAACTCCGCGGCTCTTCTGAACACCGCGCCGGCGGGCATTTCGCGGTGGCACGAACCTTGCATGGGACCGGCCACGCGAATGTCCCCACGCGGTCTGCCTCTGGAGGGCAATAATGGCGGTAAGCGTTCCGCGCCTCATTCAGGTCTTCAACGTCCAGTGCGTGATGTGTGGACGTGCCGCGGGCCAACTCATGAATGGCACGTTCGTGCCAAACCAGCGGGTGAGTACACCCGTCCCCGGGAAAAACGGCTCGCGGTGTGGCGAGTGCGGCGGAAACCTGTACCTGGAACCTGACGAATCGGTCACGCAGTTCATGGCCAGCCAGATCGCCGCGCAACGTACGGCGGCCCAACAGCAAGCCCAGTCGAGCGGCGAGTCGCTCAGGGCGGCGTAGCGCTCGCGTCGCCAGGAAACGGCAGGCGGCGGCCCGCCGATAAAGATCGCCAGAGTGGCAGGAGCTCGCCCGCGAGCAGGGCTTCCCGCGCGTCGTCGGACTGCTCGCTGGCGACCAGCCGCGCCTCGAATTCCGCTGGCGTGCACGTATCGTCACACCAGGTCTTCAGGGTCTCCATCTTGAGCCGCAGCGGGTGTCTCACCCCGTGGCCCGTGGCACGCGACCACTGGCGCTCGTACTCGTGCATCACGGCCCGACAGAACACCCGCGGGTCCTGCATGCGGTTAGTCTATCTGGGTGCCGCGGACCAGAGCAGGGGTGGCGCTCGTCTTCGCCGCGGCGCCGCTCGCCGCGACCGCGCGCATGACGGCCCGCCTCGCTGAGTTCGATTGGCCGTACGTTGTGGCCGCCGACGGTGGCGCTGCGAGCGCGCTGGCGTTCGGCTTTCAGCCCGACGTCGTGGTCGGGGACCTGGACTCGATCGACGCGCGCGTACTGGCCGAGCTACGCCGGCGCGGGGTGGCGATTGAAACCCACCCGCGCGACAAAGACGCGACCGATGGGCAGCTCGCGATCGAGCGCGCCCTCCGGACCCAGCCCGCGAGCGTGTGGCTGCTCGGGTTCCTCGGCGGACCGCGCCTGGATCAGGCGCTGGCGCACGTGCTCTTTCTGGCGCGCGTGGGCACGCGCGCCGTGATGCTGGATGAGCACAACGAGATCACGCTCTTGCAGCCCGGCACCTCGCTGGCGTGGCCGCCCGAGCCAAACGAGGTCGTGTCACTGATCCCGCTGACCGCCGAGGTTCTCGGCATCCAGACGCACGGCCTGCGCTGGCCCTTGACTGGCGAACGCCTCCAACTGGGTGACACCCGCGGCGTCAGCAACGAACCCAATGCGCCCGAGGCGCGCGTATCAATCGAACGCGGCAAGCTGCTGATCACGCGTCACTTTCCCGGCTGACTCG
>Ga0070730_10005006_pt1 | contig 11502 bp, 8 predicted proteins | sample Coa_R1_3_FD_66447 | JGI IMG/M metagenome (GOLD analysis project Ga0070730, IMG submission 66447) | Surface soil microbial communities from Centralia Pennsylvania, which are recovering from an underground coalmine fire - Coalmine... | ecosystem: Environmental > Terrestrial > Soil > Unclassified ... | reverse complement strand
CTGTGCGGCGTGCTGATGGGCAGCTTCTTTCCGCTGGTGGCGCGCGCCGGCACCGGCGAAGGGTCCCTCGGCCCGTATGCCGTGCTGTTCGTCTTCTCGCTCGGCGTGGCCCTCTCGGCGATCCCGGTCAATGGTCTTCTGATGAAGAAGCCGATCACCAACACCCCGCCGGTCTCGTTCGGCGATTACGGCAAGACCAGCTTCAGCAACCATTTCTGGGGTGCGCTGGGCGGGGCGATCTGGTGTACCGGCGCCATGGCTTCCTTCGTCGGCGCCCATTCGGCGCTGGTCGGCCCGGCCACCTCCTACGCCATGGGCCAGGGGGCCACCATGGTCTCGGCGCTGTGGGGTGTGTTCGTCTGGAAGGAATTCGCCGCGGCGCCGCCCGGCTCGCGCCGCCTGCTGGCGCCGATGTTCCTGCTGTTCCTCGCCGGCTTGCTGACCATCTCGGTCGCCCCGCTCTATTGAGGTAAATCCATGAACAAGAAGACCGATATCCTGGTGGTGGGCAGCCTCGGCTACGACTACGTGGCCAGCGGCAAGACCATCCCCACCCCGGGCCAAACCATCCTCGGCCACACCTTCGCTACCTTCCTCGGCGGCAAGGGCAATAACCAGGCGGTGGGCGCCGCCCGCGCCGGCGGCAAGGTCACCTTCCTGGGGCGCGTCGGCAAGGACGATCCGGCCGTCAAGATCCGCGCCGGCCTGGCCGAGGCCGGGGTGGACGATGCCTATGTCGATGCGGTGGACGGCTCGTCGCAGATCGCGATGATCCTGACCGCCGATGATGGCGAGAACTGCATCGTCGTCGTCTCGGGCGCCAACGCCACCATCTCCGCCGAGGTGGTGCGCGCCAAGGCCAAGGCGTTCGAGACTCCCGGCTATGTCCTGGCCCAGCTCGAGACCCCGCTCGACGGCGTCACCGAAGCCGCCAAGCTGGCGCGCGCCAATGGCGCCGTCTTCATCCTCGATCCGGCGCCGGCCCAGCCTCTGCCGGACGAGCTGTTGAAGAATGTCGACTGGTTCACGCCCAACGAGACCGAGGCCAAGTCCTATATCGGCTTCGACGCCGACAAGGAGCCCCTCAAAGCCGCCCGCGCCATCCAGGCGCTGGGCCCGCGCAATGTGGTGCTGAAGCTATCCTCGAAGGGTGCCGTGGTGCTGGAGCAGGGCCAGCCGGCCTTCTGGGTGCCGGCCTGCAAGGTCACGGCGGTCGATACCACCGCCGCCGGCGACAGCTTCAACGGCGCCTTCGCCGTCGCCTTGTCCGAGGGCAAGGCAGCCGTCGACGCGGTGCGCTTCGCCTGCGCCGCGGCCGCCATCTCGGTCACCCGCCGCGGCGCCGGCCCGTCGATGCCGCATCGTCCCGAAATCGAGGAGATGTTGAAGACTCCCCTCGCCCCCATCCAGCAGCTCGATTGAAAGGACTCCGATGCTGAAGCGCCTCCTCCTCGCTCTTTCCCTGGTCACCACCGCGGCGGCCGCCAAGGAGCCCTTGCTGGTCGTCTATGACAACGACTTCTACGGTCCGACCAGCGCCGACATCATTCCGCTGATCGGCAGCCCGGACGTGAAAGTGCTGGGCTTCACCGTGGTCAGCGGCGATGGCTGGCGCGACGAGGAGGCGGCCTATCTGATGCGCTCGATGGAGATCTTCCACCGCACCGACATCCCGGTTTACTTGGGCGCCGTCGATCCGCTGATCAATTCCCAGCCACGCCTCGAAGCTTGGCAGAAGCAGCATGGCAAGTTCGTGTGGAAGGGTGCCTGGAACGACGCAGCGATGGGCCCGATGTTCCACCCGACCGAGCCCTATAAGATCGCGGCCATCGAAGCGGGCCTTCCCACCCTCAAGGCGCAGAAAGAAGGCGCGGTACAGTTCATGCTGCGCATGGTGCACGAACATCCGCACCAGGTGACGATCCTGGCCGCCGGTCCGCTGACCAATCTGGCCCTGGCCCAGCGCATCGACCCAGAATTCGCGTCGCTCGCCAAGGAACTGATCTTCATGGGTGCCTTGATCGACACCAATCTCGGCCAGGTCACCGGCAGCGCCAATTTCAACGTCGATTTCAACATCATCTTCGACCCGGAAGCGGCGCATATCGTCTTTACCGCGCCCTGGGCCAAGATCACCTCGATCGGCGATATCAGCAATCACATGCTGATGACCGACAAAGCCTATAAAACCCTGATCGCCAAGAAGACCCCGGTCACCGAGCTGCTGGCCAAGTTTCCGTGGCAGCTGCCGATGTGGGACGAACTGACCGCCGCCATCTTCGTCGACCCGAGCCTGATCACCAAGGAAGTGGTCGCCTATATGGATGTCGATATCGACCATGGCGAGCATTACGGCATCGTCCATGTCTGGCCGGAAGCCACCCATCCGGGCCTCGGCGAGCGACCCGTGCATGTGGTGCTGGATGTCGACAAGGAGCGCTTCCTGGCCCAGTTCACCAAGGCCGCCCAGTCGAAGGAAGCCTATACGCCGGCCCAGTGATGTCTCTCCCTCGTCATGCGCGGGCTTGACCCACGGCTGTCCGGTTTAAATTTGGAGGTCGCCCTCTCTCCCTTACCGTCATCCTCGGGCTTGACCCGAGGATCCACGTGTCAGAGCCGTTAAGCCTTGGGGATATAGGATTTTTATCTGTTTCCACCGCTTCAGGAACACCGCGCCGTGGATCCTCGTGTCAAGCACGAGGATGACGTCCGAGGGGTGAGATTCAATATCATCACCCTGTTGCCGCTTCGGCAATAGACCATTTTTTGAGCAGTCGGCGGCGCGGGTTTGATCTCTTTTCGATCAGCCCCGCGCCGCCTTCATTTCCACTATGTGACAAAAATATGAAGGAAGCCGCCACCTTCGTATAGTCGTCGCTCCCTGGCATGGTTATTGCGGTGCACAACCCGATTAAATTCGGGGGAAAATCTCACATGTCCGCTGCCACCTTGCCGTCCCGGCGCCGTCTTCGCGCGTCGCCCTTCGCCTTGCTCAGCGCGGGGCTGGCACTCGCCGGCGCCGCGCCCGCTTTCGCCGATGCCGAAGGCCTCAACGAAATCGTCGTGGTCGGCCAGAAAAGCGAGACCAGCATCCAGAAGGCGCCGGAATCGATCACGGCGCTCAGCGCCGCGGCGATGGAGCAGAACAATATCGTCACGCCGATGGACCTCAACGGCCAGGTGCCGGGCCTGGTGATGACCACCAGCGAAGGCTATGACCGGAGCATCGCCATCCGCGGCATCGGCTTCAACGTGCCGCAGGACGACGCGGCGCAGCCCTCGGTGTCCTATCACGAGGACGGCATCTATATCGCCAATCCGGTGGCGCTGAATTCGGGCTTCCTCGATGTCGACCATATCGAGGTGCTGCGCGGGCCGCAGGGCACCGTATTCGGCCAGAACTCGATCGGCGGCACCATCAACGTCATCACCAAGGCGCCGACCTTCGACGGCTATCACGGCTTCGCCAGCCTGGCCACCGGCTCCTACGCCCTGCTGCACACCAGCGGCGCCATCAATGTGCCGCTCTCGGACGATTTCGCTATCCGCCTCGCCGGCGACCAGGTGCGTCAGGACGGCTATGTCAAGGCGACCCAGGTGCCGGGCAGCGGCGGCGATTATCCGCTGTCGGACCAGAACAACTACCATGCCCGCCTGACCGCGCTGTGGCAGCCGACCCAGGATCTGTCGGTCGAGGTGCGCGGCGAGTTCGCCAATGCTCACCAGCACGAGACCCAGGGCAAGAACATCAACGACCCCGACACCGATCCCTATCACGAGACTTCGGATTGGCCGGGCAAGCTGACCTATCGCCAGGAACTGGCCGCCGCCACCGTCAATTACGACATGGGCTTCGCCAAACTGAAGTCGCTGACCAGCTGGCAGGCGGTCAATCAGGGCATTTCGGTCAATGAGGACGGACTCGACGTCCAACTGATGTCGCCGGTCCACGACGTGCAGTGGTTCTTCCACAATTCGCAGACCTTCACCCAGGAAGTCGATGTCAGCTCCGAGCCGGGCGGCAAGCTCGACTGGATCGTCGGCTCCTTCTATCTGCACCACAAATACAAGGTGGGTTACGACCAGTACAACACCTCGGTCGGCGATCCCTCCTCGCCCAACCTGCTCTATCAGATGTCCAACCCGTCGGATCAGACCATCAACGATGTCTTCGACGGCCATCTCTATTTCCAGTCGCTGGCCGACGAGACGCGCGAATCCTATTCCTTCTACGGCCAGACCACCTATCACCTGCTCGAGGATCTGCGCCTGACCGCCGGCATGCGCTACACCAGCGATCACAACACCACCAATTTCAGCGATTTCTACAATCTCTACGGCCCGCCGATCTTCGTCGAACAAACCGCCACCAAGGTCACCTGGCGCGCCGGACTGGATTACGATCTGACGCCCGCCAACCTGCTCTATGCCAGCGTCTCGACCGGCTTCAAGCCGGGCGGCGGCAACATCTCGCTGGCGCCGGCGGCGGTGCCCTATCAGTTCCAGCCGGAAACCATCACCGCCTACGAGTTCGGCTCGAAGAACAGCTTCATGGACAAGAAGCTGACGGTGAACCTGTCCTCGTTCTATTACACGGACAAGAACCAGCAATTCCAGGCCGAGGATCTGATCAACTATCAGGGCGGCGTCGACAACATCCCCAAGGTCGAGGTCTATGGCATCGAGGGCGAGTTCTCGGCCTTATTGCCCTATCATCTCCGCTTCGACACCAATGTGACGGCCGAGAAGAGCAAGATCCTTAGCCACTTCATGGCGCTCGACAACGATGCCGGCAATGCCGCCAATGCGACCTTCCTGGCCGGCGGCGGCGCTTTCGAATGCATCTTCACCGGCTGCGCCCAGCTGAACGCGCTCCGCGCCGGGGCCTATCGCGACGTCTACGGCAATCCCTCGCCGATGCTGCCCGAGATCACCGCCGCGGCCAGCCTGACCCACACCCTGCCCTTCGGCGACGGTTCATCGCTGATGTCGCGCATCCAGGTGCAGTATCGCGACTCTTACGCCGACACCATTTTCGGCAAGACCGCGACCTACACCGCGCCCTCCTACAAGATGCTCAACCTCTATTTCGACTACACCTTTGCAAACGGCGACCTCGACATGTCGCTGTCGGTCAGCAATCTGCTGGACGAGGCCCAGGTGACGTCGCGCTTCACCAACCAGTTCGGCGGCGAAACCACGCAGCAATATGCGCCGCCGCGTGAGTTCATCTTCCGGGTCGGGTATCAGTTCTAGGCAACAGCCTGGAGGCTGATTCGTGAGAGCAATCCGGGGGCGCCAGTATTCAACGTAACCCAGAAGGGAATGTCGGCTGGGAGGTCCGACCATTGGCTCATCCGTGAAATGATGGCACAGTTCCGCTATGGCTAACAAAATGGCGTCTTGTTAGGCGGTTCTGTAATGGCCCCGTGGTTGATGGCGGTGTTCGCTCTTCTGGCCCAAATTCTTGCCGCGCCGGAGGCGCTGGCGGGCGATCCCGGGACTGCGGCTTTCGTCTATTACCAGGACCCGAACGACAATAGTCAGCGAAACAAGTACGCCTGGCAGCTTCTGGCCATGGCGCTTGAGCATACAAGGGCGACCTACGGACCGTTCACCCTGGGCCCGTCCTCGGTCGCCGAGGAACGGCCCAACGCCAATTCGCTGCTGAACGCGGTCGGCGGCGTCAATGTGAGCGTGTTCGCCGCGCCGATGCCTCTTCACGACAAGATCATCCCGGTCAGATTCCCGATCGACCGCGGCCTGCTCGGATTTCGCGTCTTGGAGATTCGCGAGGGAGACCAGGGACGGTTCGACCCTATCGCCAATCTCGACGATCTGAAAACGATGCGGATCGGATCGATGGGATTTTGGGGCGACACGGCCATCATGCGGAACGCTGGATTGACCGTGGTAACCGGCGCCTCATTCGAAGGGCTGTTTAAAATGATGGAGGCCGGACGGTGTGACGCCGTGACCCGCGGCTATGGCGAGGCTCTCCGCGAAATGAACGAGCGCCCCTGGGGAAACGCCGCCATCGCGATCGAGCGCCATTTGCTGTTGCGCTACCCGATGCCGGTCTATTACTGGTTCCGCAATACGCCGGACGGGCGCCAAAGCGCCGCCCGGGTCGAAGCCGGACTCTGGGCGATGCAGGCCGATGGCAGCTTCGAGGCCTTCTTTCGCAAGCAATTCTCCGAGACCATAACGAGGATCGAGCACGACCGCCGATTGGTCGTCGAGTTGGACAATCCGCTGCTGGGCGACCAGGAGCCGCTCAAGGATAAACGGCTATGGTACCAGCCGGTCTATGCCGCGAACTGACGGACAATCATATAGTCGCGTTGCACGATAGAGAGGACTGGGTGCTCCCTCCTGGTGCGGCGATTTCCAACGCCGATGTCAGCTTTGACACATTGTGTCGTGCGGTCCGCAATCAGGACAACCGCCCGGCATAGGCTCGTCTCAAGGTCACCTTCAGCCCGCAGGGGCAGCAGCCGCTCCCGCGGTTTCAATTTTGAAAAGGTGATGAGGATGAAGACCAGATTCCTGACGATGCTTCTGGCTGGCGCCGCGCTGATAACGACCGAAGGATGCGCGACAGCACCCAGCGATCCGGATGCGCGCGCCATGTATGATGAGGCGAATGATCCCGCCGAACCGACCAACAGGGTCATCTTCGAAGGCAATCAATTTCTCGACCGCAATATTCTTCAGCCCGTCGCCCGGGCCTATGTCGACTATCTGCCCGGGACCGTGCAGCATTCGATCCACAATTTCACCAGCAATTTGGGCGAGCCCGTGGTCCTGATGAACGATCTGCTGCAAGGCAACGTCACCCGGGCCTGGGTAACCACCCGGCGCTTCGCCGCCAACACCACGATCGGCGCCGGCGGCCTCTTCGATCCGGCGACGGACTGGGATCTGCCCTACCATACCGCGGATTTCGGCCAGACCTTCGGCGTTTGGGGTATCGGCACCGGCCCGAGCGTCCAGTTGCCCATCTTCAATTTCACCAATGTTCGCGATGCGGTGGGATTGGCCGTCTCCGCGGTCGCCAATCCCTTGAATTTCGTGCCCGGCAGCGCCGCCACGGATATCAGGATCGCCGATTCGGGCCTGGGCTTGGTCGACCGCCGGGCGGAACTGCTGCCGGCCACCGATTCGCTGGAGAAATCCTCGCTCGATTACTATGGCGCACTGCGCAGCGTTACCGCCCATCGCCGCGCGGCCCTGGTCGAGGAAGGCAAGGCGGGCCAGGTCACCCGGCCGCCCAAGGAGGATTTCGGGGCGCAACCCCAGACCCGTCGGGAAGACCAAAGTGACGCGGTCAGCTTGGCGCAGCGCACGCCTTAAGCTGTTCACTGCTTCAAGGAGCGGCCGATATAGACCGGAATTTCCATGGCAATTCGGCCGCCATGCAGCAGATAGAGGGGTGTGGCGCCGTCGATCCGGTCGAAGGACGCCCCCCATTGCTGCTCGATCGCCTCACGGCTCATCCCGGGCGCCAGGATCAGGAGGTCTCTCCCGGCCTGCGCGCCCGCCGGATGGGCAATGCCATATTGGCGGGGATCGTCACCCAGGCAGACCACCGGCACTTCGCCGTGCAGCGCGTAATCCAGCCGTCCGGCGATATGCCAGCGAAGCGCGGCCACGGCCGGCCCACCCGGCGCCAGCCAGCCGCGGGCGCGCATCTGCGGCTCCAAGGAGCTCCAATCGGCCAGGGTGAAATCCGCGTCGCCGCCGTGTGACGCTGGGCGGCCGGAGATGGGCAGCAGACTCCAACGCGCCTCAGCCCCGACCCCGACAACCGCGACAGCCACAAGCCAGGCGCTGGTCAATGCAATTTGGTGCAGGCGAGCGCCATGCCTGGCTGCAAGCGAGGCAAACCAGCGGCCAGCCAGCGGAAACGTCATCAGATAGCCGGCATCGGCCCAATGATAGAGCATGCGGGCGTTGGACCAGAGCCCGACCAGCGCGAAGATCGCGATGGTCGGGGTCGCGCACCAGGCCAGGAGCCAACTTTCCCAGGACCGGCGGCCGTTCCGCCAAGCCGCGACCAGCCCGGCCAGCAGCGCCACCCAGATCCAGGGCAGCAGGAACAGCGCTTGGCCGCCCAGGGTCTTCAGCGGTGCCAATGGGTGCCACCCCAAGGCCCGGGCACGCCCGCCTTGGAAGGCGAAAGAACACCAATGATGCTGTGCGTTCCAGACGACGACCGGAGAGAACATCGCCAACGCGAGGACGATGGCGGCCCAGGCTTGCGGGCGGACAAGCCAATGCCGCTTGGCCGGGTGAAGGAGCAGCGCCGCGACCGCCCCCGCCAAAATTGGCAGGGCAGTGAGTTTGGAGAGCATCGCCAAGCCGGCGCATGTCCCCGCGCCCAGCCACCAACGCCATCCGCCGTCGGCGCGCGCGGTTGCCTCGACCAGACAGATCATGAAACCGAGCAGCGCTGCCACCAGGGGGCCGTCAGGCAGGATCCAGCTCGCCGTGGTGACGCCGAAAACCGGCGCCAGAGTGAAGGCGGCCACCGCCCAGAAACCGGCCTTGGGCGAGAACAGGAGCGCGGTAAGACGATAAAGCAGCCCGCTCGACAGAGCGAACAGCGCGATAAAGGGCAATCGGATGAGCGCGGGCGCCTCACTGTGGAATAGCCGGGTCGCGGCCCAGGTCAACCACCAGCAGAGGGGAGGATGGTCGAAATAGCTGAGATGGATCTCGCGCGCGGTGGCCAGCGTATAACTCTCGTCGACCCCCACGCCGGTCAGCGCCGCGAAGAGCAAGCGGACCAGCGTCGCGGCAATGATTATAGCAGCGACATCACCGCGAACAGAGCGGCCGCGTTTTTCATATAAAGGCAGAGCAGGATTTCCAAGCAGGTCTTCGGCATGGCACAGGTCCGTATTGACGTTTCGGGTCATCTTTTCCTCTACAGCGGCTTCGCGGCGAAAGCCGCGGTACGCGAGCGGGCGAGCAGGCCGGTGCAGGCGACGTAGAGCCGATGTGTTGCGGGATCGAGCGACAGGGCGCGGGCATCGCGATGCAGGCGGAAGGAATCGAGCAAGCGATAGGAGTCCGCGTCGCTTTGCGCGATCACGCTCAGCACCCCTTCCTCGCTGGCGACGTAAATGCGGCGAAGCCCGGGATCATAGGCGATCGACTGGGGTTGCGCGCCCACCGGCAACATTGCCACCGGCCGGCCGTTGCCAAGATCGAAAACGGCCAGCATGGCGCCATCCGCGCAGGCAATGAACAAACGATGGTCGGGGGCATCGACGGCGACACTGGACGGTTTCGGGCAGAGCGGTGAAGACAGACCATCCATCGCCGTCACCCCCACCATGACGCTCTCCGGCGGGTCGGCATAGCCGAGGAAGGAGAGGCTTGCCGCCTCGTCCGGCTTTTGCGGGACGAGCAGCCCGGCAGCGATCGCCAGACAGAGCGTCGCCACGGCGTAAAGGGGTTTTCCGATCCGATTGCGCACCATGACCTCTCCTGCGTTTCTCAGCAGACTAGGCATTCGGTGTGTGGGCATGATCTCAGGATTACACGTCGAACGACACATTATGTAAGAGTTGAGACAAAAGGTCGGTCCGCCGACATGAAGGCGCCATAGCGCGATGCTACCGTCGAGGGATGAACCAGATGCCCCACCTCCTTATCGTCGATGATGACGAAGACATTCTGTCGCTTCTGACCGATTTTTTCCGCAAGCACTCTCATGAGGTAAGCATCGCCGAAAACGGCGCGGCCATGTTCGAGGTGCTGGAAGATCACGCGGTCGACCTCGTCATCCTCGACGTCATGCTGCAGAAGGAAGACGGTTTCTCGTTATGCCGCAAACTGCGCAGCACCTCGCGCGTGCCCGTCATCATGCTGACCGCGGTCACCGATTTTACCGACCGTGTCGTCGGCCTTGAAGTCGGTGCCGACGATTACGTCACCAAGCCCTTCGACCAACGCGAGCTGTTGGCGCGGGTCAAGGCGGTGCTGCGGCGGACCGCGGCTTCCGATGGCACGGAAGTCGGCGGCGGGTCGCGGCCGATGCTGCATTTCGACGATTGGCGGCTCGACGTGGCGCGCCGCGAATTGCGGTCGTCCAACGATACGCTGGTGGTCCTGTCCAGCAGCGAGTTCGATCTGCTGCTGGCCTTCGTCGAACATCCGAAACGGGTGCTGACCCGTGACCAGCTGCTCGACCTCGCGCGCGGTCCCTCGCACGAAGCCTATGACCGCAGTATCGACACGCTGGTCAGCCGGCTGCGCTACAAGCTGGAGGACGACCCCAAGGCGCCCTCGCTGATCCGCACCGTGCGCAATGGCGGATATATTTTCATGCCCAGGGTCGTCAGCCGATGAAATGTCGTTTCTGGCGCAGGGACTCCATCGCCCGCCGCTTTATCCTGACGGTGATGACGGTCGTGGTCTGCACACTCGGGCTGGTCGCATTGTTCCTGTCGTTCGGCGGAATCTGGGCGGCGCCGCCCATGGAAAAGTCGGGTCTTCTGGAAAGAGCCGTGGAATTCTATCGCGTCGTCAACGCCGCCCCGCCGTCGGTGCGCCCCCTGCTCGCCGCCACCACATCGGACAAGTACAAGGTGGTTTGGCTTTCGGAAGACTCGCCCGCTTCCCGGACCCTGACCTTGGCGGCCCGCGCCACGCCGGTTATCGCGAATGACGGGGAGATCTCAAGACTCATTCAAAGTCAACTGGGGGACTCCCCCGCGGTCCTGATAATCAGGCCCGGCACCCCGGCAGGCGCGCTCATCCCCTCGCTGGGGCCCGAACCGCAGTTTCATGCTCAGCGCCCCGCCATGGCCATAGCGCTGCCGGACGGAAGCTGGCTCGTCTTTTCCACCGACCGCCGGCTGTGGGGCCTGCCGAACCCCGTCCGATGGACGATCTGGGGAACTTTTCTGCTGGCCGCGACCGGCGTGGTGTCGTTGATCGCCACCCGGCGGCTGGTCCTCCCCATCCAGCAATTCGCCGACGCGATCCGGTTGTTCGGCACCAACCCGAAGGCGCCGCCGATGCCTGAGGTCGGTCCCGTGGAGTTCCGCGGCGTCATCGCCGCCTTCAACACGATGCAGGGACAGATCCAGCGGCTGATCACCTATCGCACGGCAATGCTGGCGGCGATTTCGCACGACCTGCGCACGCCATTGACGCGGATTCGCCTGCGGGGCGAATTCATCCACGATCCCGTCCAGCAAGCACGCCTGTTCCGCGACGTCGACGATCTGCAGCAGATGATCGACGGCGCCCTGGCCTTCTTTCGCGGCGATGCCCATGAAGAGACCATGACTCCCCTCGATCTGCCGAGCATCATCCAGACGGTGGTCGGCGATTTTTCCGACCAGGGCGTCATCGTCACCTATCGTGGGCCGGCCCGCCTTTTCTATCTTGGGCGCCCGGTCGCGCTCAAGCGCGCCGTCACCAACCTTGTCGAGAATGCGGTGAAATACGGGACCGCGCCGGACATAAGGCTGTCGGTCAAGC
>Ga0070730_10005004_pt1 | contig 11503 bp, 9 predicted proteins | sample Coa_R1_3_FD_66447 | JGI IMG/M metagenome (GOLD analysis project Ga0070730, IMG submission 66447) | Surface soil microbial communities from Centralia Pennsylvania, which are recovering from an underground coalmine fire - Coalmine... | ecosystem: Environmental > Terrestrial > Soil > Unclassified ... | reverse complement strand
TCCACGCCACATCACGACTTGTGCGACGGATCACTTCCGCCCCCAGATCCTCTGCATAGAGCGCATATTCGGCTAAGCGGCGCTGCGCCTCTTTCTGATAGGTACCAGCCCCGCGACCATATTTGAGGAACGTAGATACTGTATGGGCAAAGGCAGGATAGCCCTCCAGCTCAATGTAAATAGCCAGTAGATCAGCATGCAAACCGTGCGCCAATCGCCAGGCATCGCGAATAATATCGCGGCTCTGTGGGCGGTCGTCAAAGCCCACCAGCACCCGTTCGGTCGTTGCCCATTGCGTAGTAATCTCATGGTCGGTCATATATTCTTGCAGCTGCGATTCCGCCTTGTTAGCGGTCTGCCGCAATGCAAGCTCTCGTAGAGCCGTTAGATTGCCTTCGCGGAAGAAATTATTGAGCGCGGGCTGGATACGTTCCTCTGGATAGATGTTACCATGACGCAGACGCTGGAGCAGGACACGGGGAGCAATATCGATCAGCTCAACCTCGTCCGCCTGATCCAGGATGCGATCGGGCAGCGTCTCTCGCACTCGCACCCCGGTAATACTGGCAACCAGGTCATTGAGGCTCTCAAGATGCTGCACATTCAGCGTGGTCACGACATTGATGCCAGCATCTAAAATATACAGCACATCCTGGTAGCGTTTCGCGTGCTTTGAGCCAGCCACATTGGTATGGGCCAGTTCATCGACCAGCACGACCTGGGGATGCCGCGCGATAATTGCGTCGGTATCCATCTCCTCAAGCAGGATGCCGCGGTACTCGATTTTTTTGCGCGGAATAATCTCCAGGTCGCCCACCTGCGCCTGCGTCTGAGGGCGTTTATGAGTCTCCACATAACCAATCACGACATCCGTGCCCAGCGCCTTGCGACGGCGACCCTCATTGAGCATAGCATAGGTCTTGCCCACGCCCGCGGCGGCTCCCAGATAGACGCGCAGCCGCCCACGTTTCTGGGCAGGCTGCACATCGCCAATCTCAGACGTAGAGGCGGGCGCCTCTACATCGCTATCGCGCAAATTGTAGCGTTTCAGCAGCGCCTCTGGATCAGGGCGCCCATCATCACGCAGGCGTTTCTCAGGTGGTTGTGTACTCATAACCGCGCAATACTTCGTCATCTTCAACTAACAGGATACGGGCTCCTTGCATGTGATGTCTTCTTCCTTACCTTTGGGGTAACCCTATAGCACCTTTGAACATATCTCACGGCAAACTATACTCCCTTTTTGCTCAATGGATGATAAGAAGAGAGCAATAATAGCTCAAAAATTACTCAAGATTGAGCACAAAGACACTTTCTTTCCTCCTGAAAGGTCAGCTTGTTTCATACAGATACCCACCATCGCTCCATCGAGTCACTGCTCTTTCAGAGGATGAGCACCTCAGTAAGCCTCAAAAAGAGAAGCAAAGGAGCATAAATCTGCAAAAATACGTTTGTTCCATGCTCAAAATTTCCTAAAGAAAGTATGAGAAATGCTAAAAATTTGCTCAAGAGTTGCTAGGGAGTGCTAAAAATACGCTCAAGACTTTTGGGAAAAATTTTACTTCCCCCTCATAACTATGCTACACTCTGTACAGGTATCTGAAGCCTTACAGAAGCGCTTCTTTTTTCTATATTTAGGAACCATTTTCTTTACGCAAGGAACAGCACACGCTATGGAGCAGCAATCCGTAACTGAGGAATCGTCGCCGATTGCCCACACAGATGAGCACACATCCAGCAAAGGGATGCTCGGTCCCCTTCTCTGCTGGGCAGTGGTCTTCGCCGATATCGGCACCTCGGTCTATTACACACCTGGCATTCTCTATAACAACGTCCAGGGCCTGGCTGGTTTTTTCGTCTTCTTAACGATGACCGTCTTTATCTTGCTCACCTTAAAATACGCGGAGGTGACACATCGTTTTCCTCAGGGCGGTGGCGTCGTTACTGTAGCAGCCCAGGCGCTCAACTCCTGGTTTGGGGCGCTGGGAGGTATGTTTATCCTGGTGGACTATTTCCTCACAGCTGCTATTAGCTGCCTGTCAGGCATCATCTATTTGAGCGTGGTGATCCCTGCCATCGGTCCAGCGCAACTATGGATTGCTATCGCGATGCTTGCATTATTAGGACTCCTCAACTGGGTAGGGATCAGCGAAAGCGCCAGGGTGAGCCTGGTTGGAGCCATCATAGCCTTTCTCAGCGACCTGGCAATTTTATTTACTGTTTTCACGCACATCTCCTTCTCCGAGTTCTTATCTTTGTTTCCCAGAATGTTTGCCCATCAATCACTCACCTTCCCGGCGCTCCTCGCGGGCTTTGCAGGCTCCTTCCTGGCCTTCTCGGGATTGGAGAGCATCTCGCAGCTCTCTCCTGTGATGAAACAGCCACACAAAAAAGTTGCGGGTATGGCGCTTTTCCTGGTGGTCTTAACGGTTGGCATAACCAGCCCTCTGCTTACAATGTTGTCCACTCTGCTGCTGCCACAAGCTGCCGCCAGTGACGCCCAATCAGGGCAGATCATCTCCCTGCTGGCCGGGCACTGGGGAAACATCGCTTTACAGACCGAAGTAGCGATCAGTGCTACCGCGCTCCTGATCTTCGCAAGTAATACCGCCATTATTGGCGCCTATCATGTCTTTATTGCCCTCTCCCGTATGGATTTTCTGCCGGGCTTTATTTTGCAGCGCAACAGGCTCCGTGGCACGCCTCATTACTCTATAGCACTGGCAACGGGCATTCCCATCCTCATTCTCATTCTAGTCTGGGGCAACATTAATATACTGGGAGATATGTATGCCTTCGGCCTCTTGGGCGCCTTTACGCTGACCTGTCTGGGGTTGGATATTGTGCGTGCCCGCGACTGGCGAAAAGCGCGTCAGGCTAAAAAGAAGGCCAGACTCAATGGCGAGCGGCCAGAAAGCAATAATGGACAAGTGAACGACGCGGCAGCTATTGCCCATCTTGCCGCTACCAGCGAGCAGCTATCCACGCTGGCAGCCCCTCTCCCGGCAAATTCGGCCACCCAGAATAGGCAGGTAACAGTAGAGACAGAAACCAAAGGGCTCTGGTTCAAAATCGACTTCTTCTTAGGCATCCTGACGACGCTATTGGTCGCCATCGCCTGGTGTACGAATCTGGTAGATAAACCGTTGGCAACGGCCTTTGGTGGGGCGGTAACTGCGCTGGGCATGGGGATCGCGTACTTCAATCATGTCCGCCATCAGAGAGCAGGCAAAGTACCAGTCCCGGTGGTCATCACGCACATCGAAAGGCGCGCACCAGGCTCTGTGTTGGCCATTCTGACCGCGCGCAATGGGCATAACGAGGCGGTGATCCAGGGCGCCATTAACGGAGCACAGGCCGATCAGCCGGTGATCTTCCTCTATCTGGGCGGGCGCAAGGAGCGTGAAACCGCGCCACGTATGCTGGAAATTGTTGACCCCTATCTGGAAGATACCCAGGCCAAGGAGCAATTTAGCAAAGCCGAAGGTCTCGCGATCAAGGCCCAGATTCCGTCACGCCAGTATATCTACCTTCGCGAAGATCCCGATGTCGCCAACCAGATCTGGCAATTTATTCATCCTCATGACACCGTCATTCCCGCAGAGGATCACGAAGAGTTCAAAGATATTAACCCAGACCGCATTCGCTACGAGCTAACTACCAAAGGCAAAGTAGCCCACCTGCTCAAACAACGCTGGTAAACAGAGAGGCTTGTAGCTCATCAGGTATCGTTCCCAAAACGATAGCCAACACCTGAAATCGTGTGGATAAACGTTGGATGGGCAGGATCGGGCTCAATCTTACGGCGTAATTGACCAATATACACATGTAGATAATGCGCTTCAGAGCCATAGCCGGTGCCCCATACCTGGGAGAGCAGCATCTGGCGCGTCATGATCTTTCCATTATTCTTGATCAAGGCCTTCAACAGATCATATTCGGTAGGTGTTAACTTCACATCCTGCCCATTTACCGTCACCAGACGTTGCGCGAAGTCGACCTTGAGAGGCCCGGCGGTAAAGGTGGGTTCCGTCCCGGATTGCACCTGAGCCGCATGGCGCAAGGCCACCCGCACACGGGCCAGCACCTCGTTCATGCCAAAGGGCTTGGAGACATAATCATCGGCCCCCAAATCAAGGGCCTGCACCTTCTCACGTTCGGCATCCTTCACCGACAGCACGATAATAGGTAAATTTGACTGCGCGCGCACCTGCCTGCACACCTCCAGCCCACTCATACCCGGCAAACCAAGATCGAGCAGAATCAGGTCAGGTCGATGGTGCGCAATCTCTTCCAGCGCTTCTTCACCGCTCCCTGCCGCAAAGACTTCATAGCCATGGGCAATCAAACTACGTTGCAATGCTCGCATAATCTCAACTTCGTCATCAACAACAAGGATACGAGCCCCACCTTTACTCATAGCTCTCTCCCTCCGCCTTTCCCCGCGTAGAAGATCCCCTTCTAGACCTCAGTGGACAGCCCACCCGCAAACCCATAAAGGAACTTCTACCCGATTTGTAAGTAGCCCTTACTGTACCATTCATCGACCATTTTCGGTCGTTCCATATATATTTTCCCATGTTCAAATCCATCGAAGAAGAGATTTTTACGATCAGCTCGCAAGCGACAATAATTGCGATCGTGAGACAGGCAATGTAAAGCGAAAAACGGCTCCCCCTCCTTCACGATTCTCGGCCCAGATATGCCCCCCATGCGCCTCGACTAACCCCCGACAGACGGCCAGCCCCAATCCCGTTCCCATGGTACTGGTCGCCCTGCGGGTCGTACCTATCACTCGATAGAATTTGTCAAAAATGCGCTCCAGGTCTGCTGGAGGAATGCCTGGCCCTCTATCACCGATACTGATCATGATCTCATCCGCGTGTACTTCTACCGCGATTTCAATCGGCGATGAAGCAGGCGTATATCGGACCGCATTCTCCACCAGGTTCGTCAGCACCTGATCCATCTGCAGGTAATCCAGCTGCACGGGAGGAAGATCGTCAGGAATAGCAGTCTTGATCTCTCGCCCCTGTAAAACAAACTGCATATGTCCAAGCACATCGTGAATCAGTTCATCGACGGGGTATAACTCTTTTTCAGGCTTGAGCGCTCCCCCCTCGATGCGCGACATGTCCAGCAGATTTCCGACCAGCCGATTCAGCCGATCCGCTTCACGCTCAATGGCAGTCGCGAAGCTGCGCCGCTCCTCGTCATCCCATTGTACATCTTCTTGCAACAGGCTGCTAGCTGCGGCTTTGATCGAGGAAAGGGGTGTACGCAGGTCGTGCGAGACAGAGGAGAGCAGAGCAGAGCGCAACGCATCTGTACGGCGTAACAACTCAATCTGTAAACTCTCACGGCGCAAGCGTGCACGCTCAATCACAGAGGTCGCCTGGTCAAGAAAACTCCAGAAAAAAGCCGTTTGTGGGTTGAGTCGCTCCTTCTCACTAGCTGAACTTCTTTCAACGCTTAAGTGCCGTGCATCTCCCTCTATCAGCAAACGCACGACCCCGATGACTTTCTGACCCAGTTTGAGTGGGATCATGCGGATATATTGATATTCTGGGTGCCCATCTGCGATCACCCGCCTGAAGCGATGTGGCATAGACTTACCAGCAGGCAAAACAGTGGAGTCGGTGTAGAGATCAACGATGTGCCCTTGCATCATCACTGATACTGCTGTAACTTCTTCATCCTGGGAAAGCTGCATCTCTCTGATGTCATCGCGCGCGTCGGCCTGCAAAGAGAGTTTACCTCCTTCATCAAGCAGCAAGATCGCACAATCACGTACACCAGCAGAAGCAAAGACGTTGACCACGGCATGGGCGACAATACTGAGCTGGCTCTCCAACTTTACTTCGCCAGTGGTCGCGCTGACCAGTTCATAGAGAGCCCGCGTTTCTCCTTCTCGCTGTGTGGCCTGCTCAGCTCGCCAGCGCATAGCCGCCGCTAACTGCCCTGTGATAATGGCAGTCGCCATAAAGACGAGCAAGGCCAGCCACTCTTCCGGCCGGTTAATGGTAAATGTATACAGGGGAGGAACCAGAAAAAAGTCAAACGAGATAAAGGCCACGACCGATGTGCCGATTGCGGCATAGCGGCCACGTGTACTTGCCAATCCTAACACTACAGGCAGATAGAGCAGTGAGATATTTGGTATGGTAGGATACAGATGGAATACAGAGATAATCGCTGTGACCAGCAATGCTCCCACAGCCGCCAGCACTGTATCAATAGTATAGCGTTTCCAGGTTTCCTCTTCTCGGACTCCCGGCAATGGCATGTTTTTGATTGATCTCATAGAATATGTCTGTTTCTGAAAAGATAAAGTTCAATCCACAAAAAATCATATCACACAAATGAGAATAGGGTAAATCTTCGTGGCCTGTCATTCGGGTGCATGCCCACTTGACCATGCCATGCTTGGAACGCTATACTGCTGGCATGAAACTGCAACGCCTTGTTCTATTTTTACTCCTGTTGGCAGGCTTCCTGGTATCCTGTAGTCCAGGGCATCTTGGCAGCAACGTCATTGCATTTCTCCGTGATGGTCACCTCTGGACTATCGATCCGAATGGCGCTAACGCTTTTGACACCGTCGCGCAGGATACGGCTGTTATCGGCTATGCCTGGTCGCCAAACCATCAACTCCTTGCCTTCCGTACATTGGATAGTAACTTCGCCAGGACAGCTGAGGCGCAGCACATTGCGAGCAACCCTATCACGGGTCAGGTTGGCGATCTGGCAACCAGCATCAATACCATTGGCGTCGACGGCGGCTCCCCCATTCCAGTCCAATTCTCCAGCTCCGACGTGCGCTTTAGCCAGCCAATCTGGAATACGACGGGCACGCGTCTGCTCTACCGACAAACGCCCAAGACGCCGCCCTCCAACCCTGAAAGTGTGCCATGGTTGGTATCGCAGAATGATCAGCCCGCTGGCATTGCTATTAAAGAGTTACCAGGGAGCTATGCTATCCCTTCGCTCTCCTATGTGGCCCAACAACAGATGGCGCTAGGAGATTCCGACAAAGGCGTTTTCAGCAGCACACTTGATGGTAAAACGGTGCATTACCTGCTGCATACACCTCTCCCTGATCATCCGCTACCAGCCACTCTAGAGCGCCTCCTCTGGCAACCCGCCCATCAGGATGTGCATTTCTTATATGCCGTTCCAGCTCCCTCCCAGACTACCACCAATACCGGTCCGCTCACAGTACAATTGCTGCTGGGTACACTGGATGGTCAAAATACTATACTCACTACCTGTACTTGCACGCAATTTGCCTGGTCGCCCGATGGGAACTCGATCATCTATAGCACCGGTTCCAACTACACCATCTTCCGCCTGGCCGACCATGCCACGTTCACCATCACAGGCGTGAATGGCAGCGTCCCTTACTGGTCACCTGACAGCCAGTTCTTGCTGCTCGATGGTTTGCATACCCTGGTCCTGGTGCAGATAGTTACAAAGCAGCAGACGCTCCTGTTAAATGATGGCGCCACCTCGGAAAACTATACGACGGAGGAAAACCTACCCACCACCAGTGCCTTGCTCCAGCCGGTAGCAAATAGCATCTGGGCAGCGGATAGCCGGCATTTTCTCTTTATGACGCGTAACCGCCTGCTCTGGCAAAACACCGCCTTACATCCTGGCAAGGGGCTCTACACGGCAGCTGTCGACAACAACGGACATCCTCAGGACCCACCCGCAGTGGTAGATACAGGGAATGATTCTCAACCTGGCTGGACCTATCAGGATGCCAATACCTCCTTCCTGTACTAAATAACATGAGCCAGAAAGGTGGGGGAGCTTCCATCAGTCGGGTCTTTTTTTGAGAAAGAAGAGGGAGCCAGGGTGAGAAAATTACAGAAAATTACACTTTTTGGCATGTAATTTTCTGTAATTTTGCTCGATCGGCCTCTGGAGGCGGTTGAAGGCTTGAAATTACAGAATTACAAAATTACACTTCGAGGGGGGTCAGGCAAAATCCCGGTAATGCTGCTTTTGCATGATTAGATAGTTGTAGAATTGCATGATTAGATGATTGTATAATTGTAAGCACTCTGACAGGAGGAAATATACATGTCCCAAGAAACCACAAATAGCTACAATGGCATCACCCTCACGATGGCCGAAGTACGTACGCTCAAAGCATTAGAGGGTTTACTTCATACTACCGGCGCGCTCGACGCTGGGGAAGCCATTCCCATTGTGTCATATACGGATCTTCCTTCTAATGAGAAGAGAATAAGCTTCTCTGTAGAGAACAACACTGTTACCACTTTGTCAGCGCGCTATTGTTTATTGACGACTCTTCCTGAGTCGCTCGGCCAATTCACCAATCTTCAACACTTAGACGTTACGGGGAACCAGTTAATAGCCCTGCCCACATCATTTGAAGGCCTGACACGCCTCAAAAGACTCTACGCAGATGACAACCAGCTCACCGCTCTCCCTGCATCAATTGAACGCTTCATGCATCTTGAAGAGATCCATCTCGATAGAAACCGGCTTATCACCCTTCCAGAGAACATAGGCCAGCTCACAAGCCTTACCACCTTGAACGCCTACGGCAACGCTCTGACGACTATTCCTGCCAGCCTGGGTCGATTGACCAATCTCAAAACAATAAGTCTGGGAGGAAATCAGCTCACAGATCTCCCCGAGTCGTTCTGGCAGCTCACCAACCTTGAATTGCTCAATCTGGCAGAAAATCAGTTATCTTCTTTCTCCGAAAGCATTGGCAACCTCACATATCTTCATACACTCGATATAGCTCATAATAAGCTGATGGCTCTCCCTGAGTCTCTTGGCAACCTCACCAACCTGACTTTTTTTCTCTATCTTAGCAATAATCTATACACTACGCTCCCCAGGTCACTCTTCGAGCGCATGAGTAACCTGCTCTACCTCAACATCACTGATAATCAATTGACAGCGCTTCCCGAGTCTCTTGGCGACCTCACCAGCCTCAGAGAACTAAGGCTTTACAATAATCAGTTGAAGACCCTGCCTGAGTCTCTTGGTAACCTCACCCAGCTCAAAGAATTGCATGTGATGAACAATGCCCTGATGACCCTGCCCGAGTCTCTTGGCAACCTCTCCAACCTCAAAGAGCTACACCTGTCTACAAACAGGCTAACCGCTCTCCCTGAGTCACTTGACCGGCTGACCCATCTGACTCACCTGGATCTGAGAAATAACCGCCTGCTCACCCTACCAGAGTCACTGAGCGCCTTGAAAAGTCTCACTCATCTCGATTTAAGGGCAAACAAGCTGGTTACACTCCCCGCCTCTATCGCAGACCTCCCACACCTGGAAAAGCTGGATCTGCGCTGGAACAAGCTATCCTCTCGGCCTGGGTGGCTGCAGCAACTTGAGGAACGAGGATGTATTGTCTTCACATAGAAGTAAAATGATCTGCTACATGCTGTACCTCTAATGTTCAAAACAGATTACAATCTATTCATAATTATGTCTTTATGTAAAATACTATAGACGGGCAACGAAAGTAGTATTATACTCAGGAATAAGTATATTGCAAAATCTAAACATATGTGGAGAAGGGCATGAACAAGAAAAAACTACTTGAGAAAGTTGTAATGGGACCACGCAATGTCCAGTTCCGTGATATGATTACAGTAGTTGAAGCTTTGGCTTCCGCTTATCGCGTGTGAATGGTAGCCATCATATCTTTGTCCATCCAACGCTACCTGAGATCGTTAACTTACAAGAGAAAGACGGTAAGGCAAAGCCCTATCAGGTTCGTGAGTTCTTACAGTTAATTGAAGATTACGATCTTAAAATAGGAGAGTAAACATGAAAGACTATCTCATTAACATCTTCTACAGCGAAGAGGATGAGGGATATATTGCCGATATTCCTGATTTGAGGTTCTGTTCTGCCTTTGGAGAAACACCCGAAGAGGCGCTGAAAGAGGTATTACTTACTAAAGCCGCATGGTTGGAAGCCGCCCAGGCTGAGGGCAAGCCGATACCACTTCCAAGATATAAACCGGTTATACATCAGATGGCCTCTTAATTTTTCAATCGATAAAGCGAATCCACAGTTGAAAAGGAGCCAGTTAGCATGGCAGACCTAAAAGATACATCCAGTTTTGAAATGGATGACGAGCCAGACGATGAAGAATACGACGACATGGAGTTGCTGGAGCGCCTGGAATCACTGCGTGAGGACATGGAGGACCTGAGGGTAACGACGCTTGATGAAGTCATTCAACGTATCGAAGATCTGCACCAGCAATTAGATAACCGACATCGCTAACATAAAATGTGATGCCAGGAATAGAGCGACCGCACCACGCAGGGCGACCGCACCACGCAGGGCGACCGCACCCCACAGGGCGACCGCAAGGGATCGCCCCTACTATACACGGTTAATTCCGTTGGGCAAACATCTTCGTGTATAGTAGGGGCGATCCCTTGCGGTCGCCCTGCAAGCTATCTAAGCCTGGAGGGGAGAGGATTACGCACCACCCAGATAGGCCTGGCGCACGAGATCGTTGGTCAACAGGTTAGGGGCGGTATCGCTCAGCACAATCTTCCCTGTCTGCAGCACATAGCCGCGATCGGCCAGACTCAGCGCCATCGAAGCATTTTGCTCGACCAGAAAGATCGTCACGCCTTCACTGCGAATGAGCTTGATGGTATCGAAGACGGTCTGCACCAGAATCGGGGAAAGGCCCATCGATGGTTCGTCCATGCAGATCATAGTTGGGCGCGACATCATCGCACGTGCCATCGCCAGCATCTGCTGCTCACCACCGGACATAGTGCCCGCGATCTGCTTCAGGCGCTCTTTGACACGTGGGAAGATCCCGCAGACACGATCCAGGTCCGATTTAATCTCGGCCTTATTATTGCGGCTGAACGCGCCCATCTCCAGATTCTCCAGCACACTCATTCTGGGGAAGATGCGACGAGCCTCCGGCACCAGAGCCAGACCGGAACTCACAATCGCTCCCGTCAGCTTGCGCTCAATGGGTTGGCCCTCGAACTCGATCGAGCCACTCTTGGGATGCACCAGGCCGAAGATCGTTTTCATCGTGGTGGTCTTGCCAGCGGCATTTGCTCCCAGCAAGCAGACAATCTCGCCCTTCTCCACTTCAAGTGAAACATCTTGCAAGACATGGCTGGGGCCATAATACGTATTGACGTTGGTAAGTCGTAACATGTTTCGTTCTCCGCGCAGTCCTCGCTTATATCACTATGGCTGAGGCTCACAACGCGCCGCGTGCCACGTGAGACCAGCAGGTATTTCATACTTGACGTTATTCACCGGTCCCATTCTGCTCAGTCCCGGTCGGTCTTCCCAGATAGGCGGCAATCACCTTCTCATCGCGCCTCACCTCTTCAGGCAGGCCTTCAGAGATCTTGCGCCCATAATCGAGGACCGCGATATGATCGGACATGCCCATCGTCACAGCCAGCTTATGCTCAATCAGCAGAATAGTCAGCCCCAACTCATCGCGTAGGCG
>Ga0070730_10005002_pt1 | contig 11506 bp, 11 predicted proteins | sample Coa_R1_3_FD_66447 | JGI IMG/M metagenome (GOLD analysis project Ga0070730, IMG submission 66447) | Surface soil microbial communities from Centralia Pennsylvania, which are recovering from an underground coalmine fire - Coalmine... | ecosystem: Environmental > Terrestrial > Soil > Unclassified ... | reverse complement strand
AACCGCACCGGGTCCATCGGCTCCTGGGTGCCACCGGCGGTGACCACCACTTGCCGGCCGGCCAGGCTGCCACCCCGCGCCAAAGCCAAGCGGACGTGGCCAAAGATTTCCTCGGGCTCCAGCAGGCGCCCGCGGCCGGTCAAACCCGAGGCCATGCGGCCCTCGGCTGGGCCAAGGAGCACCACCCCGCGCTCGGCCAGGGTCTTGAGGTTGGCCTGGGTGGCCGGGTGCTCATACATGCCGCCATCCATGGCAGGCGCCACCAGCATCGGGCAGCGCGCGGCCAGCGCCGTGACCGTCAGCAGGTCATCGGCCAGGCCATGCGCCAGCCGGGCGATGATGTCGGCGGTGGCTGGGGCAATCACCAGCAGATCGGCGTGCTCAGCCAGGGCCACGTGGGCGACATGGGCTTCAGCACTGGCGGCCCACAGGTCGGAATGTGCCGGCCGGCCGGTGACCGATTGGAAAGTGAGCGGCGTGACGAAATGCGTCGCCGACTCGGTCAATATCACGTCCACGAGCGCGCCAGCCTGGGTCAGTTGGCTGGCCAGGTCGGCGGCTTTATAGGCGGCGATGGAGCCAGTGACACCCAACAGCAGACGCTTACCGGCAAATAGCATAATGGGTGGCATGGATTATGGTTTAGGCGTAACCAAAGCCATGTTGCCCGGCTGAGGCTGGGGCAGGGGGCGCGTTTGGCTGGCCGCGATCACGATCCACACCAGCAGAAGCACCATCCAATAGGTGGCCGACCAATAGTAGAGCAGCCCGCGGCTGGCGAAGTAGGGCAAATCCACCAGGATCATTAGTATGACCGCCAGCGGATTGCCGGTCATGACCAGTGGGATCAGGCCAACCGCCAGGACAGTCAGATAGCTGTTGCCGGCCGCGTAGGGCGAGAGCAGCAGTGAGGCCGCCAGAAGCATGGCGGCCTTTTGCCGCGAGAACGTGGGGCCGCTGCGCCAGGCATACACCGCCACCAGGCCGGCCAGCAGCAACCAGGCCGCGACCACCAGCCAGCCCGACAGGCCCAGGCGGCTCAGGCTGGAGGTCAGGCTGCTATCCATGATGCTGCCTCGTTCCGTGACGTGGGTCAAACCGTATACCCATTCGCCGCCCAGCCACAGCAGAGTGGGCACGACCACCACGGCGAGGAGCCCAGCCAGGGCCAGCAAGCGCTTCGGCGGCCAGGTGCGCAGTAGATAAACTCCCAGGACCAGGCATGGCAACCACGCTTCCTGCACCTTGGCGGTGGCCAGGAGCAATCCGCCGGCCAGGGGCCAAATTTTGTTCTTTTCGTAACCGTAGACCGTGAGCAAGAACCCGGGGATGACTACCCATTCCAGGTTGCCATCGGCGATATGCCGCAAGGCGGGATAGGCGGTCACCAATAGCATTACGCCTAGCAAATGGCGCCGCCGGCCAAGCGCGAGGGGGACGCTGGCCACCAGCACGATGATGGTTAGCAGCGTGGCCGCCGCCCAACTGGCACGCAGCGACAGCCAACCCAATGGCAACAGCAGCACACCATCCCAAGGAACGACCAGCAAAGAATCAGTGTTGAAGTGTGGCCGGCCGCCCTGCAGGTCGTTCCAAATGCCTTTCCAATCCAATGCCAGTGTCGTTCCCTCAATGGGCCAACTGGCAAAGAAGTTGAACAGGAGCGCTATGGCCAGCGCCGCCAGGCCCCCCGCCACCAGCCAGGCCCACCATCGAGTTTCCTTAACCATCGCTTTCCCTTTTAGCCGTCAGGTCACCGTTTGACCCGCCTGGGAGACTGCCGGGCCAATCGCTGCCGGGGCCGAGAGCTGCTTCTCCGCTCGCCACGTTTGCACAGCCAGCAAGCAGAACGTGATCAACAGGATGGCCGTCCAATAACTGGCCGACCAGTCATAAGCCAGCTTGTGACTCGCCAAATAAGACAGGTCTACCACTATCAGCAGGATCACTGCCCACGCGTTTCCGGCAATCACCAAAGGCAGGATGCCGACGGCCAACACGGTCAAATAGCTATTGGCAGCCCAATAAGGCGATAGCAGCATGGCTGCCGCCACCACCGCCGCTGCCTTCTGGCGGCTAAACGTTGGGCCGCTGCGCCAGGCAAACAATACCACCAGGCCAGCCACGACCAGCCAGGTCGTTGCTGCCGCCCAGATAGGCCAGCCCAGGCGCAGCAAGGTAGCCCACAGGCTGCTGTTCACAATGCTGTTCTGTCGCAGGATACTGCCAACACCCAACACCCATTCGTTGCCCTGCCACGCCAGGCTTAGAATGAGCACCGTCCCCAGCCCACCGATCAGTCCAAACAAGCGTCGCGGCGGCCATGTGCGCAACAGGTAGGCTCCTAGGACCAGCGTCAAAACCCACGCCTCCTGCACCTTGGCTGTAGCCAGCAGCAGGCCCGCGGCCAGCACCCAGTTGTTTTCCGTGCGGTAACCATACACGACCAAAAGCAGCCCGGCGATGATCAGCCCTTCAAAGTTGCCGTCGGCAAAATGTCGTACCGCTGGAAACGACGTTATCAGCAGCAGGCAGCCCAGCCAGAGCCGTTTTCTGCCATAGGTCCTGGGAACACTGATGACTAAAACGGCCAGCGTCAAGAGTGTCAGCAGACCCCAACTGGCCTCAAACGGCAGCCAACCCAGCGGCTTGACGAGCAAGACGTCCCAGGGCGCAATGCGCAGGCCGGTGGCATTGCCGAACACGGGCGGATTCGCGCGCAGGCCCAGCCACAAGCCTTTCCAGTCGATGGCCAGGCTGGTGCCCTGGATGGGCAGCCGCTCAAAGAAAATGAGCAGCAGCCCGCCGCCGACCAGCAGGAGCGCCAGGGCCGCGGCCGGCGCCAACGACCGGCGGGCCGAGATGGCAGCCAGTTTACGACTGAAGAACTGACCTAACGATGATTGAGTTCCCATACGATCTTGAGCCCATCCAGGGTCAGCCAGGGCGCGATATGATCGATCACGCTGGTCTGGCCGGCGATGACGGACGCCAGGCCGCCCGTGGCAATCGATTTCATGTCGGGGCCTAGCTCCTTGCGAAAGCGCGCCACCATGCCTTCGACCAGGCCGACGTAGCCGAAAAGCAGGCCGGATTGGAGGGCGTGGACGGTATTGCGACCGATAGCGGCCGGCGGCACTTGCAGGTCGACTTTGGGCAGCTTGGCAGTCCGCTGGAACAGGGCATCGGCTGCGATGCCGATGCCGGGCGCGATCGCGCCGCCCAGGTAGTCGCCCTCGGCCGAGATAGCGTCAAAGGTGGTGGCGGTACCCAGGTCCACCACACAGGCCGGCCCGCCATACAGCTTTTGGACAGCGGCCGCGTCGACTACCCGGTCGGCGCCAACTTGTTTGGGGTCATCGTATTTGATGCGCACCCCAGTTTTGACACCGGCATCAATGACGAACGGCGCCTGTCCGAAGTAGTTTTCGCAGACCGCCACGAAGGTGCCCGTCAGGGGCGGCACCACCGAGGCCAGGGCGATGCCATGCACGTCAGCCGGCGCCCGGCCGGCGTGCTGGAACAGGCTGACCAACAAAATGCCGTATTCATCAGCCATGCGGTGCTGTTCAGTCGCCAGGCGCCAGCGCGGCCCGAGCGTATCCCCGTCATACAAGCCCAGCGTAACATTGGTATTACCGACATCAATGGTGAGCAGCATAGTGTTAGAGCGTTCCAGTCTCTAAAACGATACTCTGGTTGTCATCCAACGAACGAACTATCCAACAGCCGCACTTTTCCAATTCTGGCGGCAATGGACAGCAATGTACCGGGTTCTACCTGCTGGAGCTCATCGAGCGTGTCGGCCTGGGCGACCGAGACGTATTCTTCGCGCGCCAGGGGCTCGGCGGCCAGCGTAGACGAGAGAATGGCCCGCAGCGTGTCGCCGTCGCGCTCGCCCCCTGCGTAGGCCTGTTGGGCGGCCGAAAGCGACCGGTAGAGCACCGCGGCCGCTAGCCGTTCTGGCGCGCTTAGCGCGGCATTGTGGCGACTGACCGCCAACCCATCCGGCTCGCGCACGGTGGGGCAGTCGACGATTTGCACTGCAAAATCGAGATCGCGCACCAGGCGGCGAACGACCGCCAGCTGTTGGGCATCAATTTGACCGTAATAGGCGCGGTCGGGCGCGAAGGCATTGAAAAGCCGGGTGGTTTGGGTGGCAATAGCCCGAAAATGACCCGGCCGGTGCTTGCCCTCGAGGGGCGCGGCGACGTGTTCGACCGATACCCAGGTCTGGAAGTCAGGCGGAGCGGCCGTCACGTCCGACGGCGCCCAGACCAGGTCTATCGCCAGCGGTTCCAGCAAGCGCAGGTCGCGGTCCTGATCGCCGCTCGCCAGGCCCTCGGGCGGCAGCAGGCTCACTGCCACATGGTCGCACGCCGCGCGCGCGCGGGCGACCAGAGATAACTTTCCGGCGTGCAAATTGCCATGGGTTGGCACCAGGCCCACAGTGCCGCCCATCCGCGCGCGCGCCTGGCGCAGCTCGGCCAGGTTCGTCAGGATCTGCATAGCTGCCGGTGGGTTGGAATTTGTTTCGGTGGGGGCAATAGTTGGCCCATGGCTATCTCAGCAGGCCGATTATAGTCGCTTTTGTACCTGCGGTTATAATGCGCCACACAGTTGTCCAGGAGGTCTGTGTGCCGGATCCACGGATTGTGCGTCTCGCGCAAGTGTTGGTTGACTATTCCGTTAAGGTCCAACCCGGCGAGCGGGTGACGATCAGCGGCCTGACGGTGGCGGCGCCGCTGATTGAGGCGGTCTATGAGCGGGTGGTCGAGCGGGGAGGGTTCCCGCATCTGCTGATGGGCTTGCCGGGCCTGGCGGCGTTCTTTATGCGGCATGCCAGCGACGCACAGCTCAATTACATCTCACCCTTCACACGCGCCCAATTCGAGGAGTTCGAGTGCCTGATCAGCCTGGGCGGAACGACGAATACCCGTGACATGAGCGGTGTGGATCCCGCCCGCCAGGCCATCCAACGCAAGGCCCTAGCGCCGCTTCAAGAAACCTATTTCCGGCGCACGGCGGCCGGGGAATTCAAATGGGTGACGACGCAGTTCCCGACGGATGCCGGCGCGCAGGACGCTGAGATGAGCCTGCGCGAATATGAAGATTTTGTATATGGGGCCAGCCATGTGGACGACTCCACGGCGGATCCGGTGGCCTATTGGCAGGGATTTTCGGCGCAGCAGCAGCGCTTGGTGGAGTGGATGCGGCCGCGCAACCAGGTGGTGGTTCGCGGTCCAAACGTGGACCTGACGCTGTCGGTGAAGGACCGCCGCTTTATCAACGCCGACGGGCAGCGCAACATGCCGGACGGCGAAATCTTCACCGGCCCGGTGGAAGACTCGGTCAACGGCTGGGTGCGTTTCACCTACCCGGTGGTGGCTTTTGGGCGCGAGATTGACGGGATCGAGTTGAAGCTGGAGAACGGCCGGGTGGTGCAGGCCAGCGCCAAGAAAAATGAAGAATTTCTGTTAAGCGCGCTCGACACGGATGCCGGGGCGCGCTATGTGGGCGAGTTTGCCATTGGGACCAACTTTGGTATCCAGCGCTTCACCAAGTCAATTTTGTTCGACGAAAAGTTGGGCGGCTCCTTCCACATGGCGCTGGGCGCCGGCTACCCCGACACCGGCAGTAAAAACCAGTCCAGCCTGCATTGGGATATGATCTGTGACATGCGCCAGGGCGAAATTTGGGTGGATGGCGAGTTGTTCTACCAGGGCGGAGCATTCCAGGTCTGATACCCGTCCAGGTGGTTGAGGTGGGCGTCTTGGTTATCAGGGAGACAGGATACGAGCATGGCACCGATCAGACTTATCTCCTGGAACGTTAACGGCATCCGGGCGGCAGAAAAGAAGGGCTTTCTTGACTGGCTGCGCGACTGTGGCGGTGATGTGGTCGCCATCCAGGAGACGAAGGCCCACCCCGACCAGCTTTCCAAAGCGTTGCTGGGCCCTGCCGGCTACGCGGTGGAGTGGGCGGCGGCGGAGAAAAAGGGCTACAGCGGTGTGGCCACCTACTCGCGCCTGCGGCCGGTGCGGACCGTGGCCGGCCTGGGCGACAAAAAATTCGACGCGGATGGGCGCACCCTGATCAGCGAATTCGAGGCGTTCGTACATTTCAATATCTATTTTCCGAACGGCGGCCGCGGGCCGGAGTGGGTGAAACACAAGTTGGCCTTCTACCGGCGCTTCCTGAAAGTGGCGCAGGGTTATATGGCGGCCGGGCGGCCGGTGGTGGTGACAGGCGACGTGAACACCTCATTTGCCGAGATCGACCTGGCCCGCCCCAAGGAGAACGCCAATAAGTCTGGCTTTATGCCCGAGGAGCGGGCGGGGCTGGGCGAGTTCTTCAGCGCTGGGCTGATCGACACGTTTCGCGCGCTGCACCCCGCTGAGGTGCAATATACCTGGTGGGACCAGCTGACCCGAGCGCGCGAGCGTAACGTGGGCTGGCGGCTGGATTACTTCTTTGTCTCGCCCGATTTGCGTGAACGGGTGCGGGCGGCCGAGGTTCACCCGGAAATCATGGGCTCAGACCACTGCCCGATTAGCCTGACGCTCGACCTTTGAGTTTAGCTCTGCCGATGGGCCGGAAATTCGGCAAACGGAGCGGGCCGGCAGCCAAGCTGCCGGCCCGCTCCGTTTGCCGAAACGTCTAATTGTGATTAGAGTAGGCCCATAGAACGCCTGGCAACCTAACCCGCCTTTGCTGCTTTAACGAGAGTGACGATCTATGGACAACTCCGCCGCAAATAAAATTGATCAAGTTGTTGAGGATTTCAGGCAGGGCCGGTTGACCGAAGACGGTCTCCGGCAGGCGCTGGAAGCGCAGCAGACTTCGCACCAGCGCCAGGACCTGCTCTACCTGCAGGCCAGCAGCACCTCGGTCGTTGCGAGCGTGGTGGGGATGTCGATGATCTGCGCGGGGGAAGTCATCGAAGGCCCAGCCGCGCCTGAGAAATGGCCCTATCAGACTGTGCTGGCGGCCATCCGCGACGGCTGGCGGGTCATCAAATTTCCGGAGCTGGCCCTGTTGTTGATTGGGGAAGGAACGGTTGGCCTGGGTTGCGAATTCATCCTAGAAAAATGGAGCTAAATGCCGATGCCAACCTATGACTGCCCGCCAACTCTCAATGACACCCAGGTGCTCGAGTTCTGCAAAAACGGTTTCTTGATGCTGCCGGGTGTGGTGCGGGCCGAAATCAATCAACGGACGCTGGACTATCTGGAAGCGCATCCGACCGGCGAGCCGACCGATATCCTGCTGGAGGATTGGTTCCTGCAAAATGTGATCGTCGAGCCGCGCGTGGCCGGCGCGGTGCGCTCGCTGCTTGGCCCGAATTTTGGCCTGCCGACCCTGATGAGCAACCACCGGGTGCAATGTCCCCAGCCGGCCCAGCAGTGGCACCGCGACGGCCGCTCGCAGATGGGGCCTAGCCTGAATTATTTGCAAGTGTTCTACTATCCGCAGGAGTGCCCGCTCGAGTCCGGCCCCACCGAGCTGTTGCCTGGATCGCACCAGATCTTCAACCAGGCCAAGTACATGGCCCACTTCGGCCAGATTCGCGGCACCTACAAGGCAGCGGCTCCAGCCGGCTCCGTATTCCTGACGGTTTATTCCATCTGGCACCGCCGCTCGGCCTCCACCGGCACCGAGCTGCGCAACTTGCTCAAGTTCAACTACTGGCGCACCACGCCGCCCGCGCGCGACTGGCTCGAGGATCCCGCTTTCGATCCGCGCCTGGTGGATTACCGCCTGGACGGCCCCGCTCTGCGCGAACAGTTTAAGGATTGCGACGACAATGCGCAGATGTACTACTGGCTGTGCGGACGCTCGTCCGAGTTTCATCTGATGGGTGGGCAGGGTTGGCCAATCCCGGGCCGCTTCCTCGGAGGCTCGTATGGCTACCCCGGCGAGGTGACCAACCGGCGGGATTAGCGCGGCATCTAATTCGACAACAAAATGACAGCCCGAGGCGGCATGCCACAAATCTGGTTTGAGCGACCGGTCCCGTCCAAATTTCTGCCCCTATTGGAGGGCCAGGCCACCGTGGCCGGGCCAGCCTCGGCCACACCCGACCAGCCGCTGAGCGCCCTGGCCGGGGCCCAGGTGGCCATTGTAGGATCGCGCTTCCGTTTTGACGGCGCCTTTTTCGACCAATTTCCCGGTCTGCGGGCCGTTATCCGCACCGGGATCGGGTACGACAATGTGTCGGTGCCGGACGCTACCGCCCACCGCGTCGCGGTCTGTAATGTCCCCAGCGGCCCGACCATCTCCACCGCCGAACACGCCGTGGCGCTGATGCTGGCCACCGTGAAGCACCTCAAGCAGGGCGATCGCGACTTACGGCGCGGGGGCATCGCCGATCTGTATATGGCTTTCGACGGGATCGAGCTGTACGGCCGGCGCCTGGGGCTGATCGGCCTGGGCCGCATCGGCAGCCGGGTGGCGCGCTTTGCGCAAGCCCTGGACATGATCGTCATCGCCTACGATCCTTACCTCGCGCCGGCCCAGGCCGCCGCCGGGGTAGCGCTGGCGTCGTCGCTCGAGGCGCTGTTGGCCGTCGCGGATGTGGTCTCGATCCACGCGCCATATTCGCCTGAGACCCATCGTTTGTTTAATGCCGAGCGCTTTGCTCAAATGAAGCCCGGCGCTTACCTGATTAACGCTGCCCGCGGCGGGCTGGTGGACGAGGCCGCCTTATTGAGCGCCCTTGAATCCGGCCACCTGGCGGGCGCCGGGCTGGATGTGTTCGACCCGGAGCCGCCGCCCCCAAACCATCCCCTGCTGCAGCGTGACGACGTGATTGCGTCGGGCCATTTGGCCGGCGCCACGCAGGCCAGCAAAGACCGCCTGATTGAGGGCGCCATCCAGCAGGCCGTGAATGTGCTGCGCGGCGAGCGGCCGCCCTTCCTGCTTAATCCCGAAGTCTGGCCGCTGCCAGACACACGCTGACCCACACTCAAGAAAAGAGACCCGCATGCGAACGAATACCGCCAAGGCCAAGCTCAAGGCTGGCGAAACCATCTTTGGCTGTTTTATTCGCTATCCCGAGGCCAGCCTGGTGGAAGTGGTGGGCTATCAGCCCTGGGATTTCCTGGTGTTCGATGGCGAGCATGGGGTGCTGGAGCCGCGCGACTGCGAAAACATGGTGCGGGCGGCCGAGCTGCGCGGCGTGACCCCAATTGTGCGCGTGCCAACCAATTTGCCGCCGCAGATCCTGCGGCTGATGGACACCGGGCCGCTGGGCTTGCATGTGCCGTGGGTCAATTCCGCCGCCGAGGCGGAGGCGGCCGTGCGCTCGGTGAAATACTATCCACGCGGGATACGCGGCCTGGCCGGCGTGCGGGCGGCGGATTTTGGCCAGGCCGGCTCTTTGGGTGATTATACCCAGCAGGCCAACGCCGAAACGATGATCGTGGTCCACATTGAAACCGCCGAGGCGGTGGAGTGCACCGGCGAGATTGCCGCCGTGGACGGCATAGACGTGGTCTTTATCGGCCCGACTGATCTATCCCAATCACTCGGCGTGCCCGGCCAAACGCAGCATCCGGTCGTGCAGGCGGCCATCGACAAGATCATCGCCGCCGTCACGGGTTCGAAGGCGGCGCTGGGGATCATGGTACCGAACGTGGCGGCGGCACGCCAGTGGCGCGCGCGCGGCGCGCGTTATATTGCCATCGGCATGGAGAACATTTTGGCGCCGGCGGCGCGCGAGTATTTGAAGACCGCGCGCGAGTAACGGGAAGAATTGCTATGGAAATGTACGTTAACGGCCAATGGCGGCCAGCGAAAGACAGCATGCCCATCCTGTCGCCGTACTCGGGCGAGGTGGTGGACACGGTGCCCGTGGCCTCAGCGGAAGATGCCGAGCAGGCCCTGCAAGCCGCCGTGCGCGGCGCAAAGGCCATGGCGGCGCTGAGCGCCTATGACCGCACGCATATTCTGGAGCGGGCGGCCGATGGCCTGGCCGCCGCCGCCGAAGACCTGGCCCTGACCATTAGCAGCGAGGAGGGCAAGCCGCTGTCTGAGGCGCGCGGCGAGGCCAATCGCATGCCCGACTTTCTGCGCCTGTGCGCCTTTGAAGGCGCCCAGATGCGCGGCGAGACCTTGCCGCTCGACTCGCATGTGGGCACCACCGGCAAGCTTGGGTTCACCCTGCGCCAGCCCTGCGGTGTGGTGGTGGCCATTACCCCCTTCAACTATCCGCTGCTGCTGGTGATGCACAAGGTGGGCCCAGCCCTGGCGGCCGGCAACGCGGTGATCCTCAAGCCCGCCACCACTACCCCGCTCACGGCGCTAAAAATGACCCGCATATTTCTGGAAGCGGGTTTGCCGCCGGATGGCTTGCAGTGCCTCACCGGCCTGGGGCCGGAGTTGGGCCAGGTGCTGTGCACCGACGCGCGCGTGCGGAAAATCAGTTTCACCGGCAGCACGAAGGTTGGCGAGCAGATCACTCGCATCGCCGGGGTCAAGCGGCTGTCGCTCGAGCTGGGCTCAAATGCCCCGCTCATTGTGCTGCCCGACGCCGACCTGGAGCTGGTGGCGGCCGCCACGGCCGTGGGCGGCTATGTCAACGCCGGCCAGGTGTGCATCTCCACCCAGCGCGTGCTGGTGCAGCGCAAGGTATATGCCGACTTTCTCGATGCGCTCAAATCGCGGGTTGAGGGCCTGAAAGTGGGCGACCCGTTGGCGGCCGGCACGCAGTTGAGCGCGATGATCTCCGCCACCGAGGCCCAACGGGTGGTGGATTGGGTGGACGAGGCGGTGACGGGCGGGGCGCGGGTGGTCAGCGGCGGCCAGCGCGACGGGGCCGTTTTGGCGCCAACCATCGTCGCCGACGTGACGCCCGCCATGCGCATCTCGCGCGACGAGCTGTTTGGCCCGGCGGTGGGGGTGATGCCGGTCGATAGCCTGGATGAGGCCATGCACCTGGCCAATGACACCCGCTATGGCCTTTCGGCCGGCATTTTCACCACCAATATCAAGGATGCCATGCGCTTTGCGCGCGAAGCCGACAGCGGCAATGTCCACATCAACTGGACGCCGCTGTGGCGGGCTGATTTCATGCCCTATGGCGGTTTCAAGGGCAGCGGCATCGGCAAAGAGGGGCCGCGGTATGCGATTGAGGAGATGACCGAGCTTAAGACGGTCGTTATCCACGGTTTGTCATAGAAAGGACGTGGCGATATCCATGGCCGCCCGTGACGAAGTGATCCACCTGACAATGGCCCAGGCGCTGGTCAAGTATCTTCAGGTTCAGTACAGCGAGCGCGACGGCCGCCAGCGCCGCCTGATCCCAGCCCTGTTTGGAATCTTTGGGCATGGCAATGTGGCCGGGCTGGGCCAGGCCTTGTTCGAGTATGGGCAGGACCTGCCCTATTACCAGCCGTGCAACGAGCAGTCCATGGTGCATACCGCCGTTGGTTTCGCCAAGGCCACGCTGCGCATGGCCACCCTGGCCTGCGCGTCGTCCATTGGTCCCGGCTCAACCAACATG
>Ga0070730_10005001_pt1 | contig 11509 bp, 10 predicted proteins | sample Coa_R1_3_FD_66447 | JGI IMG/M metagenome (GOLD analysis project Ga0070730, IMG submission 66447) | Surface soil microbial communities from Centralia Pennsylvania, which are recovering from an underground coalmine fire - Coalmine... | ecosystem: Environmental > Terrestrial > Soil > Unclassified ... | reverse complement strand
CACCAGGCGTACTCGCCTTTTTCGTGTGTAAGAACGCCGTCATGCCAGGAATCCCTAGGTCATTGCTATTAAGATTGAGATCAAGCCCTCCCTGTGTGCCAGACGACGCGGTGGTTACGAATCCACTCGCGAAAATGTTCTTCTCATCCGCCGTCTTGGGAACTTTTTGGAGTTCCTGCAGGACTCGATCGCGTGCTGCGGCCGCGCGTGCAGGATCGAGAATCTCAACTGACGATGTACAAACATTTTCGGCTTTTTGACTTCCGTTGCTCGTGCGAAATGTGAGTGTGCCGAAACATACTTTAGCGTTGGTGACCGCAGGAACTGGGTCATCGCTAAAGGTGATTCTGACCGATTTGCGCGAGCCAGGCAAAAGTGCAACTGTGTTCGGCGTTAAGGATGGGGTGCTTGTAACTGCTACATTACTCAGTTTAAGGTCAGTCGACGGATTAGCCAGCGCGCTAGGCAGGTGTACATCCAGATAGGCAGGATTTACAAGAGTAAGACTCGCCGTTTCGACCGTGTTCGGTTCTGAGGATTGGGACCAAGTCCCTATGGCTATACTCAAGAATCCGGCCAGTATGAGCCGCGTCTGCCGCATGTCTATGATCCTCCCGATTCTGCCAGTAGTGAAAGACGCACGAATTCAGCCACTTTTTCAATTGGAGAGTTTGCGTTTTCTGGAATTTTTGCGATGTCGCTGCTGATCTCAGGAAGTAGACGTGTTAGGTTGGCCTTGAATGTTGCCATCTGTACATCGTCCATCCCGACACCCGGGTCGTTGAATGTACGGTCGAAGAGATCGTCGGGATCGGTCGTAAACGGATGAGCAGTTGCATCAACGGTTACAAGGGAGGAGACTGACGCAATCGCGAGGGCTACTTCAATTCGTCCATCTTTTGGTGCCATGGCTGCCTTTTTGTTTGAAATTAGCGCGTCGATTTGCGTGGCCTGAGTAGACTTTTTATTCGCCATGTTTGCTCCGATACGAGGTTCGCCTCTTTGGTGAAGAGGGCCTGACCGCCTTATACCGACATTCCTAACATTGGGGCTGAGAGGCTATCGAGACTCAGCCATCTGAACCCCGCAGTGGGCGTAATGACATTCGTTAATCGCCCTACGAACTACGAGCCCGAGAGGGAAGAGCATCTGGGACGGACTCTACTAATCGGAACGGCGCATTCTGAACTTATATGGGGAGGTGGGGCTAAGAAACTGCATTTTGTTACGAAAGCCGGACAAACAGGAAGATCTTCTCAATCGCAAACATCCAAGATACCCGCTAGATTTCGACCTAGGATCTTGCGTGATCAAGGAATCGGACTTCATTGATCAGACTGATTTTTTGGCTTTGTTGGCTAACTGCCTGTGGCGAGATGCAGCAGCAGGTTTTTCCATGGACATTTCTATTTGGCGAACCGGCCTCAGTCGTTTTACTTTCTGTACATCTCACAGGAGCGGCCCGCTCTCGAACGGCAATCGGGTGTTGTTGGGTGGTTTGATTTCTTCGCTCGACCATGTCCCACTTGGACGGGCAACACACCATTCCATGAGCTTGGTTACAGTTATTAGGATCTCTTGCTGGCCTGGGAACAACGCTTGCCGAAAGCGCTATGAAATCTTACGTAGCTCGATGGGCATTTGTACAAATCGCTGTTTTGGGTCAATAGAAAAAACATCTTGTTACAAAATCCAAACAGAAGTAGGCTCAGGGCAACACTATGATGATGCGCAGCCAGACTTTGCATTTTTCACGAGGAGTGACGTACCCAAATCACGGGCTGTCACCCAGTGGAGGCCGACGAAAGGCCGACCTTCCGTACAAGATCGATGAATCGTTCCTCCCCTCGCAGCGGCTCCCATCGAGGTTCGACGTTCAGATAGATCAGCCAATCGCACTTCTGGACGTAGGCCCGGTGAAGGGCGTTTAGTGCTTCCCTTACCTGCCCAGTGGATACATAGACGAGAGCTTCGTGGTATCCGGATACATAGTCGATTTCTTTGAACTGCCGGAGTTGGGTGAGCCAGGATGTCGCAGCTTTGGGATCCCCTATAATTCCATAGCAGTGTCCGAGGGAGGCATACGCATCTGGAAAAGCTGCGATCTCCAGTGACCTTTTGTATTCAACAATCGCTTTCTCCCAAGCCCCCGCTGTCCCCAATGCGTACCCATGAATGATGTGTCCAACCGCAAATGGATCAAAATCTCGCAGAGCTTCATTGCATGCAAAGAGCGCTTCGTCCGTGCGTTTGGCAAAGACGAGCATCCAGGGAAGGGTAAAAACTGTCATGGGACTTCGCCAGTCGAGTTCAGAAGCACGTCGTGCATGGTCGAGTCCTTCCACGAATCGTCCGCGCGCCACGTCCATGTGCGCGGCAATTAAGTGCGCGTACTCATCATCGCTATTCAGATCAAACGCATGCGTCACATCTTCCTGAGCAGATTTCCAATCGTATTCGTAGATTAGCTTCGTGAGTCCGCGCAATGCGTAGACGGATGAAAACCTTGGATAATCCGCCAGGGCCGTTTCAATCAGGTTCCTGGCCTTCGGTATCGTGTGTTGGGGTATGTCCAGACAGAACCCGGTGTGGCCCTCATTGATGTAGTTCATTACCAGATTGGCATACGCATCAGCGTCGGGTGCGTGTCGCAAGGCTTCCTCGTAAGAACGAATGGACGCCCGCAGCGATTGCAGCGTGAATAGGTTCATCCGGTCGAGGCCGATAATGCGGGCCTTCTCGGCGGGAGACACCGAAGGGCCAGCGATTTCGGTCACCGGGATCGATGGGTGAAGTCGATATCCCAAACGTGGGACAGTTTCGATAATGTCCCTGCCTAGAATGCCCCTCAATTCCTTGATGGTGTTATCCACTGGATGGCGGACGCCGGGCTGCAGCTCTCTCCGCCAAGGCTCGAATTCCCGGCGCTGCACAATTAACCCTTTTCGTTCGGCAAGCTGCAGCAAAACGCTGAATTGAACTCCCGTAAGATCAATCTTTTTGCCTTGCCGACTCACTTCTTGCGAGCTTCTATCAAGAAGCATTGGTCCAATCTTTAATGAAGATTTTGGTTCGTGCGTTGAACCCATTGGGTTTGTGTTGACCCTTACATTCTTCTTACGACCCACACAAGCTTCTGTACCGACATCCTTCCACGTTCAGCCTAAGGTGTTTTCGAGAAAAAGAAAAGGAGCGCGGTTAACTGGCCGCGACCACGAAACTGCCCAATCTAGTCAGATTGAAAGTTCTCATAGCCCTTGAAAAAGGCGAAGAAGTGAATTTACTTCAACAAGAATTGGAATACTTGGGACATCGCGTGCAGGTGTGCCGTGAACTGAGCGACGGCGTACGCTGGCTTCGGGACTGGCAACCCGATCTGGTCGTCAGCGATGAAGGGTTAGGGACGCAACAACCGGATGCCGGTCTTCGTCTTGCCGAATACTGTCGGGCTACTGAAGATCAAATGAATGGCTGGCCGGGAACACTGGCCATAATCTTAATTCCGATTCCCGACTGGGATCGTTTCAAACGAGCACAGCGAACCGGAGCGCATGTCATCGTGAAGGGATGTAACTTCGCCGCAGTAATCCACTATGTTGAATGCGTTGCTGATGGTCTGATGACCGACCGGATTCTGGGCCCTGCGCTGATTGGCATTCATCGGTACAGCGGTGAGCATCTTGCTCCGGACTGTGCCAACTGCGAATGGGTCGGGGCGGAAATCTCGTACGCGAGCAGCAAAACCGATGTACGAAATCTCACCGCCGTTCGTATCTCGTTGCTAAATGTACTTTTGTTCCGCCGCCGTGGGCAGTCTCCGGTTGAGATCGAGCATATCTGCCGTGAGTCACGTTTTCTGAAGAAGGTTCTGGGAAAGCACGTACTGCGGGAATCGGCTGTCAAAATGGAAGCGACCCGGTTACGCCAACACCTTGACGATTCCCTACAATATCTCGGCATTCCATACGCTGGCGGGCATTTTCTTCCCCTCCTGCGGAACGGGGTGAGGAAGTACGGCTTAGCAGGCAATCGCCGATTGATTCATATTCCTGTTGGCACTCGAATGAGTTATTTGAATTGATTCGTCGAGCGGCAACTCCTACTGCCTGCGACAAGCTAAAAAAGAAGGAAGCGTAGTCCCCCCACAGGTCAACAATGCAGTAGGAGACTTTCTGAAGAGTCAAGTGTGGGGAGATATTCGAGCAATCCGAAATTTCAGCCACAGTACTGCTTCGCCGCTAGGCGCAAGATTAGAGGATGGGCAACTAATATATTTCTTGGAAACGAATGACGGAAGGGAAATTCCTATTCCAGACCACCTTGAGACCTACCTCGGTGCTGTACGGCAGCTTCTTCGGTCAGTGTTGGTTATCCCTCCAGAACTGATGACACCGAAAGTGCATTTTAATCTTCCCGCGCCGAGCGTTTCATTTACAAAGCAGACCGCTGCATCGTGATGAAGTCAGGGCATAGGAGATTCAGAGTAGCGCCTACCGCCACTGTTTCGCTCTCTAGAACAATCGACTGATCGGAATTTTAAAGGTGTTCGCCAGGGCCGGTGCTTCCTAATCACCAGAAACGCCGTTGCCGAGGGACTCCTGGCCCATAGGTTTTCCCGGTGTTGGCTAGGCTACCACTCACTCTGTTGCACATTCTGTTCGGATTTCGTAACAAACCTTAAATTCGCTTGACTCGTTTTTCTCGTGCGAGTATAGTCCGCTCAACTTCTCCCCATTAGCCGCCGAAGCCTGCGTGCGACATACAGTTGGCTAAGGTTTGGCGATCTCAGAGCGCGCGCCGCGGAGTGTGAGTCATTTTGGCCAGGCCCACATCTTTTGATCACCGTCTTGTTCGCTACGAAGACGTCCATGCAATCCAGCCTGAGGACTTTCGTGCCTTTGTTGATGCCGCGAACATTCGCACTCACACGCGCATTCTAGATTGCGGTTGTGGATACGGCGCTGTCACCCGGGAAATGTTACTTGCCACGGAAGCAGTGCGTTCACGTGGGGAGATCGACCTGATCGTTGACCTTATCGACGAGAGTACCGTCCAGATATCCCGAGCTAAGCGAGAACTTCAGAATTGGCAACACATAGACGGGGTGAGTCTCAATTTCATCGAAGGTCTATTTCCAGACGATATTCCACCATTCAGCACTTACGACGTGATTGCGTGCAAGATGGTGTTGCATGAAGTGGCCAAAGATCAGCAGTTGCGCTTTCTTAAAGCTGCCCACCAACTTCTCACTCGCGAGGGGCGACTCTTGCTCTGGGAGATATGTCTTTCTCCGGAGAGCGCTGATTTTTTTCGAAGTGTAGTAAGGCTCAAGGACAAGCTTTCTGGGTACGACACCATGGTGCAACGACGCAATTTTCTAACCGCACAAGAGCTTATCGATCTTTTTGCGAAATCGGCATTTGGTCGCGTCGATGTGACGCGAGAATTTGTATATCGGTTTGATACGAGGAAGCGATTCATGCCCGAGTTTGGCGGTGATGAGAGTCGATTCGCCGAATGGCAGAGCTTTGTCCGGCGATCAGGGGAAGAACTCACTCCTGCAGTGCGAACTAGTATGCGCTACCTTGACGACGGCATAACGATCGCTTTCGATATTAAGAAGGTGATAGCTATCGCCGTCAGAACCAATGAGGTGCCGGAACAGACAGCTTTTGCAGCCGCAGGCCGGGTGCCGAACTGAGGAGGGAAGGTACCACCATGGAACGTGATCGAACAACACAGAAAGGCGATCTCACTGCGCAGGTCCCTCCAGAGGGTGCTCTAAATGAGCCGTTCTGGACCTCGGATCCACAGCTCGGCGATGATTCTGGACTGTTTCACAAGGCAGATAGAAGATCTCCTCTTTTCCTTCCTGGAGTCCTGCTGGTATTCGCCCACGGGATTAACAGTAATGCGAAAGCCTGCTGGGCAGATACACCTTTAAAGCTCATAAGTGAATTATCCATCGAAATTGACATCCTCAATTTTCAGTATCCGGCGGGACTGTTCGCCCGTACCAGCATTCCTGAAGCCGCAGTCGTGCTGCATACGATTCTATTGGAGCTGGTGCAGCGATCTCGTTATAAGGAGATAATCTTTGTCGTTCACAGTGCAGGGGGGCTGATTCTTAAACAGATGTTGATTCTGGATGCTCGTTTGCGACGCGACATCCTAAAGCGAACTCGACACATCTTTAACTTCGGTGTCCCACACGCTGGATCGACATCCGGATTATCGGAGTGGACACGTAAGGCAGTTGTATTTTTGGAATTGATCTGTTCTCCCATCACTTACTTCATACGATTTGTTTCAAGGGGACAGTTGAATGCGGGGCGGAACCGGATTTATGTTGCTTTGAAGCATAACAGTTCCTTCCTAGCTCAGCTTGAGAAAGCCTACATCGACATTGTTCAGCACATGACTGAATCGGGCCAGTCGCGTCCTGAGTCCGTAGAGATCGACAAAATCGATACGACTGAGATCCGGGGCACCGCCGATACGGTTTCCGATGCTGGACTTCGATACCGATACTCCTCAGACCGTGATCAGCTCACACTTCGCGGTGAGCATAGTTCAATAAAATACAGTCCGCTTTCTCAGTCGGCCCTTATTGAAAGGATTCAGACTGTGATTGAGGCGCTTTGGGCTAAACGCTGTGTCGAATTCGACGCTACCGTTGCGCACCTGCTCGTACAGCGAGGGCAAATCGTCGAATCTACGACCGGAGTAACCAAATTATATAAAGACAAAGGCGTCTTCAGCCCCAACGCCGGTTTCGATCAGGAGGCTTGTTTAAAGCAGTTAAATACATGGCTCTTTAACAAATTTCGTGTGGGACGCATTCTGGTTAGCGGCCCCGTCGGAGTCGGGAAGTCTGTTGTCCTGCGGATGCTTTGTCGGAAGGCATGTCAGCGTTTTCTGTCAGGCCAGAATAGAACGTTGGTTTTGTTCTTTCCGATAGATCGCCTCCGGTTAGAGGAGTTCGTACTAAGTGCCGACAATTTATGGGTGGCCATTTGTCAAGCCTGGGTAAAGCATACAAATGAATTGCTCAGGTCGACATCTTTGCCTGCAGATTTACCATCAACAGTCACGCTGTCCTGGATGCTCCGGCGGCTAGAACACGGGAACAGCATCGTGATTTTAGACGGTGTTGATGAATTCATTGCAAATCACCCCCAACTCACACTTCAACAGTTTGCTGGGTGCCTTCCGACGGTCCGGAGCGATGCTGTCGATCGCGATCTTCGGATCGTTTTAGCTGCAAGGGATACTCTGTGGGGACTCGACACGTTGCACCATAACGCGTTTCACCTTCGGATGGCACCCCTGGGTATCGATGCAATCCGGCAATTGTTCCCGGGATTGGCCGATTGGCTCGGTAGCCTAAGCGACGCAGATCGGGAGATTCCTCTAACTCCTTTAGTCGTAAGCGCTCTCTTAAAAACGCACCATATTCCGCAGGCTCACTCGGCGACGAAAATTCTTCAGGAAGCAGTAGAGAGTGTTTTGACAGGAAGTAGATTTTTCGAGAAGGGATTTACATTAGAACCTCTAGCTCTTGTGGCATGGATTTACTATCGACGTTTCCAGCGCGAGCTGTCGATTCCTGAGATAAAGAAGGTTGCGGACGAACTATTGGCGGAATGGCAGGCTCATATAGCCGAGTACGGCTCGGATTCTGCTGCCTCTCCGAAATTGGTTGAATGCTTCAACAATCTGAAAGCTCTATCGAATCCAGAGAGCCTAAAGATCATGCTTCGACACTCGTTCTTTTTCCCCACAACTGCAGGATCGTACAGTCTCTCAAATGAGCAATGGCGAGATTTTCTAGTGACGTTTTATCTCTCATTGTGTGTCCGACACAAACATGCGAGCGGGCTCGCCGGCGTGGCGCTGCAGGTCGACCATTACGAACGAGCTGGCGATCTATTGTCGGACTTTCAGGTAGATCCCGAGCTAGTCTCTCGTTTCGTTTCTACCGGCAAGGCGGGGAGCGATCCATTTATCGTCGGTAATCTTGCAAGTCTATTAGGTATGTCGTGCGTCCCAATGCTGCCTGCGGCGGCACAAAGAATGGTTCGCGCTTGCGGAGACGAAATACATCCACTCGGGAGATTTGTGGCCACAGGTCGCCTTGCTGGTCGCGCCGTAAGAAGCGACACCACGAACACTGACTTTTCCGCAGTGGATCTCAGGGCCGAATTGAGCAAAGTATTACCCGGTATTTTGTCTCGTGAGGATTGCGGGAGCGTGATGCGAAGCCTCTGCCTTTGCTATCAGCGAGCGTTCGGTTTCGAGGGTAAGCCGCTGACCGAACTGGCCACTGACGATGCCTTACTATCGTTGATAGGAGACGCATCACATCAGGCAGCCGAGAGATTTCGGTCATTACAATTGTCATTTCTGCAATCGCAATACACTACTTCGGCATACCCTGAACGCTCTGTCGCACATGTCCATTTTCTGTTCCTCCTCACGGTGGCGCGAATCAAAGGTCTCGCCATTCCTGAAGTGTGCGAACAACTTCCGGATCTTCTCGCCCAAGGCAGCTCTACGGAAGAGTTCTATCGACAATACAAAAGGATTTCGGATCTTTTTCCTATTTACCAACAGTGCCAAAGATTGTGGGAGACCTTTAGTTCACCCGCCCCCAAGGTGGCATGATCAAGGTTGTCGTATGACAAATAACTGGGGCAGTGAGAGTAGACGGGCTGTAGTTTGGGTCGTTGGTTGCTCGGCACTTGTCTTGGCCTTACCGAGCATCTTTGTGAGTCTCAACTCTGAATACTGGTATCCGCGTATTTATGCCTTTTGGGTCATTGCACCGCCGAGCTGGTTTTTTGTCGAATACTATTTCGTTTTCAATCGAAAGGAAGACCCCAACTCGTTGGAACGCTTCAAAGTGGGACAGGATGTGGCGCAAAAGTTTTGGGCCGCCCTGCTCGTCCTGTTGGCTGGTATAGGCTATTTCCGGTGGCACCTGTCGCTAGGAAAGTGATGATCAGTCCGTGGCGTAAGACCTGAATTCCGCACACCGCAGCAGACGAAGTAATTTAGCTCTCATCTCTTCGGCTAAACTGAAACTAAATCGTCCTTTTGATAATCCTCATCGTTTCCTGGAGTTCTTCCATCGCTCTACGTGCAGCAGCAACTTGGTTAGGAGATGCGGTCTTCGATTCCTCTAGCGCGTCGACCGATTTTTTTAATCCTTCCATTTTTTGATCGAAATCCTCAATGAATTCGTATTGTTTCACAGAGTCGGCGAACTCCATTTTTTCTAGGTTCATGGTCGCAGAAAGTAAAATCGACCTTTTGATAAGTCCCCTTAACAATATGCAATGCATGAGACAAGTCAACCCTCGGGCCTCTGCCTGTCCGTGAGGTCTCCGAAGGCACTTCGCGGATGCTGCCGCACGATTGTTCATCTGTGTTTACGGGTCTGACAGATGAAACTTCCTCTTATAGACGTCGCGATCGTCATCATCCTGGCAAATGCAAACGCCTCGACGGTCCTCGCCGGACAGGCCGTCGGCATCAAGGAAATTCACGACGATATCTGGCTCGTCACTTTTATGCAGTATGATCTGGGTTACTTCGATTTGGAGACCAGAGTCTTGGAACCGCTCGAAAATCCATTCGGCCCAAAAGTGTTACCCATGTGACCGGCATTCTGTTACCCATGTCTCCGGGCTGGACCCTGAAAAGATTGGTCGGCCCTAGCAGACGATTTTAGAACTCTTGTTCTCTCTCAAGGCTCCGGTTGTTGGGGTCCGCAACTGCCGAAAGTGCCGCTTTAGGGATTTCGGCATAGACAAATTCCGCAAACCAGACGGATTCGTCAATAAACTTGGCAAGTGTCGAAACGAAAAGTGTTCTGGCATGACGACATATCCGAGCACCAGAAAGCGATACTTTTGCCGCACCCGCTCCCGGACCATGAGGACCAGATCGCGGCGGACAGGCGTACCCAGAAGCGGCTGGCGATGATAACAGCTGGCAGTAATGAAGTGCATATCGCCGCACCGTCATACCGTTTCAGTCCTTTGGGCTCGCGGGAATTATAGGTTTATTCGACGTAGAGAGATGTGACGGGTGAACCTATTTGGGCCGATCGATCCGTGCCGTTGGGAAAGCCCCACTTCTCGCACAGAACGCGAGAAATGGGGCACCCTGATTGTCGGTCCGAGGTTCACTTGGCCGCGAGATGAGGGCCACCCGTCGGTAAAGAAGGTTCGAGAGTTTAAGACATGGCTGGTTTTTTCTAACGGGGATCCTCACGGTGTCACGGTGAAAGTTGCCGCACTCTCAGCAATCCCGCCTGGAGCGGCAATGACAATGTGTACTGTGCCTGCGGCGCTGCTGGGGACGGTTGCGGTCACGGTCGTATCGTTAACCGGGGTGAAAACTGCCACCCGTTCCCCAAAGGTCACCTTGGTTGTCTGAATCAGACTCACTCCCGTGATCGTGACCTGCGTTCCCACCGGGCCGCTACTGGGACTGAAGCTCGTGAACTGCGGAGTGACGCGGAACGTCTTATTGCTGGTCAAAGTGCCACTTGCCATGGTCACGCTTACCAAGCCAGTGGTAGCTCCCTCGGGAACGACGGCAGTGAGGTAGGTATCGCTCTTGGCCGCAAAATTCGCGGGTGTTCCGTTAAAAGAAACCGCCGTGGCGGTGGTGAAGCCCTGTCCCAGGAACCCGATGGTTCTCCCCACTTTGCTTGTGTAGGGAAGTAGGCTGACGAAGGCCGGCAGATTTCCACTCCAGCTATAAAACACGCCACATCCCGTGGCGCTGGCATCGCACGGTTTCACGTTGCCGGTGCCGCCTGCAGAGGTGTCGCCATAGATAAGGCCGTTGGTATGTTGGACCGGGGTGACGGCCGGGTTGGCGCCGTCCACCTTAACTAAGCTGAGGAGGTTGGAGAATCTGCCCCTGGGTGTGATCTGAAAAATATCGCCGCACTGAGTTGAACACGCGTCCGAGCCTCCACCGGAAAAGTTCGCGCCATAGAAACTGCCATCGTTGGCCTGGATAAGACCGGCAACCGGATCGAGTCCAGTGGAGAGGTCCATATTGAGGAAGACTTTGTAAGCGCCGGCTGGCGTCATCTGAAACACCACACCGAAGTTGTTGGTTCCGCCGCTAGCCGTCGTTCCGTAAAAGTTGCCGTCGCTGCCCTGAATTAGTGGGCCCATGGGAGTGGCGCCGTCCAAACCGCTGAAATTGTGAAGGAATGTAACCTTGCCCGCGGGCGTAATCCTGAATACACTGCCGTCGCCACTGGACACCGTGCCGTAGAACGCTCCATCCGTACCCTGAACTAGGGGCGCCCCAAGAATCGCCGACCCGTTGAACTGGTATAGCGTTTTGAACGCGCCGGAAGGCGTGATCCGGTACACAGTGCCACCGAGCGTGGAGGAGGCTTCAGTAGTCCCGTAGAAATTCCCATCGCTGCCCTCGATTGGCGGGGCGCCGGGGCGTCCCCCATCACTTCCACCTGTAA
>Ga0070730_10004999_pt1 | contig 11511 bp, 6 predicted proteins | sample Coa_R1_3_FD_66447 | JGI IMG/M metagenome (GOLD analysis project Ga0070730, IMG submission 66447) | Surface soil microbial communities from Centralia Pennsylvania, which are recovering from an underground coalmine fire - Coalmine... | ecosystem: Environmental > Terrestrial > Soil > Unclassified ... | reverse complement strand
AGTTCAATATAGCCCTGCACCGCCGTCAGTGGGGTACGTAGCTCATGAGAAGCGATCATAATGAACTGATCCTTCAGGCGATCCAGTTCTTTCTGGCGTTCATAGGCCTGCTGCAACTCTATCGTCATGCGCGCATTTTCCAGAGCGGCAGAACATTGGCCCGCGAACATACCCAGCAGACGTATCTCTTCATTCACGAAAAGATGCGGTCGTGGATAGGTTAAGATAAATATACCCAAACGCTTCTCACCGTCCAGCAGGGGCAACCAGGCAAAGGGAAATGCGGGCTGCGCTGACACGCAGGAAGGGAAGAGCGCGGAGGAGCGCTCCTGCTTCTGCCCATTATCTTGCCCATAGAAGCAGGGCAACCAATCCTGCACTGACTCAAGTTGCAAGTTATCGCACTGCGTAAGACGAGGGCCGCTGCCAACTGAGTGCACACAGCGCACCACCTGCTCTTTCCCCTTCCCCTCAAGCAGCCACATCTCAGCCCTCCCCTCCACCGCTTCAGCCGCGACCTCAGCATAGGCAAAGGAAATTTCTTCGAGAGACTTAAATGCATAACCCATCATGGCACTGGCATTGTACAGATTATTCAGCAGTTGCGCATGCTGGTGACCTTTCGCATAGAGACGAGATGATTCTAGAACCGAGGAGTAACGCGTAATCAACAGTTGCGCTATCTCAAAATCTGGACCGGCATACTGCTGATGATCGCTGCGCTCACCCAGCACCAGCAGGCCGATCATCTTCCCCTGCGCACGTATTGGCGCCAGCAGCACATGATCTTCGGCCAGCGGATTGGTGGCGATCACATAGCGGGATAGGATGCCGGGCGCCTCCTCACGAGCGCGTGTGGCCTCACTCAACAACATGGGACGGCGCGAGGCCGCGAGCCTGTCCAGCACTGGCAACTCCATATCCAGCCAATCAACGTCCTCATGTGGTGCATCCTGTTGCACCGTGCCCAAAAACTGCTTGATCAGGCTGCGTCGGGGAGCATCTTCGGAGCCATCCTTCAGTTTCGGGAATACTCGATAAGAGCCATAGCTTTCATCGAGCACGAAGAGGCAGACCCTGGGAATCTCAAATGTCTGTTCGGCAGCTACGGTCAATAGCCGCGCTGCCCCCTCTACATCGAGTATCTCATCGTCCAATAGATTTGGCTGCTCAATAATACGCCGATGATGGCGAATTTCACTGAAGAAGAGACGCTCTGTCATCACTCTAGCCAACCACCAGGTCAGCGGCGACAATACTGCCATAAGAGAGGCGACCCAGAATCCAATTATCGGGCCTCTCCCCGCAAAAAATGTGGTACAAAACACAATAATAACATAAACCAGTGCTGCTAGGCAGATCGCACCAACCATCGATGTCACAGTACGGCGGACGTAGGCATCTAACACCAGGACCTGATAACGCAAGATAGAGTAGCTAAGTGCTATAGGAAAAACAACAAAGGATACTGTACTCCATTGACCTGGAACAGATGGCAAATTCAATAGCAAAGGTAATAGGGTCAATATGATAAAAGGAGCAAAACTTAGAATAGCACCACTTACAAACAAACGAAGTTGTTGGCGCTCACGCATAGATGAAGACTGACGATAAGCAATAATAAGGGTACTTAAAGCACCAATGAAACTTACTGCATAATAGAAGAGGGCAATAGTATCAAACCACTTTGGTAGAGCCAAAAAAAGACGAAGTATACTAACGATACACAAAATAGTGAGGAGCCCAAGATAACTACGTAGAAATAGAGCAAGATAATAAGACATACTAGAGTGAGATATATTGCCTGAAGCCCCATTATGATGTATAGGTAGTGAAAGATAGTTTCTTGGAAAGCGGAGCAATAGAACGGGAAGCAAAAATCCGACCAGAATACTACCTCCATTGGCAATCATTGAAAGCCACGCATCACCCACTGTAGCGCCAGTTTCTACAGCGAAAGTTGCCATCATTGCACAACAAAAACAAAATAGGAGCAAAGCAACCTGGCGATTACTCGCATAGAGCCAGACTAAAGAGCCCACAGCAAGAAATAGTAAAGAAGTCAAAGCAGATAAACCAAAAATTATCGGAGATGAGGAGAAGACAGATGTATGAGCAAAAAAGGTATATGGCGAGTTTAAGGACAGCAACAATAGATAGACGATGAGAGCAGCCAAAATTAAAAGTAGCCGCGGAGTTTTCACTGCTCCATACACAAATTTCATAGCGTTCCTCCAATAAAACCGCGTGTATTCCCAACCTGTTATGTAAAACCTAAGAGGAAACGGAGCGATGGAGAAATTGGATGCTGCCGGGCTTCTTCAATCTCCTGCAAACAGTCATGGGCACGTTCGCGATAGAGTAGACAAATACCCCAGGTTCCCAGTATACCTTTGTGCAAAGCGTTTGTTTGATTGCTCTCCCTATCACTCAACAATGACATCTCAAAATCCGCATCAGATTTTGCAGCAAGTACTATAGGGAGCGTCTTCTTTCCACGTATCAGGTCTGTCTTTATAGGTTTCGGGACGCTTTTCATCTCTGTAGAAGATAGAGGTGCTTTCCCATCTTGTAAAAGATAATACAAGTCATGGCAGTCGTTGTCAAGTTGGTTGGCAATACCTAACAATTCTCCTAGTTCTGCAAACAGTCTGCACACATGATCATCAGCCATCGCGCACAGGGTTCCTAACGCACATGCCAGGCGCATAAGAGAACCAGCTTTTTGCCTGGCCATCTCCAGACACATCTCGTCAGTAAATTCTTGGATTGGCTTCGACTCTGCCAGGATATCTTGATGCTGACCAGAGGTACAAACGGAGATCTCATCCTGAAGTACATCCAACAATTGGATAACAAGTACAGAGGACATTCCCATTGAAGAGAGAGAGAGAATAGCACGCTGGGCTAACATTAGGAGAGCTGTTGAGATATTCACTACACGCGAAGTTCCCAAGTCTTGCACAATAGAGGTCTGGTCATCATCTATGATATCATCAAGCAGATCAATCGCACAAATGCAACACTCAGTTGCTATAGCTACATTACTTGCGCAAAGAGGATTAATATCTGGAGCAATATACTCTATTATAGCTAAGGTGAGCAGTGACCAAATGCCAGCAGGGGTAACAGGATATGAATGATCAACCTCTGAGGGAGGCTGAGAGAACAACTTACCTGGCTCTTCTAATGCACGTACAACATCACCATATAATATGGGAGGAAGAGATGCTAAAAAATGGTGTAGCTGCCCACACAACATCTGTTGGTGGACAGCTAATGGATCAAGAAACGATTGAGAATTGTTACTCATTATAACTCAACGGATTTTCTTAAAAATCACGAGGTAGACCCAGTAATGGAGGGAAGTGTTTCCATTTTCTAGGTAAACCACCAATTTAAGGAACCAGCAGGCTCTTTCCATTGCATTGCTGACATATGAGGGACTAATCGCATTACAACACGCGCGACTCTAGGGGAGAAGCTCTCACGCATAATCACACTATCGGGATCGTTTGTAAGCTCTTTGCGCAGTGTCTCATCCTCCGAAACACGTTGCACAAATTCGAGAAGCTGCTTCTCTTCCATAGGTTGTAGCCCTTTCTCTACACAGGTGCATGTATGTATAACCATTACACGAATAGATGTTTCATACTACTATGTGTATGTATACAGAGATATAAAGTTACAGGGACAATAACAAAGGGGAAGTCAATGTGCTGGCAAACACTATAGCGAAGCCGGGCTTGCCGTCGGTAAGTTGCTTTGATAATAACAGAAAATGTACAGAAATGCAAGTAAAAGTGTAGGAAAATGCAGAAGTCCTGGAGAACTGTAGGTAATTTTCACATGGCATTTCCAGACAAGCGATTGGATAGCCTGGAGAAAAGATGTTTCTTACATGTGATACATTTGATAAACTTTTGTTAGGAAGTTGTAAAATGACCTTCTCAATCCCCTCCAGAAGGGCCTCGATCCGATTTTTACAGTGCGGTTCTCCTATGAAACTCGTTGTAGTTTGCCGCGTGTATCTTCTGACCACTGTTTCTTAGGGTTGTATCTGATGGTGAGCCTGGGACGTGTGACATTTTTCGCGAGATAAGGGGCCAATTCTATGCGGTGATTGACGGCTGGGGATATTCCCTGTAGAATCGAGGCTAGTATAAAAGAGAGGCGATGTTATAATGGAAGTTTCACGCGGGTATGATGGTGAGGATGAGGCTTCGCCAAACTCGCTAAATTGAGCGTGTTTGCCGATTATGATTTATCAGTAGTAGTTTCCTGTTTCTCAACAGGCTTTCCATCTCAATTGGCGCAATTTTATGCAATTACAACACTTACTGGCGGCCCTGGAGCAGCCTTCCACCTCTATGCAGCAGTCTGACTCACTGGATCTTCATAGTGAGATAACGGCGCTGGCCTATGACTCGCGCAAAGTAGAGGCGGGAGGCTTATTTATCGCGGTACCCGGCACTCATACCGATGGACGCCACTTTTTAGCGGAGGCAGCTCGCCGTGGCGCGTCTGTGGCCCTGGGCGAACCCCTGCCGGACTCGCAGACGCTTCCCCTTCCCTATATAGAGGTACGAGATGTCCGTACCGCGCTCGCCAATCTGGCCTGCGCTTTTTATGGCTATCCAGCTCAACAGCTCTGCACGATCGGCGTCACGGGCACCGATGGCAAAACCACTACCAGCAATCTCATCAGCACTCTACTGGAAACAGCCGGATACAATACAGGTCTGATGACCACGGCGAACTTCAAATTGTCTGGGCAAGAGTGGGAGAACGCCACGCGGCAGAGCACGCTGGAGGCGCTGGAAGTGCAGCAATTTCTGCGCCGCGCCCTCGATGCCCGGGCCACCCACGCGGTCGTTGAAACAACCTCGCATGGACTGGCGCTCCAGCGCGTCCACGGCTGCAATTTCGATGTTGGCGTGGTCACCAATATTACTCACGAACACCTGGACTTCCATAAAACCATTGATGCTTACCGTCGCGCCAAGGCTCGCCTCTTCGAGATGCTTGATCCTGCGCGCGATAAAGGATTGGGCGCGCGTCCGGTGGCTATTCTCAACCGCGATGATGTGAGTTACGAGGTCCTGAAACCCTATTGTCGCGTTCCGATCCTCGACTATGGTATCAATTCGGCCGCCGCTGTACGTGCAATAGATATACGGTTGGATGCTTATGGTACACGCTTTCGCGTTGTGCTTCCCGATGCGGAGTGTCTGATTGAGACACAGTTGGTGGGAGGCTTCAACGTCAGCAATTGCCTGGCTGCCATTGCGACTGCCTACAGCCAGGGGGTGTCACCAGCGGTGATTGCACAGGGGTTGGCAACGGTCAAAGGGGTGGCGGGACGCATGGAGCGCATTGATGAAGGCCAGCCCTTTAGCGTGATTGTTGATTATGCACACACCCCGGACAGCCTGGAAAAAGTGCTGGCGATCTTACGACCTCTCACCAGCGGAAAACTCATGGTGGTCTTTGGATCGGCCGGAGAGCGAGATGTGCAGAAACGTCCTCTTATGGGGCGTATCGCGGCACAGATGGCAGACTTTTTTGTGATTACCGACGAAGATCCTCGTGAGGAGGATCGCGAACAGATCCTCTCCGAGATTGCCGCTGGCGCCGAAGCTATTGGGAAGCGCCAGGGCCACGATTTTCTCTGTATCCCGGATCGTACGACAGCAATACAGGCCGCGTTCACCCGGGCCAAAAGAGGTGACACAGTACTACTGGCGGGCAAAGGCCATGAACAAAGTATTATTATAGGGAGGGAGAAACTACCCTGGGATGATCGACAGGTCGCCCGCAAACAATTACACAATAACTTCGGAGTGGATCGTTAACGAAAGGACTATCTGGAGAAACCTCTCCTACTCTACGGGGATATACGTTACCATCTATACTGGTGTCGCGTTTGTACCAATGAATTGTTAGGGTCGCATATCAATTTGGGAGTGTATAATGGTTGATTGGTTGCTATTGCTATTCATCTTTCTTGCCTGCGCAACAGCAAGCCTGCTACTGTGCGGATTAGGGAAGGTCCTCTTCCCCAAATTTCGTAGTGGCGAGCACAAACCCGGTACGCATCGCCCTGATCTACCGGCAGGTGGACGAGAAATACGCACCTATGAGCTGCCGCTAGTTGGTGGCCCGGCCATTACACTTGCGATTATCGGCACTGGTCTTGGGGCAGGCTATTTCTTTCATTTTAAGTCTGACCAATGGACGCTCCTCCTGATTGGTCTGGCAGCCGCCTTTGGCTACGCACTGGTTGGTTTTATCGACGATTGGCGCAAAGTCTATAAGAACGAAGGCCTTTCAGAACTTATGAAGGGCGGCGGCGTTTTCTTTGTCTCAATCATTGCGGCGGCCCTCTACTTCTTTCTCCTTCCTCATATGGGGCAGGAGGCTTATGGCTTCTGGGCAGACCTCCCTCTCCTGCATACCCTGGTCTGCACAAAACAGGTAGCGACTGGTTGCCCGGTTTCACTGAGCAGCGGGCCGGTTGCCTACTTTACCTGGCTGATCTTCTTTATGTTGATGGCCGGCGGGATCGCCAGCCTGACCTCGCTCTCGGTCGATTTTAGCGATGGGCTGGATGGTCTGGCAGGTGGATTGGTATTTAGCGCCTCATTAGCCATCTGGATCGTCGTGGTAGGCCTGCTCACCAGTAACAGTAACCCGCAGGAAGTCATCGTCCTGGAAATTTTAGCGCTGCTCTCTACTGCTGGTACGCTAGGGTTTCTGCCCTGGAATTGGCCTTCCGGCTGGGCCGTACGCCATGGCACAGGCAAGAGACGCGCCAGAATTTATATGGGGGATAGCGGGGCCCTGGGCCTCGGTGGTCTTATGGCGATCATCGCGATCTTTTCGCGCAACGAGCTACTGCTGCTCGGCATTGGCGGCGCTTTTGTGCTTGAAGGGCTCTCCGTTGTCATCCAGGCCAAGGTGTTGACGCCCTTCTTCCGTCGCAACCTTCAGGTACTACGTTTCGCCAGCAGCCGCGAATTTGTGCCTCATACCGATTTCCCGCTCCCGTTCCTGGCAACTCCATTGCATCATCATTTTGATTTGCTTGGCTGGGATCGTCGCCGCCTGGTCTACGGAGCCTGGGCTCTAGGTGCCTGCTTCGCCATCCTGGGCGTCCTATCGAATATGGTTGGCGTGGGCTGGCAGCGTTACGTTCTGCGTATTCTGATCATGCTGCTGATGGGGGCTGTCTGGTCAAGCGGGTCCTGGTCCAAATGTTATTTCGTTGGTGAACATCCAGCCGAGCGCACACGCCGCCGTCGCCTGGCACTCTATTATGGCTACCCGTATCGGTTAATGGGCATACGTTTGTATCATCTGGTCGAGATTATCGAGGCGAGCGAGGATGTGATTGAGACGCCTGCCGAAGATATCGCTCTGTGGCAGCGCATGACGATCTTTGATGCACGCTCCATGCTCGGCCTGTACTGCTATCGCGCAGGCTATTATCCCGCCGCTCTGGCTCAATGGACGCGTATTCCCGAGCGGAACCGCATCTTGCGCCCTGAGATTGCGCGTTTACTGGCTGAGGTGGATAACCGGCTCGCCCTGGAAAAACAAGAGACGCAGCCCATGCGACGCGACCAGATCTTGCGCCAGCAGCCGATCCTCTCCGGCAATCTCCCACTCGCTGATCTCCCTAACCCCTATGAACCTGTTCGTAGTGAAGAAACGGAAGACGGGCATAGAACAGAACGAACTCCGCACACGAGCCTGACCGACGGCGTCGATGAGAAGGAACGCGTTACAAGCGGATCGCTACGCAATGATCTACCGGCCAACGGGAATGGGTACAGCAGTAGTGCCCCCCGGCAAAAATCCGTTATGTTAGGCTCTCTCCATCCAGCACTGCCGCCCACAGGCGCCGCCCCACCTCGCGGGGCACAGCAAAGCTGGCTCTCTCGCCTGCTACGCAATCCTTCTAACAAATAAGCGGTCTCACTCCAGGATCTGTTTTCAGCAGAAGCGGACAAAGTTGCGCTTTGTTCGCTGCATGGTTCCCTGTGCCATTTTGGGCGTTATCCATGATATACTGGAAGAAAGATCTTCGAGAAACGCTTCAATGCTTTTACGGAGCAAGGATATGAATTATGACTAATCAAACTTCGTATACAGAGAGTTCGGAAGTCAACTGGCCGTTGGACGCGACGACTATGTACGGCACGCTGGTCAGACCAGTTGGTCCCGGGCCGTTTCCCGCAGTGGTGATGGTGGCGGGCAGCGGTCCGACTGATCGCGACTGGAATTCGCCACTGCTGCCGGGAACCAATGGCAGCGCGCGTCTCCTCGCGGAGGCGTTAGCACAGGCTGGGATTGCCTCACTGCGCTACGACAAGCGCGCTTCTGGCCCCCATGCACGCGAGAACGTGCCACTGCTGATTGGCAAGATGAGCATGCAAAGCCATGTCGACGAGCTGGCAGGAGCGGTACGCGTCATAGCGAGCCAGGCTTACGTCCGTGGCGACCGGATCTTCGCGCTCGCCAACAGCGAGGGGACCCTTCACTCCCTGAACTACCAACTGCACAGCCCCGAGATTCCGTTCGCCGGACTCGTGCTCACCGGCCCTCCTGGACGGCCCATTGACGCTGTTGCGCGATCCCAACTGGCAGCGCAGGCAGCTCATATACCGAATGGGGATGCGCTGCTGGCGCTCTACGATGCCGCCATCACTCGCTTCATGGCGGGGGAGCCCATGGCCCCAGATCCGGCGCTGCCGCAGGGGGTTCAGTTGTTACTGCAGAGCCTGGAAAGTCCGGCCAATTTGCCCCTGGCCCGCGAACTCTGGGCGGCCGATGCGGCTCCCTTGCTCAGACAGGTGAACGTTCCGGTGCTGGTCATCATCGGGAAGAAGGACCTCCAGGTCAACTGGCAAACCGATGGTGAGCCGCTCCAGCGTGCCGCGGCGGGACATGAGCAGGTGACCTTTCTCTTCCCTGAGAACGCGAATCACGTCCTCAAGCAAGAGCTGCGGCCCCTGTCAGGGCTGGCGCCAGCCGAGATAGCGGATAGCTACAATGGCCCCGATACCCACCTGGATCCACAGACACTGGCCAGCATTCTCGCGTGGCTGACGGCCCACGCCTGACCAGGGTTCTCGTCTTACCTCTTTTCCTGTTATCCCTCGTACAGGTCAGAAGGAGTCAACTGCTGGGTAAGCAATTGTTGCAGTCGCTTCTGTCGCTGGGGTCCCTGCAAGCTCGCTTCCAGCAGACGACGACCATAGAAGTAGGTAAAAATGTAGGCCTGGTGGAAGGGTCGTTGCAATGATGCAAGAGCGCGATGCGCAGTCTCCTCGCTCAGGAGAGCGTAACGCATGAGATAGCCCATTACTTCAGTGTCTGAGCGGCCTTCGCTCAACAGCCAGGCCGCATTGCACCATACCCCCCACAAGAGATCAGTGGCGTGCTGTATCTTCGTCAGGTCGCTGTTATCCGGACTCATACCCGCTTCTGGATAGATATTTTCAGCCAGCCACTGTTCAGCTTCTCCAGGGGCAAAGACCATCTCATGAGCGAGGAGAGCCAGCCCTTCACTGATCACAAACGGCGGCGTGTAAAGAAAACTTACCCGTTGTTCAAGATACCCTCGCTGTTGGATGAGAGCCTCATCTTTGAGTACAGCCTCCGCAAGATGGCCAGGATACCCTTCATGACATAGTACATAAAAGAGGTCGGTAAGAGGAAAAGGTACCGCAGGATTGAGGCAGATACGCGAGCGATGGTTCCCCAGATAACAGGCCACCGCACGTACAGGCCGATCCACGATGGTTTGGATCTCTACTTGCTCATCAGCAGGAAGGGGAACGATGGCCTGTGTGCGCAACCTCGCCTCCATCAAGGCGCGATGGAGAAAAGAGGGCAACAAATGGGCTTTCTCTGGCGGCAGCGTAAAGGATGCTTGCCATTGATGGAGGCGTTCTGCAATACTGCCACTCCCAGGAAGCGCCTCATCATAGAGGGCATAGGCTTGCTCGAAGATACTCTCCGGCAGCCACTCAACATGGAGATCAAAGCAACGCAACACCTCCTCTTGCAGAGAAAAGTGCTCACCTTGCAAACGACGGCTGACCGTCTCAAGGGCGCGAAGGTGCTTCGCCAGATACACAGTGCGGTGCGGCTCAAAATCCTGCTGAGGCAAAGTCTCTTTCAACTTCTGAGTGTCGCATACCAGCATATCGGCTGGCTGAACAGGCTCATGGAGCACCTGCTCGTACCATTCTGGCGGATGATATTCCTCAACATCCTCGTAGAGAGTGTGCGACTCAATAGCCTTTTCCAGCCTCAGCGCCAGGACGGTGTAATCACGTAACCAGCTACTACTCAAAAGATCGCATCCTTCCTTTCCATATGGGGGTGCCAACATATTCGCCCCATTTTTAAAGTTGTGCTCACCTCTTGCAAGGCCTGGGGCGTGCGTCAACACCCTGTCTCACGAATTAGCAGTGGAGTGATATGACTGCTAATTCCAAGTCTAGCATATTCTCGACTGCAATTCCAGCACTTTAATACCATATTTGCTAGCAGAGTACATATGGGTTTGCCAGTTCAGATGATTGTAATGCTCATGGAATGGCTCTCAATCTAGCATTTCCGATTGTTGCCCCTGCTATGAGAATAATAAAGTAAGATCACTTGCAAATTGCAAGTAGCGCAAAAAAGGACGGAGGAGAGCATCATGGACCACACCTTCGCTACCATCATATCAGGGCTGGCAGCCTCCCTTTGTTGGGGCAGTGGCGACTTCAGCGGCGGACTTGCCTCACGGCGCTCCACGAGCATCAGCGTCATTATAGCTACCTATACGATTGGATTGATTCTCCTGGTCGGGCTGGCGTGGATCTGGAAGGAGCAATTACCCTCACTTACCGATATTATCTGGGGAACCCTGGGCGCGCTAGCTGGCGTCACCGGCACGATGGCATTCTATGGCGCACTGGCCATTGGGCGCATGGGGGTTGTTGCCCCGGTTTCCGCCGTCATGACGGCTGGCCTTCCCGTCCTGTTCAGCACGTTGACGCAAGGAATCCCTGGCCCGCTCCAGATTGGTGGCTTCGTCCTGGCATTGTTGGCGATCGGGCTGATCTCGCGGCCAGAACGGTCCACAGGGCGCCCAAAGGGGATCGGGTTGGCGCTGCTGGCCGGGTGTGGCTTTGGCTGCTTCTTCATCCTCAGCAGTCGGGTCAGCCCCGGCGAGACCTTCTGGCCCCTGGCAGCGGGTCGTCTCGCCTCAGTGATCCTCATGCTGGTCCTCGCGCTGGTAAGGCGGCAGCCGGTGCGCCCCAAGAAAGAGGTCGGGTTCTTTATTCTGCTCGCAGGGGTCATGGATGCCGTTGGGAACGCCTTCTTCGTACTGGCCGCGCATACTGGCCGTCTCGATGTCGCCTCTATCCTTTCCTCCCTCTATCCCGCCGCGACCGTGCTGCTGGCGGCATGTATCCTGCGCGAACGCGTGACACGCATACAGAGCAT
>Ga0070730_10004998_pt1 | contig 11511 bp, 6 predicted proteins | sample Coa_R1_3_FD_66447 | JGI IMG/M metagenome (GOLD analysis project Ga0070730, IMG submission 66447) | Surface soil microbial communities from Centralia Pennsylvania, which are recovering from an underground coalmine fire - Coalmine... | ecosystem: Environmental > Terrestrial > Soil > Unclassified ... | reverse complement strand
ATACCATGCTCCTCTCTCTCATTTAGATACAATTAGCTCGTAGGGGCGCCCCTACGAGCCCAGGATCTTATTGCCAGCAGCCACAAAATCCTTCAAGGTCTGGGCGACAGGGGCCTGCTTGTAGATCACATCCTGGAAGGCCTTATCAAAGAGGCTATTGATCGCCGACACTTTGGTGGTAGCGACATTCTTCACCAGCGCGTCATCATACTCAGCATAGGTCAGGCCCTGGCCGAAGGCCGAGATGATAGGGGTCTGCTTGACATCAGCATTGCTGCCCCAGGATTTGCGTGGCATGGTCATGCGTGCCTCTTTGGTGGCGGTCAGTTCCGTATTCAGGGTTGTCAGGCGCTTGATCAGCTCCCAGGCCTGATCGGGATTTTTGGCAGCCTTAGGAATGAACAGGCCAGAGCCGGCGGTATAAGTAGACTGCGTCTGGTGGGTTAAGGCCTGCGCTACATCCCAATGCAAATTGGGGCTACCAGTTAGAATCGGCTTGATGTCCCAGGGACCGGTCAGAATGATGGCCGCACGACCAGCGGAAAAGAGTTTCTGAGGCCCATCGTAGCTGCCAGTATTGAGTGGCACGGGCGCGACCTTGTGTTTATAGATAAGATCGTACTGGAACTGGAGTGCTTCATAGGCGCTATCGTTATCGAGCGTCAGCACATTCTTCTGCGCATCGTAGAGATGGACCTTGTTTTGCAAATACCAGGGCCAGGAATAGCCGGAATCCTGGTTCATAGCAAAGCCGTAGACGTTCCCTCCAGTCAGTTCTTTGGCTGCGGATAGGAAGTCATCCCAGGTGGTAGGGAAACTATTGATGCCAGCTTTCGCGAAGAGGTCTTTATTGTAGAACGGCAGATTGCAGGTGAGGTGCAACGGAACCCCGTAGATCTCGCCATTGGCCGTGCTGCCATCGACCGTATAGCCCTGCCAGTCATCAGGAAAACCGGTACTCTGCTTATCCTTATCAACGTACTTTTGCAGAGAGAGCAGTTTGCCACCCAGTGCGAACTCCTGCACCCATGCGCCGGGCTGCTCGACCAGATCGGGAACATCATTGGCCGCGAAGTTGGCTAAGAGCTTGGTACGCAGATCGGGCCACTGATATTGCTCAAGTTTGACATCCCAACCAGTATCCTTTTTGAATTGCGCAATCACATTCTGATAGGTAGTATAGTTATGACCGGGATTCCAGTAGACCCGCAGTGTCTTGTCGCCCGACGCTGCGGCTGGCGTGGAAGAAGAAACGAGGCTGTTCGTGCCACCGCAGGCCGAGAGAAAGGCGGGGATTGAGATGGCGGCAGTGCCGAGTCCCGCGCCGATTTTCAGCGCATCGCGGCGTGAAACGCGTTGCCCTGGCGTGGGAAGCTTGTTCCCTGGATCATTTGTTGTGCTCATCAGTTGGTCTGGCTCCTTTTACAAATTAGGAAATACAAGGTACAGGTAAGAAATACAGTGTATTTATGACTGCTTGTTATGATAATCATAACTAAACTGATCAACATTGTCAAGATTACCCTGCCGTCAATGCGGCTGGCGCAGAATGAATTTGTGCGCTAGACGGACTCTCTCACGATGAGTTCCCATGGGCAGAGATGAATACGTCCTGGGCTGTCCGGCTGCTGCAGGCGACTGAACATCAAGGCTCCCACATCTTTGAAGTCCAGTGAGGTGGGGCCGATCGTGGTCAGAGGCGGACTGTTTATTTCTCCTTCGGGAATATTGCCAGCACCGATGACCGCCACATCCTGAGGAACGCGCAATCCTGTGTCACGTGCCGCCCAGATGGTCGCAATAGCCGCGACATCCGAGCCTGCGAAGACGGCATCTGGCCGATCGGAGCGTTGAAAGAGTTCTCGCGCGCTCTGATAGGCTTCCTTACGATGGGATCGTTCTGTGCGTACGATGAGGCGTTCATCAAGAGCGATGCTTTGGTCTTGCAAGGCGCGCTGATACGCCAGGAAACTGGTGTTCTGTGTGGGTTCTCCCTCCTTTGAGGCGGTGAGAAATGCGATGCGTCGATGGCCTTTCTCGATCAGGTAGCAGACGGCCTGGTAGAAGGCTTCCTCTTCAGTTGTACGCACAACATCGAACTGGTGGCCACGGACAAGATTGCTGAACGCCACGAGCGCGGTCCCTGTTTTCGCCAATTGAGCCAGCTCTGCACTGCTCGATTGACCATGCACGAGAATAATGCCATCGGCCAGGGCGCGCTGTGCCAGCAGCTTCTGCTCCTTCTCATAAGAGGGGGCAAGGGCCAGTAGCACCGTGTAGCCGTACTGCTCCGCGACGCTTTCGATATCGCGGCAAAGTGCTTCATAGTAGGGAATGCCGAGCTGGGGGAGCACGACGCAAATACGCTCGGTACTCTGGCGTCGCAAGTGACGTGCCGACTGATTGGGCATGTAGCCAAGATCAGCAACGACCTGCATCACGCGTTGTCGTGTGGTTTCATTAATGGGTTTGTTGTCGAGCCTGCGCCCATTCAGCACATAGGAGACCGTGGCAATCGATACCCCTGCCTGCCGGGCGACATCGTGTAATGTTGGGCGCTGGTTGGTCATCATTGGCCTTCCATTGGGTTAAACGTTTCACATGTCGAAAGATTACCATGTATGGATGAGAAAAGTCAAGCTTTTCACATATTTTCTTTCAGTGCCGCAATCTTGCCGCGCATAGCGAACAGGATACCCCCTCCGATGACCATCCAGCCAACCACCACATAGGGGATGTAGCTGAGTGGAGCATCGCCTGGCGAGATAAATGCGGCCAGGAAGATGGCGGTGAGAAGTAGCGTAGCGAGCGCGGGCACAATCCCGTGGCGGAGCAGCTTGAATTGGGTGCGGCGTTTGCGCCAGAAGAACCGGATACAGGCAATGTTGACCAGAGCATAGATCATGATGACGAATATCGCGTCGAGCGTACCCAGGAAGCCGAAGGCAGTGATCGGGGTCATAAGGAAGCCCAGCGCAAGTCCCGCGACGAGCCCGAAAACGCAAAGCGCGGTAATGGCTCCTATAGGCGTCTTGCGTGTAGGATGGGTCTTTGCCATCCAGCCTGGCAGGAGGCCATCGCGCCCGACCGTGAAGAGAATACGAGCGCCTCCGTTGACGATGGCCAGCGCGGCCCCAAAGAACGAGAGCAGGCCAGCCAGGTCAATCAGGACGGCAAAGACGTTGCCGCCAAAGTGGCGCGCGATCGTGTCGAAGGGTGCGGAATCATTAGCGTATCCGGTCGCCATATTGTTCATGCCATAGCCGACGGTTGCGACGTATGCCATCAGCACGTAGAATATGCCCACCACGATCATCGAGCCATAGACGGCACGTGGAATATTGCGATGCGGGTTGTTGGTCTCTTCGCCCAGCGCAGCGGCCGTCTCGAAACCGATAAAACTGAGCACGGCCAGGATGATGCCAACTGTTAGATCGCCATTCTTTGGCACCGGGCTCACCGTGAACGGGGCCGCGCTGAGCCCTGCATGGCTTCCCAGGCTGAAGAGAACGATGATAGCCAGAAGAAGACAGACTCCTATCTCAAAGGCCAGAAAGGTGAGATCAACAGTGAGGGATTGGCGAATGCCTATGTAGCTGAGCGCGAAGACAATACCCACAGCCGCGACAAACCAGAAGCTCCAATGCAGGTTGAAGCCAAACCAGCGCGTGACCAGCGTTTGCAAATTAGCGCTCATCAAAATGAAGGAGTAGGGAATGCCCAGCGCTATGGCGATCAAACCGATCCAGCCGGTCAAGAAGCCCCAGGCGGCATTCAGCCCCTCCACGACAAAGGTGTAGGCAGAGCCGCTGGAGGGCAGTTCACGTGACATCTCGCTGTACTGATTGGCGACCAGCAGCGCAACCACGAAGCCAATCACATAACAGAGTGGGATGGCCGCGCCAACCACCCCGGCCTGGGGAATAGTATTGAAAAATATCGATGCGGCTGGCGACATGACTGCGACCGATATGACCACGGCATGGCGCAGATCCAGGACACCCCGGCGTAGTGCTGGGGAAGAGGTCTCTTCTACAGGGGATGGAGAGAAGGCTTCGCTCATGAGCCGGCTCCTTTGCACAATGTGCTCACTGAAGGTTTTTAGTACATAAAGTGATCTCGCCTCCTACGCGGGGAAGAGGGGAATAGTCCCTTCCACCAGCGCAATCACTGATTTGATCAGGTAATCGAGATCACTGCGCGCTCTGGCGGTATCGCGGTCACTAATAAATTGCAGGATCAATCCATCTAATCCTCCTATGATGAAGCGTGCCAGGGTAGGGAAAGGAGTAGCGCAGGGCTGGCCTGTGGTGGTGCAGGCCTGCTCAATGATAGCTTCGACGACCGCACTATAGCCGCCATACTGTTGTTTTGCCAGCCAGGCGCTCTCTGGGTTGCGCAGCGCGTAGAGTGTCAGTTCATATTGCATCACCTGCAGCTCTGGTGCGGACTCCACATGCTCCCAGAAGGCCTTGAGACTGGCCTCGATGACTTCCCTCAGACTGCCACTTACCGTTGCCACCGAGCGCACAATCTCTTCGGTTACGCGCATCATCTCCTGCAGCACGGCGAAGAGCAGGTCATCCTTGCTACCGAAGTAGTAGCGCAGCATAGCCTGGTTCACGTTGGCTTCCGTTGCAATTTTGCGCGTTGTCGTCTCGGCCAGGCCGTCGCGTGCGAGCACACGAATGGCTGCTTCGAGGATTTCCGCGCGACGTGCGTCCTGCATGACTGGTCTGCTCATCCGACCTCCACGTGAGTCATAGAGAGGAATTATTCAATCGATTGAATAAAGTGTACGGGCAAGAGACTAGCTTGTCAAGGAGCTGCTCTGAATGTGCCATGCGCTTTTTCTTCAACATGCGGAGGGAAATAGCATCGGGCACTTTAGATGCTATGTGGCGCCCAGATCTGCACCGTCTTATCCACACCTGCCGAGGCAACGGAGCTGCCATCAGGGGACCACGCTACCGCCTCGACGGTAGCGGTGTGCCCTTGATAGGAGAAAAGGGGGCTTCCATCCGTGACATTCCATACCCATACTGTTCCATCACTATCTCCTGCTGAGACCAGACGCTTACTGTCAGGAGACCATGCTAGCGCAATTGTGATGATGCCATTCCTGCCGATAGTAGAGGTAACCTGCCAGGAGGTGGTACTCCATATCTCGATAGCTTCTTGCGGGGTAAAAGCGAGGAATTTGCCATCAGGGGACCATACCACGGTGCCTCCACTCCCAATTTCGTTGGGGACAACGCTTTGATGACTAAAGATCCGGCTTTGTGCCACTACATTCCACACCTCCAGCTTATTATATAAGCTACTATACCAGGCCAGATACCTGCCATCAGGGGACCAGGTGAGAGAATGCCCTGCGTCATTCTGTCCCCCCTGCGTGAAGACAATCTCTCCAGTAGCTACATCCAGGACATGTACGTCCTGGGAGATGCCTATGGCGATGCGCTTCCCATCAGGGGACCATGCCAGAGCCTGTGCGGCATCAAGATTTAATGTGTACATGAAGCCCTTACCCCTCTGTCCAGGCAGAGGGACCCCCAGGACAGTAGTTTTTCCGTCGGTTATGAAGGCAGAAGCGAGAAGCCTGCCGTCAGGGGGCCATCCGCCCATAAGCACCTGCTCTGCATCCTGCCTATAAATACAGTTGCCCTCTGAGGTTTGCCAGACCTGTATGCTGCTGTAATCTGCTGAGGCAATGAGCTTGCTATCAGGGGACCATGCTAGCGACGAGACGGGAGCCGTATGCCCGTAATAGACCCGTTGAGTCCATTGCGTGGGATGGACCTGAACAGCAGCAGTGCTGCTCGGAGCGGGATAGGATATAGTCTTCGGATGTGAGAATGCGGCCAGCGCCTCTATCCCACCAACCAGTGCAATGCCAGCGAGAAGGCCAGTGGTGACCTTGAGGGCTGTGCGCCGAGATGTCGTTGCTTTCGGCTTTGGTGCCTGTTGTTGCATCTGTTGCATCTGTTGCTGGGAGAACGTGGGTTGCCATTGTGGGAGATCCTGCGGAACAGGAGGATGCCAGATGCGTGCCTGGTGCCCCACCTCGCTGATGCGTTGCAGCTCCTGCTTGACCTGGGTCGCGCTCTCCGGGCGTTTTCGGGCGTCGATATCGACCAGGTCTGTTACCAGCGCTTCCAGGGCGATCACCCGCTCGTCTCCGTAAAGTCGTAGTGGGGTGAAATGGAAGGCGTTCTCAGCAGGATCTTCGCCCGAGAGCAATTGGTGGAGCAGGGCGCCCAGGCTATAGAGGTCGCTCTGTGGCGTAGTCTGTTGTTTGCCGTACTGTTCAGGGGCAGCGTAGCCTGGGGAGCCCAGCGGGATCGTATCCCTGGTTTGTCCGGGTTTGAAGTGGCGCGCAATACCGAAGTCGATCAGGAAGAGATGCCCTTTGGGGGTGCGCATAATGTTGGTGGGCTTGAGGTCGCGAAAGATGATCGCTGGCTGGCGTGTATGCAGATAGTGCAATACTTCGCAGAGCTGCAACCCGATGCGGCATACTTCGTCTAATGGCAGGCTGTGCGTTCCCGTGTTGCCAATCGATCCCTGGTGCAGATAGTCCTCCAGTGTTTCGCCTTCGATGAAGTCCATCACCAGGTACCAGTGGTCTGGGTCGGTGAAGTGCTCGTAGATGCGGGGCAGATTGGCATGCTTGAGGTGCGAGAGCAGCGCTACCTCGCGGTGGAAGGTGTCGGTCGCTTCAATCGCCTCCTGGGGAGTCAGGCCGCGCAAGTTGGTCTGCTTGATTGCCACCAGCGCTGGACGATTCTCAGCGGCCTGCGTATCTTTGGCCTTGTAGACTGCGCCAAAGCCGCCCGCTCCCACCTGTGTCAGCAGACGATAACGCTGATTCAGCAAGGGTGTGCTTGCATCTGCGACCGTCGATGCGTCGAGCGCATGATGGCAGGCGAAGCAAGTGGAATGTTCGGCAGGGTTGTCCGCGCCGCAGCTCTGGCAGTACATGATCTCGGCTCCTCAAGGTGATGTTGCTGAAAATAGTCGTATATCAATATATACGATGCTCTGGTTCTCTTTGTCACCCTAAGTGGCTTGCCATGCCAGAATCTCCTGGGAAGGAGTGGCGATTGCTTCAGCCAGGCTTTGCCCGCTTTGTTGCAAGTAGGCCTGTACCAGGTGGTATCCAAACTCGAAGCCTGCATAAGGTGGCAGTCCTACCGTAGGATGTCCCTGTAAGGCTGTAAGTTCATCGCCATAGAGATAGGCCGCAATAAGACGGGCATCGGTTGTAGTGAGCGCCCGATCGATCAAATCGCGGACGTATTCCAACTCATCTGGTTCCAGCGGCTGTGCTGTCGGAGGTCGTGGGGCATCGCCAATCAGGAACTGCATGCCGTAGATATTGCACTTTATCTCATCATAACTATTGACACCGTGCAAGCGCGCAACATGGGAGAGCGTCTCCTGCCAATCGTCAGGCTGACGTATGGAGACCAGCCAGGGCGAGGGGATATCCGGGAACATTGTTGTGATGAAGGCCGCGCTGAGACCTTCGAGTACAAGCATATCGCCTAATGTGATAGTCTGTGTGGTTGGCGTCAATGCCCAGCGCAGATTATGCAGGTAGAGACGTGCGAGTGCCGGCCCCAGGCGTGCCAGGTTGCCAGTCCCTGGCCAGAGTTGTAAGAAAAGGTAGCCAGGAAGGCCAGCGAAACCACTCAGGCCATGATTCATGACCATCAAGTTCTGATTGGTGGGATCAGCAGGCAGCAGTAGACACTCTATATGAGCAAGTGCTGCTGGCGATGGAAGGATTTCCGCGCAGGTGTGCAGAGATGTGCGCAATGTCTCTAACACATGCCTGGCAAGGAACTGGGAGAACTGCCATTCGGAGGCATCTTTGCTGCGTCCTGGATCAAAGAGGCCCCAGGCCTGTTGGCCCACCATCACGTCATAGCCATCCTGCTTGACCGCCTGCATCACTGGATAGCCTCCAAGCATACGCTCCAGGGAATGTCTCTCCAATGGCATGAGACTATTCAGTCCATGCTGACCGAAGATTGGCTCCTGTGCTTGTGCAAAGACTTCTTTTGGGCGTGCTCGCAATGTGAATATTGGCTGGAGCAGTGCTATGGTGTCGTAAACAAGAATATGCATGGTTGATCTGTGTTGCTCTTTCTCTTTCTTCAGACTATAAAGTAGTTACCCAGTATAAAGCATGACGTTACGTCATATGCAAGTCTCTTTTTTTGAACATAACAGCAACAACAAAGATCCCTCTTGCGTATACTTTTTGGTTGCAGGCTTGTATACTACATAATTGTACAGTATGTTGTTGCTCTGGCTACTCTCTGGTTGAAGGAGGTCTCGCTGGTGATCCCGACCCTCCACATTCGCTTGTTGGGCGATTTTTCGCTGGTGTCGGGTGACACCCCCGTGACGACAGTCAATGTTCCCCGTTTACAATCCCTACTGGTCTATCTGGTGCTGCATCGGACCTCGCCCCAGGCTCGTTCTCACCTGGCCTTTCTGTTATGGCCTGATTCGACTGAGGCTCAGGCCCACACCAATCTGCGCAAATTGCTGTATCAATTGCGCCAATCCTTCCCAAATGCCGATCATTTCATATTCGCCGACAAACAGAGCCTGCAGTGGCAACCAGCAAAGGAGGTTTCCTGGACCCTCGATATTCAGGAGATGGAGGAGGCGCTCGCCCAGGCCACACGGGTAGAGCGAGAGCAGGACATGACCTCGGCACGGCAGCCCTTTGAGCAGGTGATACGCCTCTACCGTGGAGATTTGCTGCCCAGTTGCTATGATGAGTGGATTCTGCCCGAGCGTGATCGCCTGCGCCAGCTCTTTTTTCAGGCGGCGGAACGCCTGATCACGCTGCTAGAGGAGGAGGGCGAGTATGAGTCCGCGATCAGCGTGGCTCAACAACTGCTCCGCCATGATGCCCTGCACGAGGTAACATATCGGCAGCTCATGCACCTGCATGCCCTGCGAGGAGATCGAGCCGCGGCGCTGCGCATCTATCACACCTGCGTGACGGTGCTGGAGCGCGAACTGGCTGTAGAGCCCAGCGAGACCACACGACGCGCCTATGAAGCGCTCTTGAAGATGGATACGGCCGGGTCTCCCAGGCGCGTTCCTATCGTGCCAAGAGGCGTTGGAGCGCCGCTGGTGGGCCGCAAGCCAGAGTGGAGCCGTCTGCAAACGGTGTGGCGTAGGGCAGCGGCCGGAGGCGCCCATCTGGTTGTGCTCTCAGGGGAGGCTGGCATTGGGAAAACGAAACTGGCAGAGGAACTGCTCGCCTGGGTCAATCGGCAGGGCATGACGACCGCAAGCGCTCATTGTTATGCGGCTGAAGGTCAACTGGCATACGCACCGGTGGTTATGTGGCTGCGCGCCGATGCTCTGCAAACGGGCTTAGCGACGCTTGACCCTGTCTGGCTCACGGAGGTGGCGCGCCTGCTGCCCGATCTGCTAACCGGGCGATCCCGGCTGCCTCATCCCACTCCCATGACGGATGGATGGCAGCGGCGACACTTCTTTGAGGCTCTGGCTCACGCATTGGTAGACGCTCGTCAACCTGTGTTGTTGCTACTGGATGATCTGCAATGGTGTGACAACGAGACGCTGGAATGGCTGCATTATCTGCTCCACTTTGAGCCAGAGATGCGCTTGCTGCTGGTCGCGACGGTGCGTTCGGAGGAGGTGCTTCCTGAGCATCCGCTGGTCGTGTTTCTGAATACACTCCAACGCGAGGGTCTGCTCACAGAAATCACGCTTAAGCCCTTGACGACAACCGAGACAACCTCCCTGGCCGAGCATATCGCGGGCCGCCCGCTCGCTGCGGCCATGACGGATGTGCTCTACTCTGAGACTGAGGGCAACCCGCTCTTCGTGGTAGAGATGCTGCGCGCGGGAACGCTGGATCATTGCGGCGAAGAACAGCCGGCTGGCGCGCAACCTCTCGTTCCCCATACGCTTCTCACACAGCCTGGCTCAACGCTTCCTCCAACGGTGCAGACGGTGCTCTCCGCACGGCTGGCGCAATTGTCCCCATCGGCCCGGTCATTGGCCAATGTGGCCGCGGTCATCGGTCGCGCATTCGCGTTCGATGTGCTGGTGCGTGCCAGTGGAGCGAGTGAGGATAGCGTCGTGCAGGCGCTGGATGAACTCTGGCAGCGGCGCATTGTGCGGGAGCAGGGCACAGAAACAGCCGATACCTATGACTTCAGCCATGATAAGCTGCGGCAACAGGCATATACTTCCCTGAGTCTGGCGCATCGGCGTCTCCTCCATCGCCGTATCGCGGAGGCGTTCGAGGCTATCTATAAAGATAAACTGGATGGAGTCAGCGGACAGGTTGCCGTCCACTATGAGCGGGCAGGTTTGCCTGAGCGTGCCCTTCCTGCTTATCGACGTGCTGGCGAGACCGCTATGCGCATCTACGCCAATGCTGAAGCTATCGCGACGTTTCAGCGAGCCACAGCGCTTCTGGAGACTGGTGCGCCAGATCAGGTGAGGCAGGAGAAAGAGGTAGCCGCTGATATCTATACCGACCTGGGTGATGTCTTTGCGATGACGGGACGGCAGGAGGAGGCAAGAGAGGCCTATCAGCAGGCCATGGCCTATCTACCGAAAGATATGTTCATCCCGCAAGCGCGTTTACAAAGGAGCGTGGCCATTACGTGGAATTCTGCCACGAACAATCCCAGGGACATCATTCATGTCAATGCCGGTCAGGCCTTTAAGGAAGCTGTGCGCCTTTTAGAACTGGCGCCTGATAAAGAGAGTACAGCGTGGCGGCAAGAGTGGATTCAGCTTCAGGTTGACCAGTTATTGCCACTACGCGTGCCTGTGGATGAAATGACGGCCATCATTGAGAAGGCTCAACCCCTCGTGGAACAGTACGGTACAGCCGAGCAGCGCCTCAAATTCTTCCTGGCGATGCATACGCGTGATGCTGCTCGTGGTCGCTATGTGTTCTCGGAAAAAATAGTCACCTCTTTCAGCGAGGCACTGCCTTCTTTTGAGCACATTAGCAACAAAGATCTGCTGGGCTTCGCTCATTTTGCGCTTGGTGTCGGCCTGTTGTTTACCAGTAAGTTAGATGAGGCGGAGGAGGAGTTTCTTGTTGCTCTGCGGATAGCAGAACAGGTAGGGAGCGCCGCCCTCCTTATGCGCTCTCTGACGTTTCTTCCCTTCGTATTCAGGAGACGTGGAGAGGTGGAGAAGGTGCGCAGTACAATTGCGCGTGCTCTGGCAGTGTCAGAAGCTCGGAATAATATCATCACCGGTCATCGTGCCTGGGTGGCATGGCGCGAGGGCAATCTGGTTGAGGCGGAGATTCATGCTCTGGCCGCGCTGGAGGATTGGCAACGTCTGCAGCGTGTTGATCCACTTTCCTGGGTAGGCGTCTGGCCTTTGCTTGGTATCATGCTGGTACAGGAGAAGATCGCGGATGCCATAAGGTATGCATGCATGGTGCTCGATCCTACCCAGCAACCTCCTCCTGAAGCGTTG
>Ga0070730_10004997_pt1 | contig 11514 bp, 8 predicted proteins | sample Coa_R1_3_FD_66447 | JGI IMG/M metagenome (GOLD analysis project Ga0070730, IMG submission 66447) | Surface soil microbial communities from Centralia Pennsylvania, which are recovering from an underground coalmine fire - Coalmine... | ecosystem: Environmental > Terrestrial > Soil > Unclassified ... | reverse complement strand
GTCGTCGAAGTGGCGCTGCGCCGCCGCGCCCACGCGCTGCATCGAGCTCGTGTTGATCGACGGCGGGAAGCTCACGATGAGCGACGCGCGCGGTCCGGGCGCCGCGCCGCCGCGCACCTTCTCGATCGCGTGCTCCACGGCGCGCGCGCGCAGCTCGAGCTCGATGTCGTTCACCTTGGGGCTCGCGACCGTGAGCATCAGCGTCGCCGTGTCGCCGAAGTCCTTCTGGAACACGATGGGCCCGGCGCCGCTCGGCAGGTCGTGGATGCTGTCGAGCCGCCCCTGCACGTCGTCCCACTCCTTGGCGCGGTCGACGACGTTCTCCTTGAGCGTGACGTAGACGATCGACACGTTGGTGCGGCTGATGGACTCGACCTTCTCGACGTTCGAGTTCTCGGCGAGCTTCTCCTCCATGCGCCGCGTGACGAGCTGCTCGATCTTCTCGGCCTGCGCGCCGGGCCACTGGCACGTGGCGACGGCGACGCGCACGTCGATCGTCGGGTCCTTCGCCTTGGGCATCTTGAGGTAGCCGAAGACGCCCCACAGGATGGTGAAGACGAGCGCCACCCACGCGACGTGCGGCGTCTCGGTGAAGTAGCGCGCGGTGTTTTTCGTGCGCTCGACGATCTCCCGGTCGGCGGCCAGCTCCTCCTGCCGCGACGCGTCCTCGTGCGGCGGGGCCCCCTGGGGAGCGCTCACGGGATGACCTGGACGGCCTCGCCGTCGGAGAGGAGGCCCGCGCCGAGGACGACGATCTGCTCGCCGCCCTTGAGCCCCTTGGTGACCGGGATGACGCTCCCCAGGTACTCGCCGAGGTCGACGTCGCGCGCGTGCGCCACGGACCGGTCGCCCGCGGGCTCGACGACGAAGACGGCGAACTGCCCCGGGTGCGCCGGCGAGCGGACGATGGCTTGCAACGGCACGAGCGGCTGCGGGGCGGCGCCCGGCGCGGGTCCGTCGGCGAGCGAGAGCGCGGCGATCATCCCGGTCTTCAGGTGGCCGTCGGCGTTCGGGATCGTCACCTCGACCTCGAAGACGCGGCTGTGCGGGTCCGCCGCGGGGTCGATGCGCGTGATGCGCCCGTCGAACTTCACGTCGCGGTACGCCTCGGTGGTCACGCTCTGCGACGCGCCGAGCTGCACGCGCGGCAGGATCGTGTCCGGCACGCCGAAGACGACCTTCACGTTGCGGATCTCGGCGACGGTGAAGGCCACCGTCCCCGCCGCGGCGAGCGTGCCGACCTCGATGCCGCGCTTGATGACCACACCGTCGAGGGGCGAGCGCAGGCTGGTGTCGGCCAGCGCCTGCTGCGCCTCGGCGAGGCGGGCGCGCGCCCCGTCGAGCGAGGCGCGGGCCGCGTCGCGCTTGAGGCGCGCGTTGTCCGCCTCCGCCGACGAGATCGACCCGCTCTCGTGGAGCTTCTGGGCGCGCGAGAGATCGAGCTCCGCCTGCTCGAGGCTGGCGCGCCCCTGGTCGACCGCGCTGCGCGCCTCGTCGAGCTTCTGCGTGTAGTCCACCCGGCGCAGCGCCGCGAGCTCCTGGCCGGCAGTCACCGCGTCGCCGTCCTGCAGGATGCGCATCTTGGCGTCGACGCCCGCGGCCTTGGCGATCGAGTCGACGTAGCCGCCTTCCTTGAAGGCGAGGTCCACGCGCGTGGCGGGCTCGATCTGCGCGGAGTAGCGCGAGGCGGTCGCGGTCTCGGCGCGCTCGACCAGGGCGACCTTCACCGCGGTCGGCGACGCGCGCGACGGCTCGCGCTGCGAGCACGCGGCGGATGCTGCGACGACGACGGCGACGAGGGCTGGGGCGAGCAAGCGCACGGCGGACCTCCGATCGGTGTCCGAGCGTACCGCCGTCGGCGGCCGCCGTGCGCGGGGCGTCACCCCGTCATGCGACCGTCACGGGAGCTTCGTCGCGAGCAGGTCGGCCGGCTCGATGATCGGCGCCTTCGCGAGCAGCTCCGCGCCCTTCGTCGTCAGCGCCTTGGCGATGGGGCCCTCGATGTGAGCCTTGCGGCCCGCCTCGTCGGGGAACACGTCGAAGATCCCGAACTCGCTCTTCGAGATCCGGAACGCGAACCAGGCGATCGTCTTCGGCTCGTCGTTCGCGAGCGGAAGCGCGCCGGCGAGGAAGGCGGCGAGCTCCTCCTCCTTGCCGGGCTTGGCCACGAGGCGGGCGACGAATGCGTACTTGACCATGGCATCTCTCCTTGGTGGGCGCGGCGCGCGTGGCGTCGCGACAGAGCGACACCGTAGGCACCGGGAGACGCCGGCGGCAGTGGCGGAACCGACAACGTGGGTAGCGATCCCGCCAGCGGGGCCGGCCGCGGCGGCGCGCCGGGCGGTCGCTGCTACCGTGGGACCATGCGCGTCACCGTGCTCGCCCTCGAGGGCGTCTTCGACAGCGGCCTCTCCGTGGTGCTCGACACGCTCGCCACGGCGAACGACCTCGCGAGCGAGGGGGCTCGGCGCGGCGCCCGCTACGAGGTCACGCTCTGCGGCCTGACCGACGAGGTCACCACGGCGCAAGGCCTGCGCGTCCCGGTCGTCCCCGTCGAGCGCGCGCCGCGGCCCGAGGTCGTCGTCGTCCCCGCCCTCGGCTGCAAGACGCGCGAGACCGTGCTCGCGGCCCTCGATCGCGACGACGTGGGCGAGGCGTGCGGCCGCCTCCGCGCGTGGAACGACCGCGACGTGCGCGTCGTCGGTGCGTGCACCGCGACCTTCGTGCTCGCTCAGAGCGGCGTCCTCGACGGCGGCCGCGCGACGACCACGTGGTGGCTCTCGCCCGTCTTCCGCGAGCGCTTCCCGCGCGTCGCGCTCGACGAGTCGCGCATGATCGTGCAGTCGGGCCACGTGGTGACGGCGGGCGCCGCGCTCGCGCACATCGACCTCGCGCTCTGGCTCGTGCGCCAGAAGAGCCCGAGCCTCGCGGACATGGCGGCGCGCTTCCTCATGTTCGACGCGCGCGCCTCGCAGGCGGCGTACGCGCTGCCGGACCACCTCGCGCACGCGGACCCGCTGGTGGAGCGCTTCGAGCAGTGGTCGCGGCGGCACCTGACGGACTTCTCGATCGCGGCGGCGGCGAAGCACGTCGGCGCGAGCGAGCGGACGCTCGAGCGGAGGATCCGCGAGGTGCTGGGGCGCACGCCGCTGAGCTACGTGCAGGACCTGCGCGTCGAGGTCGCCGTGCACCGCCTGCGCACGACGAAGGACTCGGTGGACGCGATCGCGACCGCCGTCGGGTACAACGACGCCGTGACGCTGCGGACGCTGCTGCGGAAGAAGACGGGGCGCGGGATCCGCGAGCTGCGCGAGGCGGGAGCGGTGTGACGCTCGTGCCGCCCACGTGGCGCGGCTCCGGTGCAAACGAGCGGAGTAGGATGCGCGCCGTGACGCCTCGTCCTGGCTTTCGCTTTTGGGCCGCTCCGGCCCTGTTGTTCCTCGTCTTCGTCGCCGCCGGCTGCGTCGCGAACGACGAGGGGCGAGGCGCCGGGCCCGTCGCGCCCCTGCCGCCGACCGCCCCGCCACCTGCGGGCGCGTCGGACGTCGTTGCCTTCGCGGGGGTGGAGCTCGTCCCGATGGACGGCGAGCACGTGCTGCATCGGCAGAACGTGCTCGTGCGCGGCGGCACCATCGCCGCCGTGGGGGACGCCGACCGCGTGGCGATCCCACCCGGCGCGACCGTGATCGACGGGCGCGGCGCCTACCTCGCGCCCGGGCTGGCGGACATGCACGCGCACCTCTACGACGCCGAAGGCTTCCCCTCGTACCTGGCGTACGGCGTGACGACGGTCGCGAACCTCAACGGGTCGCCCGAGGACCTCGCGCTGCGCGCGGCGACCGCGTCCGGAGCGCTGGTGGGGCCGACGATTTACTCTGCGGGGCCGAGCGTGAACGGCGCTCCGCCGGGCAACGCGACGTTCGTGGCCGTGATGGACGCCGACGGCGCGCGCCGCGTCGTCGACGATCAGGTCGCCGCGGGGTACGACTTCATCAAGGTCTACAGCACGCTCGACGGCGCGCCGTACCAGGCGATCGTCGACGAGGCGCGCGCGAAGAACGTCGCGGTGCTCGGCCACATCCCGTGGTGCGTCGGGGCGGAGCGCGCCGTCGCCGGGACCCAGTCGGACGTCGCGCACGCCGAGGAGTTCCTCTACTCGTTCTTCCACGGCAACGCGGACGACACGTCGCGGCTGCCCGAGCTCGTGAAGATCGTGGCCGCGAGCGGCAAGACCGTGACGCCGAACCTCTTCGCGTACGCGGACTACCTGCGCTCGATGGCGGGGCTCGACGCCGTGCTGGCGGACCCGGAGATGCGCTTCGCCTCGCCGGCGCTCTACAGCGAGCGCCTGCCGCTCAACAACCGCAGCGTCCGCGGCGATCCGAAGGAGTTCGCCGAGGCGCTGCGCAAGGGCCGCGCGCTCTTCCAGAAGCTCACCAGGGCGTTCGCGGACGCAGGCGTCCCGCTGCTCGTGGGGACCGACACGGAGGTGTTCGGCTTCCCCGGGCAGAGCGCGCTCCTCGAGCTGCACGAGCTCGAGGACGCGGGCCTCACGCGCTACCAGGCGATGGTGGCGGCGACGCGCGCGGCCGGCGAGTACATCGTGAAGTGGGTCCACCCGCAGGAGCGGTTCGGCGTGATCGAGCCGGGCGCGCGGGCCGACCTGCTCCTCCTCGACGCGAACCCGCTCGATGCGCTCGACAACCTGCGCAAGCTGCGCGGCGTGATGGCGCGCGGGCGCTGGCTCCCCGTCGAGCGCCTCGCCCGGATGCGCGCCGAGAAGGAGCAGGCCAATGCGCCGCTGCGCGAGGCGGCGCTCGCGGTCGAGCACCTGATCGCCGACAAGAAGTTCGACGAGGCGGCGGCCCGGCTCGAGGCCCTGCACCACGAGCATCCCGAGGCGAAGATCGAGGCGCAGATCGTCCTGGCGGACTACGCGGCGCGGGCGACCAAGACCGCCCCGGCGGCGGCCGCCCGGATGCGCGAGCTCAACGTGGCGCTCTACCCGACCTCGTTCTCGGCGCACACCGCGGCCGGCCGCATGTACCTCGCGATGGGCGACCGCGAGGCCGCGCGCCGCCACCTCGAGCAGGCCGTCGCGATGAGCCCCCACGACGTCGTGGCGCGCGGGTGGCTCGAGCGGGCGAACCTGCTCGGCACACCGCCCTCGTTCGAGGTGGCGGGGCGATACGACGCCGTCGTCGCGGCGCGCAAGCCCCTCTGCGGGGCGGAGACCAGCATCGCCGTCTCCGTGAACGTGACGAGGAAGGCGGACGGGAAGTACGAGGGGACGATGACGATCACCGACGCGGACGCGGACGCCGCGAAGGCAAAGGGCGCCGCGAAGGCCAAGCCCCAGGTTTCCCCCCTGAGCGGCGTCGTGGCGGCCGGCGATCGCCTGTGGATCGAGAGCGACGGACCGGATCTGCACCTCGTCGCCGAGCCCGGCGGCAAGAAGGTGCACGGGCGGTACATCGTCGGCTTCGGCGCGAACTTCGCGCTGACGGGCACGCACGCGAAGGGGCGGTGACGACGGCGCCTTCCGCGAGCGTCAGGGATCGTGCACGCACCGCGCCGCGAAGGAGCCGGTCGCCGACGACTCCTCGCGGATGAAGTCGTAGTCGACGTCGTCGGAGAAGCCGAGCGCGAACACGTTGGGCGCGGCACCGGCGACGGGCGTCGACGACCACAGCTCGGCGCCGGCGGCGCTCGAGAAGACCGACTGCGGCCACATGGGCAGCGTGTGCTGCGTCTCGTCGAAGAGGCTCGCGAGCTCCCGGATGCTCGGCAGGCGCCAGCCGCTCGCCTTGCCGCCCGCGGAGAGGCCGGCGCAGTACGCCTGCGCGGCGGAGAGCGAAAGCGTCGACGCGCTCGCCGCGCGCTGCCACGTCAGCCCGGTGTTCGCGTCGAGCGCGACGTCGGTCGACACGACGAACCGCGTCGCCGCGCCCGCGACACACCCGCTGCGCACGCACATCGACAGCGCGTGCGACGCGGAGTCCGTCAGCACGACGGGCGTCCACCCGAAGTACGTCTCGACGACCAGCTGTCCGACCATGACCGGCGTCACCAGATCGATCGACGACGATGTCCAGACGTTGTTGCCGTTCTGGGGCGCGGTGCTCCCGAAGATGGTCTGGCTCATGTAGAGGCCGCGGATCTGCGTGTAGTCGAGGATGGAGAGCATCTCGATGCGCGTGGGGACGCGCCAGTCCGACTGGCCTGCGGTGCGCAAGGCGGCGCAGCGGGCGTTCACACCGGCCCAGTCGAGGCCGGAGGGCGGCGGGCTGCGCTCCCAGACGAGGCCCGTCGTCAGGTCGAGCACGTTGTCCGTGGCGATGACGTAGTTGGAGAGGGCGGGGCCCACGGGGGGCAGCGGCCACTGGGGGACGCGGCGGTCGGTGGTCGGGCCGCCGCCCGCGGTGGAGCACGTGAGGCCTCCGTCGGAGGTGGAGGCGTCGGAGGTCGCGGCGTCGGTGGCGGCGCCGTCAGTGGCTGCGCCGTCGATGGCTGCGCCGTCTGTGGCCGCGCCGTCGGTGGCCGCGCCATCGGTGGCCGCGCCGTCGGTGGTCGCGCCGTCGGTGGGCGCGCCGTCGCCGGCGGCGTCGGCAGAGGAGTCCGTGGCGGCACCGTCGGCGGTGGCGTCGGTGCTCGGGCCGTCGCCGAGCGCGTCGATCGCGGCATCGCCGCCGCTCGAGCCGTCGGTTGCAGCATCGGTTCCCGTGCTTCCGTCGGTCGTGGTGGCGTCGCCGCCTCCGTCGCTCCCCGTCGTGCCGTCGTTGCCACCGGTACCGTCGTGGCCATCGGCGCCGCCGGTGCCATCAGCGCCGCCGGTGCCATCGGCGCCGCCGCCGCCATCCTGGCCGACGGTTCCGTCCGTCGATCCTCCGTCGTGGCCCCCGCCGTCGTTCGAGCCGCCGTCCCGGCCGCCATCGGGCGAGTACGGCCCCGCCCCGTCGCGTCCAGCGTCGGCCGACTGATCGTCGCCGGACCCGCAGCCCGCGACGACCGCCAGGCAGACGGCCCCCGCGAAGAGAGCACCCCACGCCAAGCGCACTGTTCGCATCGAGCCTCGAGGTCGTTCATCGTACGCCGGCGTGGTGCGAACCTTCCCGGAGACGGGCCACCCCTGTGCCACCCCGTGCTCCCCCTGACACGCCGGCCCGTGCCGCCGCGCCGTGCGTCGTCCGCGATCCCCCGGATCGCCCGGAGAACCCCGCGCGGCGCGGACGTTGCGTAACGCGCGCCGCGTGTCCCCCCGCCCTCTCCCCCTCCGCGCCCTCCTCGCCGCCTGCTCCCTCCCCGCGCTGGCCGCGCTGGCCGCCTGCGGCGGCACCACCGCGCCCACGCAGGGCCAGCCCTACCACCCCGGCAAGCCCGGCCCCACCGACGAGCCGCCGACATTCCTCTCCGCCACGTCCGGCTCGTCGCTCTACGTGGTCACCGCGCGCGCGAGCACGGGCACCGTGGCCGCGTTCGGTCCGGCGCTGCCCGCCGATGCCTCGCTCTACGAGGTGGACCAGCTCACGGTCTCGGCCGATGACAGCCGCGTCGCGCTCGTGCTGCGGGCCAAGGTCGGCACGACGAACTGGACGAACGCGCCCGACACGCTGGTCGTCGGCGACGGCCAGACCTGGACGACCCTCCTGCAGGAGCCGTCGTACTCGCTCTCGTACCAGGCCTCGAAGGACCTCGGCCTGTTCGCCGTGCCCACGCCGTGCAACGGGTCGGCGACCACGCCGTCGCGGTCGGTCATCGTCCGCGCCGACGGCACGCACGTCTTCGACCAGCCCGACTGCACGACGGAGCTCTTCGTCTACGCGTTCGCGCCCAACGGCTCGTACTTCGTGTTCCAGGACCAGGCCACCGCCCTCACCTTGTACCCGGCCCAGCCCGGCGCAAAGGGCGTGACGGTGTCTCCCGCTGGCCTCGTGGGCTCGGCCTTCGAGACCAGCTTGATCGTGTTCGACACGCAGGGAGGCAACCCCAACCTCGGGCGATGGATCGACACGTCGGGCGCGCCGCTCACGGTCGCGGGCTACGCCCCGTACACCGGGACGCCCGCGGGGCTCCTGGACATCGGCGGCCAGCTCGTCGCGCTCGCGGACCGCCGCGTGAACCCCGTGCAGGCCATGCCAGCGGGGGCGCAGCCGGAGGAGATTGCGGGCCTCGCCGGCGACGGCCTCGTCGTGCTCGAGGCGAGCCAGGATACGAGCGCGCGCCTCGTCGACGCCGCAGGAAACGTCCTCGGGACGTACACGCCGCCGGCGCCGATCACCAGCCCCGTGCCCGATGGGTTGCAGGTCATTCGCGTCGGCAACGGCGCCGCGCGCTGGCTCACGAAGACGGGGTCGTGGATCCTCTTCGAGAGCTCGTACGGGACGCCGCCGCCGGGGGGCGACGGGTTTCAGACGTACGAGCTGTCGGACGAGCTGTGGCTGCTCACGGACAGCGATGGCAAGGCAGCCGTGAAGACGGTGCCGATCCGGCACATCCCGACCGGGCAGTCGGGCGTCGCGGACGAGCGCTCGTACGTGGCATCGGGGGACGGCAAGAGCGTCATCTATGTGGACAGCGCGACGGCGACGGTGCACGCGATCGACGTGGCGACCGGCGCGGACCAGGCGATGACGTCGAGCTTCCAGGCGGGGAGCATCGGCACGCGCTGCGACCAGGGGTGCGTGGTCTTCTGACCGTCAGAACGTCAGACCGAAGCCGAGCGGGAAGAGCGGGTTGTAGCTCGCCCCCCCATTGCAGCAGGTCATGAAGTTGGCCTGCGAATCGTCGCGACGCCAGCTGTGGCTCAACTTTCCGGTCGGCTTCACGTCGCCGAAGAGAACGTCGGCGACGCCGTCCCCTTCCGTCCCCGGAAGCCACGCGGCGATCCACGCGTCCGCGTTGGGGAGGGCGTCGGTGATGAGGACCGGGCGCCCGCTCATCACGATCGCGACCACCGGCTTTCCGGTCGCCTTCGCGTGGGTGAGGAGCGCGAAGTCGGAGGCGGGGAGCGTATCGAGCGTGTTGCGGTCCCCGGGGGTCTCCGCGTACGGCCCTTCGCTGAGGACGACCACCTGGACGTCGGCGCTGTTCATGTCCCCGGCGAGGGTCGCGACCTTGCCGATGGCCTGCGAGATCGTCGTCCCCGTCGTCGCGTCGCCGTTGCCCTGCCAGTTGATCGTCCAGCCCCCGCATTGATTCGTGAGGCTGCTCGCGCCGCTGCCCCCGACCCAGACGTTCGCGCCCTTGGCGAGCGGCAGGACGTGGTTGTCGTTCTGCAGGACGACGAGCGACTGTGCCACCGCCTTGCGTCCGAGCGCGCGGTGCTCCGGAGAGCCGACGCCGGCGAGGAGGCTCGGATCGCGCGTGGAGTTGAACAGCCCCGCCTGGCACTTCACGTTCAGAATGCGCGTGACCGCGTCGTCGATGCGCGAGTCCGGGATGGCGGACGAATTCGCGATCGTCGTCACGGCCTGCTGCCAGTTGCCCCCGGTCGGCGGAGGGGTCGGCTCCATCAGCATGTCCACGCCCGCGTTGATCGTCGCCTCGATGCCGCCGGCCGCGACGTTGGCGTTCCAGTCGGTGATGACGAACCCGTGGAAGCCGTACGTCCCCTTGAGCATCGTCGTGATGAGCTGCGAGCTCGACGTGATCCAGGCCCCGTTCCAGGTCGTGTCGCTGACCATGATGCAGCCGAGCCCGGCGTTGATCGCGGGGAGGTACGGCGCGATGCCGTACTTCTGCATGTCCGCGGTGTCGATTCGAATGTCGGCTCGGTCGACGACGCCCCCCGAGTGGGACGTCCCCGCGGTGGCCTGACCATCGCCGGCCCAGTGCTTCGCGCACGCGATCATTCCCGGTGTCCCGGTGCCCAGGCCCATCGGCCCCTGAAGGCCGATGACGGACGCGGCCACCATGTCGCTGGCCCAGCCCACGTCCTCGCTGAACGTCTCGTAGGTTCGCCCCCAGCGCGCGTCCCAGGCGACGCTCGCCTGAGGCGCGTACGTCATCGTCACCCCCGTCGCCACCGACTCGGACGCGGTCACCTGGCCGACCTGCGTGACGAGCGCGGCGTCGCGCGACGAGGCGAGCCCGATCGCGTGAGGGAAGATCACCGTGCCGCTCGGATGGCTGTTGCCGTGGACCGCGTCGAGCGCATAGATGATCGGGATCGCGAGCGCCGAGCTCGACGCCTCCTGCGCGTAGCCGTCGGTCATCGCGGCCCAGTCGGCGGGGGCATTGCCGGTCGGCGGCATATCGCTCCCGCCCGCGAGGACGGAGCCGTACTGGTGCGCGGCCACATCCGAAGTGGCGGGGTTCACCCCCGACACCATCTGCCCCGCCTTCTGCAAGCGCGTCATCTTGGCCAGGAGGCTCGCCGATTGCGCCTTGCAAGCGGCGCTCGGCCAGCTCACCACCAGCGGCGGCCCCGCGTCCGGCGGCGCCGCGTCGGTGTTCCCGCCGCCCCCTGCGTCGCCGGGCTTGCTCGCGTCCACTCCGGGGTGCGTTGCATCATCATGGGAAGACGCGTCGGTGGGAGCGGCGGCTCCATCGACCGTTGCGCCTCCGTCCGGCCCGATCGAGCTGGCGCCCGGTGCGTTCGAGTCACCACAGCCCGACGCGAGGACCAGTGAGAGGATGGCCGCGATGGAGGCTCGGTGCGTCATGATCCGCCGCGTGTGCAAGCGGTGCGCCGCACGAGATCTCCGGGTGATCTCCGAACAGTAGGGCCTCCCGGCGCCGCACCCCCGTCCGCGAGCGCGACGCCCGACGCCGCACCTCTTCGGTGAGCCGTTTTGCCATGCTCGGGCCATCTAGCGGGGGAAGCCACCGGGAACCCCACGCATGCTCCCCAACCTCGGCGTCCACGATCCGGCCTGGCGCCCCGAGCCAGCCAGCGGTGTCCGTTCGGTGAACTTCGGCCGCGAGCTGTCGGCGTGGTTCGAGGAGGTCCTCGCCACGTGGCCGACCCCGCGGACGGAACCCGTCGCCCCCCCTGCCCAAGCGCGGCCCAGCGTCCGGATGCCCTTTCTGATCTTCTAGGATCGCGCATGCCAGGGCCGGAGCGCGGGCCGACCGAAACACCGTCACGTCACCGGTCACGCCACGCTGTTGTGATCGCGCGGCGGGAGGGCGCCGCCGCCCCGGGTGGCGCTCGGCGCTGGCCGAAAAATCCCGCGCCACGCGAGGGACCGTCGCGTCTCCGGGGTGGCACGCTCGTCGCTCTTGGAGCGCGCATCCGCCCGCGGAGGCTCGCATGCGCGCTCACTGGTTGTTGCTCGGTCTACCCCTCACGGTCTCCGTCGGTGCATCCACCGGTGGTTGTTCCGGCTCCGTCACGGAGCCGTGGGAGATCGATGCCGACGGGGGCCCGGCGGTCGGCGCGTCCAGCGGGTCGCACGCGGACGCGAGCACGAAGGGCAACGGATCGAGCAGCGGGTCGAGCAGCGGGCCGAGCGGCTCGTCGAGCGGCGGGTCCAGTGGCGGATCGAGCGGCGGGTCGAGCGGCGGGTCCAG
>Ga0070730_10004995_pt1 | contig 11515 bp, 12 predicted proteins | sample Coa_R1_3_FD_66447 | JGI IMG/M metagenome (GOLD analysis project Ga0070730, IMG submission 66447) | Surface soil microbial communities from Centralia Pennsylvania, which are recovering from an underground coalmine fire - Coalmine... | ecosystem: Environmental > Terrestrial > Soil > Unclassified ... | reverse complement strand
TGCGGCGGGCGATCGCGGCGACGACCGGCGTCGCGCCCACAGCGAGCAGGAAGGCGAGCAGGGTCGAGCCCGCGAACAGGAGCAGCGTGGACGAGCCGACCGCGTCGAGGATCGTCGGCATCAGCTCGTCCCGAACTGACGGTCGCCGGCATCGCCGAGGCCGGGAACGATGTAGCCCTTTTCGTTGAGCCGCTCGTCGATCGCGGCGACGTGGATCGGGACGTCGGGGTGCGCCTCGTGGAGCGCCTTCACGCCCTCCGGCGCGGCGATGAGGCCGACGTACTTCACCTTGCGCGCGCCCCAGCGCTTGAGGATGTCGATCGTCGCGACGGACGAGCCGCCGGTCGCGAGCATCGGGTCGAGGACGAGGCAGACCTGCGCGGTCGCCGACGACGGGAGCTTGTTGTAGTACTCGATCGGCCGCAGGGTGTGCTCGTCGCGGAAGAGCCCGATGTGCCAGACCTGGGCTTCGGGGATGAGCTGGAGCGCCGCTTCGACCATGCCGATCCCCGCACGCAAGACCGGAACCAACCCGACCGTCTGGGCCAGGGTGACGCCGGTGTACGGCGCGAGCGGGGTCCGGACCTCCGCCGGGGAGGTCGCCAGGTCCGCGGTCGCCTCGTAGAGGACGAGCGTCGCGATCTCGGACACCAGCCGGCGGAACTCCGGCGGAGCTGTCCGTTCGTCACGCAGGCGCGTCACTTTCTCCCGCACCAGCGGGTGGGCGGAGACGTGGAGCTGGTCGGTCAGGCTCTCGCCGGCTCGCGAGTTGTCGGGGTGATCCCCGGAACGGGGAACCTCCGCGTCAGGTCGAGCACCTCGTCGGCGATCTGCTTGGCGATCGTCTCGTCCTTGCCCTCGCGCAGCGCCCGGGCGATGAGCGAGCCGATCCGCTCCATCTCGGCCTCACGCATGCCGCGCGTCGTGACCGCGGGCGTGCCGATCCGGATGCCCGACGCGGTGCCGGGCTTCTGGGGGTCGTAGGGGATGGTGTTCTTGTTCACGGTGATGCCGACCGCGTCGAGCAGCTTCTCGGCGCCCTTGCCGGTGAGGCTCATCGGCCGGACGTCGACGAGCATGAGGTGGTTGTCGGTGCCGCCGGACACGACGCGCAGCCCGGCCTTCGTGAGTGACGCGGCGAGCGTGCGCGCGTTCGCGCGGATCTGCTTCGCGTAGACCTTGAACTCCGGCGTCGCCGCCTCTTTCAGCGCGACGGCCTTGCCGGCGATGACGTGCATGAGCGGGCCACCCTGCGCGTACGGGAACACCGCCTTGTCGACGGCCTTCGCGTACTCCTCGGTGCACAGGATCATCCCGCCGCGCGGTCCACGAAGCGTCTTGTGCGTCGTCGTCGTGACGATCTGCGCGTGCGGGACCGGGCTCGGATGCTCCCCCGCCGCGACGAGCCCGGCGAAGTGGGCCATGTCGACCATCAGGAGCGCGCCCACGCTGTCGGCGATGGCCCGCATGCGCGGGAAATCGAAGAACCGGGAGTAGGCGGTCGCGCCCGCGACGATGAGCTTGGGCCGGTGCTCCTTCGCGAGCGCTTCGAGCGCGTCGTAGTCGATGGTCTCGTCATCGCGCTTCACGCCGTAGGCCACGAACCTGTAGAGCTGCGCGGAGAAGTTCACCGGCGATCCGTGCGTGAGGTGCCCGCCCTGGTCGAGGGCCATGCCGAGGACCGTGTCGCCGGGCTTGAGGACCGCGGCGTAGGCGGCCATGTTCGCCTGCGCGCCCGCGTGCGGCTGCACGTTCGCGTGCTGCGAGCCGAACAGCGCGTTCGCGCGCTCGATCGCGAGCGACTCGGCGACGTCGACCCACTCGCAGCCGCCGTAGTAGCGATGACCCGGATAGCCCTCGGCGTACTTGTTCGTGAGGACGCTGCCGACCGCCTCGAGCACCGCCTGGCTCGTGTAGTTCTCCGAGGCGATGAGCTCGATCTTCTCGACCTGACGGCGGCGCTCGTTCTCGATCGCTCCGAAGATCTCAGGGTCGACGCGCTCTAGCTCAATCACGCTTTCACCTCTCTCAAGCAGCTCGGTCCGTCGGCTGTCGCCTCCGCACCTCGCCACGTGCTCAGGGCTGATGGGGCTCGTTCGTCGCGGCAAAGCCGCTCCTCACTCACGCCCTCACCCGTTCCAGATCCTCGATCTGCTTGCGGCGCCGTTCGTGCCGGCCGCCCTGGACCGCCGCGCCGAGGTACGCGTCCACGATGGACTTGGCGAGCTCGATCCCGATGACGCGCTCGCCGAGCGTGAGCAGGTTCACGTCGACGTGCTCGACGGCGTCGCGCGCCGACCATTCGTTCTCGACGACCGCCGCGCGCACGCCCGGGATCTTGTTCGCGGCGACCGCCGGACCGATGCCCGAGCCGCAGCAGAAGATCCCGCGCTCGTAGCGCCCGCCGGCGATCGCGCGGGCCAGCGGCTCGACGATGAGCGGGTAATCATCCTCGGGGTCGTTCTCGGGCGAGAGGTCGTCCACCTGATGGCCCTTCGAGCGCAGGTGATGCGCGAGCTGGTCGCGCAGGTCGACGCCGGCGTGATCGGCGGCGACGCCCACCCTCACGAGTAGCTCTCGACGCCGACGAGCGCTTCCTCGAGCTGGGCTTTCGTGATGGCGCCTTCGCGGATGACGGTGATGGGCTCGGTGCTGCAGTCGACGACCGTCGACGGCTTGCCCACCGGCGTCCGGCCGCCGTCGAGGATGATCGAGACGCGGCCATCGAGCTGCTCGAGCACTTCCTGTGCGGTGGTCGAGTCACCCTCGCCCGAGCGGTTCGCGCTGGTCACCGGGAGCCCGCCGCCGCACGCGGCGATGAGCCGCCGCGCGACGTCGTTGGCCGGGACGCGGAAGGCGATCGTGCCCCGCCGCGGCGCGACGAGCACGATCGACAGCGGGCCCGGCCAGAAGCGCGCCGCGAGCGCCCGCGCCGCGGGCGTGACCATCGCGCTCGCCTCGAGGTTCGCCGCGTCCGACAGCAATACCGGGATGCGCTTGTCCTTCGGACGGTCCTTCGCGACGTAGAGCTTGCGCAGGTGGTCGTGGCCGGCGGCAAGGCCGTACACGGTGTCGGTGGGAAATGCGACGAGCTCCCCGTTCGCGAGCGCGGTCGCGGCCTCTTCCACCGCCCCTGGCGCATCGGCCGGAAGGAGGCGGGTCTTCATGACGGCAATCCTAACGACGAGCGAGCCGGCGAGCGGCGCAACCGGACGACGCGGTCGAGCCCGGCGAGATCCCGCAGCACGTCGACCGTTCCGAGCGGCGCGAGCAGCGCGGCGATGGGTCCCGCTTGCGGTGGGTCGCACTCGAAGAACGCCGCGCCATCCGGCGCGAGCACCCGAGGCAGATCCGCCGCGGCCCGCCGCACCAGCGACAGGCCGTCGGGTCCGGCGACGGTCGCGACGCGCGGCTCGTACGCGAGCGACGTGCGCTCGCCGACGAGCTGCGCGAGATCCTCGTCGCGCAGATACGGCAGGTTCGCCGCGACGACGTCGACCAGCTCGGTCACCGGCGCGAGCAGATCGCCCTCCCGGAAATCGATCTCGACCCGGTGGGCCCGCGCGTTCGCGCGCGCCACCGCGAGCGCGTCGCGCGACACGTCCGTCGCGATGACGCGGAGCTGCGGCTCGCTCGCGGCGAGCGCGATCGCGATCGCCCCGGATCCGGTGCCGACATCGAGGACCGTGAGACGGCGGCCGGCGGCATGCTCGCGGACGGCGTCCACGAGCGTCTCGGTCTCGGGCCGCGGGACGAGGACGCGCGCATCGACCGCGAAGCTCAGCCCGTAGAACTCCTTCGTCCCGCGCAGGTACGCGACCGGGACGCCGCGCTCGCGCTCCGCCATCAGCGCGTCGAGACGCCGGCGCTCCTCGGCGCTGAGCTCGACCTCGGGGTGCGCGACGAGCGCCTCCTTCGGCACGCCGAGCGCGTGCGCGAGGAGCACGTCCGCGTCGAGCGCCGGCGTCGTCGCGCCGGATGCGCGCAGCCGCTCGGTCGCCTGCGCGCGGGCATCGCCGCGAGTGGGCATGGCACGAAGTATCGTCGCGGCGATGCTGACCCTCGCGGACGTCGAAGCGGCGCGCGTCATCGTCGATCGCTACCTGCCGCGGGCCCCGATCGAGCGCTCGCCGTACCTCTCGCAGCTGCTGGGCGCGGAGATCCTCCTCAAGATCGAGACGTTCAAGCCCACACGGACGTTCAAGGTCCGCGGCGCGCTGAACAAGATCGCGTCGCTCGACGACGCGGCTCGCGCGCGCGGCGTGGTCGCGGCGTCGGCCGGCAGCCACGCGCAGGGCGTCTCGTACGCCGCGTACCGGCTCGGCGCGCCGGCGACGGTCGTGATGCCGCGGGGCGTGTCGGACACGATCGTCGGCGTGTGCCGCGCGTACGGCGCCGAGGTCCGGCTCGAGGGCGCGATGTACGACGACACGCTCGCGCTCGCGCATCAGATCGAGGACGAGCAGGGCAAGACCTTCGTCCATCCGTACGCCGATCCGCTCATCGTCGCCGGCCAGGGGACGATGGGGCTCGAGATCCTCGACGACGTGCCGGACGTCGACACGGTCGTGGTCCCGGTGGGCGGCGGCGGGCTCATCGGCGGGACGGCCCTCGCGCTGAAGGAGCGGCGTCCGGCGGTCCGGGTCATCGGCGTCGAGCCCGTGGGCTCGGACGCGGTGCGGCGGTCGTGGCGCGCCGGGCACCCGGTCACCCTGGACCACCCGCACAGCGTCGCGGACAAGCTGGTCGCGAAGGGCACCGACCAGCTGAACGTCGACCTCGTCCGGACGTACGTCGACGACATGGTGACCGTGACCGACGCCGCGCTCGAGGCCGCGACGTACGACTACCTCGAGCGGCTCTCGCTCCTGGTCGAGCCTTCGGGCGCGGCGTCGCTCGCGGCGATACGGTCCGGAGCGGTCACGTCGCGCGGCAAGACCGTCCTCGTCGTCAGCGGCGGGAACGCCGCCGTCCCGGTGCTCGCGCGGATCCTGGCGGAGCACGGGACCAAAGCCGCGATCGCATGAGCGTCGCGCACCTCGGAATGCGGATCGAGACGACGAAGCAGACCGAGACCGTCGACATCACCGACCGCGTCGCGGAAAAGGTGAAGGAGTCGAAGATCCGCGACGGCATCTGCGTCGTCACGGTCGCCCACACGACGGCCGCGGTGTTCGTGAACGAGAACGCCGACCCCGACGTGCGGCGCGATCTGCTCGCCGCCCTAGCTCGCGCGGTCCCCGACGGTGGCGACTACCGCCACGCGGAAGGGAACTCGCCCGCGCACATCAAGTCGGTGCTCGTCGGTGGCGACGTATCGCTCGCCATTCGCGATGGCGAGCTCGATCTCGGTCGCTGGCAGGGGATCTACTTCGCGGAGTTCGACGGGCCGCGCACGCGCAGCGCGACGGTCACGGTCATCGGAGACCGCGCGGGCTAGACTCGCCGTTCTCTAGGGGAGGAGCGACCGATCTCTACCGCCACGCTGCCGCGCGCCATGTCGGTCACCGAGCGAGACGCAGCGCGCGCCCTGCGGACCGCCCTCTCGCGCGGCGGCGACTGGGGCGAGCTGTTCTGGGAGCGGCACGACGTCGTGACGCTCACGCTCGACGACAACAGGATCGAGGACGCGATCACCGGCGTCGACCAGGGCGCCGGCATCCGGGTCACCGCGGGCGACCGCGGGGTCTACGCGAACGGGAACGTGAACGACGGCGACGACCTGCTGGCCATCGCCGGCCGCGCGGCGGCGGCGATCGCCGACGATGGCGGGACGCACGAGGTCGCGGCGATCCACGCCGACGAGCTTCCCCGCCCGTCGGTCGTCCAGATCGATCCGCGCAGCGTGCCGATCGAACGGAAGGTCGAGCTGCTGAAGCTCGCGAACGAGCGCGCGCGGTCGACGGACGCGCGCGTGCACCAGGTCACCGTGCTCTACCGCGAAAGCGTGCAGGACGTCGTCGTCGCCAATAGCGACGGGCGCTTCCGCAAGGACACCCGGACCCGGCTCGTGTTCGGCGTCCTCGTCACCGCGAAGCAGGGCGACGTCCTCGAATCCGGCTACAAGGCCAAGGCCGGGACCGAGGGCTTCGAGATGCTGACCGAGGAGGCGGTGCGCGAGACGACCGATACGGCGACGCGCCTCGCGCTGCAGAACGTCGCCGCCGATCCCGCGCCGGCCGGCACGTACACCGTCGTGCTCGCGAGCGACGCGGGCGGCACGTTGATCCACGAGTCCGTCGGCCATGGGCTCGAGGCCGACCTCAACCTCAAGGGGATGTCGGTGTACTCCGGCCGGCTCGGCCAGAAGGTCGCGAGCGACCTCATCACGGTCGTCGACGACGGCACCGATCCCGGCCGGCGCGGGACGCAGGCGATGGACGACGAGGGCACCCAGACGCACCGGACCGTGCTCATCGAGAACGGGGTCCTGAAGACGTACCTCAGCGACCGGAAGCACGCGCGGAAGCTCGGCATCCCCGAGAGCGGCAACGGGCGGCGCGAGTCCTTCCGGCATCTCCCGATCTGCCGGATGACGACGACCAGGATCGAGCCCGGCACCTCCGACCCGGCGGCGATCCTGGCGTCGGTCAAGGACGGCATCTTCGTGAAGGGCATGGGCGGCGGCCAGGTCGACGTCGTGAGCGGGAACTTCGCCTTCGAGATCACCGAGTGCTACCGCATCCGCGACGGGAAGCAGGCCGAGCCGCTGCGGGGTGCGACGCTCGTCGGCCAGGGGCCGAAGCTCATGAGCGAGATCGACATGGTCGGCTGGGACCTCGGCTATTCGGTGGGCACCTGCGGGAAGGACGGGCAGGGCGCGCCGGTCTCCGACGCGCAGCCGACCCTCCGCATCCCGAGCGTCGTCGTGGGCGGCAAGGTGACGGGAGCGTGAGCGAGAAGCTCGCGAACGAGGCGATCGTCGACCACGCGGTCGCGTCGATCAAGTCGCTCCGCGTCGACGGCGGCGAGGTGTTCCTGCGCGACGGGCAGTCGACGACCGTCGAGATCCGCGACGGCCAGCTGGAGAACGCGATCACCCGCGGCGAGCGCGGGATCGGCATCCGCGTCCTCCGCGGCGGCCGGGTCGGCTTCGCCTACTCGAGCGACCTGTCGCCGGACGGCATCGAGCTCTGCGTGACGTCGGCGCGCGACATCGCTTCGGTCACCGAGCCCGATCCGGATGTCTCGATCGCGACGCAGAAGGTCGAGAACGTCGACCTCGGCCTGTACGAGGCCGGCATCGACGATCGCCCCGTCGACGCGCGGACGGACGTGGCGCTCGCGGTCGAACGCGCGGCGAAGGCCGTCGATCCGCGCATCAGCGGATTCCGCAAGACCACGTACAGCGACGGCACGATGACGACGATGATCGCCACGACCGCCGGGGTCCGGGGCGCCTATCGCGAGACCTACTTCAGCGTCGGCACCTCGGCCGTCGCGACAGCGGGCGAGGAGCGGCAGATCGGCTACTTCGGCGACGCGAAGCGGCAGTTCGCGGCGATCGATCCCGAGGCCGTGGGGCGCCGATCGGCGGCGCTCGCGGTCGGCAAGCTCGGCGCGCGGCCGTTCAAGACCCAGACCCTGCCCATCGTGCTCGATCCGTACATGGGGATGTCACTGCTCGGCGCGATCGTGCCGCTCTTCTCGGCCGACTCGGTGATCAAGGGCAAGTCGCTCTTTGCCGGCAAGGTCGGCACCCAGGTCGCGAGCGCGGCGGTGACGATCGTCGACGACGCGCGGCGGCCGGGCGCGCTGCGGAGCGCGCCGTTCGACGGCGAGGGCGTCGCCACCTCCACGCGCACGCTCGTCGACGAGGGCGTGCTCCGCGGGTACCTCACCTCGTTGAAGACGGCGAAGAAGCTGGACCACACGCCGACGGGCAATGCCCGGCGCGGCTCGTACGCCAGCCCGAGCCGCATCGGCGCGGCGAACTTCCACCTCGCCGCGGGCTCGGCGTCGCCGGAGGCACTGGTGAACGGTCTCGACCGCTCCTTGCGCATCACGTCGCTCCTCAACCTGCACACGATCGATCCGATCTCCGGAGAGTTCTCGCTCGGCGCGACGGGCGACTACCTCGAGAACGGCGAGCGCACATACCCGGTCCAGGGCATCACGATCGCCGGCAATCTCACGTCGCTCCTCGCGTCGATCACCGGGGTCGCGAACGACCTCACGTTCGGCGCGGCGGGCCTCGGAAGCCCGACGTTCGTCATCTCCGAGCTCTCGATCGGGGGCGTCTGACCGATGCCCTGGCGCGATCTCCTCAGGGATGATCCGCTGCCCTGGCTGCTCGAACGGCGCGACCCGGCCGTCCGGGCGAACACGCTGCGGGCGCTCCTCGAGCGCGGCCCGCGCGATCCCGAGCTCCGCGAGGCCCAGAGTCGCGCGATGAGCGCGCCACCGATCTCGACGATCCTGCGCCGTCAGGGCGCCGACGGGCGGTGGGCCGGTGCCTCGATGTACACGCCGAAGTACGTGTCCTCGCACTGGCAGAACCTCCTGCTCGTCGAGTACGGCGTCGACGCGAACGACGCGCGCGTGCGCCGAGGCGCGCGCAAGATCCTGGAGGATCTCGCCGCGAAGCCGAACGAAATGGGCTGGGCCCTCGAGGCGGACCACGGCGTCTCCTGCTTCAGCGGCAATGTCGTTCGATACGTCTCGCTCGCGGGCTATGGCAACGATCCGCGGCTCGAGCCGCTCGTGGAGCGCCTCGTCCGCGACTCGAAGAAGTTCGACGCCGCATGCCCCATCAATGGCGAGGACCCGTGCGCCTGGGGCTACGCGCGGCTCGTGTGGGGTCTCGCGGCGCTGCCCGAGGCCGCTCGGACGCGTGACGTCGAGCGCACGATCCGCCGGGGCGTCGAGTTCCTGTTCAGCTACAGGATGGAGCGCGGCAACTACCCGGCGGCCTACGGTCGAAGCCACCTCTGGCGCCAGCTCTCGTTCCCGCTCTTCTACCAGGCCGACGTGCTGTTCGTGCTGCGCGCGATCGACGCCGCGGGCGCGATCGGCGACGAGCGCGCGCAGCCGGCGCTCGCCTGGCTCCTCGCGCGCCAGGACGCGCGGGGCCGGTGGGGCGGGCGCGCGCCCTACGCCGACCGGATGCCGTCGCGGATCGACGCGAGCAAATGGGTCACCTTGCAGGCGGCGACGATCCTGAAGCACGCGTTCGGCGAAGCGGCCTGACGAAGCTGCTGCGCGACGTGGCGCCGCTCGAGTTCGGGGCCGGTCGCGAATGCAGCTTCCCCGCCGCGCTCGCGACGGCGACGAAGTCCGAATACGACTGGCTGATGGGGACGTCGGGCGCGGCGTTCGACGTCACGATCGATCTCTTGCATTTCGATCCGCTCGCGGCCACCCCGCGCGATCCCGAGACCATGTCGCGCGCGGCGCGCGCGGCCGGCGTGCGGCTCGACGACGTGCCCCCGCCGTACGACGAAGAGCTCCGCGCGCTCGTCGGATCGCGGATCCGCGAGGCGATCGACGAGAAGCTCCCCCCGCTCATCCGCGGCGCGGTCGGTCCGCCGGAGTTCGGGCTCATCGTCGGGTACACCGACGACGATCGGTACCTCGTGCGGACCTTCTTCGACAAGGACGGGAAGCTGAGCGAGATCGGCTGGCCCGACTTCATCGACGCCGACCACGGCGGGCCGGTGTTCCTCGACCGCGAGCCGGCGCCGGATCGGGCCCTGACCGCCCGCGACGGCATCGACGCCGGCATCGCGCGGGCGCCGGCGTCGACGGTCGCGCTGGCCGGGTGGGCCGCGGCGCTGCGCGACGACGCCCGGTGGGTCGACACGAAGCACGCCGGCACCGCCGCGTTCGCCGACCATGCGATGCGGATCGTCCTCGCCGACAAACGGCGTGCCGCCGCGCGATTCCTGCGCGGGCTGCGGACGCTGCTCACCGGCCCGGGCGGCGACCTCCTGCGCGCTGCGGAGTCCTACGGCTACGTCGTCGAGGCGCTCGAGAAGCTCGGGACCAAGCCGTTCGACGCCTCGGTCGCGATGCGGTTCCTCGACGGGGGCCACCGCCGCGGGATCGCCAAGTCGCTCGAGGCCGTCCTGGGCCACGAGAAGGAGGCCCACGACGCCCTTCGGGCCGCACGTGCGAGCATGCGCTAGATGAGCGATCAGCTGGCGGCCGTCATCCTCGGTCTCGTGCAGGGTCTGACCGAGTTCCTTCCAGTCAGCTCCACGGCCCACCTCATCCTCATCTCCGACCTGTTGAAGCTCGATCCCGACAAGTTCGGCCTGACCTTCGACGTGGCCCTGCATCTCGGCACCGCGCTCGCGGTGTTGCTCTATTTCGCGACCACGTGGATCGGCCTGCTGGTGGATGTGCTGCGCGGACGCTGGCGGCTGCCGATCGCGATCGTCGCGGGGACGATCCCCGCTGCCATCGCGGGCGTCCTCTTCGAGACCGCGGTCTCGACCACGCTGCGGAGCGTCCTGTACATCGTCGTCGGTCTGCTCGTCGGATCGGCGATCTTCGTCTTCGCCGAGCGCGTGAGCGGACGCCGCGGGCGGATGGAGCGCCTGACGCTCGTCGACGCCATCGTGATCGGCGCGGCGCAGGCGCTGGCGCTGCTGCCGGGCATCTCGCGCTCGGGCATCACCATCTCCGCCGGCCTGCTGCGCGGACTCGAGCGCGGCGACTCGACGCGCTTCGCGTTCCTCCTCGCGACGCCGATCATCCTCGGCGCCGGATTGAAGACGCTCCTCGACGCGCGCAAGCTGTCCGGGCTCACGGCCGAGATGGACGTCGTCGTCATCGGCTTCACGGTGGCCTTCCTGTCCGGCCTGGCCGCGGTCGCGTTCATGGTCCGGTACCTGCGGACGCACTCGCTGAACGCCTTCGCCGTGTATCGCGTTGCCCTGGCGCTCGTCGTGCTGATCGCGTTCGCGATGGGAGTGGTGAGTTGATCCGTGTGATGAGCATCTAGCCGTGGACCTCGGGCTCTCCGGCAAGCGCGTCCTCGTCGCCGCAGCGAGCAAGGGGCTCGGGCGCGCGATCGCAGCCGAGTTCGTCCGCGAGGGCGCGCAGGTCGCGATCTGCTCGCGCGATCGCGCGCGGATCCAGCAGGTGGCCACGGAGCTCGGCGCCGGCACGGTCGGGATCGAGGCCGACGTGAGCACCGAGGAGGGCTGCCGGCGCTTCGTGGACGAGGGAGCGAAGCGTCTCGGCGGCATCGACGTGCTCATCGTGAACGCGGGCGGGCCGAAGCCGGGCACATTCAGCGATCTCGACGACGCGGCGTGGCGGAAGGCCGTCGACCTGACGCTGCTCTCGGCCGTTCGGCTCACGCGCCTCGCGCTGCCGGAGCTGCGGAAGTCGAAGGGCGCGATCGTCTTCTCCACGTCGACCTCGGTACGCCAACCGGGGTCGCCGGCCTACGGGACGCTGATGCTGTCGAACGGGCTCCGCGCGGCGGTGCATGGGATGCTGAAGACGCTGGCGACCGAGCTCGCGCCGGACGGCATCCGGGTCAACGCGGTCCAGCCGGGTCGGA
>Ga0070730_10004994_pt1 | contig 11517 bp, 9 predicted proteins | sample Coa_R1_3_FD_66447 | JGI IMG/M metagenome (GOLD analysis project Ga0070730, IMG submission 66447) | Surface soil microbial communities from Centralia Pennsylvania, which are recovering from an underground coalmine fire - Coalmine... | ecosystem: Environmental > Terrestrial > Soil > Unclassified ... | reverse complement strand
GTTAACGGGTTCCTGTTTGGGCAAGCCCGGTCGTCACCGCTCTGTCATGGGAATCTGTTAAGGGCGCGCGCATGGGAAGTGATGCTGTTGGTGAGGAAAGCCCGGAGCGGCGCTTTCGCACTTTGTTTATCTCCGATGTCCATCTCGGAGCCCGCGGCTCGCAGGCCGACAAGCTGCTCGACTTTCTCCGCAGCCACGACGCCGACACCATCTATCTGGTGGGCGACATCGTTGACGGCTGGGCGCTGAAGTCGAACTGGCACTGGCCGCAATCGCACAACGACTTCGTGCAGAAGATGCTGCGCAAGGCGCGAAAGGGCGCCAAGGTCATCTATATCCCCGGCAATCACGACGAGTTCCTGCGCCAATACTACGGCACGCATTTCGGCGGCATCGATGTGGTCGAGAACGCCGTGCACACCGGCGTCGACGGCAAGCGCTTCCTCGTGATCCACGGCGACATCTTCGATCTCGTCGTGCAGAACGCGCGCTGGCTCGCCCATCTCGGCGACAAGGCCTATGATTTCGCGATCCAGATGAACCGCCTGGTCAACTTCTTCCGCCGCCTGTTTGGCGTGCCCTATTGGTCGCTGTCGCAATGGGCGAAGCAGAAGGTGAAGAACGCCGTCAATTATATCGGCGCGTTCGAGCAGGCGCTCGCGGCGGAAGCGCGCCGCCATGGCGCCGACGGCGTGATCTGCGGCCACATCCACTATGCCGTGATCCGCGACGACCAGGGCATCCGCTACATGAATTGCGGCGACTGGGTCGAGAGCTGCACCGCGCTTGCCGAGCATGAGGATGGGCGCTTCGAGATCATCACCTGGACCGATCCGCAGGGGCGCGTCGCGCCGGTGCCGCAGATCGCCGCGCGCGCGGCCTGATGCCTGATTGACGAGACTTGCCGCGACCGGCACCTCGCGGCCTGCGACAGGAAGCGTCGACTTCGTGCCCGAACATCCCCGCTGCGCCGCTTGAGGCCATCTTGCGGGCCTGCTTCGGGATGCGTTAAGACGCCGACATGAAAAACATTCCCCAGGAAAACACCACCAAAGACTTGCCGGTCAGCCCGGCCGACATCGATGCCGCCGCCAGGGTGATTGCGCCTTTTGCCGTGCGCACGCCGCTATTGTCCTCTCCAGTCCTGAGCGCGCGCCTCGGCGCCAGGGTTTTCCTCAAGCCGGAATCGCTGCAACGGACCGGCTCGTTCAAATTCCGCGGCGCCTTCAACAAGCTGTCGTCGATTCCGGAGGACAAGCGCGGCGCCGGCGTGGTCGCTTTCTCGTCGGGCAATCACGCGCAGGGCGTGGCCGCGGCGGCGCAGCTTCTCAACATCAAGGCGACCATCGTGATGCCGGCGGACTCGCCGGCGCTGAAGCGCGAGCGCACGAAATCCTATGGCGCCGAGGTCGTGCTGTATGACCGCGACCGCGAGGACCGCGAGGCGATCGCGCGCGACATTGCCGTCAAGCGCGGCGCGACGCTGGTGAAGCCCTACGATGATCCCCTGATCATCGCGGGCCAGGGCACCGCCGGCCGCGAGATCGCGGAGGATATGGCCTCCCTTGGCATCACGCCCGATATCGTCGTGGCGCCGGCCTCCGGCGGCGGCCTGATCGCCGGGATCGCGACCGCCGTGAAGGCAAAATTTCCGAACACGCAGGTCATCGTCGCCGAGCCGAAGGACTACGATGATCACGCCCGTTCGCTGCGCGCCGGCAAACGCGAGGCGCATCAGGCCAAGGCGCGTACCATCTGCGACGCGCTGATGGCGGACATGCCCGGCGAGATCACCTTCGCCATCAACGGCAGGCTGCTCGCAGGCGCCGTCGACGCCTCCGATGAGGAGGTCGGGGCGGCGATTGCCTTTGCGTTTCGTGAATTGAAGCTCGTGGTCGAGCCGGGCGGGGCGGTCGGGCTTGCCGCGCTGCTCGCAGGGCGGATCGACGTGCGCGACAAGACGATCGTGATCGTGCTCTCCGGCGGCAATGTGGACGCCGATCTGTTCGCAAAGCTCATCGCCTGAGCGGAAATGCAAAGGGCAGACCCTCTCGGCTCTGCCCCATCGTTGACCATCGCCGCGGTCAGAAGCGGCGTCTAAAACCGCCGCCGCCTCCGCCCATCATGAGGTGCGTGCCGCCACCACCGCCGCCACCAGTCATGTGGGCCTGCGTATTGGCGAAGCGGTTGCTGCGCAAGACATTGGTGTTCGAGACCTCGCGCCGGTCGAGCTGCCGTTGTGGCACGATTGTCTTCTGCGGTTTGAAGACGCGGTCGTTGTGACCAACAATGTGGTCGTCGTGAACGAAACTGTTCTTGCTGTCATGTGACGGTACGGACGGCTTCTGCGCCTTGAGGACCTGGGTGTTGTGACCCACGGTGCGGTCCTCATGTCGAAAATTGTGCTCGCTGCCCTTGTCATGTGACGGCAGGTTCACGATTTTGCCGAGGGTCGGCGCGGTGTTCAGGCCCGTGTGCACCGGCATCGTCGTGATTTTTGCGTTGCTCGACAGCGGCAATTGATGCTGGAAACCGCCGCTTCCTTTCAGGAGATGATCGGCCTGCAGCAGCGGCATGGTCCTTGGTTGCGATTGCAGATGCAGCGCCACCTTGGCATACGGGCTGTCCAGGTGATGGTCATAGAAGTTTTTGTAGGCGAGCGGCGAGTTCGCCAGCACCGCCTGATGCCACGCCGCGGCCAGCGTCAAATTGGCGAGCAGACGGCGAATGCGATCGCAGCGCGGGTCGTGCGGAAAGCGCACGAGGAACTCCTGATAGTATTGCGGCGAATCCTCCGACACCACGTAGTCGTAGACTTGGTCCACCGCCTCCCACGGCAGGTTGGATGCCATTTGCACCACCGGGCCATGCTCGGGGGCGCGGGCCGACGCCACCGCGGTATCGCCGAAGAAGTAGAAGTCGCTCGTCGCCGACGAGCTCTCCCACGGCGTTTGCAGTCCTTCTGTCTCGTGATTTACCTCGAGGCGGATGCGCTTGAACAATTGCTCGATCGGCAGGTTCGGCTCGCGCGCGAGATGCAGGAAGGCCTGGGTGTAGGGGCTGTGGCCGTTCGCGCCGTCGAGTGCTTCCGCGCCCGGCGCGGTTGAATAGCCGACGATCGAGCGCAAGGGTGCGTCGACGATCGCAAGTCCGCGGCTGGAATCGTCGAGGTTGGGGAACGGATTGTTGCGGCAGGAATCGAGCATGACGATGCGCAGCCGGCTCGGGATCGATTCCAGTGTCGCCATCAGATCGACCAGCCGGACGCCGTTGCTCACGAGATCGGAGGGGCTTGCGATCCTGGCGTCGACCGGGATTAGGTAGTTCTCGCCGGCGACCTGCACACCGTGGCCGGCGTAATAGATCATCGCCACCGTATTCGGTCCGTGCTCGGCGACCTTGGCAGAAAAATCCTGCATGACCTCGATCATGTCGTTGTGCGTCAGGTCGGTCGCGGCGATCACGTCGAAGCCGGCCGAGTTCAGAAGTTGCGCAACCGATTGCGCATCATTGTCGGGATTGGCGAGCGGCGTCGTGTTTTCGTATTTCGAATTTCCGATCACCAGCGCCACACGTTGCTCAGGCCCTGGCAGCGCCTGCGCCGGCGCCTGGATGCGGTCGAGTTCCGCGGTCTGGGTTTGCGCGAGAGCCGTTTCCCGCCCACAGCAGAGCAGGCCGGCAAGCAAGCTTGCGGCAAAGAGCAGCGATCCGATGCGAGACGAAATGAAAGAGGACATGGCGTCTTCCTCGACAAAGATCTCAAGCTGAGACGGGTCGTGGAGACGCTAGAGCGAAGCGCGGCACGCGTACGTGACGCGAGTCACTAACGGAGGCGTGGGGAAGAGTTTGGATCGATTCACGAAAAGAACGCGATCTTCTCGGCCTGGCTCATGCGGCGGATCGGCGCGAGCGGATCGCTGGCGGGACTATAGGGTTTGCGCAGGATTCCGCTCGCGATCAGGGTCGAGCCGAGCGAAGGCGTGGCCTCGGGCTCCGGTGCAACGGGAGGCGTGGCCGAAAGCGTGGGCTGTAGCGCCGGCGCCCGTGCAGGGACTGGCGGTCCTCCGTGCGGCGATGGCGCCTGTGTTGAGACCGGCGTGACCTCCTCAAGCTCGCGCACGAACGATGTTATCGGCTCGACGATGGGCGGCGTGGTGACATGCGCGGGCTCGCTCTCGGCAACGACATCGGGAAAATCGTCGGTGTGGTCGGGGTCGGGCGCGGCCATTTCGGCTGCAACCAGCTCGAGCACCGCCTCGTCCTCCGCATCGTCCTGGGTAAGCTCCGGTAGCTCTTCTTCAGCAGCAGTGGTTTCGACGGGCAGATCCGGTTCGTTGAATGCGGTCTCCACCTCGCTTGGAGAGAGTTCGTCATCCGCTTCGGCGGGCGCAGCGGCCAGATCTACGGCAACGGGGGCAGAAGCGAGCGCTATCGGCGGCGTCGGCCTTGCGGCTTGCACCAGTGCTGCGGTCTGCTCAGGTGCTGCAACCTGCACAGGCGCGGCCTCGGCTTCGCTGCTGTTCCGGAACGCTTCGATCTCGGAGCGGATGATCTCGAAGGCGGCACGCAAGGCAACGCGCGGGTCGGTCGCGGCAAGCTGGGCGCAAGCCGTGTCGATCGCGGCCACCTGCGAATCAATCAGGTCGCAAATCCGGCCGTCGGCGCCGATCTCGCGCCAACGCCAGGAGATTTCCTTGATGATGCGGCTGCCCTTGCGGATTGGCGCAAGGTTTTCCTCGAGCCGCAGCCCGTCGAGCGCGTTGGAGGCGGCGCCTTGCGCCCTCTCCACTGCGCCTCGAATCGAAGTCAGCGCTGCAGGCAGACGGTCGACGACCACGGGCGGTGGCGGCTGTTTCTGCGCCGCCAGTGTCTCCTCGATTCGCGCCACTGCATCCAGCACCATGCGGGTGTCGGCATTGCGATTCCGCTTGGCATATTCATCCAGAAACCAGCGCCCCCGCGCGGTCTCCATAAAGGCATCGCGGATCGCCTCATAGTCCTCCTCGCTCGGCAGGCTGGCGCGAGCAGAAATCGGCGACAGGGCGAATGCTTGGTTGGCCATGACAGACTCAGGGCGCGCAAATCAGCGCACATTGCGCTAACGATCACCATGAACTCGCCCGAATCGCAATTGAATTGATGTCGCCCCCCTCACAAATCCCCACCGCATCACAGGCCGCCGCAAAGCGATTCGCGACCCGGCTGGCGCTGGTCTATGCCACCGGCTTCGGGATTGTCGGCACGCATCAACCCTTCTTCCCGGTCTGGCTGAAGGCGGTCGGCGTCGATGCCGCCTGGATCGGGGTCATCACGGCCGTTCCTTCGGTGACACGTTTCACGACGCTGCCTTTCGTCACGAGCTTTGCCGAGCGGCACCAGGCGCTGCGCGGCGGTATCATCGCGATGGGCTTTGCAACCACGGTCGGGCTCGCGATCGTCGGCCTGCAGCACCTGGCCGTGCTGATCTTCCTTGCCTATGCGCTGACCTGCTGCATATGGACCCCGATGGTGCCGCTCATCGACGCCTATGCGCTGCGCGGCATCCGTCAATTTGGTCTCAAATACGGTCCACTGCGGCTATGGGGATCGGCGGCGTTCATCGCTGGCGCGCTCGCCTGCGGCGCGCTGATCGATGTCATCGCGGCGAGGGACCTGATCTGGATCATCACCGCGATGGCCGCCCTCAGCGCGCTAGTGAGCCTTGGGCTCAAGCCGCTGGCCCCGCTGAAGCCGGCTCCTGTTGCGCATCAGGGCGCGAGCGTGTTGCTGCGCGACAAGGGCTTTCTCGCCATCATCCTCGCTTCCGCGCTGATCCAGAGCAGCCACGCCGCCTATTACGTCGTCGCCTCCATTACCTGGCAACAGGAAGGCTTTGGTGGATTGACGATCGCGACACTATGGACGCTCGGCGTGCTCGCCGAGATCGTAGTGTTCGCGCTGTCGCCGCGATTGACCTTGCCGCCGGCGATGCTGGTGATCATCGCGGCCAGCTGTGCGGTCGCGCGCTGGCTCATCACGGCGCAGGCGCCGCCGATCGCGATCCTGGCCGTGGTCCAGACCATGCACGGGCTAACGTTCGGACTCACCCAGGTCGGCACCATGGCCTTGATGGTGCGTCGCGTGCCCGGACATGTTGTAGCGCGCGGGCAGGGCTATCTCGCTGCCTGCAGCGGGATGGTCACGGGCTCTGTCTATATCCTGACAGGCGCGATCTTCGCCCGCTACGGGCAGAACGTCTACTTCGTGATGGCCGGCATCGCGGCCTGCGGCGGATTGGTGATGTTTTCGGCGCGCCGCCTGTTGATGGATCATCCCCACAGCGCGGAGTCCGGTGGGTGAACGAGACTGCCGTCATAGCGCAGCCCGTGATCGCGATCGCGCGCGAGCAGCAGCGGGCCGTCGAGGTCGACAAAGCGCGCCTCCGCGGCGAGCAGCATCGCCGGCGCCATCGCAAGCGAGCTTGCGACCATGCAGCCGACCATGATGTCGAAGCCGAGCGCCTTCGCGGCGTCCGCCATGGCGAGCGCTTCCGTCAGGCCGCCGGTCTTGTCGAGCTTGATGTTGACCGCGTCATAGCGCCCGCGCAGCCCATCGAGCGATTTTCGATCATGGACGCTCTCATCCGCGCAGACGCGAACCGGCCTTCGGATCCGCCCCAGCATCTCGTCCCAGTCGGAAGGCAGCGGCTGTTCAACGAGGGTTACACCGGCCTCGGCACAGGCCGCGAGATTTTGCTCGAGGTTCGAGGGCAGCCACGCCTCGTTGGCATCCACAATGAGCTCGGATTTCGGCGCGGCCCGGCGGACCGCCATGATGCGCTCGCGGTCGCCATCGCCCCCGAGCTTGATCTTCAGGAGCGGCCGGTGCGCGGCCTTCTCGGTTGCGGCCGCCATGTTCGCAGGCGACGCCAGCGAGATCGTATAGGCGGTGGTGCAGGCCTGCGGCGCCGGCCGGCCAAGCAGGTCCCAGGCGCGTTGAGCCCTGCTCTTGGCTTCAAGGTCGATAAAGGCGCAGTCGAGCGCATTGCGGGCGGCGCCCGCGGGCATTGCCGCCTGCAAGGCCTCGCGGTCGAGCCCGCGCCCTACCGCCTCACGCATCGCTTGAAGGACTTTGAGCGTTTCCTCAGGCGTCTCGCCATAGCGGGGATAGGGCACGCATTCGCCGCGTCCGGTATGGCTGCCTCGCTTCAACTCGGCCACCACGCTCACAGCCTCGGTCTTGGCGCCCCGGCTGATGGTGAAGGAGCCTGTGATGGGAAAGCGCTCGATTCGAACGTCAAGTGTTGGAAATTGACTGGAAGTCATTTTAATGTCAGGCGATTTTTGAACCATGCGCTTGCGGGGCGCGACCAACTATGGCTGGTTAGGGGTGCCTTCGACAAGGCGAGCCTTGCGCAAAGCGGGGGATGCCGGGTGAGGGGCAGGCGCAGGAGCTATCAGTTGTGAACGGCGACCCGACCCTGGAGCGGATTGCGCGCGGCAACGGGCTTGCGCTGTGCGCGGCGGGACCATGGACCGCTCCGTTTGCGCCCTTGTTGGAGGCGATCGTTGCCGATGCCGAGAAGCTCGCCGGCAGCCGGCCCAACATTTTCATCGATGTCTCGCAGATCTCCAGGCTCGACACGTTTGGCGCCTGGCTGATCGAGCGGCTGCGTCGCAGCCTGACGCAGGGCAGTATCGAGGCCAAGATTGCCGGGCTTTCGGCCAATTACGCGAGCCTGGTCGATGAAGTGCGGCGCGTGAAGGACGCGCCTGCGGTCGAACTGACGCCGCTAACGATCGCGGGCATGCTGGCCCAGGTCGGCCGCAGCGTGGTCGGCATCAGCGACACCTTTGTCGGGCTGATCGACATGCTTGGCGCGGTGCTGGTGGCGGCGGGCCGGGTGGCCCTGCATCCCCGCGATTTCCGCCTGACCTCGACCGTGCACCATCTGGAGCAGGTGTGCTGGCGCGCGGTGCCGATCATCGTGCTCATCACCTTCCTGATCGGCTGCATCATCGCGCAGCAGGGCATCTTCCATTTCCGCCGCTTCGGTGCCGATATCTTCGTTGTCGACATGCTGGGCGTTCTGGTGCTGCGCGAGATCGGCGTGCTCCTGGTCGCGATCATGGTCGCCGGCCGATCGGGAAGCGCCTATACCGCCGAGCTCGGCTCGATGAAGATGCGCGAGGAGATCGATGCGCTGCGCACGATGGGGTTTGACCCGATCGAGGTGTTGATCCTGCCGCGTCTGCTCGCGCTCGTGATAGCGATGCCGATCCTGGCCTTCCTGGGCGCCATGGCTGCGCTTTATGGCGGGGGCCTCGTCGCCTGGCTCTACGGCGGCGTCGATCCCGAAGCGTTCCTCTTGCGTCTGCGCGACGCGATCTCGATCGACCATTTCACCGTCGGTATCATCAAGGCGCCGGTGATGGCGGCAGTGATCGGCATTGTCGCCTGCGTCGAGGGGCTCGCGGTGCAGGGCAGCGCCGAATCGCTCGGCCAGCACACGACGGCCTCGGTGGTGAAGAGCATCTTTTTCGTGATCGTCATGGACGGTGTGTTCGCCATCGTCTTTGCGTCGATCGGGATGTGACCATGGCGCAGGCTCCGCAACCGATCTCCGAAGCCGTCATCAGGGTCCGCGACATCACCGTGCAGTTCGGTTCGACGCGCGTGCTCGACGGTCTCAACCTCGACGTCAAGCGCGGCGAGATTTTGGGCTTTGTCGGCCCCTCCGGCGCCGGCAAATCGGTGCTGACGCGCACGATCATTGGTCTCGTGCCGAAAGTCGCAGGCCGCATCGAGGTGTTCGGTGTCGACCTCGACAAGGCCGACGACGCGCAGCGCCGTGCGGTCGAGCGCCGCTGGGGCATCCTGTTCCAGCAGGGGGCGCTGTTCTCCTCGCTCACCGTGCGCCAGAACATCCAGTTTCCGGTGCGGGAATATCTCAACGTCTCGCAGAAGCTGCTCGACGAGATCATGGTGGCGAAACTCGTGATGGTCGGGCTCAAGCCCGAGGTCGCCGACCGATTCCCCTCGGAGCTCTCCGGAGGCATGATCAAGCGCGTGGCGCTAGCGCGCGCGCTCGCGCTCGATCCGGAGCTGGTGTTCCTGGATGAGCCGACCTCAGGCCTCGATCCGATCGGCGCCGGCGACTTCGACGAGCTGGTCCGGACCCTGCAGCGCACTTTGGGCCTGACCGTTTTCATGGTAACTCACGATCTGGACAGCCTTTATACCGCTTGCGACCGTATTGCCGTTTTGGGGAACGGTAAGATCATTGCTGCAGGATCGATTGCCGACATGAAGGCATCGCAGCATCCCTGGCTGCGGCAATATTTCAACGGCAAGCGCGCCCGCTCCGTTGTGGGCTAATACCGGAGTTAACATGGAAACGCGGGCGAACTATGTCCTGATCGGGTCCTTCACGCTGGCGGTGATCGCGGCCGCGTTCGGCTTCGTTCTGTGGTTTCAGAGCCTCCACACCACCAAGCAGCGCAGCCCCTTGCGGATCATCTTCGAGGGTCCCGCGGCGGGCCTCCGCAACGGCGGCAGCGTGAATTTTAACGGTATCCGAGTAGGCGAGGTGATCAAGGTCAAGCTCGACAATCCGCGCCGCGTGGTTGCACTGGCGCTGGTCGAGAAAAACGCGCCGATCCGCAAGGACACGCAGGTCGGCCTGGAATTCCAGGGCCTCACCGGCGTTGCCGCGATCTCGCTCAAGGGCGGCGCCGAGGACGCACCTCCGGTGCCGCTGGGTGACGACGGCATTCCCGAGCTCACTGCAGATCCGAACAAGCTGCAGGACGTCACCGAAGCCATCCGCGGCACGTTGCAGAACATCAACAAGATCGTCGCCGACAACCAGGAGGCGGTGAAGAACTCGCTGCATAATCTGGAAACCTTCAGCCAGGCGCTGGCGCGCAACTCCGAGCGGATCGACGCCATCATGGACAGGGTCGACGGCGTCATGGGCAAGGCCGACGATCTGATGCTCGGCCTCAATACGCTCGCCGGCGGCAAGGATGGCGGCGAGCTGTTCCAGACCGTGAAATCCATCCACGAGCTTGCCGAAGATTTTGACAAGCGCTCGGGCGCGTTGATGTTGGACGGCCGCAAGACGCTCGCCGATATCAGCCGCGCCGTGAACAATTTCGACCGCAACCCGACCCGGGTGATCTTCGGCGCGAGCGGCACCTCGAGCAGTGCCCAGGCCGCGCAGCCGGCACCGGCGCCTGCAGTCGAGAGGCGGCGGTAGTGGGTGGCGAATGGCGAGCGGCGAATAGCGTGCAGGGAAAACGAACAAGAACGGAGGCCGCGAGGCCTCCGTTTTTGATTCGCTACGCGCTATTTGCTCTTCTCACCCCAGCCGTCCGGCCGCGTGTGCGAGCAGGGTGTAGACGAGGCCGGTTTCCGAGGTGAGGTGGCTGCGCAGCGCCTGCGGTCCGCGATCCTCGCGCGCGACCTCGTCGAGCAGCCGCTCGAACTCGGTGATGTAGCGGTCCACCGTCTGCTTGAAGCCGCGGTCGGCGCGGTACTTGCGGGCGACCTCGTCGAAGGCCTTCTGCCCCGCCGGCGTATAGAGGCGCTTGCTGAACGCCTTGCTCTCGCCGCGCTGGTAGCGGTCCCACATCTCGGCGGCGAGATTGCGGTCCATCAGCCGGCCGATGTCGAGCGACAGCGACTCCAGCGGGTTGCCGGAGGCCGGCTGCGGCGCGCGGCCGCGCGAGGGCGCCGGAGGCGCATCCCGGCTCCCTCCGGTGTCGGCCCGGTTCAACAAGTCGGACAGCCAGCCGTCGCGGCCCTGATCGGCCGGGCTGACCGGCGGAGCCTCGGTGCGGCGCGAGGGCACGCCGAGGTCGGGCGGGGGCAGGCTGGATGCACTCCCGCCGCCGGCGTCGCGTACGCTGCCGGTGTCGCGCATGTCGCGCACGCGGGTGTCACCCCGGCCGCCAACGGCCACCACCGCGGGCTCCTCCTGGCGCTGCACGCTCGGACGCGCCTGGCTCACCACGTCCATTCCGCGGCCGTGATGGGCGACGATGCGGTTGAGCTCGGCGAGCGCCTCGATCTGGTCGACGATCACCTTGCGCATCTGCGCCGTGCTCTCGGCCGCCTCCTGCGGCATTTCGAGGACGCCGCGGCGGAGCTCGTTGCGGGTGGCTTCGAGCTCATGATGCATCTGGGCGGCCATCTGTTTCATGCTACCCACCAGATTGGCGAACCGCTCGGCCGACTGCTTGAACATCGAGTCCGCTTCTTCCGTGGTCTGCCGGTAGATGTCGTGCATCGTCTCGACGGTCTGCCGATGCTCTTCCTCGGAGGCGGCGCGGACCGCCTCGAACTGGCGACTGATCGCAGCCGAGCCGGCGCCGGCCGTTTCCGCCACCACGCGCGCGATGTCGCGGGCGCGCTCTTCGGCAGCCGCCAGCGATTCATCGAGCAGGCTCGTGAAGCGTGACAGCCGCTGATCGAGATCGGCGGTGCGCAAATCGATGGTCGTGACCAGCGATTCAAGCGTAGCCTTGCGCTCGG
>Ga0070730_10004992_pt1 | contig 11522 bp, 10 predicted proteins | sample Coa_R1_3_FD_66447 | JGI IMG/M metagenome (GOLD analysis project Ga0070730, IMG submission 66447) | Surface soil microbial communities from Centralia Pennsylvania, which are recovering from an underground coalmine fire - Coalmine... | ecosystem: Environmental > Terrestrial > Soil > Unclassified ... | reverse complement strand
GTTCGACTCCCACCCCGGGCACCAGTCTTTCGAGGTCCGGCCCGGAGACATGGGTGACCTATGTCTCAGGCCGCTCACGAATTGAAAAACGCTATGGAATCTTTGTATTCAGGCGTGGAGACTTGTGCAAGAAAGAGAGCGACGTAAAGTCGCCGCTACAAACCACAGGGCTAGGAGACTTGCGTTTCCCCGTCGGACATGCGGAGGCGCACGCGGGGCACGCCGGAATGTTTCTCGATGCGGTCCGCCAGGGTTTGCGAATGCGTGGTAATCCAGAGCTGGGTATTTTTCGCGGCGCGAACGATTAAGTGCGCAAGGGCGTCCAGAATGTCCGGATGCAGGCTCGTCTCCGGTTCGTTGACGGCCAATAACGACGGCGGGCGAGGGCTCAGCAGCGCCGCGCAAAGGCATAGGAACCGCACTTGCCCGTCCGAAAATTCTTGCGACTGCAAGGGACGGAGCAGCCCGGGAATTTTCATCTTGATGCTGAAAAGTGTGTCCATCGCTTCGATCAGGAGCGCCGCGCCGCCAAAGGCATCGGCTACGATCTTGCGAAGAGCATCCGCATCGCCGATTTCCAGAATAGTTTGCAGAGCCGCCGCTAGGTCCGAGCCGTCATGACTCAGAACCGGCGTATAGACGCCGATTTGCGGCTGGCGCAAAGGAGAGTGCAGGTCGGTACGGAAATGATGATAAAAACGCCAGCTCAGGACCTGCTGGCGTATTGCGGAGATTTCCGGATAGAGGTGCGGGTCAATAATCTGCGACAGGACGGACTCGTGCTTCGAAATCTGGAAGGGATAGGTGACCATTGCGCCTTCGGCATTGCGCAACCACGCGGAAGGTTCGTCGCGTTTCAACATGGCGATGCGGCGTTTCGCGTCATTCGGTTTATTCGCCTTATTCGATTCGGGCACCGGAATGTACCAGATGTATTCTTCCTTGACGCGAGGGTCGAGCTGGAACTTGGTTTCCAGCGCTTGCTCGTTTCCGGAGGGAAGCCCGATTTGCAACTCGTAGCCGAACTTCTCCGCTTCAAAGCCAAGCACGACGCGCTTGGGAGGTTTCTTGTTCTTATAGCGGACGCGCTCGCCTCCAGCCCAGAAGACGCTGGGCGTGCCGCCCTCTTCGGCGATCGCTCGCGCCAATTGCCCTTGCGCCGCGCGCGCCATCAGGACCAGCGAGTTGTACAGATTGGACTTCCCACAACCGTTCGGGCCGGTGAGGACGTTGATGGGCTTCAATTCGAGGTCAAGTTCGCGAACAGAACGATAGCCGGACACATGGATCTGCTTGATCACGGTTGGAAACAATACCAGACTGAAACCGACTTGGGTTCTTTTCCGTTTACGCCAAGAACTTATGTCACAATACGGCGTGGCCAGAACAGGCCATTCCCTCAGGGGCCTGCCTGCGGTAGGCAGGCTAAGCCCAGTTTTGCTGGCCTTTGATGTCGGAGCCTGCCTGCGGCAGATAGGCTAAAGCTCCGACCCCTTAGCCCGCTTGTGTGACAGCTTCTGTTTCCGTGCACCCGACCGGAAACGCCATCCGGGAAAGCGAGCCATCCGAGGTGTTTTGAGCTTTTTTCGTATACGATGAGTTATGAGTTATCAAAAAGTGCCGGAAATTGGCCTTCCCGGACACCCTTAAGAGACTGACGGCACGCCACTTAGGGATTCGCGTAAAAATCTTGCGTTTTGGCTTGACAAGTCCGTTGCCGAAAAGTATACTTATCACTGTAAAAAACTGCGCCCTGACTTTGTCGGGGCGTTTTTGTTTTTGGGGCCTGCCTCGGGGTCGTCCGCCGTCTTAAATTCCAAAGACATGTGCCGCACCTCCGGTGCTCGGGCTTGACCCGTCACTCGCCCAACGCTTACGCGCTGGGCTAAAAGCGTGACGCGCCTCCGGCGCTTGAGTCAGGAAGAATTCAAGTCGACGGCGGCCCACCTCAGAAGGCGGCCCCTACGAAGGTGCCGGGCTTCCCGGTCGAAAACACCGGGATCCGCAAACGCCGCGGAAAAGCCCGGCGCTACATCCAATTCCGTAAGTCCCGGCTGGCAGCTCGCCATTGGCCAGCGGAAGTAGTCCGAAGTTTGCAATATCCCTCCTAAAGGAAAGAAAAATCATGAAACCCAAAATTCCCAATGCCCTAATCGTGTGGAAACAATTCGAGGACGTCCTCGCCCCGCGACTGGGGCTGTCGACCGCCGATCGCGCGGTCTATTCCCACCTTCTGCGGCACAGCCGCCTTGAAGGAAAGCTCCGCTTCCGGTTCTCTATGCGCTGGATGGCCATCGGCATGGGCGTTTCCAGAGAAACAGGCCGCGATGCCGTGCGCCGCCTCGCCAACCTCGGGGCTTTGCGCCTGATCGAACGGAGCAAGGAGGGTCACCTGGTCGAGGTGCATTTACCAAGCGAGATTCGAGCGTTCCGGCCTTATCTTCGCAAGACTGGCAACCTTGCTCGGCAGGCCGCGGCCAATCTCGAAAAACTGGATTTCTTCAAGAGCGCATCGCGACGCCAGGTCATCCACGCGCGGGAGCGTGGTCTATGTTTTTATTGTCTCCGAAGGACCAGCGCCCGCGAGCGCTGCCTGGATCACGTCGTCCCTCGCGCCAAGAACGGGCGCAATTGCTACCGCAACCTCGTCCTGGCATGCATGGAATGCAATACGCTGAAAGGAGAACGCTCCGCCGCGGATCATCTGAGCCAACTCTACCGCGAGGGCCGCTTGACCGACGCCCAGCTCACCGGCCGCTTCCGCGCCCTCGACGACCTCGCAGCCGGCAAACTCCGCCCTCCGGTCGATAACTCCCCAAGCACACCTGTACAAACGACCTAGAGGCAAATGCCTACGCATATGGCCAAATTCACAAAGGCCAACCCAAAATGCGTCCACCGAAGTTCAAACGCCTCTATGAAGTAATGGAAATCAACGGCGTCAAAGTCTTCGCTCACTGGTCCGTGCTTCTCATCGGAGCAATCATGTTGTTCGGAGCAGTCTCCGAACCTGCCATGGCTTTTGCAATCCTCGGCTCGTACTACGGAGTGATTTTGCTTCACGAATGCGGTCACATGATCGCCGCTCAGAGGAAGCATTGCAGGGTGTGGTCCATCGAGTTGTACCCTTTCTGGGGTATCACGCGATTTGAAGTGCCATATTCTCCGAGCGATCATTGCGTAATTGCGTGGGGCGGCATAGTGGCACAGACCATCGTCGCTGTGCCTATAATCGTTCTAACCGAGACGTTCGGCTACACACCTTTGCAGCCGCTTAACGCCTTCTTGGCCGCTTTTGGATTCTTCAGTTTCTTTGTTGCTATGTTCAATCTCATCCCCGTGCCACCTCTGGATGGGGCCGTCGCATGGCGGCTGCTGCCAGCGCTCTTCAAGCGCTCAACTCGAACCGCAAAGCGCGAACCCAGTTGGCGATCTTGGCGATGACGATGCATCCTGAATGATGGCACGTGCGGGGACTCAGGAGAAAAATCAAAAACCCCACTCATTCTGCACATGCATGGGCACGCACACTTTGCAGACCGTTGAGGTCCCGGCCACCCGCCCCGCTTGACCGACGCCCAGCGCACCGGCTGCTTCCGGGCCCTCGACGACCTCGCCGCCGGCAAACTCCGCCCCCAGCCGCGCGCCCGAAGAATTAAATGTAGCGCTGCGCTTCAGGCAGCATCTTCGTCTTGCGGCAGCACGCCTAGAATGGTACGCTTGTGTACACATCTGGGGGCATTTCATGGGAGCGATCAAGGTCGGCATCAGAGAGTTTCGGGAAAAGCTCGCCAGCTATGTGCTGGAGTCTGATACGCCAGTAGCGATCACTCGGCACGGCGACACGGTCGGCTACTATATTCCGGCGCGCCGCAAACGCAGCGAAGCGGAACGCAGCGCTCTGAGAGAAGCAGCTTCTCGTTTGCAGAAAATGCTGGAAGCGGAAGGCATTTCGGAAGAGGAAGTCATCACCGACTTCAAGCGCTGGCGGGCTGGCAAACATAAATGAGCCAGTGCAAGGGGCTTCACTCATCCGCGAACCGTCAGCACCGGGCAGTGCGCCTTGGTCACCACGTGATACGCAACCGCGAACGGCGCGTGCCCCGCCATGCTCTTCATTTTCTTCGCGCCCATCACGATCAAGTCCGCGTTCGTCTCGCGCGCCATCGTAAGGATCTCTTCCGCCGCTGCGCCAAACGTTGCGCGGAACACGGGCTTGCACCAATTCTCCGCACCTTCCGGCATAAGCTTTTCCAGCCGCCTGACAGCGGCTTCCCGCTGCTGGCGGACGCTCTCTTCGGTGAAAGCCGTCGCTTCCTGAATCACGTGCAGCATGGTAAGCCGCGCGCCGTGCTCCTGCGCCAGCGAGAAAGCGTGAGCCGCCGCCTTCTCCGCGCCATGCCCGAAGTCCGTGGCAAACAAAATACTTTTCAGGTCCACTTCAGCGGCGGGCTCGCCTTTGACACGCGGCCCCACGGTCAGCACCGCGCAGTCCGCCTGACGGAAAATTTCCTCGGCCACCGAACCGATCAGCACCTTCTGCACTTTTCCACGCCCGTGCGTCGCCGTCACGACGAGGTCGATTTCATGCTCACCAATCAGCTTTTCAATTGCAGGCCAAACACTTCCTTCTTCCAGCAAAACTTCGTGAGGCACGCCGCGCAGCTTGCCGGACACCAGAATGTCCGCCATGCCCTGCTCTGCGGCCTGGCGCACCTTCTCGTAAGTGGCCTCGGCAAGCGCCGGCTCAGCGTACAAAAACGGATCCAGGGCGATCACGTGCGCCAGGTAGATCCTCGCGTCATAGCGCCGCGCCAGCGCCAGCGCATAATCCAAGGCGCGGTCGGACTCCGGTGAGTAATCCGTGGTCACCAGAATTCTTGTCAGTGACACTTTCTTGGAAATCTCGCCTATTGCAAATTCTTGGGTCGCTTTCCGCACCATCACTTGTGACATAAAGCCTCCTTCAGATTCCCCCAACACCGCCGCGCGCTTGTTTCTCTCACAATGTCACTGCCAGGGGTGCACGCAGCCTTCCACAACGGAAGCAACGCATCTCATAGCAAACAAAGAAGATACTCCCCGTATAAAGCTCAAACCCCAAAGTTTGCGTGCAATGGCACAATCTTTTGCGCCAGAAACCGCTGGAATTTGTGGAAGACGACTCGAACATCGCAGTGCGTCGTCACGCGGGACAGCGTCGAAAAGCGATGCGAACGGAAGTGAGGGGCAGTCCCAAAGGCCTCAAAAACAAAAAGAGGCAGCGGCGGGCACTGGTTGAGGCCCGTGATCCGGGCCATCGCGTCGGAACCTCGACGCTCCTTTGCGATCCGTGCTCCTGCCGCTGCCTGAATCGACTCTGCTAGCCGGGTAACTGGGGGGCTTCCCGGCTATTTTCCATGGGCGTCCTATTCCGCGCCGTATCCTTTCGAGCTTTTTACCGCCTGCCCGCTCGTCACAGTAAGGACGCCCACAGGTCAGAAGACCGACAATCGCTCCATTGCCAGCCTTCTGAGCAAATTCACAATGTGCATCTCCTGTTCCAAAACCCGGCGCGCCGGCCGGTTTCTATCCCGCTGCCCCTCAATCATTTACGCGCACCCATCTCCTGTAAGCCCCGAAGCCTCATTCCCAAACTGGGGCTTTTCACGACACTGGGGCGTATTCTCACCACATCACCAGGTTCGCGTAGCCTTTCCAAGCTTCTCCGGACCTGATTACTTTCTTCGTGCCGCATTACCCCGGCTGGGACTGGGAGCAGGCACAAAAGGTCTTTTGCGGCGTCCAAGAGAATTAGAATTGCGATTCAGGAGGTTGCCAGATGCTCCGCAGGGTGCTCTCCCACTTGACACTTCTCTTATTTCTTGGGTTTTCAACAACCTGCGCCCAGCAGGTAATTCCAGAAACCGCAGCCGGCCACACCCTCAAGGCCTGGCTCGATGCCTTCAACAGCGGCGATCGCGCCGCTGTTGAGAAGTACCTTCATATTTACGATCCCAAGAGGCCTCTCGACGACGAGATGCGTTTCCGTGGCATGACGGGCGGCTTCGTGCTTCTCCAAATCATCAAAAGCGACCCGCTGAGCGTTGAATTTATGGTGAAGGAGCACAACAGCGAAACCATGGCCGTCGGCAAAATGGAAGTGAAACCCGGCGACCCCGCGATGGTCGCCAGTTTCTCCCTCCGCGCTGTTCCTCCCGGCACGAAAGTCGCTGACCTCAATTTCAAGATCGACGCCGCCACCCGCGCCAAGGTCATCGATGGCGCCGTAGCAGCTCTCAACGAAACCTATGTGTTCCCGGAAACCGCCAAGAAGATGGAAGAGGCGGTCAAGGCCCATCAGAAAAAAGGAGACTACGAGTCTATTACCGATGGCGATGATTTCGCCAAGCGCCTGACCGACGATTTTCAAGCCGTCGGCCACGACAAGCATTTACATGTCATGTTCAGCCCTGCGCCCTTGCCAGATATGGAAGCTCAGCGTCCCGATGCCAAACGCGACGCCGAGGAACGCAAGGAAATGGAGCGCGTGAATTGCGGCTTCAATAAAGCGGAAATTCTCGAAGGTAACGTCGGTTATCTAAAGTTCGACTTCTTTGCCGACCCTGGGATTTGCGGACCTACGGCCGTGGCAGCGATGAATTTTCTCGCCAACGTGGACGCCATCATCTTCGACCTGCGGGAGAACGGAGGCGGCGACCCCAAAATGGTCGCCTTCGTTTCATCGTATTTGTTCAACGAGCGGACGCATCTCAACGATCTATGGACCCGAAAGGGCGACATCACGGACCAGTATTGGACACTTCCCTATGTGCCTGGCAAGCGTCTGGATGGCAAGCCCGCGTTTGTTCTGACTTCCAAGGAGACCTTTTCGGGCGGAGAGGAGTTCACTTATAACCTGAAGACTCTCAAGCGCGCCACCATCGTTGGCGAGACCACCGGCGGTGGCGCACATCCCGTGCGCGGCCACCGCATCACCGAGCATTTTGGGATTGGCGTGCCCTTTGCTCGCGCCATCAATCCCATCACGCACACGAACTGGGAAGGCACCGGAGTTGAGCCGGACGTAAGAGTTACCGCCGCCGATGCTTTGACCACCGCACAGAAGCTTGCCGCCGAAAAACTGGCGGCGAAACCTGCCAACCAGGAAAAGTGAAGCCCATTTGTAGGCGGCTATTTCGCGATTTCGCCAGCGACCTCCAGATGGTTGATAGATGGTTGCGGATTTGGTGTATATTCGCTCGCACTTACGGGACACAACAATTCTCCAGGTCGGTGGAGGAATGATTTCATGGAACGCAGGCGACCAATTCTCCTGACCTTTCTTCTTGCATCAGCGCTTGGCATTCCCGCGTTGGTTGGATTCGCGCAGAATCCTTCCGGCTCCGGCCCTTACAAAGTCTTGAAAACCGCAAAAGTCGGCGGAGAAGGCGGGTACGACTACATTTTCGCAGATGTGAAGGCGCGCCGGTTGTACATCCCGCGCGGCGGGCAAACCGGACGCCTGACGGTGTTTAACCTGGATACGCTCGAATCGGTGGGCACGATTGCGAACGTCAGCGCGGGCGGAGCCACGGTGGATCCCAAATCGCGCCATGGCTTTTCCACCACGAAACCCATAACCATGTGGGACGCACGCACCCTGAAAGTCATCAAGACGATTGAAGTAGACGGCCGGCCCGACGGCATTTTGACGGATCCCTACAATGCACGCGTCTGGGTGCTCAGCCATCAGCCGCCGCACGCCACCATCATCGACGCGAAATCAGGAACGGTAGTGAAGACTCTCGACCTCGGCGGCGCGCCGGAGCAAGCCGTGAGCGACGGGAAGGGCACGATCTACGTCAACATCGCGGACAAAGCCAACATCGCCGTCGTTGACGCGAAAACCCTCACGGTCACCGCGCACTACGATATGAGCTCGAAGGGCACGGGCGGCAGCGGCCTTGCTTTCGACGCGAAACATCACATTCTCTTTGCGTATTACCGGCAGCCGTCCCCGGTGGTGGTAATCGTCAACTCCGACAACGGCAACATCATAACGACGCTTCCCACGGGCAGTGGTGTGGACACTGTGGTTTTCAATCCCGCCACCATGGAGGCGATCAGCGCGGAAAACGGCGGCTCAATGACATTCATCAAGGAAAATAGTCCAACGGATTTCAGTGTGGAGCAAACCCTTCAGACTATGGTCGGCGCCAAAACCCTTGCACTCGATATAAAAACGAATCACCTGCTGACGATGGCCGCCGAGTTTGGCCCACCTGCGCCCGATGCGAAACCCGGCCCTGCCGGCCGCCCGCCTCGCGGCCCCATGATCGCCGATTCGTTTTCCATCCTCATGATCGGCAAGTGATCGGTAAGCAAGAACAGTCTATTTTGCCTGCCCATGTTGATAATACTGGGAAGTTGGCGGCCCTAGCAGGACATAGCCGATAACCAAGAGAAGCACGGCGTGAGGCAAAGCGGCCGAAACTGAGTTTAATGCGCTTACCCCAACGTGAAAGGCAACCCAGGCCAGCGCCAGCCACCGCGCCCATCGCGTACCGCGCAGCAAAAAGACGCCGGCCACGATGGCTGACACTGTGAGCACTAAGATGGGGAGCATCCAAAGATCGAGCGCCCCCTTCCACAAGTGATAGGCCGTATTGAGGATACCGATGACAAGGAACAGCCAACCTGCCACGGTGACTTCATATGGCCGTTTCATGGTTGGAAAACGAGGGGGTGCCTCACTTCGCCTCAACGATCCTGACTGGCTTGTCGAGCTGGAAAGTCAGCACGGTCTCCGAAGGCACTTTGATGGAGCCGCCCTTGGTCAGCACCTGCGTCAACGCGCCTCCTCCTGCGCCGGCCCCCGCTCCAATCGCTGCACCCTTTCCACCGCCCGCAATCGCCCCGATAATCGCGCCAAGTGCCGCTCCACCGCCGGTCATTTCGGCGGTTCGCTTGTTCGCGCCCACTCCTGACCTGCCTTTTTGCTGCAGGTCCACTGTGCTGACCATATATTCCTGGCCATCCACCGAAATGGATTGCAAGTCTAGGACGAGGTCGGAAGCGCCACGGATTTTTCCTCCCTTGGAAGCCGATCGGATGACGATCTGGGCGTTCGAGCCGCGAGGAATGACCACATTGCCGTCGGCGTCGAGAACGTCGTCGGCGACTTCGGCTGCGTAGGTCTGGCCTTCAGCAGCCTTCGCGGAGTCAATCGTGTCTTCGGTTCGGACGGCAACTTTAGTGCCCTCAGGCACGACGTACGTCTTGGTATGAATTTCGGCTTGTGTCGGATGGTAGTGATGTTCATGGGTACGATCGGACGCTCTGGACGATGAGGCACGCCCGCTTGGCGCGGCTCCGCCCCCACTATTGCCGGCGGAGGCCTGCGTGTCCGAACCTTGCGCGGCTGCATCGTCATATTCGACGGACTTCACCTGCGCCATGGGAATGGTGTGCGTGGTCTTGTCATCGCCCGCCAGAGTGATTTCCGACGGCGAACTGGCCGTGACCGTGCCGGTAAGCTCCGAGCCGTCGCGCATCAGAACGGTGGCATGTTGGCCGGAAGCCTGCTTCGCGCACGACGTCAAGAAGAAAAGCGCGGCAAGGGCTGCGCTAACAAAGACGGTTCGCCAGATGGGATTTGGGACGGTTCTGGTGGAAGCCCTGAATGCTGAGTAATTCATCGTAACCTCCAAACTTATAGTGTGCTCGGGTACAACAAGTATATTAGTTCTTCGCTGGGGCTGGGTCTCGCCCTGGAATTCTATAGCAAAATCGGAATGACTTGCTGCTATCTCCGGCCCACCCCAGACTCGTTTACAATCTCAAGGAATTATGGCATTAAATTGCAAGCGCTTTCAGGGCCACGCCCTGTGAGACTTGCGCGGCGAGTTCGATTTCGTACTGGCATGAGATATTGCACACTCCGGGGAACTGCAAATGCAATCCGCATTCACGCATAAATCCAGCTCACAACTTATGGCGCTAAAAGTCCCATCTATAAACGCCTCGTTTTTCCTTCGCGCCCTTCTCTTCCTCCTTCCGCTGATGGCATTGGCGGCCACGGCGCAACTAGCTGTCGCGCAAAAGGTGCAACTAACAGTGGACTCGTCCAGGCTTGGAGCGAAGATCGACCGCAACATCTTCGGGCAGTTCGCAGAACATCTCGGCCACGGTATTTATGAAGGCGTATGGGTCGGTCCGGATTCCCCTATCCCCAACACTCGGGGCATGCGCAACGATGTCGTTGGCGCGCTGAAAGCATTGAAGGTTCCGAACGTCCGCTGGCCCGGCGGCTGCTTCGCGGATGAATACCATTGGCGCAAAGGCATCGGCCCTCAACGAGTGATTGGCCTCAATCCCAACTGGGGCGGCGTGATTGAGCCGAACACGTTCGGCACACATGAATTTATGGACTTCCTCGAGCAGATTGGCGCGGAGGCCTATATCTCCGTCAACGTCGGCTCCGGCACGCCGCAGGAGGGGGCCGAATGGCTGGAATACTTGACGACCGCTCAGCCGACGACCCTGGCGAAAGAGCGCGCCGCCAACGGTCATCCGGCTCCTTACAAGGTCGCCTTCCTCGGCATCGGCAACGAAAGCTGGGACTGCGGCGGCAACATGACGCCGGATTACTATCTGAGCCAGCTGAAGATTTATAGCCGCTTCGTCCGGAACTACAACCCGGAGCAGCAAAAAGAACACCAGATGCTGAAGATCGCCGTTGGCCCCGGCGGCAGTGAGCCCCGCTGGACCGAGTGGACGGAAGCCATCATGAAAGCCTATCAACATCACCAGTGGAGTTGGGACATCAACGGCCTTTCGATGCACAACTACACCGTCGTGAAATGGCCGCCGGCATTTGCGTCAACGGGGTTTGGAGAAACCGAGTACGCTCAGATTCTCAAGGCCACCCTGGACATGGACGGCCTGATCAAAAAACATTCCGCCATCATGGACACGTACGACCCGCAAAAGAAGGTCGCCCTCGTGGTGGATGAATGGGGCACCTGGTACGCGCCGTTGCCGGGCTCGACTCCCGGCTTCCTCGTTCAGCAAAACAGCCTGCGTGATGCCGTCCTCGCTGCGCTGAACCTGAACATCTTTGCCCGCCATGCCGACCGTGTCCGCATGGCCAACATCGCGCAAATGATCAACGTGCTTCAGGCCATGATCCTCACGGACAAGGAAAGAGTGGTGCTCACCCCGACCTACCATGTCTTCAAAATGTACGTGCCGTTTCAGGACGCTACCTTCGTACCGGTTGTCTTCGGCGCAGGTACTTACACACACGGCGACATCACCTTGCCACGCGTGGACGCCATCGCGGCGAAAGACCCCGCTGGTGAGCTATGGCTGGCAGTCACCAATATCGATCCCAATCAACCGGTCGAGATCGAAGTCAGCCTCGCTGGTGTTGCCGCCAAATCGGCTGCGGGAGAAACGCTAACTGCCCCAAAGGTTGACAGCGTCAACACGGTCGACGCGCCCAATATGGTCGTGCCAAAGCCTATTTCCGCGAAGGT
>Ga0070730_10004991_pt1 | contig 11522 bp, 10 predicted proteins | sample Coa_R1_3_FD_66447 | JGI IMG/M metagenome (GOLD analysis project Ga0070730, IMG submission 66447) | Surface soil microbial communities from Centralia Pennsylvania, which are recovering from an underground coalmine fire - Coalmine... | ecosystem: Environmental > Terrestrial > Soil > Unclassified ... | reverse complement strand
CACATTCCTGAGACGTTGGTGCAGGCAGAGCGTTCGCTGCGCCGCAGCGGTCCTCTTTTAATCCGTGGGTTCAGGGTTCGAGCCCCTGGCGCCCCACGAGCCCCTGAGCCGGCTCATGCTGGCCGGAGGCGTGCGGCCACCTGCCTCGTGAGGCGCGCTGCTGGCCAGGAGAGGTCGCGATATGGCAGTGGCTTCGGGCTGCCGCGATGGCCAGGGATTCGCCATCGCCGCCGCCCGGGTGAGGATGTAGCACCGACCCCTCAGTTGAGCCGTGATGGTCTGTCCTTCCCGCACGATATCCGGCGACCTGAGCCTGACCTGATGACGGCCGGGCCCGCCTGATCTACGCTGACCCCATGACTTGGGGGGAGGTCCCGAGCCGCCGGCCTTCCGGTGGTGATCACCGCATACCCCCATGAATATGGCGAACGGCCCTCATCGGTATCGGCGTGCTCATCCTCATCGCGCTCCTCGTGGAGCGCGAGACAATTAACAAGATTGGGTTTGGCGCCTTTTCGGTAACCTTCAGCCCGGCAGCTGGCAGCGCGTCAGGCGCCGGTGGGAACGCGCCCGCAACCGGAGGCAGCCCCACGGCGCATTCCACCAGCGGGCACTCGTCCCAGCCGGAACGCACCACCGTGGGGTACCTCTACACGATGGCGCCCTCGGCCGGGGGCCCGGTGCAGCGCGGCGTGACGAGCCTCGGCGGGCGGACCTTCAACCACAGCATCTGGCTCCCATTCCAGGTGTACTGCTGCGGGACCGAGCAGTCGGTGACCTACCAGGTCCCCGCCGGATACCGCTATCTCCAGGCGTTCATCGGGCAGTCGTCGCTCAACGGCGACCAGAACGGCTACGCCATGATGTTCAGCATCAGGGTCAACGGCACCACCGTGGTCAACAGCCGCCAGGCGCTGCTCGGCGACCCGCCGATCCCCGTGAAGGTCCGGCTGCCCTCGGGTTCCGCCAGCGTGGTGATCGACGTGAACGCCGCGTGCAACAACTTCACCTGCGCCGGGGTCGCGGTGATCGGCAACGCGCGGCTCATCCCGCCACGCTGACGGCCGCCTCAACGCCGCCATCCGGGCGCCGCACCAGCCCACCAGCCGCGCAGCGTCCGACTCGGCTGATATCAAGGAGTCCATGACGGCCGGCACCGCACCCCGCGGACATGCGCCCCAAGCCCCGGAAGCCGATGACACGATCAGGGAGGCGGCCGAGCACCGGCTGCGCACGCTGGCCGGCCCGCACGCCCGGCTGCGCGCCGACCAGTGGACCGCGATCAAGGCCCTGGTGGTGGACCGCCGCCGTGCCCTGGTGGTGCAGCGCACCGGCTGGGGCAAGTCGGCGGTCTACTTCGTCGCCACCGCCCTGCTGCGCGAGCGCGGTGCGGGCCCGACGGTCATCGTGTCGCCGCTGCTCGCGCTGATGCGCAACCAGATCGCCGCAGCGGAGGGCGCCGGCATCCGGGCCCGCACCATCAACTCAGCCAACATTCAGGAGTGGGATGCGGTCCATGCCGAGATCGAGGGCGGCACGGTGGACGTGCTGCTGGTCAGCCCCGAGCGGCTGAACAACCCCGGGTTCCGTGACCTCATCCTGCCGAGGCTGGCCGCTACGGCAGGCATGCTGGTCATCGACGAAGCGCACTGCATCTCCGACTGGGGGCACGACTTCCGGCCCGACTACCGCCGCCTGCGCTCGGTGATCGCCGGGCTCACGCCGGACGTGCCGGTGCTCGCGACCACCGCGACCGCCAACGCCAGGGTCACCCGCGACGTGGCCGAGCAACTCGGTTCCGGCTGGCGCGGGCCCGGTGAGCCGCCGCCCACGCTCGTGCTGCGCGGTCCGCTGGACCGCGACAGCCTGCACCTGGCCGTGGTGCGGCTGCCCACGGCGCCGCAGCGGCTGGCCTGGCTGGCCGACCGGCTGGGCGAGCTGCCCGGCTCCGGCATCGTCTACACCCTCACCGTCGCTGCCGCTCATGACGTGGCCGAGTTCCTGCGCGACCGGGGGTACACCGCCGAGGCGTACACCGGCCAGACCGACCAGGCCCAGCGCCTGGCCATCGAGGACGACCTGCTGGCGAACAGGCTCAAGGCCGTGGTCGCAACAAGCGCGCTCGGCATGGGCTACGACAAGCCCGACCTCGGGTTCATCGTTCACCTCGGCGCGCCGCAGTCGCCTGTCGCGTACTACCAGCAGATCGGCCGGGCGGGCCGGGGCGTAGAGCGCGCCGAGGTGATCCTGCTGCCCGCCACCGAGGACCGCGACATCTGGGCCTACTTCGCCAGCCTCGCCTTCCCGCCGGAACGCGACGTCCGGGCGGCCCTGAGCGCGCTGGCCGCCGCGGAGGGCCCCCAGTCGCTCGCGGCGCTGGAGGCCCACGTCGACCTGCCCCGCGGGCGGCTGGAAACCATGCTGAAGGTCCTGGATGTGGACGGCGCGGTCCGCCGGGTGCCCGGCGGCTGGACCGCGACCGGCCAGCAGTGGCTGTATGACACGCAGCGATACGATCGCGTCGCGGCGGAGCGGTCCCGCGAGCAGCAGGCGATGCTCCGGTACACAAGCACCGGCGGCTGCCGGATGGAGTACCTGCGCCGCGAACTCGACGACCCGGAGGCGGCGCCCTGCGGGCGGTGTGACAACTGCACCGGCGTGGCCCGCATGGCCAGCGTGAGCAGCGGCGCCGAGGAGTTCGCCCGCGGCCGGCTGCGCCGCCCGGGGGTGACCGTGACGCCGCGGCGGCTTTGGCCGACCGGGATGGCGGCGCTCGGCGTGGACGCCGCCGGGCGGATCCCGGCCGGCGTGGCGGCCGAGCCCGGCCGGGGCGTCGGCCGGCTGACCGACATCGGCTGGGGCGGCACGTTGCGCAAGGTGCTCGCCGATGGGGCGCCGGACGGGCCGGTGCCCGATGACCTGTTCGGCGCGGTGCTGACGGTGCTCGCCGCGTGGGACTGGGCGGAACGGCCGGCCGGGCTGGTAACCCTGCCGTCCCGGTCGCGCCCGCAATTGATCGGTACGCTCGGCCGGCGGATCGCGGCGGCCGGGAAGCTCAGCTACCTGGGCAGCCTGAGCTACGGCAACGGCAGGCCGCCGGGGCGCCAGTACAACAGCGCCCAGCGGCTGGCCGCACTGTGGCGCACCGTGGCCGTGCCCGGTGACATGCGCACCGCGCTGGCCGGGTTCGGTCAGCCGGTGCTCCTGGTCGACGACCGCATCGGCACCGGCTGGACGATGACGGTCGGCGCGAAACTGCTGCGCGAATGCGGTGTCCCGGCCGTGCTGCCGTTCGCGCTCGCCGTCACCACCTGAGCGGCTACCACGGCGGGGCCTGAGCGGCCACCGCTGGGCTGCCCGCAGCCGGGCTACCGGCAGGCCCGCATATCGGGCCGGCCCGGGCCGGCCCGTCCGGGCCGGCCGACGCCGGCGGCTCGCCCAGACCGGTGCGGGCCACCCCCGTGCGCGGGCGGCGATGGCGCCTGCGGTGCATGGTTCCGCTGCGCCGGGCCGGGGTGCCAAGATGCCAGCATGGAGCCTCCCGGCGCCGCGCATCCCGCCGTGACGAAGATCGCCGCGGTCGTGCGGGCCTCGCTGGAGGACCTGGTGGCGGCCGCGGTCCAGGACATCTGGAATCAGGTGCCGGCCTACTCCGGCAGCAGCGACGAGCGGCTGCGCGCGGACGTCGCCGGGCACGTCCGGGCCATCTTCGAGGTGTTCCTGGCCGGGCTCACCGGCGGGCGGGCGGCCCGGCGGTCCGACTTCACGATGACCAAGGAGCAGGCGACCCGCCGAGTGGCCCAGGGCATCACGCTGGCCGACTTCCTCCAGGCGTTCCGCATCGGCCAGCTCACGCTGTGGCACGGCGTGCTGGCGGCGGCCGGTGACGACACCGCGGCCCGGGACGCCGCGCTCACCGTCGTCGCGCAGATCATGGAGGTGATCGAGGTCGGCAGCACCGTCGCCGCGGAGGCCTACGTGGAGGCCCAGCAGCACGCGGTGGCGGAGAGCGACAGGCTGCGCCGTGACCTTCTCGAAGACCTGCTCGCCCGGCGTCCCCCGGTCAGCGGCCCTAAGCGGGCCCTGCTGCGGGCGGCCGGCCTCGGCCCGGGCGCGCGGCATCTGGTGATCACGGCCGTCCTCGCCGGGGACCAGTCCGACGACCATGCCCTGCGCGACGCCGCCCTGGCGGTGGGCCGGATCCGGGGCGGCGGCCGGGGGCTTGTGGTTGTCCGCCAAGAGGAGATCGTCGTGGTGACCCCGGTCTCGCAGGGCGGCGCCGAGCCGGCCGTGGCCGCCCTGCGGCGTGCCTGCGCTGGCCTGCAACGGCGGCAGATCGCCCTGGCGGCCGGGGTCAGCACCGTGCGGGCCGGGCTGGCCGAGGTCGCCGACGCCTACGCCGAGGCGCGAATCGCCCGGGACAGCCTGGGCGCCGCCACAGGTGTGCTGGCGCTGCCACTGCTGAACAGCCTCGACTACCTCGTGCTGCGGGACGACGAGACGGCGCGGCGGCTGATCCGGCCGCAGGTCCGGCGGTTCATCGAGGAAGACCTGGCCGCGGGCGGCGCGCTGATCGCCACGCTCGCCGAGTTCGCCGCCAGCGACCTGAACGCGGTGGCCGCCGCCGAACGGCTGCACCTGCACGTCAACACCGCGTACTACCGGCTGGACCGGATCGCCGAGCGGAGTGGCTGCGACCTGCGCCGGCTGGCCGACGTGATGGAACTGCTGATCGCGCTGCGGCTGCTCGGCGCCTTCCCGGCGGCACCTTCGGCGCAGGCCCCGGCGCCAGCAGCGCAGGACGGCCGTCGCCTGCCGGGCTGACCGGCTGAGGGATTTCATGACCGCGTCACGACCGGGTTTGTGGTCCGGCCACTAACACCCGGGGGGCGAACTGGCTGACAGTAGATGCCTTCAGAGCCTTTATGGAGGTGCCACATGCTGAACCTTGCCGTCCTGCTGGAGGACAGCGCCCGCACCGTGCCAGACCGGGACGCCGTGGTGCACGCCACGACCCGGCTGACCTACGCCGAACTCGACGCGGCCGCCAGCCGGGTGGCCGCCGGCCTGGCCGCCCGCGGCATCGGCCCTGGCGACCAGGTCGCGCTGAGCTGCCCGAACCTGCCCTGCTTCCCGATCGTCTACTACGGCATCCTGAAGGCCGGTGCGACCGTCGTGCCGCTGAACGTGCTGCTCACAGAGCGGGAGATCGCCTACCACCTCACCGACTCGGCGGCGAAGGCTTACTTCTGCTTCGAGGGCACCGCCGAACTGCCGCTGGGCAGGGCCGGCCTGGCCGCCTACCGGCGCACCGCGGGCTGCGAGCACTTCGTCCTGCTGACCGCCGACCCGGCAGCCACCTCCCCGGAACCCGGCGCGGAGACCCTGGCGGAGTTCACGCACCGCCAGCCGGCCACGTTCATCTCCGCGCCGACCGCGGAAGCCGGCACCGCGGTCATTCTCTACACCAGCGGCACCACCGGGCAGCCCAAGGGCGCCGAACTGACGCACAGCAACATGGTGCAGAACGCGCTGCTGGCGAACCGGCTGTTCGGCTTGCACCCGCATGACGTGCACCTGGCCGTGCTGCCGCTGTTCCACTCCTTCGGGCAGACCGTGCAAATGAACAATGGGTTCGCCACCGGTGCGACCGTGGTGATGCTGCCCCGGTTCGACGCCCGGCAGGCCCTCGCCCTGATGCAGCGCGAGCAGGTCACCTTCTTCGCCGGCGTGCCCACCATGTACCACGCGCTGCTGCACTGCGAGGAAACCCCGGACATCGACGCGATCGCGGACCGGCTGCGGGTGGCGGTCTCCGGCGGGGCAGCGCTGCCGGCGGAGCTGATGCGGCGGTTCGAGGAGCGGTTCGGCGTGCCGATCCTGGAGGGTTACGGCCTGTCCGAGACCAGCCCGATCGCCACGTTCAACCGGGTTGACCGGCCGCGGCGGCCGGGCTCGGTGGGCCTGCCGGTGTGGGGGGTCCAGGTCAAGATCATCACTAGCGACGGCGCCGAGGCGGCCCAGGGTGAACCCGGCGAGGTCGCGATCCGCGGCCACAACGTGATGAAGGGCTACTTCCGGCGGCCGGAGGCGACGGCGGAGGCCACCGACGCACAGGGCTGGTTCCGCACCGGTGACGTGGGCACCCGCGACGCCGACGGTTACCTGTACATCGTGGACCGGAAGAAGGACATGATCATCCGGGGCGGGTTCAACGTCTACCCGCGTGAACTGGAGGAGGTGCTGCTCACTCACCCCGGCGTGAGCCTGGTCGCGGTTGCCGGGGTGCCGCACCGCAGTCATGGCGAGGAGGTCAAGGCGTTCGTGGTCCGTGCCCCCGGTACCACGCTCACCGAGGCGGAACTGATCGCCTGGTGCAAGCAGAACATGGCGGCCTACAAGTACCCGCGGATCGTCGAGTTCCGGGACAGCCTGCCGATGACCGCGACCGGCAAGATCCTCAAGCGCGAGCTGACCCGCGCGCCCGGGGCGGACGAGATCCAGCGGGCCGGAGCCCGGCCATGAGCCCCGCGCGGCTCTCGGGCGCCCCGGCCGCCGACGGCATCAGCGAGGCTGCCGCGGGTGCCCTGAACGCGGGGCTGGCGGCGGGGCGGGCCGGCGCCGGGCAGGCCGCGGCGGCGCTGGCGGCGGCGCTGGCCCATACCCCGGGCCTCGCGGACCGGGCCCTGGCGCTGGCCAGGGAGCTGGCCGCCGCGGCGGCCGGGCGGACGGTCGCCACACCGGCCAAGGGCGACGCGCGCTTCGCCGACCCGGCCTGGCGGGAGCACCCGCTCTACCGCCGGGCCGGGCAGGCCTACCTCGCGGCCGAGCGGGCTATCAACGGCGCGGTCGCGGACGCGGACGTGGACTGGCGGACCGCGGAGCGGGCCCGGTTCGCGGCGGGCGTGCTGACCAGCGCCCTGGCGCCGACCAACACGCTGCCCGGTAATCCCGCCGCGCTCAAGCACGCCTTCGACACCGGTGGCCGGAGCCTGGCCCGCGGTGCCCGCAACCTGCTCGCCGACGTGCGGGACGGGCGGCGCACCCCGCGCCAGGTGGACGCCCGGCCGTTCCGGCTCGGCGAGAACCTGGGTGCCACACCGGGCGCGGTGGTGTTCCGCAACGAGGTCGTCGAGATCATCCAGTACGCGCCCGCGACCGAGCAGGTCCGCTCGGTCCCGCTGCTGATCGTCTGGTCGCTGGTCAACCGGTTCTACATCCTCGATCTTGCCCCCGGGCGGAGTTTCATCGAGTACGCGGTCAGCCAGGGCATCGAGGTGTTCGTCACGAGCTGGCGCAACCCGGGCCGCGAGCAGGCCGGCTGGGACCTGGACACCTATGCGGCCGCACTGGCCGAGGCGATGGACGCGGTCGCCGAGATCACCGGGGCGGAGCGGATCGGCACCATGGGCTGCTGCTCGGGCGGCCAGCTTCTCGCCGCGCTGCTCGCCTGCCAGGCGGCCCACGGCGGCGGCCGGGCCGCGTACGCGGTGTTCGGGGTGAGCCAGCTGGACATGGCGGTGCCGAGCGTCGCCGGGCTGGTGACTACCCGCCCGCTGCCAGGGATGGCGCGGGCGGCGTCCCGGACGGCCGGGGTGGTGGACGGCCGGGACATCGCGGCCGCCTTCAACTGGCTGCGCCCCGGCGAGCTGGTCTGGAACTACTGGGTCAACAACTACCTGATGGGCCAGGACCCGCCCGCGTTCGACATTCTGGCCTGGAACGACGACAGCACCCGCCTGCCGGGCGCGGTGGCCCGGCAACTGCTGGGCATCACCGAACACAACCTGCTCGCCGTCCCGGGCGGCCTCACCCTGCTGGGCACCCCGGTCGACCTGGCAACGGCCGGCACCGACACCTACGTCATCGGCGCGGAAACCGACCACCTGGTGCCCTGGCGGGGCGCCTACCGGACCACGCAACTGCTCGGCGGCACGGCGACCTTCGTGCTGTCCGGCGGCGGCCACATCCAGCACCTGGTGAACCCGCCGGGCAACCCGAAGGCGTGGTACCGCACCGGCCCCGTGCCAGGCGCGGACCCCGCAACCTGGCTGGCAGGATCCACCGTGCACCAGGGCTCTTGGTGGGCGCACTGGTCCCGGTGGGTGCAGGCCCGCAGCGGCGCGCAGCGCAGGGCGCCGGAAACGGCGGGCAGCATGCGCTACGAATCGCTCGGGGCTGCCCCCGGCCGTTATGTGAGACAAAGATGACCACGGCACCAAGAGATACGCTGAGGGTGGCGGGCCGGGTCCTCCGGGTGGATGTCCGCCCGGGGGACCCGGCGCGGCCCCCGCTGCTGCTGTGCAATGGGATCGGCGCCGGGCTGGAGGTCCTGCAGCCGTTCGTGGACGCGCTGGACCCCCGGCGCGAGGTGATCCGGTTCGACCTGCCGGGCATCGGCGGCTCGCCGCTGCCCGCCGTCCCCTATCACCTGGCGACGCTGCCGCGGCTGCTGGCCGGGCTGCTGGACGAGCTCGGCCGCCCGCGGGCCGACGTCCTGGGTATCTCCTGGGGTGGCGGGCTGGCGCAGCAGTTCGCGCTGTGGCGCCCCGCGCGGGTGCGCCGGCTGGTGCTGGCGGCGACCGGCACCGGCTCGGTCATGGTGCCCGCCCGGCCCCGGGTGCTGCGGCACATGCTGACCCCGCGGCGGCACCGTGACCGCGGGTACGCGGTGAGCATCGCGGGCGAACTCTACGGAGGGAGCATGCGGGCCGCGCCGGAGCGGGCCGCCGAGTTGCTGCACGCGGGCGGCCGGGCGGGGCGGGACCGCGGCTACTACTACCAGTTGCTGGCCGGCGCCGGGTGGACCAGCCTGCCCTTGCTGCCACTGCTGCGCCGGCCCACGCTGCTGCTGGCCGGCGACGACGATCCACTGATCCCGCTGATCAACGGGCACATCATGCACCGGCTCATTCCCGGCAGCGAGCTTGTCGTCTACCGCGGCGGGCACCTGGACCTGATCGCGGAACCGCACCGGCTGGCGCCGGTCGTCGAGCGGTTCCTTCAGGCCTCCGCCGCTGCTGAGAGAAAGGCTGTCTCATGAACCAGGACGCGGGCCTCGGACAGGCCCTGGGCACGGACTTCTTCTCCGTGCGCGAGCAATTCACCGCCGAGCAGTGGTCGGCCTTCACCGCCGTGCGCCGGTTCGTGGACACCGAGGTCATCCCGGTGGCCGGCGACTACTGGGAGCGGGCTGAGCCTTGCTGGCCACTGATCCGGCGGCTGCCCGAGCTGGGCATCGTCGGCGAGGACCTCACCGGTTACGGCTGCGCCGGGCTGAGCCCGCTGGCCTGCGGGCTGGTCACCATGGAGTTGCATCGCGGCGACGGCAGCCTGGGCGTGGTCCTCGGCGTGCACTCCGGCCTGGCGATGCGGTCGATCGCGCTGTGCGGCTCGGAGGAGCAGAAACAGCGCTGGCTGCCGGCCATGGCCCGGATGGAGCGCCTCGGCGCGTTCGCGCTCACCGAACCCGGCCACGGGTCGGACTCGGTGGCCCTGGAAACCTCGGCCAGGGCCGAGGGGGACGACTGGGTGGTCAACGGCGCGAAGCGCTGGATCGGCCTGGGCACCGTGGCCGACCTGGTCGTGGTCTGGGCCCGGGACACTGGCACGGGCCAGGTGGGTGCGTTCGTGGTGGAGCGGGGCTCCCCCGGCTACCACGCCAAGGTCATCGAGGGGAAGGCGTCGCTGCGCGCGGTCTGGCAAGCCGACCTCACCCTGGACAACGTCCGGGTGCCCGCGGCCAACCGGCTGCCGGGGGCGCGCAGCTTCTCCGACGCCGGGCGGGTGCTCGCCGCCACCCGCAGCACGTGTGCCTGGGCCGCGCTGGGTCACGCCACTGCCGCCTATGACGCCGCGTTGCGCTATGCCCTGCACCGGCATCAGTTCGGCAGGCCGCTCGCCAGCTTCCAGATCATCCAGCAGCGCCTGGTGACCATGCTCGCCGACCTGACCGCGATGCAGCTCTACTGCATGCAGATCGGGCGGCTCGCCGAGGCCGGGCGGCTCACCGCCACGGTCGCGGGACTGGCCAAGATGCACAACACTCGCAAGGCGCGGCTGCTGGCCGCCGACGCGCGCGACATGCTCGGCGGCAACGGGATCCTGCTGGATAACCACGTCATCAGGCACATGGCGGACCTGGAGGCCATCCACACGTTCGAGGGCACCGAGACCATGCAGACGCTGATCGTCGGGCGCGACATCACCGGCATCGGCGCCTTCGCCTGATCCGGCCAGGGCGCTCAGGGTACGACGGTGACCGGCCAGCGGCCGGCCCGGACCAGCCGCACCGCCAGCGAGCCGATCAGCCGGTGGCCCGCGTGGGCCGACGCTCCCACCACGACGGCGTCGGCGCGGATCTCGTCGGCGATCCGGCGAAGCTCGGTGTACGGGTCGCCCTCGGCGGCGATGAACGTGATGGAGATGCCCAGATCCCGGGACGCCTCCTCGGCCCGGCGGCGCATGTCCCCGGCGATCTGGCGGGTCGCCGAGCGCTGGGCGGCGGCGAGGTCCGCCCCGCCGGGTGTGGCCGCGCCCAGGGACGCGACCGGCGCCACGAACACGGCGGTCACCCTGGCCCCCTGCCGGCGGGCCAGCCCGGCGGCGTACGAGGCGGCCCGCAGTGAGGTGGTGGAGTCGTCGACGCCGACGAGGATCTCCTTGGGCCCGTCGGTGCCGAGCTCGAACTGGGCCACTTCTTCTTGTGCCACAGCCGCAGTGTAGGGAACCGGCGCGCGCGGCGGCCCGCGTGCCCCGGCCGGTGCGGGCCGGCTGGGCCGCCGAGATCCGGCCCTCGCGCTGCGGCCGGCCATCTGCCTACAATCGCCGGAAGGGTGATTGCATGGACGATGTCGCAGGCCAGTTCCTCGACGCGATTCACCGCCTCGAGGATGTGCGGGACGCCATTACGCCCGAGCGTGCCCACGCCGAGTTTGACGAGACCACGCTGCAGCTTTTCTGGAAGAAATGGCCGGATCTGTCCGCGTGGGCCGGTTCGCTGTGGCGGATGCTCTCCGAGGAACTCGCCGGGCCGTCCAGCCCGCACCTCGACGGCGAGCTTGACGAGGTGGGCGGCAGTGAGTGAGCGGGGCCTGCCATGACCGTGCTCCGCGACCTGATGAGCACGCAGGTGGCGCTCACCTCACCGGATACCTCGGTGGCCGAGGCCGCGGCGAGCATGGTCAAGGCGAAGGTGGGCTCGGCGATCGTCATGCAGGGGCGGTTCCTGGCCGGGATCCTCACCGAGCGGGACGTGCTGCGGGCCGCCGGGTCGGGTGAGGACCTCCGGGCTGCCCGGGTAGCCCACTGGATGACCCCCGATCCGCAGTCGGCCGGCCCGCACACCTCGGTCGAGGAAGCGGCGGAGATCATGCTCAAGAACGGGTTCCGCCACCTCCCGGTCGTGGACGGCCGCACGGTCTGCGGCGTGGTGAGCCTCCGGGACCTGTTCGCCACCCGGATCCGCCGCCCGGCGCGCTGACCCGGCTCCCGTCGCACCGTTCCCCGGTGCTCACCTGCGG
>Ga0070730_10004990_pt1 | contig 11523 bp, 5 predicted proteins | sample Coa_R1_3_FD_66447 | JGI IMG/M metagenome (GOLD analysis project Ga0070730, IMG submission 66447) | Surface soil microbial communities from Centralia Pennsylvania, which are recovering from an underground coalmine fire - Coalmine... | ecosystem: Environmental > Terrestrial > Soil > Unclassified ... | reverse complement strand
GTCCAACGCGCGTGCGTGCTAGGTTGGCGTTCCCGTGGCCGCCGGTCGCGCGGAGACGAATCGAATGTGGATCGCGCCCGCCGTAGTACTTACCGTCTACCTTGCAGCGAGCGCGGGTCCCGCCGCTGGCGCACCCTGCCTGCTCGATTCGAAGGACCGCCCAGTGAACTGCCCCTCCGCCTCCCGGCCTGGCCCGCGAGAGGCTCAACCCAGGGCGAGGCGCCCTCTATCTGACGGCTTTTGCGTCAACCCCGCCACACATCGGCCGATGAAGTGCCCCCCGGCCATGCTCGCGCCACAGCGCCCATAAAAAAGACCGATGATCGCCATTTAGGGTGTGGACAGCGGCGCGGAAAGCTTCGATCTTCGGGGCGCAAAAATGTGACAGCGCCATCGTGGCGCTGCAAAGGGGACTCTCCGATGCTGCAAAGCCTCATCGCCCGCCAGGGCGCGGGAAAGACGTTGCTGCTCTCTGCCGCCGCCCTGGCGCTGCTGGCCTCGGCCGCTACAGCCCGGACAAACGATCCCGGTTATCTACAGTACGACGGTGGGGCCCAACTGCTGGGACCGAACGATCAGCCGGCTACCGGCAGCACCGCCGGCTCCTATGGCGGTAGTGGCTCTGGGTCGACTGGCGGCAGCAAGTTCATGTCCGGAAGTCCGACCGCGGCTACGCTTGATCTCAGCTTCGAGGGCGTCTCGCAGTACGACACTCGCGCCCTGAACGGCGGCTTCAGCTTCATTCCGCCCGACACCATGGGCGCGATCGGCGCGACCCAGTTCATGGAGACCTCCAACGGCGGCTACGCCGTGTACGACAAGGCTACGGGCGCGCAGACGGAGCTCATCTCGGACGGCGCCTTCTGGACCGCCGCCGGGCAAACCGAGGGGACCTATCCCAACGGATTGCCCCTGGCCAACGGCGACTCCCGCGTCCTTTTCGATGCGCGGTCCCAGAAGTGGATCGTCGAATCGTTCGGCGCCAATCTCGACACCATCCAGATCGCTGTCTCGACGACGTCCAACGCTCTGGGCCCTTGGAAGTCGACGTCCTTCACCGGATTCGCCGGCGGCATCGCCGACTATCCGACGGTGGCGATCGACGGCAAGGCCGTCTACATCGGCACCAACGACTTCACCGCGGGCGGCAGCTTCGCCGGCGAGACGCTCAACGTCATCAACAGGTCCGACCTGTTCGGCGCGACGCCGACCACAGCCAGCCTCAAGCAGTTCTATACGCCCTTCAGCGCCATCGTCGGCGGCGCCGACCCGGGTTTCGCCATCCAGGGGGTCAACCAGCTCAGCAACACCGATTCGGGCCGGATCCTCGCAGTCAGTATCCAGACCTCCGATCTGATCCGCTATGACGTCAACAACCCGGGCAAGTCGTACGCCACGCTGAGCCAGGTCTCGTATCTCGGTACGACACCCTATGACGCCAATAGCCCGGGCCGGCAGCCAAGCGCCCTCAACCCCCGGGTGATTGACACCCTCGATGACCGCGTCTCGAGCGCGGTGTGGGAGAGCAAGGGCCTGATCTACGCTGTCCACACCGTCACCCCCACGGGCACGGATCACACCGCCGTCGTCTGGACGGTGTCTGACGCGGCGACCAACACCCTGATCCAGGAGGGCACGATCGGCGGCAACGGCGACGGCTTCGACTACTACCAAGGTTCCATCGCGGTGAACGCCGCGGGCCAGGTGGTGATCGGCTATGACCGATCCGGCTCCGACCCGACCGACGGCACGATCACCTTCTTCGCCCAGACCTTCAATCCGATTAAAGGCGGGGGCGGCGGGCTGGTCAGCACCGGCGTCTACCTGCTGCATGTCAGCAACACCAACGACTATCACAACGGTTCGCTTGACGGCCAGGCCGCCACGGGCCGCCAGCGCTGGGGCGACTATTCCCAGGTCACCGTCGATCCCAGCAACATGGAGAACTTCTGGATGATCGGCGAGTTCGGCCGCGAGCCCAACGACGCGGCCAACGGCCACCCGGGCGGCACCGGAGGCACCCGCTGGGGCACCTGGGTCAGCGAACTCACCCTGGCCGGGGTGCCCGAACCGGCGACCTGGGTGATGATGCTGGCGGGCTTCGGTCTCGTCGGCGCCTCCGCCCGCCGGGCACGCCGGACGACGCTCGCCGCCTGACCGTGGACCAAGACTTTTCAAAGGGCCGCCGCAATGGCGGTCCTTTTTAATGGGCTAAAGCACACAAGGGGCTAGACAGCGGCTTTCGAAAGCTGAGGATTGCTGTAAGTTGGGATGAACGTCCGGCCGAAAACGGTCGGGCCTGTCGGGGGCGTTCGGGTGGGGACCTTCGTCGCACTACGGGAATCCGGAGCCGGGCTCGCATCCGTAAGCGCGCGGCTGTGGGCGGGCTTCCTGATTCTGACGGCCATGCCGGCCGCGGCCCAGACCCTCTCCGCGCACGCCCACGAAGGGGTCGCCTCGTGCGCCGGCTCCGCCTGCCATGGCCGGGCGGTGGCCAGCGGCCCCGACATCCGCCACGACGAGATCAGGACCTGGCAGGATTCCACCGGCCCCGCGGGCGCTCACAGCCGCGCCTGGCGGGTTCTGACTGAACCCCGCGCCCAGGCGATCGCCTCCCGCCTCGGGCTCGGCAAGGCGCAGGACGCGCCCGCCTGCCTGGGCTGCCACGCCGACCACCCGGCGGCGCGGGGCGCCCTGTTCCAGGTCTCCGACGGCGTCGGATGCGAGGCCTGCCACGGCGGCTCCTCCGGATGGCTCGCCAGCCACTACGCCCTGAGCGTCAGGCACGCCGACAACCTTGCCAGGGGGATGATCCCGCTCGAGGACGCCAAGGCCCGGGCCGCGGTCTGCCTCGACTGCCACTTCGGCGCCGCCGGGCCAGGGCAGTTCGTCACCCACCAGATCATGTCGGCCGGCCACCCGCGCATCGCCTTCGAGCTGGATTTGTTCAGCTCACTGCAGAAACACTACGACCTCGGCGCCAACTACGCCGGCCGCAAGCCGATCCCCAGCGGCGTCAAGCTGTGGGCTGTGGGGCAGGCCATGGCGCTCGACCGCTCCCTGACGCTGTTCAGCGACCCACGTCGGGGCCAGGAAGGCGCCTTCCCCGAGTTCTACTTCTTCGACTGCCACAGCTGCCACCGGGCGATCTCCGACGATCCGCGGGCCCGGCCGACGGCGGTCATGAACCCCGGCCGCCCGGTTCCCAGCGGCACGGTTCCCTACAACGACGAGAACATGATCATGCTTTCGGCCGCCGCCGAGGTGGCCGCTCCGAAGCTGGCGAGACAGTTCGATACGGATTGCCGGGCCTTCCACGTCGCCCTGGCGAGCGACCGGACGAGCGCGGTTCGCGCCGCGGGACAGCTGGCGAAGTCGGCGCGGGCGCTCTCCAACGCGTTCGCCGCGCATGACTTCGGCCGCGGCGAAACCATCGGCATCCTCGACCGCGTCGTCAGCGACGCCCAGGCCCCGCGGTACACGGACTATGCGGGCAGCGCCCAGGCCGTCATGGCCATCGACACCCTGCTCAACGCCCTGGTGGCCGCGGGCGAGGTCGACGGCGCCCGCGCCCGGGCCCTGCGCCCGGACATCGACCGCGCCTACCGGGTCGTCAACGACCCCAACGGTTACCGCCCTGCGGAATTCCGCGCGGCGATCGCCAAGATCGCCCTGGCCGCCCGGACTCTGGGCTGATGGCGCGCGTCAATCCGGTCGTCGCGATCCTCGCCAGCGCGGCGCTGGCGCTCGCCGGGTGCGGCGGCGGCGGCGGCTCGACCCCGGCGCCGGTCACCACCCCGCCCGCCACCGGCGTCTTCACCCAGCCCGCCGCCCTCGCCCTCTCCGCCACCGACGTCCAGCAGGTGATCGCCCAGTCCGTCGCGGAGGCCCAGGCGCGCGGCACGCCGGCGGTGATCTCGGTGACCGACCGGGTGGGCAATGTGCTGGCCGTCTACAGGATGACCGGCGCCCCCAGCATGGTGACCATCCGCCCGGGAGCCGGCCCACAGCAGCTCGACCTGCAGTCGGTCCAGGTTCCGGCCAGCCTGGCGGCGATCGCCAAGGCGATCACCGGGGCCTATCTCTCCTCCGGCGGCAACGCCTTCTCCACCCGCACCGCCAGCGAGATCGTGCAGGAGACCTTCCCGCCCGAGCCGGCGACCGTGGGCCTGGGCAGCGGGCCGCTGTTCGGCGTGCAGTTCAGCCAGCTGCCGTGCTCGGATCTGGAATTCCCCACGCTCGGCAAGACCATCGGGCCGCACCCCTCGCCGCTCGGCCTGGCCGGCGACCCCGGGGGCTTCCCCCTCTACAAGAACGGCGTGCTTGTCGGCGGGGTCGGCGTGAAGGCCACCACCGACTATGGGTTCGATCCCGACGTCACCGCCAACAACCCCACCCAGGTCAGCGAGGAAGCGATCGCGTTGGCCGGGACCGCGGGCTTCGACCCGCCCGCCGGCATCACCGCCGACAACATCACCGCGGGCGGCAACCAGCTGATCTACACCGTGGCCACCTTGGCGAGCCTGAAGAGCACGCCAGCCTCGGCGCCGGCCTTCTCCACCCTCGGGGCGGGGGTGGGCGCGCTGCTGCCGGTGACCGGCTTCTTCGCCGGGACCGTGCTCGCCGGGCAGGCCTACGGCTCCGAGGCTTCGGGCATCCGCAAGTCCTTGACCGCCGAGTTCAACAATCCCGACGCCTACATCCTCACCGACGGCTCGGGCAACGATCGCTTCCCGCCGAAGGGCGGCACCGATTCGCCGGCCGGCGCCGCGCCGCTCTCCGCCGCCGAGGTGACGTCGCTGCTGCAGAACGCCTTCTCGACGATGGCCAATGCGCGCGCGCAGATCCGCAGTCCGCTCAACAGCCGCGCCCAGGTCTCCATCACCGTGGTCGACACCAACGGCGTCTCCCTGGGCCTGGTGCGCGCGCCGGACGCGCCGATCTTCGGCATCGACGTCGCCCTGCAGAAGGCGCGCACGGCCAACTTCTTCTCCCACGCCGCCGCCGCCTCCGACCTCACCAACAACATGGATCCCGGCGCGGGGCGGCAGGCGGACATCGCCAGCTTCGTGCCGGCGTTCCGCAACTTCCTCGGCCTGCCGAGCGCCCTGACGGGGCAGACGGCCTTTTCGGCGCGGGCGATCGGCGGCCTCGCCCGGCCCCTGTTTCCGGATGGCCAGGTGAACGGGCCGTCCGGCCCGCTGTCGCGACCCACCATGGAGTGGAGCATTTTCGCCACGGGCCTCCAGACCGCCCTGGTCGACACCAACCTCACCATGGCCGTCGGCTTCGTCGAGGGCGCGACCAATACGCTGCCGTCGCGCTGCACCTACCTTCCCGACGTGGCTCCCGGTCAGAACCGGCTGCAGAACGGCATCCAGATCTTCGCCGGGGGCGAGCCGATCTACCGCAACGGCATCCTCGTCGGGGCGATCGGCGTGTCGGGCGACGGCACCACCCAGGACGACATGATCGGCTTCCTGGGCATCGACAGCGCCTCTACGGCCGTCGGGTCGATCATGAACGCGCCGGCCGCCATCCGCGCCGACCAGCTGGTGATCAACCAGGGCGGGGGAACCAACCGGGTGCTCTATGTCAGCTGCCCGCCCGCGCCGTTCATCAACTCGTCCGTCCAGAACGCCTGCGTGGGCAAGTAGGCATGAGACGCGCGGCCCTCCTGATCGTCTCGGCGGCGGTTCTGGGCCCCGCGGCGGCCTTCGCCGCCGACCCGCCGGCCCCTCCTCCCCAGAGCTCGGGCGACGCGCCGATGGCGACGGCGCCCGCCGCCCCGCCGCCGGGTATATCGTTTTCAGGCTCGCCGGCCGTCACGCCCGTGCTCGAGCCGGCGCCGAAGGCCCAGGATCCCGACGTCATCGAGGGCCGCAAACGCCCGGGCCGGCAGCCGACCTATCCCAATGGGTTCGTCCAGACCAACCCGGGAGCGGTCGTCGCGCCGCCGCCGGAAGCCTTTCCCACCAACGAGATCCCGGTCCCGGACCGCTGGCGACTCGCCGCCGACCTCGCCCTGGTCACGCCGCGCCGGCTGGATCCCTACAATCAGAATACCCTCAAGGGCGACCGGCCGCTGAAGGGAACCACCGACTGGTTCCTGGAGCTGAACGGCATCTCCGACACCGTGGTCGCGCCGTCGTCGGTGCCCTCGGGCATCTCCGCTCAGTCGACGCAGCGCCCCGGCTCCACCGACGCCTTCGGCCGGGCCGGCGCCATCGCCATCCAGCAGACCTTCATCGCCGGCGCGGCGCTGATCAAGGGTTCGACCGCCTTCAAGCCCCCGGATCTCGAGTTCGTCGTCTCGGTGGCCTTCAACTTCAACTACACCACCGCCCCCGAGCGCTCGATTCTCAACGTCAACCCGACCTACGGCCTGCATCGCATCGACGGCTTCATCGGGCTGCAGGAAGCGTTCATCGACAAGCATCTGCGCAACGTCTCGGATCGCTATGATTTCGACTCGGTGCGGATCGGCATCCAGCCGTTCAACGCCGATTTCCGCGGCTTCCTGTTCCAGGACGACAACCTGGGCATCCGCTTCTTCGGTGACCGCGACGGCAACCGCTGGCAGTACAACCTGGCGTTCTTCGCGCGGCTGGACAAGGAGGCCAACTCCGGCCTGAACGACCTGACCGTGCCGCTGCGCAAGGACTACATCCTCTTCGCCAACCTCTACCGGCAGGACTTTCCCATCCCCGGCTTCACCTCGCAGATCGAGGTGGCCTACAACTTCAACCGCGAGGCCAGCGACGTCGTCTTCAACAGCAACGGCTTCCCGGTCATTCCGGCGATCATCGGCAACGACCGGGCCCGCGACTATGACGTGGTCTACCTGGGCTACAACGCCGACGGCCACATCGGCCGCTTCAACCTGACCGCCTCGAGCTACCTCGCCCTGGGGCAGGATCGGAACAACATCTTCACGAACAAGCCGGCGGACATCCGCGCCTGGTTCGTCGCCGCCGAGCCCAGCTACGACATCGACTGGCTGCGCATCCGCCTCTCCGGCCTCTATGCGTCCGGCAACCACAATCCCCGCGGTCACACCGAGACCGGCTTTGACGCCATCCTGCAGAATCCGCAGTTCGCCGGCGCCGACACCAGCTATTTCATCAGCCAGTCGCTGCCGTTCGTCGGCGGCGGCGGGGTGGGGCTGAACGGTCCCAACGGCCTGCTGCTCGACCTGCGCTCGTCCAAGGACGAGGGGCAGTCCAACTTCAACAATCCGGGCACCGCCCTGGTGGGCATCGGCGCCGACGCCGACCTGCTGCCGCAACTGAGGCTCAGCGCCAACGTCAACCATGTCTGGTTCGCCGACACCGCCGTGATCTCGGCCCTGCGTCAGCAGGGTCCCGTCTCCGACAACCTCGGCTGGGACTATTCGATCTCGACCATCTGGCGGCCGCGGATGACCCAGAATCTCATCATCCGGCTGTCCGGCGCGGTGTTCGTGCCTGAAGCCGGCTTCAACAATCTGTTGACCACGGTCGGCCGTGACCAGGCCTACTACTCGGTACTCTTGAACACCGTGTTGGCCTTCTAGGGGAGCGAGGACCACGGAACGCGTGACGAAATCCTGGGTAAGTTGGGTTCTGGCGCTCCTCGCCCTGGCCATCGTCACCCCGTGGGCGGTTTCCGCCAGCGAAGGCGAGAAGCCGGTGGCGCGCCACTACGTCACCGCGCCGCCCGCGCCCCAGGGCGAGACCGAGGAACAGGCGCAGGCCAAGAGCGCCGGCTGCAAGAGCTGCCACACATCTTCCGACACCTGGACGATGCACAAATCCGAGGCGGTGGTGCTGGGCTGCACCGACTGCCACGGCGGCGACGCCTCGGTGATGGCCCCCGAGGGGCTGGGCCGCGCCGACGCCCGCTACGCGGCGCTGCGCGACCGGGCCCACGTGCTGCCGCGCTACCCCCATGCGTGGAACTATCCGCACTCGGCCAAGCCGAAGGAGAGCTACACCCTGCTCAACCGCGAGGCGCCGGAGTTCGTCCGCTTCGTCAACCCGTCCGACTATCGCGTGGCGCGGGAGTCGTGCGGCGCCTGCCACCTCTCGCAAATCCAGGCCAGCGAGCGCTCGATCATGTCGACCGGCGCGATGCTGTTCGGCGGCGCCTCCTACAACAACGGCATCCTGCCCTATAAGAAGGGATACGCTCTGGGCGAGGCCTATACGCGCGACGGCAAGCCGGCCAAGATTCTCTCGCCGGCCCCGGAGCCCGGCGGCAAGCCCGGAACGGTGAGCCCCGAGCAGGAGAAGCGTGGCGCGCTGCCGGCCCTCTACCCGCTGCCGACATGGCAGGTGATCCCGCCGGCCGATGTCTTCCGGGTGTTCGAGCGCGGCGGCCGCACCATCGGCACCCAGTTCCCGGAGATCGGCAATCCCAACTCCAGCGGTGAGATCCAGAAGCTGGAAGAGCCCGGGCGGCCCGACATCAAGCAGTCGAACCGTGGCCCCGGCACCGGCATCCGGGTGGCGATCCCGGTGCTCAACATCCACAAGACCCGCCTAAACGATCCGTTCCTGTGGTTCTTCGGCACCAACGAGCAGCCGGGCGACTACCGCTCGTCGGGTTGCGCGGCGTGCCACGTGGTCTACGCCAACGACCGGCAGCCGCAGCACAGCCTGACCTACGCCCAGTACGGCCGTGATGGCCAGAGCGTTAGCCTCGACCCGACGATCGACAAGACCGAGACGGGCCACCCGCTGCGCCACGAGTTCACCCGCTCGATCCCGAGCTCGCAGTGCATGAACTGCCACATGCACCAGCCAAACGTGTTCGTGAACAGCTACTACGGCTACACGATGTGGGACTACGAGTCCGACGCCCCCTTCATGTGGCCGGAGAAGCAGAAGTATCCGACCTCCGCCGAGATCCGCAAGGTGCTCGACCGCAATCCGGAAGGCGCCGCGCCGCGCGGCAACTGGGCCGATCTCGACTTCGTGCGCAACGTCTTCGACCTGAACAGCAAGTTCAAGGACACGCAGATGGCCGACTACCACGGCCATGGCTGGAACTTCCGCGCCGCCTTCAAGCGCGACCGCGACGGCAATCTGCTGGACGCCCAGGGCAATATCGTCGCCAACGACGATCCCGAGAAATGGCGCCGGGCAGGCGAGGGCGAGTTCACCCAGGCCGGCGTCAATCCCGGCAAGGCCGTCCACCTGATGGATATCCACGCCGAGAAGGGCCTGCAGTGCGCCGACTGCCACTATGCGCAGGACAGCCACGGCAGCGGGCTGATTTTCGGCGAGGTCGCCAACGCCGTGGAGATCGGCTGCCGTGACTGCCACGGGACGGTCAACAACTATCCGACCTTGCACACCTCCGGCCCGGCCGCGGGGCCGCACGGGACTGACCTCTCCCTGCTGCGCAACCCCGACGGACAACGCCGTTTTGAGTGGGTCGAGCGCGACGGGCGCCAGGTTCTGATCCAGCGCTCGATCGTCGATCCCAAGCTCGAGTGGCAGGTCCACCTGGTCAAGGACAGCGTCGATCCGACCAGCCCCGACTTCAATGCCAAGGCCGCCCGCGCCAAGACCATGTCGCGCCTCGACGCCGGCGGGAAGCCGTTCGCCTGGGGCCCCGGTGTCGACGGTAAGAACTACGCCCACAAGGACACCGAAATGGAGTGTTTCGCGTGTCACACCTCGTGGATGACCTCCTGTGGCGGCTGTCACCTGCCGATCGAGGCCAACTGGAAGACCGCCGGCCACAAGTACGAGGGCGAGACCACCCGCAACTACGCCACCTACAATCCTCAGGTGGCCCGCGACGACGTCTTCCAGCTTGGCCGCCACATGACCACCAAGGGCAACATGATCGCCCCCGTGCGCTCGTCCTCGGCCCTGGTGCTGTCGTCAACCAACATCAACCGCGATCGCATCTACATCCAGCAGCCGCCGATCTCGGCCGTCGGCTACTCCAGCCAGGCCTTTGCGCCGCACTTCGCCCACACGGTGCGGACCACCGAAACCAAGGGCTGCAGCGATTGCCATGTGTCGGCGGACAACGACAACAACGCCATCATGGCCCAGCTGATGCTGCTCGGCACCAACTTCATGAACTTCGTCGGCATGCACGCGTGGGTCGGTCTCGACCATGGCGTCGAGGCCGTGCGGGTGACCGAGTGGAACGAGCCGCAGGCGGTCTTCGGCTCCTACCTGCAGAAGTACGCCTACCCCGACTACTACCGCCTGCACGTCGAGCGGAACCACCGCGAGCTGATCAACTGGGTCCGTGGCGCGCCGTTCAACGGCAAACTCAACGGCGAGGTCTCCGGCGCCGAGCAGATCTACAACCCCACCCACGGTACGGCGGGCGCCGCCCACTGCCTGCAGCTCCGCGGCGAATACATGTTCGTCGCCGAGGGCCGGGGCGGCTTCCAGGTCTACGACGTGGCCAGCGTCGCCAACAAGGACATCTCCGCGAAGATCATCTCGGCGCCGTTCTCGCGGCTCGGCCAAAACATGCACGTGGCCTCGCCCGACGCCACCTGCATGGCTCTGCCGACCGACCAGCCGATCGCGCCGCTGCGCAACACGCCGCAGATGCAGAAGATGAACGAAGAGCAGCCGTTCCACCCGATCTACAGCTACGCCTTCATCACCGACGCCGAAGAGGGTCTGATCCTCGTCAATGTCGACACGCTGGCCGACAAGGATCCGCGCAACAACAATCTGCGCCGCGCTCTGACCTGGAACCCCGGCGGCGTGCTGAACGGCGCCCGCCACATCACCCTGGGCGGTCACTACGCCTACATCGCCGCCAAGGCCGGTCTCGTGGTGGTGAATCTCGACGACCCGATGCACCCCAGCGTCACCGCCGTCGTCCCTCTCCCGGACGCCCGCGCCTCGGCCCTGCAGTTCCGCTACCTGTGGGTCACCGATGCGCGCGGCCTGGAGGTGCTGGACGTCTCTCGCCTCGACAAGCCGCGCCTGGTGGAAGGCGCCACCGTGCCGCTCACCGACGCGCGGCGGGTCTATGTGGCGCGCACCTACGCCTATGTCGCCGCCAAGGGCGAGGGTCTGGTAATCGTCAATGTGAAGCGACCCGAACACCCGGAGATCTACCAGCGTGTCACCTTCGACGGGAAGCTCAACGACGCCGAGGACGTCGTCGTCGCCTCGACCAACGCCTCGCTGTTCGCCTACGTCGCCGACGGCAGGAACGGCCTGAAAGTGCTGCAGCTGACCAGCCCCGCCAGCCAGCCCAACTTCTACGGCTTCTCGCCGCCGCCCAAGCCCGAACTGATCGCCTGGGCCCGCACGCCCTCGCCGGCGCTCGCCCTCTCCAAGGGTCTCGACCGCGACCGCGCCGTCGACGAGACCGGCCACCAGATCGCGGTCTTCGGCCGCACGGGGGGCCGGCCCTTCACGAGAGCCGAGATGGAACGCTTCTTCCTCGACAGCAACGGCCAGGTTTACGGCGTCACCGACACCGCCCCGAAGGACAGCTGGACCCCGCTCCGGACCGCGGCGCGGTGATGAGGTAGCGCGTCTCCTCCCC
>Ga0070730_10004989_pt1 | contig 11524 bp, 13 predicted proteins | sample Coa_R1_3_FD_66447 | JGI IMG/M metagenome (GOLD analysis project Ga0070730, IMG submission 66447) | Surface soil microbial communities from Centralia Pennsylvania, which are recovering from an underground coalmine fire - Coalmine... | ecosystem: Environmental > Terrestrial > Soil > Unclassified ... | reverse complement strand
GTCGAGCCGGCCGCCTACGACTACACGAGTTACTCGCCGCCGGCCGCGCTCTCCCCCACGCCGAGCGCCGCCGCGACGACTTCGCCCATGCCGGTAACCAGCGCGAGCGCGTCGGCCTCACCGTCCGCCAGCACCTCAGGCGGCTGATTCGAACTTGTACCCCAGGCCCCGGACGGTCACGATGTGCTGCGGGCGCGCGGGATCGACCTCGATCTTGGCGCGCAGGCGCTTGATGTGCACGTCGAGGGTCTTGGTGTCCCCCACGTAGTCGGCGCCCCAGACGCGGTCGATGAGCTGCATCCGGGTGAGCACCCGGTCGGCGTTCCGCAGCAGCACCTGGAGCAGCTCGAACTCCTTGAGCGGGAGCTGCACCGTGCTGCCGCGCACGGTGACCACATGCCGGTCCACGTCCATCCGCACCGGCCCGGACTCCAGGGCCGACTCGGCGACGTCATCGGGCTCGCCGCGGCGCCGCAGCACCGCGCGCATCCTGGCCACCAGCTCGCGGGACGAGAACGGCTTGGTCACGTAGTCGTCGGCGCCGAGTTCCAGGCCCACCACCTTGTCGATCTCGCTGTCCTTGGCGGTCAGCATGATGACCGGCACGTTCGACTTCTCCCGCAGCGACCGGCAGACCTCGCTGCCGGGCAGGCCGGGCAGCATCAGGTCGAGGAGGACGAGGTCGGCGCCGGTCCGGTCGAAGGTGTCGAGCGCTTCGGGTCCGGTCGAGCAGACGGCGACCTCGAACCCCTCCTTGCGCAGCAGATAGCTGATGGCGTCGCTGAACGAGTCTTCGTCCTCAACTACCAGCACACGTGTCACTTGAGTCCCTCCTGGGTCTTTGGCATTCCCGGATTCATGCCGCACCCGTGCTGGCATGGTCGCTACGCAGCGGTATGAAGAGGGTGAAAGTCGATCCCGCACCTTCGACGCTGCGCACCGTCACCCGTCCGTTGTGCGCCGCCATCACGTGCTTGACGATGGCCAGCCCGAGGCCGGTCCCGCCGGTGGCGCGAGACCGGGCCGGGTCGACCCGGTAGAAGCGCTCGAAGATCCGCTCGAGATCGCGTTCGGGAATGCCGATCCCCTGGTCGGTCACGCTCAGCTCAGCGTTGCCCTCGCTCGCCTTCTTGGTGTTGACGACCACCCTGGTCCGCTCGGGGCTGTAGGCGACGGCGTTTTCCAGCAGGTTGCGCAGGGCGGTGATCAGCAGGTCCTCATCGCCCAGGACCCAGAGACCGCGGCTGCCCGTGGACGCCAGCGTGATGCCGCGCGCGTTCGCCTTCATGCGGCAGCGGTCGATGGCTTCGGCCACCACCACGTCGAGCTCGACGGGGTGCGGGTCGGGGACGGGCTCGACGGCCTGGATCCGGGACAGCGTGATCAGGTCCTGCACCAGGTTGGTCAGCCGCTGCGCCTCCTGGCGCATCTTGCCCGCGAACCGCCGCACCGCCTCGGCGTCGTCGGCCGCGTCCTCGATCGTCTCGGCCAGCAGGGCCAGGGCGCCGACCGGGGTCTTCAGCTCGTGGCTGGTGTTGGCGACGAAGTCCCGCTTAACCTCGTCCACGCGCCGGCTCTCCGTCTGGTCCTCGGCGAGCACGAGCACGAGGCCCCCGCCGCCGACCGCCCCGCCGAGCGGGGCCACGCGGACGGCAAAGCTCGTTGTCCGGCCGCCGAACCTGGGGATGGGGACCTCGAACTCGCCCTCGCGGATCTCGCCGTCCCTGCGGACCTGGCGCGCCAGCGCGACCAGCTCGCTGACCATCAGGCGATCGCCCTTGACTAGCCCGAACGCGCGCGCCGCGGAACTCGCCCGCAGCACCCGGTCGTTGCTGTCGACGACGACCGCCGAGGAGGAGAGCACGGAAAGGACTGACGCGATGCCCGGCGGCAGCCTGGCGGGCTGCTGGGCGGTCCGGAGCCTGGAGCCACGAGCCTGGCGTACGGTCGTTCCGGCCCTGGTTCTTATTGCCACTCGATCTCCGCTGTTCGCGACTGGGAGGGGTGCCGGGGGGGATTTTGGGTTCGCCCCCCCGCGGCCAGCACACGCCAAACCCGTGACCAGTGAAGACTCACGGCTCAATGGTATGCGGTGGCGCCATGGAGAAGACAGGGGCCCGGGTCCTCGCGGGCGATTTTCGAAGGTTGTTCTTGTGACGTCTACCTACCGGTAATGTCTGGTTTACCCCGGCCTCGTCGGGCCGTGGCTACCGCCCCTGATTGCGGACCGCCTCCGCCGCCTCCGCAGCGGCGTCCGGGTCCAGGTAGCGCCCGCCCGGGACGGCGGGCCTGAAGTCGTCGTCGAGCTCGTAGACGAGCGGGATGCCGGTCGGGATGTTCAGCTCTGAGATGGCGGAGTCGGAGATCCCGTCCAGGTGCTTGACCAGCGCGCGCAACGAGTTGCCGTGCGCTACGACCAGGACCGTCTCCTCGCGTCCCAGGTCAGGCACGATCGCGTCGTACCAGTACGGCAGCAGGCGGACCACCACGTCCTTCAGGCACTCGGTCCGCGGCCTGGCCTCCGGGGGCAGGCCCGCGTACCTCGGGTCGCCGGACTGGGAGAGCGGATCGTCGTCCGCGATCGGCGGCGGCGGCACGTCGTAGGAGCGGCGCCACAGCATGAACTGTTCCTGGCCGAACTCCTGCCTGGTCCTGGCCTTGTCCTTGCCCTGCAGCGCGCCGTAGTGGCGCTCGTTGAGCCGCCACGAGCGGCGCACGGGCAGCCAGAGCAGGCCGGCCTCCTCGAGCGCGATGTGGGCGGTCTGGATGGCGCGGGTCAGCACCGAGGTGTGCAGCACGGTGGGGCGCAGGCCCGCCTGGATGAGCAGCCTGCCGCCGTTCTCAGCCTCCTGCGCGCCGGTCCCGGACAGGCCGACGTCGACCCAGCCGGTGAACAGGCCCTTGGAGTTCCATTCGCTCTCGCCGTGCCGGAGCAGCACCAGGGTCCTCATGCCGGAAAGCCTAGCGGGGGAACACGCTGCGCCCTGACAGGGTTGGTTAGGACGTGCAGACCCCCCGGCGGATCGCGACCATCAGCCTCCACACGTCGCCGCTCGACCAGCCGGGCACCGGCGATGCGGGGGGGCTCAACGTCTACGTGGTCGAGGTGGCCAAGCGCCTAGCCGAACGCGGCGTCGAGGTGGAGATCTTCACCCGCGCGGTCTGTCCCGATAGCCCGCCCGCGGTCGAGCTCACCGGCGGCGTCCTGGTCCGCAACGTGGTGGCCGGGCCCTTCGAGGAGCTGGACAAAAACGCCCTGCCCGGGCAGATCTGCCCGTTCACCTTCGAGGTGCTGCGCACCGAGGCGGCCTACGCGCCGGGCCGGTACGACCTGCTGCACGCGCACTACTGGCTATCCGGCCAGGTCGCGGCGGTGGCCAAGGAACGGTGGGGGGTTCCGCTCATCCAGTCCATGCACACCCTGGGCAAGGTGAAGAACCTGGCCCTGGCCGCCGGTGACTGCGCCGAGCCAGCGGCGCGGATCCGCGGGGAAGGCGAGGTGGTGGCCGCCGCCGACCGGCTCGTGGCCAACACCGACGAGGAGGCGCGCCAGCTCGTCGAGTTGTACGACGCCGACCGCCGGCGGGTCAAGACGGTCAGCCCGGGGGTCGATCTGTCGGTGTTCTGCCCCGGGTCCGCCGCGGCGGCGCGGGCCAGGCTCGGGCTGCCGGCCGACGCGGTGGTGCTCATGTTCGCCGGGCGGATCCAGCCGCTGAAGGGTCCCGACGTCGTGCTGCACGCCGCGGCGGACCTGCTACGAGCCTGCCCTGGGCTCGCGGACCGGCTCGTGGTGGTCTTCGTCGGCGGCCCGAGCGGCTCGGAGGTCGGTGCGCCGGGGCGGCTCGACGGCCTGGCCGGACGGCTGGACATCGCCGGGTCGGTCCGGATGGAGCCGCCGTGCCCGCAGCGCGAGCTAGCCGACTGGTACCGGGCCGCATCGCTGGTGCTCGTGCCGTCGCACTCGGAGTCGTTCGGTCTGGTGGCCCTGGAGGCCCAGGCGTGCGGGACGCCCGTGGTCGCCGCCGCGGTCGGCGGGCTGCGGACCGCGGTCCGGGATGGTTACTCCGGCATCCTGGTCGACGGGCACGATCCGGCCGTCTGGGCGCGGGTGCTCGAGAAGCTGATCGCCTCGCCGCGACGGCTGGCGCAGCTGTCCCGGGGCGCCCTGGCCCACGCGTCGGGATTCGGCTGGCCCAAGACGGCGGACCGGCTGATCGGGGTGTATACCGAGGCCATGAACTCGGTCAGGTATGACGCCGCCCTGAGCCAGACGTGACCGACGCCCCGGACGCCGGCGCGGCCGTGGCGGCGGCGCTGGCCGAGCTAGGCCTGGCCTACGAGAACCCGCGCCCCGGTGCCTACCTGGTCAAGCTCGAGGGCCAGCACAAGCTGGCCACGATGACCTGGCTGGTCGTGGGCGCGCACAGCCTCGGGGTGGAGGCGTTCTTCTGCCGCCAGCCCGACGAGAACCACGCGGCCTTCTACCGGTTCCTGCTCGAGCGCAACGGGCGCATGTACGGCGTCCACTTCAGCCTGGACCCGGTGGGCGACGTCTACCTCACCGGGAAGCTGCCGCTGGCCTCGGTGACGGTGGCCGGCCTCGACCAGCTACTCGGCTGCGTGCTCAGCTACGCCGACGAGAACTTCGACACGGCGCTGGAACTAGGGTTCGGCTCCGCGATCCGCAGGGAATGGGCCTGGCGCGCCAAGCGCGGCGAATCCCTGGCCAACCTGCGCGCGTTCGCCCGGTTTGCCGACCCGGAGCGCTGACCTATTGGAGTGCCCGCATTGCGGGTATGTTGACGACCGTGAACCGGTTGGGTGAACTTGAACGCGCCATCATGGACGTGCTCTGGGAGACCGATACCGCTCTTACGGTGCGAGAGGTCAGTGCTAGGCTGACCGAACGTAATCTAGCTCACACCACCGTGATGACGGTGCTCGACAGGCTCGCCAAGAAGGGTTTCGCGAGGAGGCAGCGCGACGGGCGGGCCTGGCGCTATTGTCCTTCCGCAACCCGTGAGACCTACGTCGCCGAGCTCATGCTGACGGCGCTGGATCAGACCGGCGACCGAACGGCCGCGCTGACGCGGTTCGCGCAGTCGGTCTCGGGCGTAGAGGCCGAGGTGTTGCGGGAGGCCCTGGAAGTGATCGAAGGTGACGGCGGAGTCGATGGAGGGACTGGCTGACGCGGCGCTTCTCGCCGTAGTCGCCATCGGGAGCGTGCCCGGAGCTTCGGCTCTCCGGCAAGCGAGCTGGCCGCGCCGGTCGCCGGCGGCGGCCATCTTGCTCTGGCAGGCGCTCGGCCTGGCCGGCGGGCTGGCGGCCGTCGGCGCGCTGGTCGGCCTGGGGCTGCCCGGCGGCCGCACCAGCGTGGTCCGCTCCGTCCTGCACCTCGGCACCGCCTTCCAGGTCGGCGGGGTGTTCCGGGTTCCGGTCCCGGTCGGCGTGGCCGGTGCGCTGCCGGCGGTCCTGATGGCCCTCCGGCTGGCCTGCCTGACCGCGGGGCTGGCGCTGCTCGCCCTGCTGTGCTGGGTCCTGGTGGCCGCGTCCGTCGCGGCCGTGCAGGCCAGGCGACGGCAGCGGCTCCTGCTCAGCCTGCTCGCCCACGGTGACCCGAAGGTCCCCGGCGCCCTGGTCGTCGACTACCCCACCGCGGCGGCGTATTGCCTGCCGGGCCTGCGGTCCAAGATCGTCGTCAGCGTCGGCACCCTGGAACTGCTCGGCCGCGGTGAGCTGGCCGCGGTGCTGGCGCACGAGCGCGCGCACCTGCGTGAACGGCACGATCTCGTGCTGCTCCCGTTTACCGCGCTGCGACGGGCGTTCCCGCGCTCGGCGACGTGCGCGGAAGCCGACCGGGCGGTCGCGCTGCTGGTCGAGATGCTGGCCGATGACCACGCCCTGCGGGCCCTTCCGGCGCGGGAACTGGTGTCCGCGCTGGTCAGGTTCGGCACGGCCGGGACGTGCGCCACGCCGAACGGCGCGCTGGCCGCGGCCGAGGGCGAGGTGGCCGCGCGGGTCGCGCGCCTGCTCCAGCCGGTCCGCCCGCTGCCCGCAGGCGCGGTCGCCGCGATCTGCCTGGCCGCCGGCCTGCTGGCCGCCACGCCGGTCGCGCTGCTCCTCGTGTGAGCAGCGCCCGCGACTACCAGGGGCCGTAAGGTCCCGAGCTGGTCCCGCCGCCGCTGCGGAAATCCTTTACCTTGGGCCGGACGTCGGCCAGGTAGACGGCGGCCGCGACGAACGCCGCGACGGGCAGGATGGAGGTCGGTCCCACGCCGTAGACGGCCCCGGCCAGCCCGACCACGGCCGCCACGCCGAGGATGATGAGCCACAGCTGCTTGGTCTGCTTGCCGGTGGCCACGAAGGCCTGTCCCGGCCGGGTGATGGCGTCGATGAAGGCCCAGACCTCGACGACGAACGCCGCCAGGCCGAGGGCCAGGAAGAAGTCCCTGAGCGGGGTATAGGCACCGATCACGGAAATCACGCTACCTCAGGTTGCTCTGTCTCCGGCGTGGACGGGCCGGGTTGCTGTGTCTCCGCGGCCGGCGCAGCAGGCTCATTCTCAGCCTCGGCCCGGTCCTGGGCCGCCGGTTCGGCGTGGTCCGCGTCCTGTTCGGCCTGAGCGGCCCGGGCGGCCTCCGCGGCCGCGGCGTTCTCCCTGCGGAATGACTCGTAGATCTCCGTGAGCACCTGCTTCTGCCGCTCAGACAGATCGGAGTCGGCCAGCAGGGCGGCGCGGACCCCGGAGTCCGACCGGCGGTCATCCAGGATCCCGGCCTGCACGTAGAGCGCTTCCGCGGAGATCCGCAGGCCCTTGGCGATCTGCTGCAGGATGTCCGCGCTCGGCTTACGGAGCCCGCGCTCGATCTGGCTCAGGTACGGGTTGGATACCCCGGCCGCCTGCGCAAGCTGGCGCATGGAGATCCTCGCCTGCTCGCGCTGCTCCCGGATGTACTCGCCGATCGAGTTCACCGATACGTTACGCATACCCCAGTGTGGCACGCGGTGCTTGCAATTGCAAACGGTCAGCTAGCAGATCCGATACCGAGGAACGCGCGCGCGTCCGCGGGGCGCATCGCCGGCCGCTGCGCGATCCTGGCCAGCTCCGCGGCCCGTTCCACCAGCTCGGCGTTGCGGGCGACGGCCCGGCCGCGCGCGTAGGTCAGCGTGTCCTCCATGCCGACCCGCAGGTGACCGCCGGCCCCGAGCGCCCCGAGCATCACGGGCAGCGTGGTCCGGCCGATCCCGGTGGCCGACCAGGTCGCGCCGGCCGGGAGGGCGGCCACGGCGGCCGCCAGCGTCGCGACGTCCCCCGGCATCCCGCCGGGCACGCCCATCACCAGGTCGCAGTGCACGTGGCCGCCGGCGGGCGCGCCGAACTCGCCGAGCAGCCGGTGCAGCGTCGCGACCTGCCCGAGGTCGAACAGCTCGAACTCGGGTACCACCTGGCGCTCCTGGGTGAGCTGGTACAGGTCCTTGATGAACGGCCAAGGGTTGTGGAATACCTCGTCGCCGAAGTTAACCGTGCCGCAGGTCAGCGAGCAGGCGTCCGGGGCCGCGTCCAGGACGGCCAGCCGGGCCGCGAAGCCGTCGGTCACCGCGCCGCCGGTCGAGAGCTGAACGATCAGGTCGGTGCCGGCGCGCAGCGCGGCCACGGTGTCGGCGAGGCGGGCGGGATCCAGCGTGGGCCGCGCCTCGTCGTCCCTGATGTGCACGTGGATGACCGCCGCCCCGGCCGCCTCGCATTCCTTGGCCGTGAGCACGAGTTCGTTCAGGGTGACGGGAAGCGCGGGCACCGCGGCCTTGTCGGCTTCGGCGCCCGTCGGGGCCACGGTAATGAGGGTGCTGCTCGCTGCCATGGCAAGGAGATTACCCCTGGGCCGCCTGGCTCGCGGCCAGCGCCAGGTGCCTGCGGGCGAAGGCCAGGGACTCGGTCAGGTCCGCCAGGCGGTCCTGGGCGGTCGGCGCGCGGTTGGTCTTGATCTCGGCCACCACCACGCCCTGGTACCCGGTCGAGGTCAGCAGGCTCAGCAGCTCGGCGCAGGGCTGCCCCCCGCGACCCGGCACGAGATGCTCGTCGGGGATGGGCCCGGTGGGCGTGCCCGTGCCGTCGGCCAGGTGGACGTGCGCCAGCCGGCCGGTCACGATCAGCTCGCCCGCCATGGCCAGGGCGTCGGACCCGGAGGCGGCGGTATGCGACAGGTCCAGCGTCACGTGCGGGACGTCCAGGTTCGTGGGGTCCCAGTGCGGGGCGTACGTGACCACCTCGTTGCCGCCGGCCCGGAGCGGGTACATGTTCTCCACCGCGAAGATCACGTCGGTCTGCCCGGCCAGCTCGGCCAGGCCCTGCTCGAAGCCCTTGGCGTACTCCCGCTGCCAGCGGAACGGCGGGTGGACCACGACGACCCCGGCCCCCACGCGCTCGGCGAGATCCCTGGAACGGCGGAGCTTCTCCCACGGGTCGCGGCCCCACACGCCCTGGGTGAGCAGCAGGCTCGGCGCGTGCACGGCCACGATGGGGACCTGGTGGTAGTCGCGGAGGCTGCTCAGCACGGTAGCGTCCTGGCTCACCGGGTCGTTGTAGACCATGACCTCGACCCCGTCGTACCCCAGGCGGGCGGCGATCTCGAAGGCGTCCGGCGTGCGCTCGGGGTAAACGGACGACGTGGACAGGGCCACAGGCGTACCCGGTGCCGATGCCGCCCCGTTCACTGACAATGGCCTCCCTCCGCCGGTCTTTGGCCTTCTTCCAGCTTACTGAGAATGTCGGTAGCGACGGTTATCGTGCGGGCCATGGCCAAGTCAACGGCGGGGGCGGCAGGCTACCGGTGCACCGAGTGCGGCTGGCAGGCGGCCAAGTGGAGCGGGCGGTGCGGCGAATGCCAGGCCTGGGGCACGGTGGTCCAGGCCGGGATCCCCCGCCTGGCCCGGGTGACCGCGCACCGGTCCGGCGCGCCGGTCATTACCCCGGCGGTGCCCATCGGCCAGGTAGACGCCACCGACGCCCGGGCCCGCCCGACCGGCCTGGACGAGCTGGACCGGGTCCTCGGCGGCGGGCTGGTGCCCGGCGCGGTCCTGCTGCTGGCCGGCGAGCCGGGGGTGGGCAAGTCGACGCTCCTGCTCGAGGCGGGCGCGCTGGTCGCGGAGGCCGGGCCGGTGCTCTACGTCACGGGAGAAGAGTCCGCCGCGCAGGTGCGGCTGCGCGCGGACCGGATCGGCGCGGTCAGCGACCGGCTGTTCCTGGCCGCCGAGAACGACCTCGACGCCGTGCTGGCGCACGTCGAGGCGGTCCAGCCCCGGCTGCTGATCATCGACTCGGTGCAGACGATCGCGGTCGCCGGGGTGGAGGGAACCCCGGGCGGGGTGACCCAGGTCCGGGAGGTGGCGGCCGCCCTGACCGCGGTCGCGAAGGAGCGATCGCTGGCGACCATCCTGGTCGGGCACGTGACCAAGGACGGCTCGGTGGCCGGCCCGCGGACCCTGGAGCACCTGGTCGACGTGGTCCTGCACTTCGACGGCGACCGGCACTCGCAGCTGCGCATGGTGCGGGCGGTCAAGAACAGGTACGGGCCCACGGACGAGGTCGGCTGCTTCGACCTCGGTGAGTACGGCATCATCGGCCTGCCCGACCCGAGCGGGCTGTTCCTCTCCCAGCACCGCGAGCCCGTCCCCGGCACCTGCGTTACGGTCACGCTGGAGGGGCGCAGGCCGCTACCGGCCGAGGTGCAGGCCCTGGTCGGGCCTTCCGTGCTCGACATCCCCCGCCGGGCCACGTCGGGGCTTGACGCCTCCCGGGTCGGGATGGTTCTCGCGGTCCTGCAGCGCCGGGCCGGGATCAGCCTCGGCAAGCAGGACGTGTACGCGGCCACCGTCGGCGGCGTGCGCCTGACCGAGCCCTCGGTGGACCTGGCCGTCGCCATCTCGCTGGCCAGCTCCGCGGCGAACCTGAGCGTGCCCAGGGGCGTGGTCGCCATCGGTGAGGTGGGCCTGGCCGGTGAGGTCCGCCGCGTCAGCGGGCTGGCGCGCCGGCTGGCCGAGGCCGAGCGGATGGGCTTCCGCCGGGCCATCGTTCCCGCGGGCTCGGCCGGGCTCGACGGCCCGGCCAGTCCCGGTGATACCGGTCAGCAGATCCAGGTGGTACAGGTCGAAGACGTCCGCCAGGCGCTGACCGGGGTGCTCGGGGCCGAGCAGTGAGTTACGGCACGAGCCTGAAGCTGAGCACGGCGCTGCTCACGGAGGCCGTCCAGGCCTGCGCCTGGTAGGTGCCCGCGCGGGCCGAGGAAGCCAGCGTGACGCAGCCGGGCAGGGTGATCGTGCGGTTCCACGTGATCGACTCGAGCACGGGGATGCCGCGGCGGAGCCGGGCGGTCCACCTGCTATCCGAGCGGGCGCAGTCGCCGGAGTCCCAGATGACCCGGCCCGAGGACATCACCTCCAGGTGCAGCGTGCCCGGGCCGAGGTCGAAGGTGCAGGGGAGCGCGGCGGTGGACACGGCGTACACGGCGAATTTCGGATCCTGCGCGCCGGAATAGCTCGACCTGGCGCTGAATACGCTGAGGACCACCGTGCCCGGGGCGCAGAGCCCGGCCGGGGTCAGCTCGCCGGCCGAGGCGGATCCGCTGGGACCGGCGGCCGGGGCAGCCGAGGGCGAGGGCAGGCCGGAGGCCAGCGGCCAGCCCGAGGCCGATGAGGCAGCACTGCCGCGCGAGGCGGTGCTGCCGAAGGCGGGTGCGCTGCCGAAGGCGGGCGCGCGGCCAGAGGCCCCGCCCCCAAGACCAGCACCGCCGCGCGAGGCGGACGCGGCGGGCGACAGGTCATAGGTCCGGGAGCTGCCCGGCGGCGGGGTGGCGGGCTTGCCGCCGCCGCCGGCGAAGGCCCAGGCGAGCAGGGCGATCAAGCCGAGCCCTGCGATCAGGGACATCACCCTGCGTCGCCGGTAAGTATCGGGCTCCATACGGAGAGTATGCAAGTTGCCGGTTGCGTATCCGCGCCGACCCGCCGGCCGGCCCAGGCCCGTGCGACGATTGGCACCATCATGACGACGCGCTACGCCGAACCGGTACTCGACTGGTACGGGCGCCACGCGCGCGACCTGCCCTGGCGCGCACCGGGCGCGACACCGTGGTCCGTGCTCGTCAGCGAGATCATGCTCCAGCAGACGCCGGTAGCGCGGGTGCTGCCCGCGTATCGCGACTGGCTCGCGCGGTGGCCCACGCCGCCCGCGCTCGCGGCGGACCCGCCTGGCGAGGCGATCAGGCAGTGGGGCCGGCTGGGCTACCCGCGGCGCGCGCTCCGGCTGCACGAGACGGCCACGATCCTGACCGCGCGGTACGGCGGGGAAGTACCCGCGGACGTCGGCGCGCTGCTCGCGCTGCCGGGCATCGGGCGCTATACCGCGGCGGCCGTGGCCAGCTTCGCGTTCGGCCAGCGGCACGCCGTGCTCGATACCAACGTCCGCCGCGTGCTGGCCCGGCTCGTCGCTGGCCGGCCGCGCCCGGCCAGCACTCCCTCGATAGCCGAGATA
>Ga0070730_10004988_pt1 | contig 11525 bp, 6 predicted proteins | sample Coa_R1_3_FD_66447 | JGI IMG/M metagenome (GOLD analysis project Ga0070730, IMG submission 66447) | Surface soil microbial communities from Centralia Pennsylvania, which are recovering from an underground coalmine fire - Coalmine... | ecosystem: Environmental > Terrestrial > Soil > Unclassified ... | reverse complement strand
GCAGCGTGCGCCTGCGTCCCTACCAGTGTGAAAGTCGGGCCCTCGTACTTCTCGAATCCCCATTGACCGTGCAGAGTGCCGCGGGTGCTCTCACCCAGGTTGACGTTCTGCAAGGCGGAGGTGTCGACGACGAAGCCCCCCTGCGCGGCGTCGGCGAACGCCGGGAGCTCGATGTCGGGCCCGGATGGGCCGCTCACCCGCAGCGACAGGTCATGCGCGAAGCTCCCGGCGAACACCAGCGGCGCCCCCTCGGCCGAAAGCAGCAGCGGTGATTTCTTCGCGCAGTAGGCCTCCTTCACATCGACCTGCCGCAGCTGCGGAGATTGCGGACTTTCGATGGGAGGCAAAGCCGCCACCAGCACCGACTTCGGATCGTGAAAGGACGGCGGGGCATTCAGGGTGAGCGCCAGCTCCCGTCCGCTCGGGGAAGCGAGCGCCGGAATGTACTGGTACTTCGCTGTATGAAAGGAGTCGAGCAGGCGCGCAATGTCGAGCAGCGAACCGATGAATGGCCCGTAATAGCCGGACTTGAGCTGCGGGGTGTTGCTGGCCTCCATCGCGAGATCGCTCGCGGGGCCTGTGGTGAGCTGCTGCGCCACCGACTCACCGTGCCCGTCCGCCATGATCAGGGATTCCTGACCCTGGGTCAGGCATGCGGCCTGCAGCATGGGGGATTTCTGCAGGCACTTCTCCTCCACCCGGATGGCGAGGCTGCGCGAGAGGAGCGGCGCCGCCTCCTTGAGCCGGGCGGGGTCGGAATCGCCCAGATGCCGAACAGCCTTCAGGTAGGCCTGCAGACGCAGCCGCTCCATCGCAGCCTGATTGAGGTCCTGTGATGTGCGCACGAACGCTCCGGGCCGCCCGCGCACCGCGTTCACGAGCGTATCGAAGTCCCCGCCCGTCTCGGGCGCGAGAAACAGCAGCAGTTGCTGTGCCTCGCGCGGGACGGTGAGCGTCATTCCTTCTTTCCGGCATTTGTCCCGCCAGGTCCTGCAGCGGAAGAACCATTGCGCGGGCGGCGGCTCGGTCGATCCGCGCAGGAAGGCGGCTACCATCAGATAGCGCACCGAGTCATCACCGCCGAAGTCGGCCTTGATCCAGAGCCGATCACCCGCCGAGAGATTCGGGACCTGCGAGATCGGCAAGGTCGTGGTGCCGTGAGTGACCTGCACCTCGAGAGTGGGACCCACGAGGTCGAACGCCGCCGGGTCCGCGGAAGCGGACCCGGCCGCAATGAGACACAGGGCGAAGCCGAGTCTTGCCGGCCGGACGAAAAAGTGCATCGGGTGACGTTCTTACCAGTGATCGCCCGAATGCTCAACGCGACTTTAGGCTATGCCTGTCGCATATGCACGACAGCGTCCGGGCCAGGCGCCCCGCCGAGGCGAAACCAGGAATCCCGGGAGGCTCCGACCACTTCCGGCGCCAGCAGTGTGTCCAGCTCTTCACGCAAAGCGAGCAGGCGTGCCCGGTGGCGAGCATCCCCGGGGCTCTCAGGTTGGTGGTCATCATCCCGGATGAAGCCCGACGGCACCGCGGACTCATCGGACCGTTGGGGAGCCGCGCCGAGCGTCAGCTAAATCTGACAGCTGTAAGGGGGAGCGCCCGATACGGGAGTGCAGCGCAGCATAACTAACATCACTCACGAGCGACGGTGAGTATTGCCAGCCCCCCGGCAGTGCCCACCTAACCTGGCGGCCGGTGCGCGATCACCGGCCGCCGTTTCTTTCCACGCCGCAGTGAGCTGCTGACTCAAACGGCATCCGATGCCCCCGCCGCTCTACAGCGCGCGGCACACTTCAAGCGGCGAATCGTGCTGCTGGATATCGGGCTTGCCGGGATGAACGGATATGAGGGGCGCGGCGCCAGCTGATCCGGAGGACGACCTTACGGGCGCGACCTCGCCAGCCAGCCTTTGACGCCCGGGTGCTCGGACACCGCCGTGTACAGGCGCAGGAGCCTCGGGCAGTGGTCGAGCACGGACTTCGGCACGTGGTCCAGGGTGCCCGACGTCAACCATCGCACCATGATGTAGAGCTTGAGGTCCGCGACCTGCAACGTCGCCCCGGCGACGAAGGGACCCTCCCCCAGCTGGCGCTCGACCTGGCTGCCCCAGGACCTGAGCTCGTTGGTGGCCAGAGCTTCGCGGGCTTTGCGCTTCTGCTCGGGATCGGTAATACGGAGTGTGGGACCAATCGTATGGCGCAGATCCTCGACCGAGCACATGAGTGCCTCGTGGCGCGCGGCTTCGAAATCATCAGTCGGATGAAGTCGATGCCGGCGCCCGAGCAATACGAGAATGGCGTTGGAATGGGCGAGCGGGACCTTCCCGGGCAGCTCCAGTACCGGCAATGCGCCAAAGGGCATACTGTCCTTGAGCGCGGGCCAGTCCTTGGACTGAACGCGCACGTCCTCGAAATCGATGCCGGCCAGGTGCAGCGCGATGCGGCATTCCTCGCCGCGACTCCCGGCGAAGTCGAAGTAGATCAGGCGCGGTGCGCTCATGAGGGTCCTCGGGATCGGGTTTGCCGGTGCGCAGCATACACGGGTCACTGGCCTCGGAGCGCACACCAAAGCCGCGGTACGGCGCTTCCCCGCTTCCGGTTGTGTGGGCATTCTCCGGCAGCGCCCACGTCCTCTAAAGGCGCACGAATCGCAGTCGCAGCGCGTTACCGATTACGGATACCGAGCTCAGGCTCATGGCGGCCGCTGCGATGATCGGGCTGAGGAGCAGTCCCAGTAGGGGGTACAGCACTCCTGCTGCAACCGGGAGGCCGAGGACATTGTAGAAAAAGGCGAGAAAGAGATTCTGGCGGATGTTGCGCATGGTCGCGCGGCTGAGGGCCCGCGCGCGCGCGATGCCTGCCAGGTCTCCCTTGACGAGCGTCACGCCGGCGCTCTGCATGGCCACGTCCGTGCCGGTCCCCATCGCGATTCCCACCTCGGCTTCGGCGAGCGCCGGCGCATCGTTGATGCCGTCGCCAGCCATCGCGACGGCTCGGCCTTCGGCGCGCAGCCGACGAACGATCTCGTTCTTGCGCTCTGGGAGGACTCCAGCCTCGACGTCGGTAATCTGCAGTTTCCGTGCGACCGCTTCGGCGGTAGCGCGGTGATCGCCGGTCACCATCACGATACGAATACCGTCACGCCGCAGGCTCTCGAGCGCTGCGGGCGTGCTTGCCTTGATCGGATCGGCAACGGCAATGATGCCGGCCTGCCGGCCATCGATGGCAACGAACATTGCCGTGGCACCCTCGCCCCGCAGCCTCTGGGCGCCTGCTTCGAGCGTCTCGAGCGGGATGTTGAGCTCGGCGAAGAGCGCAGCATTTCCGACGGCGATTCGCCGGGCATCGATGCTTCCGGTCACGCCCTTGCCCGTGATTGAACGAAACTCCGTCGAATCCCTGAGAGTCAGACCTCGTTCCGCGGCCGAGGCGGCGACGGCTGCAGCGAGCGGATGCTCACTCGCGCGCTCGAGGCCCGCTGCCAGGGAAAGAACGGTGCCCTCCTCGAAGCCGTTTGCCGGCACCACCGCCACCACGCGCGGCTTGCCCTCGGTCAAAGTCCCCGTCTTGTCGACGACCAGTGTGTCGATCTTCTCCAGGCGCTCGAGCGCCTCCGCGTTCTTGATCAGCACGCCTGCGGTCGCTCCCCTGCCGACACCCACCATGATCGACATCGGCGTTGCAAGTCCGAGCGCACAGGGGCAGGCGATGATCAGCACCGAGACGGCGGCAACGAGCGCGTAGCCGAGCTGCGGCGGCGGGCCGAAGGCCATCCAGACTGCAAAGGCGCCGACCGCAATCAGAATCACAGCCGGTACGAACCACGCCGACACCAGATCTGCGAGGCGTTGAATCGGCGCACGGCTGCGCTGCGCCTCGGCCACGAGGTTCACGATCCGGGCGAGCATGGTGTCCGACCCCACCCGCTGCGCACGCATGACGAGCGCTCCAGCGCCGTTGATCGTTCCGCCGATGAGCCGGGCGCCAGCCTGCTTCGACACGGGCATGGACTCGCCCGTCACCATCGACTCATCGACGGCACTCGAGCCTTCGAGCACGACTCCATCCGCGGGTACGGCCTCGCCGGGGCGTACCCGCAAGCGATCCGCGACCTGCACCGCCTCGAGCGGAATCTCCTCATCGTTCCCATCCGCGCGGATCCGTCGCGCGATCTTCGGCGCGAGGTTGAGGAGCGCGCGGATGACGTTGCCGGTCGTCTCGCGGGCCCGGAGCTCGAGCACCTGCCCGAGAAGCACCAGCACGGTGATGACACCCGCGGCTTCGTAGTAAACCGGAATCAGCCCTCCTTCGCCTCGCAGACCGCGCGGGAAGCTCCCCGGGGCAAAGGTAGCGACCAGGCTGTAGACATAGGCGGTCCCGACCCCAACGGCGATCAGGCTGAACATGTTGAGCGAGCGCTGCCGCACAGAAGCCCACCCCCGCTCGAGCAACGGCCACCCTGCCCAGAGCACGACGGGCGTTGCGAGCGCGAGCTGACTCCACAGCGCCGCGATCGGAGACACGTAGTGATGGAGGTTCAAGGCGGGAAGGTGTGCAGCCATCTCGAGGATCACTAACGGCAGCGCCAGAGCGGCACCCATCCAGAAGCGCCGCGTCATATCCCGCAGTTCGGGACTGGCGCCGCCCTCGAGGCTTGGCTGCACCGGCTCGAGCGCCATCCCGCAAATCGGGCAATTCCCCGGCGCGTTGCGCCGAATCTGCGGATGCATGGGGCAGGTGTACACCGTCCCCGAGGTGGCCACGTCCGGGCCCGCGTCCGCTACCGTGACTCGCGGGTCTGATACATGCGAATGATGGCTCGAGCACCCGTTACCCGGATGCCCGCGCTGCAGACTCATTGGAGGTCGTCTCCACCGAGAGCCCTCAAGATGGGGCAGTCCGCCGCCCGGCCGTGTCCTGGACATGCGTCGATGAGCGTCAGCAGACCGTCGCGCACACGTTTGAGATCGGCGAGCCGCCGCTCCACGTCAGCCAGCTTCTTCAGCGCGGCACGCTTGATCCGTGCCACGTCCCGGCGCGTGGAGAGGTCCAGCAGCTCGCGAACCTCCCCGAGTGTGAAGCCGAGCGCCTGCGCCCGTCGTATGAAGCGCAGTCGCGAAAGCTCGAGCGGACCGTAGCGCCGATAACCCGAGGCGAGGCGTGACTTCGGGTCGAGGAGCCCGCTGCGCTCGTAATAGCGCACGGTGTCGATGCGCACTCCCGCGCGCCTGGCAAGCGTGCCGATGCCGATTGAGTCCATGCGGAGGTCTCCGGTTGCGGGCGAGATCCTAAACTATGGACCATAGTCCAGAGTCAAGGCGACCAAAGTGTGAACGGGTCCCGGGCCTCAGTTGACTTCAGGGTTAGGATCGGGGAGCTTAGTCTCGCGGATGCAGGTTCTTTCAGCCTGAAAGGGTGCCTTCATTGGTTCGTCGCCTCCTCGCGCCCCTGACGCTCTGGATATGCCTTCTCGGCATGGTCCAGCCAGCGCTCGCTTGCGCGTTGCGCGCCGATTGCTGCCCGAAGCCCTCCCCCGCCCCCTACATCCAGCAGACGAGTGCAGCGGCGATCGCCGACGACGACTGTTGCTCTGCACGATCCACCGCCGCATCGTCGCCCTGGGTGGCAGCGCAACCGCGCAAGGCGCCCGACCAGACCGCGAGCGCGCCCGCGTCGTTCGACTTCCGCGACGATACGCTCCTCGCACAGCGGCCGATCCAGCCCGCGTCCGCACTCACGGATTACCGCGGCAACGAGTCCCTCACCTACCTGCGCACCGCTCGCCTGCGCCTTTAAGTCTCGGCTGGCCGAAACCGGCCCGCAGCCGGTAGTTCCCGCGCTTCACTGAGCCGCAGTCGTCGGGACTGCCTCAGCAGGACGCGGGGTCTCTGACTCGACGTGACGTCCAGTCCGAACCCGGTGAGTCTCATGAATCGATCTCTTCTCCGCCTACCCGGGGCGACGCGTGTCGCTCGCGCCGGCTCAAAGCTACGCAGAGGGTTTGCTGCCGCTTCGCTCCTCGTTCTGCTCTCGGGCACCGCCTTGGCCGATGTGACGCCTCTCTCCCTGGCCGAGGCGCAGCGTCTCGCTGTCGAGCGCTCCAGCCAGATTGAGGCAAGTCAGCTCGGCGTCAGTGCCTCCCAGGCCCTGGCCGTCGCCGCGGGAGAGCGACCGGATCCCGTCGCGAGGATTGGGCTTGAGAATCTGCCGGTCAACGGCCCTGACGCTTTCAGCGTACAGCGGGACTTCATGACGATGCGCAGCGTCGGGATCCTGCAGGAGATCACGCGTCCATCGAAACTGCGCGCCCGCATCGCCGAGTCCGAGGAGGCGGTTCGCCTCGCGGAAGCCAGGAAGGCACAAGCCGTAGTCGAGATCCGGCGGGAGAGCGCGCTCGCATGGCTCAATCGTTATTACGCCGAAGCCGCCCAGCGCTGCGTAGCCCAGGAGCTCGACGCGGCGCGACTCGAAGTCACCGCAGCGGATGCGGCTTACCGTGGGGGCCGTGGGACCGCAGCGGACGTTCTCGCCACCCGACAGGCACTGGCCGAGCTCGAAGATCTGGCTGCCGAGGCCTCTCTCGAAGTCGCTGCAGCCAGAACGGCTCTTGATCGATGGGTGTTGGATGCGTCCCAGCGCCCGCTGGTCGGCGACCCGCCGATCGACACGATCCCCGTCCATAAGCACACCCTCGAGGCACAGCTCGCGCAACATCCCGAGATCCGGGTGCTCGAACGCCGTGAGGAGTTGGCGCGCGCGGGAGCGGAAGTGGCTCGTGCGGATCGTCGTCCGGACTGGTCGGTGGAGCTCATGTACGGCGAGCGCGGCTTCGGTTATTCGAACATGGTGACGCTCGAGGTGACGGTCCCCCTGCCAATCCGTCGCCCTGATCGCCAGGACCAGCGACTCGCGGCCAAACTTGCGGAAGCTTCCCAGGCAAGGGCCGAGCGCGAGGACATGCTGCGCGCGCACGCCGCCGACATTGCCGCCATGATCGATGCCTGGGGCAGCACGCGCGACCGACGCGAGCGCTATCGCACCTCGATCATCCCCCTGGCCACCGACCGGGTACTCGCAGCCCGCGCGGCCTACGGTGGTGGCAAAGCGACGCTGAGCGAGCTGCTGGCGGCTCACCGCGCCGAAATCGAGGCGCGCCTCAAGGCCTTGCAGCTCGAGGCGACCGCCGCCCGGCTTTGGGCGCAACTGGCCTTTCTCGACGCACCGCCCGAGATTCTAGCGCAGACCCCCGCTTCCATCGGCACCGTTCGTGGAGCCCTGCCATGAATCGCAAGTACCTCGTCGCAGCGCTTGTCGGGGCCGGCGTGCTTTCGGTGCTCGGTTACTTCCTCTACCGCGCCGGTATCGGCGCAGGGCGCAACCAGGCCATGGTAGCTGCGGCGCCGTCGGACTCGGCGCGCGCGCCACAGAAGGCCGGCGATATCGATCCAGGAACCGGCAGGAGGATCCTCTACTGGCAAGACCCGATGGCCCCGGGGCAGCGCTTCGAGCACCCAGGGAAGTCGCCCTTCATGGACATGCAGCTGGTACCGGTCGTTGAGGGAGGCACGGATGCCGGCGGCGTAGAAATCAGTCCCCGCGTGCAGCAGAACCTCGGCGTGCGCACCGCGCCGGTAACACGCGGCCAACTCCGTCACGAGATCACGGCAAGCGCCAGTGTTGCGTACGACGAGCGCGACGTGGCGGTCGTGCAGGCACGCGCCACCGGGTTCGTGAAGCGCCTGCGGGTGCGGGCAACGCTCGATACGGTGCGCGCGGGCGAGCCGCTGGCGGATCTCTACGTCCCCGACTGGGTCGCAGCACAGGTCGAATACCTCGCCGTCCGGAATCTCAAAAGTCCGGGAGCGGCGGATCTCGTGGATGGCGCGCGGCAACGCATGCGCCTCGCGGGCATGCCGGAAGAGCTCATCCAGACGCTCGAGAAGAGCGGCACGCCGCAGTCACGATTTACACTGCTGGCGCCGATCAGCGGCGTGGTGACTGAGCTCCTCGCGCGCGAGGGTATGACCGTCACCGCCGGATCCCCGCTGTTTCGCATCAACGGGCTCCGAAGGGTCTGGATCAACGCCGATGTGCCGGAGACGCTCGCAGAGCAAGTCCGTCCGGGCGATGCCGTGCAGGCGCGCACCACCGCGCTCCCTGGAATCGCCTTTGACGGGACCGTGGGCGCGGTGCTTCCGGGTGTGAGTCTCGCGACCCGCACAGTCACCGCGCGGGTCGAGCTCGCAAACCCGAAGATGCAGTTGCTACCCGGGATGTTTGTGACAGTGCAATTTGCGCCGGCCGCTCAAGCGAACGTCCTGCTGGTACCGACCGAGGCGGTCATCGAGACCGGGACCCGCCACATCGTCCTGCTCGCTGATGGCGACGGCCGCTTCCGTCCCGTCGACGTCGAGACCGGCGCGCAGGGCGGTGGACAAACGGAGATTCACTCGGGGCTCACGGCCGGTCAGAAGGTCGTAGTCTCAGGGCAGTTCCTGATCGATTCCGAGGCGAACCTCAAAGCCACCGAGGCACGCGTGCAATGATCGCCCGGCTCATCCGCGCCTGCCTCGCCAATCGCGTTCTGGTGCTCCTTGCGGTCGCCGCTACCGCAGCCTGGGGGATCTGGGCAATGTTGAGGGTGCCTCTCGATGCCCTCCCCGACCTCTCCGATGTCCAGGTGATCATTCGCACGACCTATCCCGGACAGGCGCCCGAAATTGTCGAGCACCAGGTCACTTACCCGCTTGCCACGACGATGCTGTCCGTGCCCGGGGCACGCACCGTCCGCGGCTACTCGATGTTCGGGGATTCGTTCGTTTACGTGTTGTTCGAGGACGGTACGGATCTCTATTGGGCGCGCTCGCGCGTGCTCGAGTACCTGAACCAGGTGCAAGCGCGGCTGCCGAAGGAAGCGAGGACCTCTCTAGGCCCCGACGCCACCGGCGTCGGCTGGATCTACGAGTACGCGCTCATCGACCGCAGCCATACCCAGGATCTCTCGCAGCTGCGTGCGCTTCAGGACTGGTTCCTCAAATACGAGCTCAAGTCAATTCCCAATGTCGCAGAGGTCGCCTCCCTAGGCGGCATGGTGCGCCAGTACCAGGTCGTGCTCGATCCGCAGAAGCTGCGGGCATTCGGCATCCCTCAGGGCAAGGTCATCAGCGCCATCCAGAATGCCAATCAGGAAAGTGGCGGCTCCGTGATCGAGCTCTCGGAAGCCGAGTACATGGTGCGCGCCTCGGGCTACCTGAAGACCCTGGACGACTTCCGCAACATCCCGCTCGCGACCACCGAGGCCGGCATCCCGGTTCGGGTCGGCGATGTAGCGACGGTGCAGATCGGTCCCGAGATGCGCCGCGGGATCACCGATCTCGACGGTGAGGGCGAAGTCGCCGGCGGGGTCGTCATCCTGCGCTCCGGCAAGAACGCGCTCGAGACCATCAAGGCGGTCAAAGCCAGGCTCGCGCAGCTGAAGACGAGTCTCCCGGCCGGGGTCGAGATCGTGCCCACGTACGATCGCTCCGGGCTCATCCAGCGCGCCATCGAGAATCTCAAGGAAAAGCTCGTCGAGGAGTTCTTGATCGTGGCGCTGGTCTGCGCCGCATTCCTCTTTCACCTGCGATCGGCTCTGGTGGCCATCGTATCTCTGCCGCTTGGAGTGCTCGCCGCATTTCTCGTCATGCACTACCAGGGCATCAACGCCAACATCATGTCTCTCGGAGGGATCGCGATCGCCATCGGTGCGATGGTGGATGCGGCGATCGTCATGATCGAGAACGCCCACAAGCACCTTGAAGCCTGGCACGCGGCCCATCCAGGAGCGGCGCCACAGGCTTCCGAGCACTGGCAGATCGTCGGCGATGCAGCGGTCCAGGTCGGCCCGGCACTCTTCACTTCACTGCTCATCATCACGCTCTCGTTCGCACCGGTCTTCACGCTGCAAGCTCAGGAGGGGCGGCTGTTCGCGCCCCTCGCCTTCACCAAGACGTACTCGATGGCTGCGGCGGCGGGACTCGCGGTGACCCTCATCCCGGTGCTCATGGGTTATCTGATCCGCGGGCGGATCCCCGAAGAGCACCGCAATCCGCTCAACCGTACGCTGCTGCGCGCGTATCGGCCTCTGCTGCGCATCGCACTCGCCTATCCCAGGGCCGTCATTGCCATCGCGCTCGCGCTGCTCCTGCTGACGGTCTATCCGGTGACGCGACTCGGCGGCGAGTTCATGCCACCTCTCGATGAGGGCGACCTCCTCTATATGCCCTCGGCTCTGCCCGGCATCTCGGCGGGCAAGGTGACCCAACTCCTGCAGCAGACCGACCGCCTGATCAGGACGGTGCCCGAGGTGGCGAGCGTATTCGGCAAGGCGGGTCGCGCCGAGACCGCGACCGATCCCGCTCCGCTCGAGATGTTCGAGACGACGATTCAGTTCAAGCCGCATAGCGAATGGCGAGCGGGGATGACTCCGGACAAGCTGATCCAGGAGCTCGATCAAGCGGTGCAGGTCCCGGGGCTCACGAACATCTGGGTGCCACCGATCCGCAACCGCATCGATATGCTCGCCACCGGAATCAAGACTCCGGTAGGGATCAAGATTGCCGGAGCGGATCTTACGGTCATCGACCGGATCGCAAGCCAGGTCGCGGCCGCGGTCAGGCACATACCCGGCATCACCTCAGCGTTCGCCGAGCGGCTCACCGGGGGCCGCTATGTGAATGTCGACATCGATCGCGAACGTGCCGGCCGCTACGGACTCAACGTCTCTGACGTCCAGAGCGTCGTGACCGCCGCCATTGGTGGCGAGGACATCGGTGAAACCGTCGAGGGGCTGCAGCGCTTTCCAATCAGCGTGCGCTATCCGCGCGAGCTGCGCGATTCGCTGCAGGGCCTGCGCGACTTACCCGTGCTCACCGATCGCGGCGCTCAGATTCGCTTAGGCGACGTGGCGGAGATCCGCATTGCCGACGGCCCGTCGATGCTCAAGAGCGAGAATGGACGTCCTTCCGGCTGGGTATACGTTGACTTGCACGGACGGGCTTTGAGCAGTGCGGTCCGTGAGATGCAGCAAGCGGTGGCGCGGGTACCCCTGCCGGCCGGTTATTCCATCTCCTGGTCCGGTCAGTTCGAGTATCTCGAACGGGCGACCGAGCGGCTCAAGCTTCTCGTCCCGGCTACGCTCGGGATCATCTTCGTGCTCCTGTACCTCACCTTTCGCCGCTTCAGTGACGCGGCGCTCATCATGGCCACGCTGCCTTTCGCGCTCGTCGGCGGTTTCTGGCTGATGTTTTTCCTCGGCTACAACATGTCGGTCGCCTCGGCGGTGGGATTTATCGCGCTTGGAGGCGTTGCGGCCGAGATTGGCATCGTCATGCTGGTCTACCTGAATCAGGCCGTGGCGGCCCGCACCGCGAGCGGGCGTCTGAACGATCACGCCGAGTTTCAACAAGCGATCTTCGAGGGCGCCGCCCTTCGCATCCGCCCGGTCGCGATGACGGTCGCGGTCGTCATTGCGGGACTCCT
>Ga0070730_10004987_pt1 | contig 11528 bp, 7 predicted proteins | sample Coa_R1_3_FD_66447 | JGI IMG/M metagenome (GOLD analysis project Ga0070730, IMG submission 66447) | Surface soil microbial communities from Centralia Pennsylvania, which are recovering from an underground coalmine fire - Coalmine... | ecosystem: Environmental > Terrestrial > Soil > Unclassified ... | reverse complement strand
TGGCCGTCACAGGCAGCAACAACCTCGGCAGAGACGCCAGCCAGATCGCAGTAACGCGCGCGGTCCGGCGAGTCGAGGACGAGTGGGACCAAGCCCGGCCGTGGTTGGCGAATCTTGAGCCCAAACTGCTTCGCCAGGTCATAGCCAAAGGAGGTTGCGCCGATCTTGGGGATGGAAAGCCCCCCGGATGCAACGATCAATGCGGGAGCGCGGAATTCGTCTTTCGCAGAACGGACGACGAAGGCATCGGCGAGAGAAACGTCTTGAATTCTTGCGTTCAGAAAAATCTTCACTCCCGCCAACCGGCATTCCTCCTCAAGCATGCCCACGATGTCGCGGGCTGATCGATCGCAGAACAATTGACCGAGAGTCTTCTCGTGATACGGGATGTGATGCTTTTCGACAAGCGCGATGAAATCTTCTGGCGTGTAGCGGGACAGTGCTGACTTTGCAAAATGCGGATTGGCGGATAGAAAATTCTCTGGGCTGCAGTGAATGTTGGTGAAGTTGCAGCGGCCGCCACCGGAGATCAGAATCTTTTTGCCCAAGCGGTCCGCATGCTCAAGAACCATGACACGGCGGCCCCTCTTGCCCGCCTCGATGGCGCACAACAGTCCGGCCGCGCCGCCACCCACCACGATTGCGTCAAAGGAGTGAGTCACAGGCGGTCACATGTAGAACAGGCTGAGGCGGGGCAGGCGGTACTTCTCCATCAGCCGTTTGTGCACATATTGCTTCTGCAATTGATCGATTTGCGGAGCGGACATCTTGCGACGGTAGGGGGCGAGGTCGCGGTCGGCCTCCGCGCGAATAAAGACGAGTTCCTCGTCGGGAGTTGAAGTCAGCAAGAGCGCAAAGAGCTTTTCTTCCAGCACGGTCAGGCGGCGCTCAAGATTTTCCAGGCGCGAGGCTGTCTTCGCGGCAACTTCCTGGGCAAGCTGGCGCAGCGTTTTCGCGGTATCGCAGAGGAAAGTTTTCATTCCTTCGTTTCCCGGTGGAACGGTTGCCGCTTCCATCAGGTCTGCGTTTCGACGAAGATAGGCGGCGACGGCATCCGGCTCAAATCCCATCTTGGCGGACGGTTTCGCGGATTCGCCCTGGCTGGACGAGCCTACGGCAGCCTCTTTCATGTCTTCAGCGGCGGACAGCACCAACTGTGAACAGTACGCCAGGCTGTTCACTTTCTTAGTTTTCGAAGGACGCTCGTCATAACGGTCGAAGGCCTCATCAATGCCACGCAACACCGCAGCCAGTGGGATTCCGGCGTCCTTCCATGTCTCGATCAAGGCCCAGTCGAGTGTTGAGAGGAGCAGGCCACCGCCGCGCCGCTGCAAAAAGCGTTCCTCAATTTCAGTAAAGTAGTTGAAGTAATTGTCCACGGCGGGTCAACGGGCCGAACGCGACACGGGAGTAGCGGGAGCCCCATCACCATTCTTGGATTTGGATTGTGATGTCTTGGATGAAGGCTTCGCATCTCCTTTGCTCGACGAGTCTTTGCGCGGTGCATTTCGTTCCCAGATGATGCGCAGGCCGTCGAGAGTGAGAAAGTCGTCGACTTCTTTGATGTACTTCGATCCTTTTCCGATCATCGGGCCGAGACCACCGGTGGCGACGACGCGCGTGTCCTTACCCATTTCAGCCAGCAGAAGTTCGAGGATCCCATCGACCAAGCCGAGGTATCCATAGTAGAGGCCGGATTGCAGGCTGCCAACGGTGTTGGTGCCGATCACCCGACCTGGCTTGCGAATCTCGACACGCGGCAGGCGAGCGGTGCGATCGAACAATGCGTCGGCGGAAATTCCGATGCCGGGGCAGATCACGCCCCCGAGATATTCGCCTTTTGCCGACACGCAATCGAACGTGGTGGCTGTACCGAAATCGACGATTACGCACGGCGCGCCGTATTTCTCGATCGCCGCGACTGCGTTGACGATGCGGTCGGCGCCGACTTCCGCAGGATTGTCGTAGTGAACCTGCATACCGGTGCGAACGCCGGGTTCGATGAAAAGAGGCCGCAGATTAAAGTACCGCTCGCAGACCTGGCGCAGCACGGGATCAAGGGGCGGCACGACCGATGAGACCACGATTCCGTTGATGCCTTTCGATTCGAGCCCGGCCATTGCGAACAAATTGCGGAAGAGTACTCCGTACTCGTCGACCGTGCTTCGCCGCGAAGTGGCCACGCGCCAGTTGGCGACGAGCCGCTCGTAGCGAGGCGCGTCTCCTTCGCCCCCCGGATGCGCCTTGGCCTGACTGGCGTATACGCCGAGCACGGTGTTGGTATTGCCGACGTCAATGACGAGAAGCATGATGTGCCGTTGTCTGGGGCTACCGTTCGCGAACCGTTCCGCTCAAAACTGTTTGCAGGCCGTGCGCCGTGCGAACCTGCAGGAATCCGCGAGCATCAAGGCCTTCGGTCGTTCCCTCGAAGGCGGAACCGTTCTCTTCGATCCGAACTTTCTTCCCGAGAATCCATGAAGAATTCGCAGTGAAGCGCTGCACGACAGACTCTCGCGCGTCCGAATTCTCGGTGAACTGCCGGTATTCGCGGTCGAGTGATTTTAACAAAGCCGCGGCCAGTTCCACGCGAGACCACTCGCTGCCGGTCTCGAGGCGAAGCGATGTGGCTTGCAACTCTTTTGGGAAACTTGCCTGATTCACATTGACGCCGATTCCTACGACGATGTAGCGGACGCGAGTGGCCTCGGCATTCATCTCGGTCAAGATGCCGCAAACTTTCTTGCCTTCGATCAGAACATCGTTCGGCCACTTGAGATCCGGCTTCACGCGGGAGTCAACTTGCTGAATCGCCGATTGCACCGCAAGGCCCACCGCCAGCGACAAGGTCAATACGTCGGAGGGCGGCAGCATCGGCCGGAGTATCACCGAACAGTAAATGCCGGTGGAACGCTGGGACTGCCAGGTATTTGCGCCGCGTCCGCGACCGGCGGTTTGCTCTTCGGCCAGGAACACGCTGCCTTCGGGAGCGCCATCAGCCGCTGCGGTCATCGCGGCGGTGTTGGTCGATCCAATTTTGTAGAAGTGGTGAACGTCTGAGGCGAACCTCGTGCCCCGCAGCAGGGGTCGGAGGATTTCCGGCAGCAGCAGATCGGGAACCGAGCGCAGTTGGTATCCGGTGGCAGGATGGCCGGCGACATCCACACCTAATCCGCGAAGTTGTTGAATGAGTCGCCAGACTTCCGAGCGGCTGGATGAAATTTCCTGGGCAATCTTGGTTCCGCTGACCACCACGGTTGCATGCTGCATGAGCAAACGGACGATCAATCCGAGCCGCTGATCGGTGGGCTGAAGTTGGTGCGGCGCCTTTGTTCGCGTCGTTTGGCGTGTGCGTGTTGTGCCCGTCTTGCTGATGCGGAGATTATGCGCGAATCGCGGGGAAACAACAAATTTCGACGATCCCAGCAAACACTTATGTGGGGACCACGCGCATGCTGATGTCGGCGGCCTGGGGCGAATGCGTCAGGAAACCGATCGAAATGAAATCCACACCCGTCTCCGCGTATGCGCGTACATTTTCCAGTCGAATCCCACCGGAGCATTCGATGGGGATGCGGCGATCCGATTTCGACGCGTCGGGTTGCGAGCAGCGTTGCACGGCTCGGCCGACGTCTTCGGGAGACATATTGTCGAGGAGAATGGCTTCGGCACCGGTAGCCAGAGCCTGTTCGAGTTCCCCCATGGTGCGTACTTCGACTTCGATTGGCTGCGAACCCCGGCGGTTGCGGTGCGCGCGCTCCAGAGCCGGAGCGAGTCCGCCGGCCAGGGTGATGTGGTTGTTCTTGATGAGCACACCGTCGGAAAGATCGAGGCGGTGATTTTGGCCTCCGCCGCAACGAACCGCATACTTGTCGACGGCGCGCAGGCCAGGGGCGGTTTTACGAGTGTCAAGAATTCGTGCGCGAGTTCCGGCGACGGCCTCGACAAACTGTCGCGTGAGGGTGGCGATGCCGCTCATACGCTGCAGAAAATTGAGGATCACGCGCTCGCAGGAAAGGATCACGCGCGCGTTGTGCCGGATTACCGCGATGGACTGGCCCGTGTGTAAGCGGATTCCATCAAAAATCTCCGGATGCGTGGTGACTTCGTAGTGGCTGGTGACCGCCCCATCGAGCGCTGCGTACACGTCGAGAATGCGGGCGACACAGCCGATGCCTGCCAGAATGCAGTCCTGCTTTGCAACAATGGTCGCGGCGGCACGCTGATTGGGATCGATGCAGGCATAACTCGTCGCGTCGCGGGTGGCGCGATCTTCCTGCAGCGCGTTTTCCAGAATTGCCGTAAGGCGACGTGAATTCCAGTCCATAAAGGCAGTCGTCAGTCATCAGTCGTCATGAGCCAATCATCACTGCGTCATTCACTGGCTCACCTACTGACAGCCTAATTCTCGCAGCTTGCTTATGGTTTTCTCCCTCAAGATTGCCAGTTCCTGCTGTTGCTTACGCAGGTTCTCGACTACGTTGGCCGGGGCCTTGGCCAGGAATTGTTCATTGCCGAGTTGCCGCTGGCCGCTGCCGATTCCTTTTTCCAGCCGCTCCAATTCTTTGTTGAGGCGGTCGCGTTCCGCACTCAAGTCGATTTTGCGCTCGTAGATCACATGCACGTCAAATCGGGCGGTGCCGCGCGCACCCGCCAGCTTGGCCAATGGAGCGTCTACAAAGTTCATTTTCTCGACGTTCGCCAGTCGCTCGACTGCGCCTCGATTTTGACCGATCATGCTCCGAATTTCCGGCTCATGCGCGTAGATGTCGATCGGAACCTTCACCTTCGGTTCAACTTTTAGCTCCGCGCGCAGATTGCGCACGCTGACGATCAGGTCCTGCAGGATTGCCATCTCCGTTTCGGCCGCGAGGTCAAGCTGGGTGCTCTCGGACTGCGGATAGCCCGTCAGTGCAATCGATCTGACAGCAGGTTTGCCCTCATACATCGCTTGCCAGATTTCTTCTGTGATGAAGGGCATGACCGGATGCAGCAGGCGCAGTGACGCATCAAAGAGTGCGACCAGATTCGCACACGCGGTCTGCGGAGGTCGCTTGTCGCCTACCTCTTCAACATTGAGGCGCGGCTTGATCAATTCCAGGTACCAGTCGCAGAATTCGCCCCAAAAAAAATCGTAGATGCGATTCGCCGCTTCGTGGAAACGATAGGTTGCAAGCGCGTCGTTGACATCGGCAGCGACGCGATTGAAACGCGAGAGAATCCAGCGATCTTCCAACCCCTGGCTTTGGAAGTTTGATACTCCTGCGGCACTGGACGACGCTTCGCGAGCGGGAATGCCCGCGCCACACCCGATGCGGTCCACGTTCATGAACATGAAGCGGGCGGCGTTCCAGATTTTGTTAGCGAAGGCGCGGTAGCCGTCGGTGCGGCTTTCGTTGAAGGCGATATCTGTGCCTGGCGCCGCCATCGCGGCTAGCGTGAAACGCGTCGCGTCGGTTCCGAAACGCTCGATAATATCGAGCGGATCGATAACGTTCCCCTTGGTCTTCGACATTTTCTGGCGTTCAGCGTCACGCACCAGCGCGTGAATGTAGACGTGCCGGAAGGGGACGCTGTCATTCTTCTTGTCTGCGCATCCGCTGGCACTCTTGATCCTGGAGTCCTGCTCGTGGCCTTGCATAAAGTGGCATCCGAACATGATCATGCGCGCCACCCAGAAGAACAGGATTTCGTAGGCGGTGATGAGGAGAGTGGTCGGATAGAAGACCGCTTGATCGCGCGTCTTCTCGGGCCAGCCCAGCGTGGTGAAGGGCAGCAGGCCGGAGGAGAACCAGGTGTCGAGAACGTCGGGAACCTGTTCCAGCTTCGCGCCGCCGCATTTCGTGCATTGCGTGGGCGCCTCGCGTGCGACGATGACTTCCTTGCAGCCCGCGCACGTCCATGCGGGAATGCGGTGTCCCCACCACAGCTGGCGCGACACGCACCAGTCGTGGATGTTGTTCATCCAATTCAGATAAATCGTACGGTAGTTCTCGGGGACGATGGTGATCTCGCCGCTCTCGACGGCCTCCTTAGCACGGAGCGCCAGCGGCCCGATCTTTACGAACCACTGCTCGGACAACCGGGGTTCGATGACCGTCCCGCATCGTTCACATTTGCCGATGGCGAGCGTGTAGTCTTTTTCGCCGACGAGGAATCCCTGCTCCTTCAAATCATGCAGCACGCGCTTGCGCGCTTCGAAGCGGTCGAGACCGGCGTACGCGCCGGCGTTCTGATTCATGCGCGCCCGCGAGTCCATGATGTTGATTTCGGAAAGATTGTGGCGCTTGCCTGCCTCGAAGTCATTGGGATCGTGCGCGGGCGTGACTTTCACCGCGCCCGTTCCGAATTCAGGCTGCGCGAGTTCGTCGGTAATAATCGGAATCTCACGATTCATCAGCGGCAGCAAAACTCTCTTACCGTGCAGGTGTATATAACGCTCGTCTTTGGCATTGACCGCGATCGCGGTATCCCCCAGCATCGTCTCGGGTCGCGTGGTCGCTACCGTGATGAATTCATTTGCGCCGACCACCGGGTAGCGAATCTCCCAGAGCTTCCCGGCGACCTCTTCGTGTTTTACTTCGAGGTCGGAAATCGCCGTCTCGTGCCAGGGACACCAATTGACGATGTAATTGCCGCGATAGATCAGTCTTTCTTCATAGAGACGAACGAAGACCTCGCGCACGGCGTGCGAGAGATTTTCGTCCATGGTGAAGTACTCGCGGTCCCAATCGACCGAGGCGCCGAGGCGCTTCATCTGATCGAGGATGGCTCCGCCATATTCGCGCTTCCACTCCCACACGCGCTCGACGAACTTTTCCCGGCCCATCTCACGGCGCTTCTTCCCTTCTTTCTCAAGCTGTTTCTCCACCATCATCTGAGTGGCGATGCCGGCGTGGTCGGTGCCCGGCAGCCACAGTGTGATGAAGCCGCGCATGCGGTGCCAGCGCACGATGATGTCCATCTGCGTCTGGTTGAGCATGTGGCCCATGTGCAGGCGCCCGGTGACATTGGGCGGCGGCAGCAGCAGCGTGAACACCGGCCGGGACTCGCTTTGCACCGGTGTAGGGACGGAGAACAGTTTCTCTTTGATCCAGTATTCGGCCCAGCGCGCTTCAATCGCGCCCGGCTCATAGGCTTTGGGAAGTTCGTGCGGCATAGAAAGCAGTCAGCACCCAGCCGTCAGCAATCAGCCAATCGAAGGCGGTCGTTTCCCTTCAACTGACTGCTGAGTGCTGACTGCTGAGTGCTGCTTTGAGTGTACAGGCGCGAGAAAAGGCGGGTCAAACCGCGGCAAAGCCCTCGTAACGCCTGCAACTTCAATCCCCCTGAACAAGGCTTGCCTCAACCAACCCGGCGGCCAGATTCTTCATCTCATCTGCGCTTCAATATTGGAGGTTTTGGCTGTGCATCGCTTTACCGCGCTTCTGCAGTGTTTCTGCGCTCTGTCTCTCATCCTGGCTCTTTCGCCAGACGTGCATGCGGCTACGACTACTCGTCATGTGTTCTATTTCACCAGCAATGGAACGATAACCACATACAACGTTAATCCCACGACAGGTGTTCCCAAGCAGGCCGGAACACCAATCACCATCAGTGGCGCTAAATGGATTGACAACATTGTTCCGGCGCCAAACGATCATTTCATCTATGTGTCTTGGCCCGACGCGAACAACAACGCCTCGCTTTCGGTTTATGCCACCGATTCATCCGGTGTACCTCAAGGCACGGCAGTGCAAACGCTTTCCACCGCGAACTGGGGGTCCTTGATGATCCACCCCAGCGGAGAATTCGCTTACGTGATGCAGACCACCTCTGGCCAAAATGGTTATTCCGAGGCCTTGTATCTGTACCACATCGATCAAACGACAGGCACTCTTACCCAAGACCCTAAAATACAAGCGACGTACGGCCCGGATTACTTCTATCTGGAAACCCTCGTGAGCTTTAACAAAGCTGGAACGCGCCTCTACGATTTATGGAGCGTGAACTTCGATGGGGAGAACAATTACTATTACAGCGCTCATCCCATCAACACGACGAGCGGACAGCTGAGTCCGGACGTGGGAACCATTTTTACGGCCAGCGACTACACCGGCGTGGATCAGCAGTATTTCAGCACAAAGTACATTCTGAATCTGCATAACGATAATAGCGGGCCCAGTGTGTTGAACGTCTATCCCAACGTAAAGAATCCCAGCCAGCCACAGTTCACGTGCACGCAGACGATGCTGAACGCTTGCGGCACCGCCTACAACTTTTGGCTCAGTGTGGATGAGCACTACGTCTTTCTGCCGGACACCAGCGACATTGCGATTGGGCGCATCGATGGTTCGGCGAATCAAATCGTCGAAACCGGAGTAATTCCGACTAGTGGCTACGTCTTCCTTTATCCCTTCGGGCTGGACAACCGCCTCATTTACGGGGATGTTGGGGGCGGCGTCATTCAGGTGTATGTGTTCGATTCGGTGAGCGGAACGTCAATGAGTGGCGGCTCGATCACGTTCGATCCCACGAAGTTTTATTCCCTGTTCTCAGCAATCAGGCGGTGAAGAATCATTCTCGGCGAGCGCATCTATGTGTGCGCTCGCCGGGAAAGTATTCTTGGCTACTGCTTTTTTCCCAATTTCCTGGAGATTTCTTCCACGATCTTCGGACGAAGATCGGCTAGCACGCTGTCGACGATGCTGGCAATGGCTGGATCGGAACTGCCTTCGGCAGCGACCTCGGTAGGATTGCTTTCCGCACCAGCAGCAACAGCCTTCACGGCATCGTTGCCAGATTCGCGAATCCGGTGCCAACTAGCCCATGCGGCGGCCGTCGTCGCGGCAAAATCCGGCTCTTTGCTTCCTGCTTCGGGTGCCTGTGGCTTGGACTCGACCGTCGGCGCATTTTGCGATGAACTGACATCGGCCACGCTTCCATTGCTCTCGACTGCGGGAACGTGAGCCACAGCTGCCTCTTCTTTCCCTTCCTCGGCCTGCCGAGCACCGGGTTCGGATTGCGAGGCCTCTGGTTTCGCTTTTTCGGCTTCCACGGATGCAGATGAGGGTCCGCTGACTCCAGACTCTCGGTCCGAGTCCTTTTCTACCGGCGACGCGATTGTGGCTTCCGCTGAAATTGCAGAATCGGCTGCAACAGAATCGTTCGGTACCACCAAGGATGCCGCAACCGCTTCAAGTTGCTCGGCAGCGGCACTCACCACCGTCGTGGCAGCGCTCGCGACCTCAGCTAGAGACTGAGCAGCCTCCGGAGCCGGGCTTGCTGGCACAGCAACGAATGGTTCTGACACTGCGGGGGTTTCAATCGGAGAGACAGAGGCAGAATCAGCGGGCAACCGGTTGGGTGACTCCGTAGCAACCGTTGATCCATGACCGCTTTCCGCCGCCGCAAAATCCGAATAAGCTTTCCGCATTTCCTGTTCGAGAGAGATTACAGCTTCTTCGGGCGCTAGCGCGACCGAAACTGCTGTCCATCGGCTTGGCGAGGCTGCGGATTCAATACTCGCCGACACTGCCATCGTGACAGGTTCATCGAGAGGAGATGCGTCTCGCTCACTCGTCCCCTCTGGCTTGGCGACTTCCCTGATGGCGACGACCTCTTTGTCGTCAATGTGCTCGTGAGGCTTATGCCCCCTCTCGGTCTCTTTCAGTTCGAGCTTCGCCTCTACAGGAACGACGGGCTCACTCTGAACTGTGGGCGCAGATTCTTCTGTCTTGCTCCCCGCCACCGTGCTCTGCATTTGTGCCGCGGCCGCGGCAATCGCGGCAATTTCTTCCGGCGTTACGTCCTTCGGCAATCCAGCGGGCGCCAGCGCACCCAGATCAACTCGTTGTCCTTCTTCCGCCTTACCCGTACTTGATGTTTCCTCTATCTTGTGCTCGATGACGGTCCGCAGGTCTTTACTGGCCTGGTTGTAAACCGCGGGATCGTCAACTTCCGGACGGGATTCCTGTTCCTTCTTTTTCGAGGGGAACGTAATGCGATTCTTCCAGCTGGTGTCCTCCTCAATGGCTACCGTTTTGTCGTAAGCAGGCTGGTCCAAGGCGGCTGCTCGTGAGAACCGGCCTGATTTAGAAGCCTCCGCTCGAGGAACAATTCGGTCTTCGAGTTTGCTTAAGGCGCTGAGGAGCTCACTTGCTTCGAAGGGCTTGACGATAAAGCCATCCGCGCGGACTCGCTTGACCTCTTCCGGCTTAAAAGGCTCGAGCTTCCCGACGGTCAGCAGGATTGGAATTCCGGCCGTCTCGCCGACTTCTTTCAGGCGCTGGCACACCTCAAGCCCGCTGTAGCCGGGCATGTAAACGTCCAGGACAATCACGTCAGGTTTCTGCTCAGTGATTCGTTTCAGCGCCGCGGAACCGTTGTTCACGGTGATCACTTCATATCCCGCATCCGCGAGGATCTTCCGCCCCATGTTCTGAGCGGTTACGCTGTCATCGGCGAGCAGTATCTTCCGGGCCAAAGGTTTCCTCTGATGAGGGGAGATAACGCGAAGGTAACCCGAGCCACAACCTAAGTCAATGATTCCGAAGGGAAGTAACACGTTACCAGTGGACAACACCTTGTGCGTGAACGAAGGTAAGACGCAGATTTCAAACGATAATTCCCCGAATCGGTCTGCCGTACCGGTTTTGTGAAGCTCCTGCGTAACGGCTGAGTGCTCATGGCTGAAAGCTGAGAGCTGCTTTTAGAACGGATTGATCTTGCTTAACCCTTTCTTTTTCTTCTTCTTGCTGGTGGAGAGGTCTTGGTCCGTGGCAATTTCCGAGTTCGAAGTGCCTGCATTCGCCGAAGAGGGAGCTTGCGCTTGCTGGATCTCATTCACCTGGGCAGGAGGAGGAAGCGACGGGTCGGTACCAGAATCAGTCGGTTTCAGCTCGTTCGGATCTGCAGGCACATTGGGTTTTAATTCGTTCGAATCAGTGGCCGCAGGTGCGGTCGCGGTAGCTGCACGCCCGAACGGAGAACTTCCGGTCGGCGTCGATGCAGTGGGGGCCGCAGCGGCATCACCCGATGCGGGCTGAGTTGGCTTGATAATTTCAATCGTCGCGGTCTTTTCGCTCACTCCGGCAGCAGCAAATGCCTCCCCGCGCACTACCTGTGTTGCTGCGACCGGCTCGGGATCAACCAAAGTCGGATCACCCACTTTGGCGGCCTTCGCTACATCAGGGCCCTTCTTGATGATTCCTCTAAACCGTTGCGCAATGGTCGTATCGCTACGGCTCGCAATCTCCGCTTTGTTCTGGGCCACGGCCGCCTTAGTAGGACGTGGCACGGGCTGGTGTAGCGCTGTCAGGCGCTTCTTGGCATCCTCCGAGCGATCCATCATCGGGTAGCGAGTCAGAATTCTGTCGTAAGCCTCCGAGGCTTTCTTTGTAAGCTCGCCGATGTAACGTCCCTTGACCGCTTCAGTCGTGCAGCCACGGGGCATCCCGTGCGCGTCGCAAGCTGGAGCGTTACGAATGCGGGCGATCTGTCCCTCGTAATTCTGACCCAATAAGTACAGGGCCTCATCGGCGCGGCTGTAG
>Ga0070730_10004986_pt1 | contig 11529 bp, 8 predicted proteins | sample Coa_R1_3_FD_66447 | JGI IMG/M metagenome (GOLD analysis project Ga0070730, IMG submission 66447) | Surface soil microbial communities from Centralia Pennsylvania, which are recovering from an underground coalmine fire - Coalmine... | ecosystem: Environmental > Terrestrial > Soil > Unclassified ... | reverse complement strand
GCATCGTCGCTGTACACGCCGAAAATGATCAGATCACCTCTACCCTGGCCCGCCGCGCTCAGCACGAGGGACGAACTGGTGTACACGACTACCTCGCTTCGCGCCCCGTCATCGCCGAGCTTGAGGCCATCCAACGCGCCATTCTCTTCGCTGAAGAGACCGGCTGCCCTCTCCATATCGTGCATGTCAGCACCGGTCGCGGCGTGAGCCTGGTAGCAGACGCTCGTGCTCGCGGCGTCGATGTAAGTTGCGAAACCTGCCCCCATTATCTCGTCTTAACCGAAGATGACATGGAGCAACTGGGCGCCGTCGCCAAGTGCGCTCCCCCACTCCGTCCATCCGCCGATCAGGACGAACTCTGGCAGCACATCTTCTCAGGCAATCTGCCCATGATCGCCTCCGACCATTCACCGGCTCCGGCCAGCATGAAAACCTCCTCTGACTTCTTCAAAGTCTGGGGTGGCATCTCCGGCTGCCAATCCCTGCTCCAACTCCTGCTCACCGCCGGCTACGAGCAGCGCCATCTCCCACTCCCTACCATCACCCACCTGACCTCATCCTATATCGCGCGCCGCTTCGCCCTCGCACCCCACAAGGGCAGCGTCTCCATCGGCGCCGATGCCGACCTGGCCCTTGTCGACCTCCAACACAGCGCCGTGCTCCAGGCCAATGACCTCCACTACCGCCACCAGCACAGCCCCTACATCAACATGCCCCTCCAGGGTCACATCGTCCGCACCCTCCTGCGCGGCCAAACTATCTTCAATGAAGGCCAATTTGCCACGATACCAGTTGGCCGTTTAATCAAACCATCGCCATCAACAACTGTAGAAAGAGATCTCATATGATGTGGCAAACCTACTTACAACCAACGAGTCTCTCTGAGGCTCTGGATCTGCTGCAGCAGTACGCCGGGCAGGCCCGTATTATTGCGGGCGGCACCGATGTGCTGGTCGAGCTGCAGCGCGGTGTGCAACCCACCAGCACGCTGATCGACATCACCGCCCTGCCCGACCTGAAATATGTGCGCTACGACAATGGCATCATTCACGTCGGTGCGCTGGCTACCCATAATGATATCGTAGCCTCCCCGGCCTGTGTGCAGTATGCTCTCCCACTCGCGCAGGCCTGCTGGGAGGTCGGCGCCCCCCAGATTCGCACCCGCGCCACCGTCGCTGGCAATCTCATCACCGCCTCGCCCGCTAACGATACTATCACGCCTCTGATGGCCCTGGATGCCGAGGTGGTCCTGCTCAGCAAGACTGGCGAACGCATCGTGCCCCTGCGCGACTTCTACCGTGGTGTCAGGCGCACTGTTCGGCAGCCCAACGAACTCTTGCGCGAAATCCGCGTACCAGCCATGCGCGCCGATCAACGCGGCCTCTTTCTCAAGCTCGGCCTCCGCCAGGCTCAGGCCATCTCGGTCATCAATATCGCCTTCGTGCTGACCTTCAATCCCGTAGGGTCTCCCGTTGCCGATGAGGAGACCATCGATGCTCGGATCACGCTGGGCTGCCTGGCGCCCACGATCGTGCATGCCTCCACTGTCGAAGCTTATCTCAAAGGCCAGCGCCTCGACCCGCAGGTCTGTCAGGAGGCCGGACGCCTCGCCAACGAGGATGTCAGCCCGATCGACGATATCCGCTCCTCGGCAGCTTATCGCCAGGCCACTCTAGCCAATCTGGTAACCCACGGCTTGCAACGCCTCGCAACCCATGCCGAAACTACCCAATGGCCACCACAACCCGTGCTCCTGGAAACGAATGCTATCGCCTCTCCTCAACAGGCGCTCAGCTCGTTCGACAGCACTATCAGCACTACTATCAATGGCCAATCCTATCAACTCACTGGGGCCACACAAAAAACATTGCTCAATGCGCTGCGCGAGGATGCCGGGCTAACCGGCACCAAGGAAGGCTGCGCCGAGGGCGAGTGTGGCGCCTGTACCGTCTGGCTCAACGGTCAGGCGGTGATGTCCTGCCTGGTTCCAGCCGCCCAGGCCCATAATGCCACCATCACTACTATTGAAGGGTTGGCCACTGCCACTGAACTGCATCCTTTGCAGCAAGCCTTTATCGACAAAGCCGCTGTACAATGCGGCTACTGCATTCCTGGTATGCTGATGGCAGGCGCGAAACTGCTCGCCGAACATCCCCGGCCCGACCTTGAACAGATCCGCTTCGCCCTCAGCGGTAACATCTGTCGCTGCACCGGCTACCGCAAGATCCTCGACGCTGTACTCCAGGCCGCCTATACCAACCCCCCAACCCCAGAGGTACCCAACTCTTCGTGGCGCCCCCCGACCCCAGAGGTGCCCGATTTATCGTGGCGCCCCGCCGATTTATCGGCCCCGGGAGGTGAACTATGACTCGTTTAATTGGCGCCCCATTACCTCGCCCGGACGCCCCCGGCAAAGTTACCGGTCTGACCTGCTATCCAGCCGATCTGATCAAACCAGGCATGTTGCACCTTCAGGTGGTCTTCGCCCATCGCCCACACGCCCGTATCCTTTCCGTTGATACCAGTGCGGCTCTGAACCATCCCGGCGTCGTGGCTGTGCTCACCGCAGCCGATGTGCCTTTCAATGCCTTCGGACTGATCAGCGCTGATCAGCCTGTTCTCTGTGACGATGTTGTTCGCTTCGAGGGCGATAAAGTGGCCCTGGTCGTGGCCGAAAGCAAAGAGAGCGCTATCGAGGGCGCTAAACTGGTCGCAGTTGCGTACGAGGATCTGCCCGCCGTCACCGATCCACGCGCTGCTCTGGCGCCTGATGCGCCCCTGGTCCATCCAACTCTAAGCACCAACACGCTGCTGCATCTTCCTATTCGCAAAGGGGATGTGACCTCTGCTTTCTCCGAAGCCGATGTGGTTCTGGAGGATACCTTCACTACCTCCTGGCAGGAACACGCCTATCTACAACCAGAGGCGGGTATCGCCTACTATGACGAGCAGGGCCGCCTGGTGATCGAAACGGCTGGTCAGTGGCTTCACGAAGACCGCCGTCAGATCGCCGCGATGCTGCGACTGCCAGAAGAAGAGGTCGTTGTACGCTACAGCGCTATCGGTGGAGCCTTCGGCGGGCGTGAGGATCTCTCCATCCAGCACCTGCTGGCGCTGGCTACCTGGAAGCTCCAACGTCCCACGGCGCTGGTCTGGAGCCGCGAAGAATCGATGATAGCTCATCATAAGCGCCACCCTATGAGCGTCTACTGTCGCTGGGGCGCGCAAAAAGATGGGCGCATTACTGCGGTAGAAGCCGAGGTGCTCGCCGATGGTGGCGCCTATGCTTCGACCAGTGTGGAGGTGATCAAGGTCGCTACGATTTTTGCCAGTGGCTGCTATGAGATCCCCAATATCAGCGTCGATGGCACTGTTGTCTACACCAACAATATCCCCTGCGGCGCCTTCCGCGGCTTCGGCGCCCCTCAGGCTCAGTTCGCCGCCGAAGTAATGGTCACCCGCCTGGCACACGCTCTGGGGATTGATCCCATCGAGATGCGCCGCCGTAATATCTATCGCGAGGGCAGCATCGAACCCACCCAACAAGCTCTACCTGTGGGCGTCAGCGCCCTCCCCGTCCTGGAACGCTGCGTTGCAGAAGCCCGTACCCACCTCCATTATGGAACGGCCCACCCTGCACCAGCCCCGCATCTCCGTCGGGGTATCGGCATCGCCTGCGGTATGAAAAATGTCGGCTATTCCTTTGGTTTCCCAGAACAGGCTACGGCTACCGTCGAGTTGTTCGGGAAAGCAGACCTGGAGCGGGCTATCGTGCGCGTCGGTGCGGCTGACGTCGGCCAGGGCACGCATCTCGCCCTCCGCCAGATCGCCGCCGAAACCCTTGACCTGCCCCTCGAAAAGGTCGCTATGATCTGCGATGATAGTAGCCAATCACCCAATGCGGGCAGCGCGTCAGCCTCGCGTCTGACGCTGATGGCGGGTCAGGCCGTCCATGATGCAGCAGTAGCCGCGCGTGACAAATGGGGCTTCACCGACGATGAGCACATTATCGCCACAAAGCAGTATCGTCCTCCAGCCACGACTCCCCTCGATCCGGTTACTGGCGAGGGCCGCCCCAACTACTGTTATGGCTACGCGGCTCAAGCGGTAGAGGTCGAGGTCAATCTGCTCACTGGCCAGGTACAGGTTCTGCAAATCATTAGCGTCCACGATGTGGGGCGCGCCATCAATCGTCAGCAGGTGGAGGGCCAGATCGAGGGCTGCCTGGCTCAGGCGCTCGGCTACACGCTGCTTGAGCATTTCCAGGTCCGGGATGGCCATGTACTCACACCTCACTTCAGCACCTACCTGCTGCCGACCATCCTGGACATGCCCACCGAGATCCGGCCGATCATTCTTGAACTGGCCGATCCCAATGGGCCCTTCGGAGCGCGCGGCGTCGCGGAAATGCCGCTGGTCCCACTCACTCCAGCCATTGCCAGTGCCATTCACGATGCCACCGGGGTCTGGCTCACCCAGCAACCTATGACTCCCGAGCGCGTCTTGACCGCCATCAGCTCCCGCAGAAAAGGTTCGGCAGGTCTCGGTGGGCTTGCCGAACCTCCTCGCAAGAATGAATTACCGCCGAAGAAGGAGAACAGATGAGCACATCACAGCAAGATCAATGGGCTCAGTGGCTCCTCCAGCGCCGCCATGGTGGCGACCCGGAGAAACACAAAGTTATGTTACAGCGCCTGGCCCCTATCCGCGACCAGGTATTGCAGCATGCGCGCCTGCAGCCAGGCGAAACGCTGCTCGATGTCGGCTGTGGCGATGGGTTGATCGCCTTTGCAGCTCTGCCGTTGGTAGGGGAACAGGGCCGTGTCATCTTCAGCGATATCTCCCAGGATCTCCTCGACCACTGCCAATCGCTCGCGCAACAGATGGACGTCCTGGAACGCTGCCAGTTTATCCGCGCCTCCGCCAATAACTTACAGGAGGCGATCCCGGACCACGCGGTCGATGCCGTCACCACCCGCTCAGTCCTCATCTATGTACCAGAGAAACAGCTCGCTTTTCACGAGTTCTACCGCGTCCTCAAGCCCGGCGGACGGCTCTCGATCTTCGAGCCTATCAATCGCCTCAGCTTCCCCGAGCCTCCCGATCGCTTCTTTGGCTACGATGTCACACCTATCATCCCGCTCGCACAAAAATTAAAGCTCAGGAGGTATGGAGGAAATCAGTCCTCAACATATAGTCCCATGATGGATTTCGGCGAGCAAGATCTGGTTACCTGTGCTGAAAAGGCAGGCTTTACCGAGATCCACCTCACCCTCAACATGGACATTGTTCCGGGTACGCACGCCCAGAACTCTACCAGCCAGAAACTCGGTTGGGAGGCCTTCCTGAAATCGTCACCCAATCCACTGGCTCCCACCCTCGAAGAGCTGATACAATACGCTCTAACACCTGAGGAGGCTACGCAATTTACCAATTATCTACGACCCCTGGTAGAAACCGGCCAGCAAATACATCGCTTAGCCGTAGCCTACCTCTGGGCCGTAAAATGACAATAGAGACTTCATTTTCTCATTCCGAACTTTGTAGTCGAAGGAGCATACTTTACATTGAGCACGTTACTTATCACTGCTGGCCCTTTAACGTTCACTGCACGCCTTGAAGAGGCCGACGCGCCCGAAACCTGCGCCGCCTTCAGCAAACTCTTGCCCTTCCGCAGCAAGATCATCCACGCTCGCTGGAGTGGAGAAGCTGCCTGGATTCCTCTCGGCGATTTCTCGCTCGGCGTAGGCTATGAGAATCACACCAGCCATCCCGCTCCTGGCGACATACTTTTCTACCCTGGCGGCTATAGCGAGACGGAAATCCTCTTTCCCTACGGTGGCGCCCGCTTCGCCAGCAAACTGGGCCAACTGGCCGGAAACCACTTTCTGACGGTCATAGAAGGCCGTGAGAAGCTGCGCGAACTGGGCCGCCTGGTGCTCTGGGAAGGCGCCCAGGACGTCCTCTTCGAAATGATAGAATAAGGCTAATTACATCGATCAGGAGGTTTCAATGCAACAGGACGGTAACATCATCGAAGCTCTGCGCGCGGATCTGGCAGCGCTGACCAGTCTCCACGCCCCTCCCGGCTGCGAACAACCGGTCATCGCACGCCTGCGTGACCTCTTCGCGCCACTGGTAGACACCGTCAGCGTGGACCACATGGGCAACCTTACCGCAACCCGCGAGGGACCGGCAAACGCTCCTCATATCGTAGTAGCCGCGCATGCCGACGAGATTGGCGCCCTCGTCGCCAGTATAGAACCGGACGGTTTCCTGCGCCTGCTTCCGCTTGGTGGTGTACAGGCGCGCCTGCTGGAGGGACGCCATGTCTGGGTCGGCGGCCAACCCGGTGTGATTGGCGCGCGCTCCGGTCATCTTACCCCGACATCAGAACATGGCCGGGGAGTCAGCGTCGAGGATCTTTACATTGATCTTGGTGTTGACGATGCCGCCAGTGTGGAGACCCTCGGCGTGCGGGTGGGCGACCCTGTAGTCGTTATCTCCGAGTTACGCAACCTGGCTGGCACGCGAGTAGCAGGCAAAGGCATCGACAATCGCGCAAGCTGCGTCGTGCTGCTCCACCTGCTGCGGCACTTCCAGCAACGTACGCTCCCCTGCCGCCTCACAGCGCTGGTAGCAGTACAGGAAGAGGTGGGGCTACGTGGGGCCACAGCGGCCTTTGCGCGTCTGCAACCTGATCTGGCTATCGTCATCGACACGTTCCCGGCGGCCGGCACGCCCGATACACGCCACATGGCCTATACCGCACATATCGGCAAAGGAGCTTTGATTACACCCTCCTCCTCTTCGGGCGCACGCGGCTTCCTCCTTCCACGTGCCGCACGTGAAGCCATGATCAGCGCAGCCCAACGCGCCGGTGTTCCCTATCAGCTCGCCGTCACCAGTGGAGGTGTCACCGACGCAGCCGCCGCACATCTAGCGGCAGGAGGCATCACAACCCTGGAAATTAAGATCCCACGCCGCTACTCGCACTCGCCCGTCGAGACGCTCGATCTGCTCGACCTGGTCTCCGTGCTCGCCCTGACGGAGGAGTTGATCCTGCAACCACCTACCAAAGAGGAATTAGCATTCCTGCCATGAGTAATCCGGCTTCAAATGAACGTGACGACTCAACCCAAAAGGAGGTAAGCCTGATATGTACAATCCACAACCAGGAGATCCATTAGCGGCTGTGGATACGCCAGCGATGATTGTTGATCTTACGTTAATGGAGGAAAATATCGCCAGGTTAATGGGACGCTTCCGCAATACGTCCGTCCATGTCAGGCCTCACCTCAAAACAGTTAAGAGCCCCGCGCTGGCTCAGCTCCTTCTAGCCGCAGGAGCAAGCGGCGGCTGCGTTGCCAAGGTCAGCGAGGCCGAGGTCATGGTACAGGGAGGCGTCGAAGACCTGCTCATCACCAGCGAAATTGTAGGACCTCCAAAACTAGCCCGACTGGTAGCGCTGGTGCACGATCACCCTCTCATCAAAGTGGTCGTGGATAGTGTAGCAGGGGCAACCGCGCTTAACGAGGCCATGCACCCTGCCCGGCTACAGATTCAGGTGCTCATCGAGCTGAATGTCGGGCAAAATCGCTGTGGAGTCGAGCCGGGCGCTGAGGCTCTGGCACTGGCACAACATATCAAGACGCTGCATAACCTGCGTTTAGTCGGCGTACAGGGCTACGAGGGACATCTGCAGCATGTTCATGACCAGGCAGAGCGCGAACAACGCTGCCGCCAGGCCATGCAACTCCTGACGGATACTGTTACCCGGCTACGAGAAGCCGGTTCCACTATGGAAATTGTGACCACTGGCGGGACTGGCACCGCGGAGATCTGTGCCAGTTGCCCCGGCGTAACTGAAGTACAGCCCGGCTCCTTCATCTTCATGGACACAGATTATCGTAACGCCATCGGCTCTACCTATACCAACGCTCTGACCATCCTCTCCACCGTGATTAGTCAGCCATCTCCGCGGAAAGCGATCGTCGATGCTGGCCTCAAATCTCTCTCCATCGACAGTGGGATGGCTGAACCCAAAGGACTGCCGGGTGTACGCTATCGACCAGGTGGCGACGAACACGGCATTCTCAGTCGAGACGATAACGAGCCAATCGCTCTTACCGTAGGCGATCGTATAGAGTTTATTCCCAGTCATATCGATACCACTGTCAACCTGCACGATACCTATTATGCCTATCGCAACGGTATCCTGGAAGCGATCTGGCCTGTGGCGGCACGGGGAAAAGTTCAGTAAAGCTTTATCCTGTTCCCAGCCAGTTTTCAATATATGGGTAAGAAATCTGTCGCAAAACTCATCTTTCTATTAGTCTGTACATTTTTTTGCTGCTTGACGCATCACATCAGAGGCGTTATGCTAGGATCGTGTAGCACAGTACGCATAATTGTCAGCACAGGTACAACGCATCTTTTTTATACTTAGCCCTGTTTTCAGGTCAGGAAGAGGAGTTTTCTCATGACAGCACCTGATTCCCAGAACGAATCTAAAAACACTTATCTGATTGATGCGGAGAGCGCAGCCGAAATGGCCCGCCTGCTGGATCAAGAGAGATTGATGACCGAGTCGATGGGTGGCATCTTTCCAGAGCTGACCGATCTATCAGAGATCTTTGATGTACTGGATGTCGCCTGTGGACCTGGCGGTTGGGTGCATGAGGTAGCTCATACCTACCCGAAGATGGAGGTAGTGGGAATCGATATCAGCCAGCGTATGATCTCCTATGCGCGCGCACATGCTCAGGTGCGTAAGCTCCCCAATGCCACATTTCATGTGATGGATGCTCTTCAACCGCTCGATTTTCCTGATAACTCATTTGATCTGGTCAATGCTCGTATTATTTTCGGCTTTATGTTGCCAAAAATATGGCCTCAATTCCTGGCAGACTGCAAGCGGATGGTGCGTCCTGGGGGCATCATACGACTGGTGGAGGTCGAGACAGGGCCGACTAATCAGCCAGCGATCGAGACATACTATAGCCTGATCTACACTTCCATGGCGCAGGCGAAACGAAGTTTTTCGCCTACAGGACGCTATCTAGGCATGCATGCCATCATGAAGCCCATGCTAAGAGAAGCCGGCTTTCAGGATATACAATACAAGGCGATGATACTTGATTATTCTTTTGGCACACCAGCTTATGAGGCAACACGCCAGGATATTATATCCGTGCTCAAGCTGATACAGCCCTTCCTGATCCAAACAAAAATCGTCAGCCAGGAAGAAATCGAGAAGCTCTATGAACAAGCAATAGAAGAAGTGAACTCAGAAGAGTTCTGTGGGATCACATATCTACTAACTGTCTGGGGTCGCAAGCCTGCTGAAGAAACATAGCATGAGGGCGAACACCGGAGCGGGCCGCCCTTCGCGACTACGCGGCCTGCGTCTCATCAGCTCGTTTGGCCGCCTCTATATCGGCCTTCATCCAACGCGCCCCAATGATACCAATCAAACCGGCAATTACTAAGGAGGTGGGATAGGTATAGAGCAGGGCCTGCGTCAGGTCATGCCCCGCCATATGCTGCGCAAAATGTTGTCCAGTCGGATCGAAGCTCTGAGCAAGGGCCCCAATCAATGAGGGCGCAAAGGCATCACCCAGAATATGCCCGACAAAGAGGGAGATAGCAACCGCGGATGCGCGCAAGGCGGAGGGAACCACATCCTGAGTCGCGGCCCCGGCTGGGCCAGCATTGATGTTGAGTAAGATAGTAGTCAGCACAAAGAAGATCGTGTACAGGCCAAGGTTATGCAAATTCACTGCGATCAACACCGAGGCCAGATAGCAGGGCGCACTCAGCAGGAAACCTAGCCCACAGACCAGCACCCGTGCTCCGCTATAATAACGATTTAGCCAGTCCGCGAGGTAGCCTCCCAGTATCACTCCCACCGCCCCAGCCAGCACAATGCCAATACCGGTGTAAAGGGCAGCCTGCGCTGAAGTCATGCCCAATGTATCTTTCTGCTGCAGATAGACCGAGAGGTAAACCACCGTTCCGCTGATGACAAAAAAGGTAAAGACCTGGATGGCGATCAATACCAGCAGGGTTTTGATGCGTAAGAGGGACCAGAATTGCGCGCGGATCTTTTGCGGCACAACCATCGGTGCGGAGAGCGCGTTTCCTGGTCCGGTGGCCTGCTCACTGGCCGCCAGTTCTTCCTCGTCAGCCTGGTTGCGTCGTGGCTCACGCAGACGCCAGGCGATAAAAGCCAGCAGCAGTCCGGGAATACCTGTGAAAATAAAAGCCAGCCGCCAGGCCCCATAATAGAGGCCCGCCACCACACCACCAATAATGGTGCCCATCATCAAACCCACCAGCGTGCCGGTCGCCCACCAACTCATGACCCTCGCACGCTTCACACGGCCAAAATAGTCGCTCATTAATGCGGCGCTGGAGGGTGCATAACCTGCTTCACCAATGCCAAGCACCATACGAGATAGAAAGAGTGTAATAAAACCGGAGGCAAAAGCGGTGAAAGCGCTCGCCAAACTCCAGATCGCCACGGCGACCGCAATGACGTCTTTACGTTTGGCACGGTCGGCCCAGATACCAAGTGGGATCACGCTGAGCGTAAAGAAGATGATAAAGGCTGAGGCAAGATACCCAATGTCACTAATGCTCAGATGCAATTCTGTGGCCATGACATTAGCGGCCCCGTTCAGGACGTACCGATCCATGCTGTTCAACACACTAATAAAGAACAATACAAAAAAGACGTAGGTCGGGTAACTGAGCCAGCGGCGTTTCGAGGATTTCAGCTCTACTTCCACGGGGGCGGGAATCTCACTCATGTGTCTCTTCTCCATCGAAAATCACTAGAATGGGACAACGGCAACGAGCTTGAGGCCGAATATGCGCGCATTATAACACAAATACATTCTACATTTTGTGTTTTCACCCTTTAACTCATATAATTTTGTTTACACAGCACTATGGTACCAGTACGATTCGGCCATGGACGCCGCCTGCAGCCAGCAATTTCAGCGCACTGCTGGCTTGCTCCAGGCGCAGCACTTCGGCAAGGCGTATCTTCAACTTGCCTGTTGATAGCAGGCGCACAAGCCCGGCAAGTTGTTCTGCGTTGGGATTGATGAAACTGGTTTGTGGTGTGATACCCCGCTGAGGAGTATATGGCCCGCCCGATATCCACCACTCAGGAATGATGGTGACATAGCGCCCACCCTCGCGCACAGCCGCAAAGGCACTCGTCGCTGCCGCCGCTCCCACCACATCCAGGGCAGCATCCACGCCATTCCCTGTCGCCTGTCGCGCCTGCGCTGCGATATCTCTCGCACGATCTAGAACGATACTGGCGCCCAATGTATGAGCCAGTTCAGCATCCCGTGCATACGCTACAGCCAGTACCTTAACGCCTCGTAGCGCGGCCAATTGCAGGGCAAAGCTCCCAACCGAGCCGAGAGGACCATTGATTAGCAACGTCTGGCCGGGATTGAGCGCCAGCTTCTCCACAGCCTGGAACGCACTGAGGCCTGCTAATGGGAGAGC
>Ga0070730_10004983_pt1 | contig 11533 bp, 9 predicted proteins | sample Coa_R1_3_FD_66447 | JGI IMG/M metagenome (GOLD analysis project Ga0070730, IMG submission 66447) | Surface soil microbial communities from Centralia Pennsylvania, which are recovering from an underground coalmine fire - Coalmine... | ecosystem: Environmental > Terrestrial > Soil > Unclassified ... | reverse complement strand
ACAGAATCGCCGACCCGCTTCAGCCATTTGCTGACCGTTCCCTCGACCACGCTCTCGCCGAGCTGGGGCATAATTACTTTTGTGGGCATACTCATTCCTTCCGATCAGTACGCGGCCAGATCGCGGATGGCCTGCGCGATCTTGTCCGGGTTCGGCATGAAGAATTCTTGCATCGGGTGGCTGAAGGGCACAGCGGGCACGTCCGGCGCAGTAAAGCGGCGGATCGGCCCATCCATGAATTCAAAGCCCTCGTCGCTCAGGATCGCGGCCACTTCGGCCCCATAGCCCATCGTGTGGTTGTCTTCGTGGACAATCAGCGCCTTGCCAGTTTTCTTGAAGGAGTCGAGTATCGTTACCTTATCTACTGGCAGCAGCGTGCGCAGGTCAACCACTTCGCACGAGATTCCATCTTCGGCGGCTACAGTTTCGGCGGCTTGCAGCGTGTAGTAGGCCATCATCCCGTAAGCGTAGACCGTCAGATCGCTGCCCTGACGGGTCACGCTGGCCGGGCCAATCGGGATCGTGTAGTCGTCGGTTGGAACCTCGCCCTTGATGGCGCGATAGCCCTTCTTCGGCTCGAAGAACAGCACCGGGTTCGGGTCGTGGATGGCGCTCTTGAGCAGCCCCTTGGCATCATAAGGCGTCGAGGGGATGACCACTTTCAGGCCAGGCACATGGCTGAAGAACGCCTCTACGCTCTGGCTATGATACAATCCGCCGCCGATTCCCCCGCCATAAGGCGCGCGGATAGTCAGTGGAACCGGCCACTGGCCGTTCGAGCGGTAGTACATCTTGGCCGCTTCGTTGACGATCTGGTTAAAGGCGGGATGGATGAAGTCGGCAAACTGAATTTCGCACACTGGCAGCAGACCCGCCATCGCGGCGCCGATGCCGATCCCAACGATGGACAGCTCGGCCAGGGGCGAATCGACAATTCGGTTCGGCCCGTATTTATCGTACAGGCCCATCGTTGCGCGGAAAACTCCGCCACGTGGCCCCACGTCTTCGCCGGTTATAAATACACGCGAATCGCGGGCCAATTCTTCGTCCAGGGCTTCGCGGATCGCGTCAATCAAGGTTATTTCAGGCATGGGAAAAGCTGCACTCCTTAATAATTTTGGACTGGCTATTGGACTCTAATCTGCATAAACTCTTTCGAGGGCGTATTCTTCAGGTGGATAGGGCGCAGCCTCGGCGGCACGCTGGGCTTCGTCAATCGTCTGCCTAGCGCGCGCCTCGAATTCGTCAAGCTTGGCCTGGGTGAGAACTCCCCGTTCCGTCAGGAAGCGCTGGAAGCGACCAATCGGGTCTTTATGTTTCCATTCCTCGACTTCTTCGCGGCTGCGGTAGGAGCGATCATCATCGTCGGAGGAGTGTGGCGTGACACGGTAGGTTTTGGCCTCGATCAGACTCGCCCCCTGGCCGTTGTAAGCGCGTTCGACAGCCTCTTTCAGGGCATCATAAGAAGCCAGAATGTCATTGCCGTCCACGACGACGCCATGCAGCCCATAGGCCGGTGCGCGGTCCGCCACATTGCTGACGGCCATTTGTTCGCTGGTTGGCTCAGAAATGGCATACATATTGTTTTGTACCAGGCAGATGAACGGCAGGTTGTGGACTCCAGCCCAGTTCATGCCTTCATGCCACTCGCCCTGGCTGGTCGAGCCTTCGCCCAGGCAGGTCAGGGTCAGGCGAGGCTGCGTATCGTCATTGGGATCAACGAGCTTGTTGTCCCACTTGTATTTGATGGCGAAGGCGAGGCCCGCAGCCTGGGGGACTTGCGTGGCGACGGGACTGGAAGACGAGAGCAAATTGACGCTCCGTTTGCTCCAATGGCTCGGCATCTGGCGTCCGCCGCTGCTGTATTCGTCAGCCTTGCCAAACAGGCTAATCATGAACTCATGCGGAGTGACGCCCAGGGCCAGCACCAAGGCCAGGTCGCGGTAGTAGGAATGCACGTAATCCACACCGCGATTGATAGCAAAGGCGGCTGCCACCTGCGAACCTTCGTGTCCCATTCCGCTGATGTGAAACGCGATCTTTCCCTGCCGGTGCAGTGCCCAACTGCGTTCGTCCAGGCGGCGGGAGATGAGCATCGCCCAGAACATATCGAGCAGCGTTTGTGGCGATAAATTCTCCGATGGGCGGGCAGTGGTCTTTTCAGCAGGGGAATGCGTGGTCATCAAAAGAAATCCTCCACTAACCAATATTTTGGATCGATCAAATAGATTGGCGACGGTTCGTGTTCAGGCCAATTCTTGACGCAAGATGCCCATCACCAGAACGTCGTTGTAGACGCCATCGCGATAAAGCGCCTGCCGCTTTGTCACTTCGCACTTGAAGCCAACCTTCTCGTACGTACGAATGGCTTCCTTATTGAAGGCGAAGACTTCAATCTCAAGGCGGTGTAAGTTGAGTTCCTTGAAGCCATAGTTGACCAGAATGCGCAATGCGTCTGTGCCGTAGCCGCGCCCCCGATTGCGGGGTGCGCCGATGACGATCCCAATTCTCCCGAATCGGTTGCGGACATCCTGCCTATATAGTACGCATTGGCCGATCAGCCGATCATCGGCGAGTGTGAAGATCGCGAAGGGAAAGCGGGTGTCTTTCTGAAAATTGCGATAAAGGTCTTCGCGCCGCACTGGAGTCCAGGGTCGGATCGGTTCGCTGTCAAGTTGACGCTGCAAATCGGGATCGTCCTCCCACATTTGTAGCTCCTCGAAATGCTCTGGAAGCAGCGCGCCAAGCCGAATAAGTTGGCCGGTAAAGAGTGCCACGCTGGAAATATCCTTTGCTATGCTTTGCAACCACGAAGAGCCACCGCATAAAGAGCAGCCCGAAGGAGTCACCCCTATTTGTGCAAACGCACAAATCCATTATAACATGGGCAGGCTCAAGGCAGGCAATTTCCGGGACAGAAGGGGTTGCTTCCCACCAACGCATGGAATCGCATGATTTCGAGCGACTCAATTCCGCCATCATAACATCGGAAGTCAGGAGATTATCAGCCTGTGTTGTGGGATGCCCCTCTCCCAAGATTTTCGAGAGAGGGGCAGAAGGGTAAGGGAAAACCCTGTCTCAATTGGTGGAAGGCAGGTCGAGTGTGAATATGTTGCCGCGTCCGGGTTCGACTCGCAGGGAAATGCCGCCGCCGTGCTGCTCGGCCAGAGCTTTTACGAAGGCCAGGCCCAGGCTTTGACCGCCATCCGGGTTGCCCTGTCCATTGCCGGATTTGCTCGATCCGTTCGTAGGCGGCTGATAGAACAGATCGAAGACCTTGGAGGCTTCTTCTGGCGGCAACCCCTTGCTCGTGTCGGCCACGGAGATGCGCACGATGCCGGGCGCAGTCGAGGCCGACAGCGAAACCTGCCCGCCGGACAGGGTAGTGTCGTACGACCAATTCAGCATCGTATTTAACATCTGTTCGACGCGGGTCCGGTCAGCGTAAAGCGGCGGCAAATCGCCGGGGACATGCGTGGAGATCTGTACCGACTTCTCTTTGAAGCGGTCTTCGCTGGACTTGACAATCTGCTTGACGATTTCGGGCAAGGACAGGCGTTCGCGCGAAATCCGCAATTGTTTCCGCTGGGCGCTGGAAAAGTCGATCAGGTCGGACAACAGCGCTTGTTCCATAGTGACTGAGCGATCAATGGACTCGATTGAGCGCTTCTGAGCCTCGTTCAAGGAGCCGTACATCGCCATGTTTAGCGCAGAAGCATGGTTCTTGACATTGGCAACCGGCTCCCTGAGCGCCTGAACTACCGAGTTGAGCAAGTGAAGGCGAAACTCGTCGAGTTCCTGGAGCCGCGTGGCCTCGGTTTCAGAATCCGCAACACGCTGGCCGACCTTCGAGGCCATCGTATTGAAGGCCACTGCCAGCCGCCTGAGTTCGCTTTCAGAAGGCGTTTCCACTCGCTGTGAGAAATCGCCTGCGGCAATCTTATCAGCCGTTTCACTCAGCCGGAACAATGGCTGCGTGATATTGCGCCCTAACAGCACCGCGACAATCAAGGCCAATACGGCGCCAAAGACGAAAGCGATTACCAGAGTCGTCTTGATGCTGTTTTGCGCCGTGTCAAGGCTGTCCGTAGCACTCTTTTGAGCGGTACTCAGCGTATCGTTGGCGCTACCTTGTGCTGTCTTTAGGGTGCTGGCCGCATTATCTTTCACCGTACTCATCGTGTTCGTTACGTTGTTTTTCGCGGTGGTCATGGTATCGGCCATGCTATTTTGCGCGGTGGTCATGGTATCAGTCAAGCTTTTTTGGGCAGTCGTCAACGTGTCCGCGATGTTCTTTTTGGCAGTCGTCAGTGTGTCCGCGATACTTTTTTGGGCGAGGGCAATGGCTGTGCGTGGACGCCAGATCACAATTGTGCCCACAATCTTTGCGTTCTGATCCAGGATCGGACTCAGCGCCAATGCAACGTTGGGGTTGTCCTGGTTGAATACGTTCTTCCCTTGCGCCGCGGCTTGCAAGTCTGCCGCAGCAGGCAGCACAGTCTGAGGGGCCGTGACGGCAACCTGATTCTGACCCTGGTAGACCCCAACATCGTAGCCGGTCAGGTCCTTAATTTTGCTCAGGTCATCGGCACCTAGCTTTCTCCCAAAGACGAGGAGTCCGTTAGGATCTTTGGCGTCGCTAGTCTGAACCGGCCCGTAGGCAACGATATAAAGATCGCCTCCAATCGTCACAACTGCAGATTGCGGCGCAGTCAAATCCTTCGCCGTGGCAAAGGTTATTCTCGTATCCTTCGTGAATTGTTCCGCTGGCCCAAAAGTGAAATCGTTTTTGTCGGCACTATTCCAGACGGCCAGCAATTGCAGATTGAACGTGTTCGGCGTGGAACTTGGGTTGGCGGGATCGAAGTTGGTTTTGAAGAAACTTTGATCCGGTGGATAAGCGGTAATGGCAGTGTGTATGTCATCCCAATTGGCATTGTCCGCAACGTTGTGGGTCAGGGTCGTTTCGATGTCTGTCAACGCGCGATTGACACTGCCCACTGCTGCGGAAAGGCCATCTCGCTCCACGGTAATCAGCGAGGCCAGGTTATCCTGTCCTACTTTGGTCAGCGAGGCCAGGTTATTTTGTTGGAGACTGTCGAGCGACGATAGGTTGCCCTGCTGAACCGTATTCATCGAAGCCAGGTTGGTTTGTTGGGCTTTATCCAGTGAGGACAGGTTATCCTGCTGGACTTTGTCCAGTGAAGATAGGTTATCCTGCTGGACTTTGTCCAGTGAAGACAGGTTGGCCTGCTCCAGGTTGGACAGGGATGTCAGACTATCCTGGCTCACTTTGACCAGGCTATTCGTAGCGGACAAATAGGCCGTAATGCCGAACAGCGCAAGCGGCACCAGGGCAAGGGCGGTAAGTGCTAACAAAAGCCTTGTGCGTAGCGACATGACGAAAATCCCTCTAGCGATGTGCGATGTTCTTACATTTCTTCCATTGTACTCAAGTTCACGAAACGGGCGAATCTGAAGTGCCCGGCAATACAAAACGCTGACGAGCTTCCTGGGCAATCATTTTTCCAATCACCAGCGCTGAGGTTGCCGCCGGAGAGGGCGCATTCTGGACGTGAATCACGTTCTTCTGGTAAGCGAACAGGAAATCGTCCACCAGTTCGCCCTGCGCCGAAAGCGCCTGGGCGCGAACGCCGCTGGGGCCGGGCAGGAGATCGGTGGCGCTCAGTTCTGGGATGTAGCGCCGGGCATCCTTTACGTAAGCGCTTTTCACGTAATCCCGATACATTTCTCCAAAACCCGTTCGCCAATATTTGGCTGCCAGCTTCCAAAAGCCAGGGAAGCTCAGGACCCCCGCCAGCTCGCGCCAGCGGATCGTGGTGCGCGTGTAACCCTCGCGGGCGAAGGCGAGCACGGCATTTGGCCCGACCCAGACTTCGCCATCCATGCGGCGCGTAAAATGCACTCCCAGGAACGGGAAGGCTGGATCGGGCAACGGGTAGATCATAGCGTGAGTGAGATGGCGCTTCTCAGGCCGCAGGACGTAATAATCACCGCGAAAGGGGATGATGCGGACGACTGGCTGTGATCGATCCGACCTGCGGCCACGCGCCAGCACGTCGGAAAATAGCCCGGCGCAGGTGATCACGAAGCGTGCTTCGATGCAAGGTAACTGGCGCTGCCGTCCTTGAACCCCGGCCTGCCCGGCCATCGTGAAGGTTATTCGGTTGACATCGCCGAGCACATCGATTCGTAGAACCTTGCAGCCGGCCACAATCTCGCCGCCGCGATGTTGAATATCCTGCGCCATGACTCCGGCGATTTGTTTGTAATCCACCACGCCCGTGTTGGGCGAATAGATCGCTTTGACACCGGCGGCGTGCGGCTCCAATTCGCGGAGTTGGGCCGATTCAATCAGTGACAAACCCTGTACGCCGTTTGCGATACCCCGCTCATAAAGAGCGCTCAGTCGCGGTACCTCATCTTCCGTGAGGGCAACGACGACCTTGCCGCACAAGTCATAGGGTATATGGTTTTCCTGGCAAAAGGCGATTGTTGCGTCGTGGCCGGCCACGCACAGCTTGGCCTTCATCGAGCCGGGTTTGTAGTACAGCCCGGAATGGATCACGCCGCTGTTATGCCCGCTCTGGTGATGTGCCAGGTCAATCTCTTTTTCAAGGAGGGCCAGTTTCAGGTCAGGGTGCTGGCGCAGGATCTCGCGGGCTGTCGCCAAACCGACGATTCCCCCTCCGACAATGACCATGTCATAGTGCGTGCGCTGCGGGCCAGGCTCAGTGAGAGCTTGCATCAATTTGACCTTTTCCTATCTCTGTTCGATTTCAGGTAACTGAATCGTAGGGAAAGCTCCCGACCACATAAACTGTATAGCATCTAATACGCGATTTCGCGCAGACAATCCAATATCGTTTTCAGAAAAATCATGCGTGGCCCAAAATGAATAGTTCAAGAACACCGCGTCACGGTGCCATGTCATTGCGCCGTGAAAGTCTTGTCCGTTGTAGTCCAGGCTAATTGCCAGTTCAATAAACTGTGCCACTGCGTCCTTTTTCCCCCAGGGGCCATCTGGTGGCATATAGCCCCGGAAATCCTTTCCAAAATAGGCTTCGATAACCGCAATCACACCCACAATGTTTGCATTGAAGTCGTCCAGTTGTCCGGCAGGAACCCATAGCTCTTCATGTATCCTGCCGCCGACTATATGGCGTTCAAATTGCGAGATATAAGAGTCTTTAACATTGAAGCGTGTTACGTAACCTGCTTGAGTACCCGTCTTTGTATTCCAGTCGCGGGCAATTTGCCGGGCATAGGCGATAGTTAGCACGGGATAGAAAATCGGTTGTTCTGGCAGACGTGGTGGAAAGGCCCGCAATTCGCTCTGGTAGACCAGGCGCATTTCTTCGAGGCCAACGGGGCGATAGAGGATCATAGGGTTACGACAACTATAGTCCAGTAAATTGCTGAGGGATGATAAATCGTGGCGAGTACGGGCTTCCCCTCTCCCGTTTTGCTGGGAGAGGGAGTGAGGTCAACTTCTCACCGCCAGGGATCAGCCTGGCCGACAAAGATCGGTTCGACCCCAGGCGTAAAGCCGTAAAACCAATCTGGCATTACGGCACGCATAACCACGGCTTCGCTGGCATAGTGCGACGTGCCGATCAAATTGATGCTTGAATCGGTCAGCAGGATTCGTGCTTCTTCGCGGTGTGAAACTCGCCATTCGCCGGGGCCGAACAGCCACCATTCCCCGGCCACGAACGTATCACAGCCCAGGTTGGCCGCTTCGCGGATCACTTCGGGTTCCGCCCGCCCTCCAGTGACGACGGCCACGTGCTGGACGGGGCGACCATTGTGCCGGATGGCATCGTAACGAAGCAAGGGCAGCGCGGTTGCCTCGGCCACGCGCCGGGCAAAATCGTTAAAGCCCATCGCGTTGATCTTGCCATGTAGCCCGGCGAAGCCGCCCATATAAGACACGAAGCGTTCCTGGTCGCCCAGTTTGAGCATGTCGGCCAACGCCGAAGCCGTGGAAATCTCCTTATTAACGTCTAGCGGCGCGTGGCAGACGTAATAACTGATGTGGTGCTCCTTGAGTTCCTCAAGCTGCACTTCTGGCATGGGTACAAAGCCGGGGCCACTTTCCCGGTAGTCGCAGACATGATGGCAGAAAATCATCGCGCCTGGTGCGCCGCGTTCGACCTCGCGGGCGATGATCTCGTCAAGGACACTCTGCGCGGGAAAGACGATCAGGTATACCCGATCAAGGTCTTTGGCATTGTCTAGCATCAGGCCGTTCCAGGAGCCAGTCAGAAATCCCGGCGCGGCAAAATGTTCAAACATAGACTCATAGCCCGCAGGGAAGAATCGTCGTCCACTGCTCTCATCAAATGCCGCCACATTAAAAAACGTATCCAACCTGGCGACCAGTTCAGCCTGTTTGATCAATCGGGCCTCGTTTCCGTGTAGCAACCTGGGCTTCGCTTCTCACAAACTCCACAATCTCGGCAATGCTGGAATCGGGAGTGAGCTTATCGGGAGACTCAAGCTGTCTTTGAGACACCAGCGCAATATACGGTGTCTCGGTTGTCAATGTCACATCCAGCCGCCCCAGCAGGGGTTCTGAATTCACCCAGCCGCCATCGAGTGTCAGGATGCGGACTGTCCCATCCGATTCTACATCGGCGCGGGGGAAATTGCCGAGTTGCAGGACCAGCAGCAAGTCGGCGTCTTCCACTGGCGAAAGCAGCACGTCCAGGCGCGCTGCCAGACGTATAACTAGCCTCTTGCGAGTCACCCTGGCAGACCACGGGCCAGCCGCCAGCGGAGTTTGGATAACCTGCCGTAGCTGCTGCACTGTGGCAGGCTTGCGATAGAGCGCATCGGCTGGGCCTATGTGGAAAGCATCGTAACCCATAGCATCCATTGCAACCAGCATCCCGCGTCCGTCTGTGGCCTCGCAAATCCAGCTATCCGCTTCACAGGAACAGCCCAGGTCAACGAGCAGAACCGGGCCTTTAATGGTCGTTTTTTCGACACGGATGCGTGTCATAAGCCTGGGCAGTAATTCCAGGCGCCCGCCCAGGCCTGCGGTGTAGAGCAGGGTGAGGGTCGTCGCTTCAGCCAGCATAATCGAGGTGCGCGCAAGGTACCATCTTCACGGCAGCGGAGTATAATCGGTGCGCTGCAAATTGAAAAGAACTGTTTGTGACCTCAAAAAGGCTGTTAAAGGTTCCCCTGATGTCCACTGCATATTTGACCGATGATCGTTTCGCTGCACATACCTTAACCGGTCATGCTGAATTTGCTGGGCGCTTGACCGCCATCCAGGAGACACTTGCTGCCCATAACGTACCTGAGCGGATGATGTGCCTGACTCCAGAAGCGGCCACAGATGAGCAAATCCGGGCCGTGCATACCGACGAATACCTTGACTTGCTCAGTTGGACTGAGACCCAAAGGGGATTGCAGTTAGGGCCAGATACCTATGTCTTGCCTATGTCCTTCAAAGTTGCAAAGCTGTCCAGCGGCGCGGCCATTGGCGGCGTTGATGCCGTGCTATCTGGCAAAGCCCTTAACGCCCTGGTGTGTGCCCGTCCGCCTGGACATCATGCCACTCCACAGATGGGCATGGGCTTTTGTCTGCTGTCGAACGTTGCCATCGCGGCGCGCCATGCCCAGAAAGCCTATGGCATTGAGCGTGTCATGATCATGGATTATGACGTGCATCATGGCAATGGGACACAGGATGTATTCTACGCCGACCCCAGCGTGATGTTTATGTCCACACATCAATTCCCGTGGTATCCGGGGACGGGTACGGTCGGAGAGACGGGCACCGGAGCGGGTATTGGCGCCACGGTCAATGCACCGCTGCCTGCCGGAACCGGCGATAAAGGCTATGCGGAAATATACCGGCGGATCGTGTGGCCGGTGGCGCGGCGCTTCCGCCCGGAACTGATCCTCGTCTCGGCAGGCTTCGATGCTCACTGGTGCGACCCGCTCGGGCAGATCAAATTAAGCCTGAACGGTTACAATCACCTGACTCGTGAACTGATTGCGATGGCTCGCGAACTGTGCGGCGGGAAAATCGTCTTCGTCCTGGAAGGCGGCTACAACTTGACTTCGCTCGGTCACGGCGTATTGAACGTGGCCTACGCGCTGCTCGACGATCCCACAGTGGTTGACCCGCTCGGCCCCGCCAACGGCAAAGAGACTGACATTACTGACCTGATCGCTGAAATTGTTGCGACGCACAGTCTATAATGCGGTCAGCCCAGTTTGCAAAACTGAAATTGATTGTCAAAGAAATACGAATCGTTACGAGTCGCCGGAAGGATGGCGAAAAATCGTCAGCCACCGTCTTCAGTGCCGTGGGATTCTCGCTGAATTTGAGATTGCGCTGCCTTGCATAAATTCTGTAGCCGTAGGATAATCGTTGTATCAGGGATTTTAGGCTGATTCAGACAGCGAACGGTGGAAACCCACCATGACCAATACCACATTACGTGCGTATCTTGATGAATTGAAGTTGCTTCTGGAGCAAGAAGCTCTTGAAGAAGTGATGGGCCACTGCCGCCACATTTTGCAGCATTTTCCCAAAAATGTGGAGACCTATCGCATTCTGGGACGCGCCTTGCTCGAAAAGAACCGTCACCAGGAAGCCGGTGATGTTTTCGAGCGCGTGCTGAGCGCTGTTCCGGATGATTTTGTTTCGCACCTGGGCCTCAGTGCGGTGAGCGAAGCCGTTGGGCAGATCCCTCGTGCCATCTGGCACCTGGAACGCGCTCACGAGCAGGAACCGAACAACACGGCCCTCCGTGACGAACTCAAGCGGTTGTACGAGCGACAGGATGGCGCTGCCCCTGAACGTCTTCAGATGACACTGGGCGGGCTGGCCTATACCTACTATCGTAGCAAACTGTATGAGCAGGCAGTTACCGAACTCAAGCACGCTCTTGACCAGATGCCAGATCGCGGCGACTTGCTGGTACTCCTGGCGAATGCATACTGGGATACTGAACGGCCCGTTGAGGCAGCAGAGACAGCCTTACAATTGCTGGGAATCCTACCGAACAGTTTGCAGGGAAACCGTATCGTGGCCGCAGTGTGGCTGAAGGCTGGACGGCCATCTGACGCCGCGCCGTTTGTATCGCGCCTGGAACAACTCGATCCATACCTGGCCTGGCAGACCGTTTCACCCGATCAAGCGCTGCCGCGTGACGCATTTATGCTGCCACGCTTGGACTGGGACGCGCGCGCCGCAGCGGCTTTGACGAACGACGTGCCGGACTGGGTACAGTCCATGGGCAGCGTATTTGATGCCCCTGAGTCCGTCTCGTTGAGCGGTAGCCCGCTGGATTTTTCCGCACCCGGCAGTCAGCCCGCAGCACCGGACTCCGCCAGTAAGGGCCAATCGGGTTTGCTGCGTTCCCGGATGACGTCTGCCTTGAATAAGTCATCTGCTCAAGCCGATCAATCTGACCTGGTTCCTGAAGTTCCTGATTGGTTCAAAGATGTTGTGCCCGACGCCAACGCGCCAGCCGCAGGCGGGGCA